>Ga0207693_10001165_pt1 | contig 23432 bp, 24 predicted proteins | sample LARL81metaG_FD_184347 | JGI IMG/M metagenome (GOLD analysis project Ga0207693, IMG submission 184347) | Corn, switchgrass and miscanthus rhizosphere microbial communities from Kellogg Biological Station, Michigan, USA - LAR L8-1 metaG... | ecosystem: Host-associated > Plants > Roots >... | reverse complement strand
GTCTACGCGAATTTCGCAAACGTTAGTCACTCCGAATACGAGTTCACCGTAACGTTCGCTCGCGTGGATCACGAGGTGGAGGACGACGAGATTCCGGGAGTCGTTGTCTCGCGCATCAACCTCTCGCCGAAGTTCATGCGCGAGCTGATCGATGCGATGCAGGACAACTACTCCAAGTGGGAGACCCGCGAGGGGATCAAGAACCTGCCCGAATATCCCGGCCGCCAGGATTTCGGCGAGTCGGAACCCGAAGACTGAGCAGTTGGGGAGCTAGGTCTCGGGGGCGTCTTGACAGGCCTGCGCAAAAGTGACGGCTGCACCGATCCGCTCAGCCGTCGGCGGATGCGACGCGAGCAGCGCCGTGACCCATCTGGGAGGTTGCACGTCGGCGACGTTCTGGACCGCGATCGCGCGTTCGAAACTGATGAAAGCCTCCGGCGCGCGCGAGAGTTGCAGCGAGAAGCGGTCGGCCCGGCGCTCGATCGCACGCGAAAGACGGTTGGCGATGATTCCGATCGGCGCGGAGATCAGCGCCGCGGCAAGCCCGACGGCGGGCACGGCCGCGGCTGTCCCTCGCTCGTCCGACAGCGCCCAGCTGAGTTGCTGAACCGCGAGCGCCGCGGCGGGAGCGACGATCGCCGTGTAAGCGACGCCGCGCCGGACGTCACGATTGCGGACGTGTGCCAGCTCGTGCGCGACGACAACCCTGATCTCGTCGCGGTTGTAGCGATCCAGCAGCGTGTCGAACAGCACGACCCGTTTGGTCGGCCCGAGCCCGGTGACGTACGCGTTGGCCGCGGTGGTCCGGCGGCTGGCGTCGATCGAGTAGATCTCCCCGACGCGGACGCCCGCGGCGTACGCCAGGTCGAGCACGTCGGTGCGGGTGTCGCCCTCGGGAAGCGGCGTGAAGTCGTTGAACACCGGGTCGAGCACGACCGGGGCCAGCGCCGCGAACACGGATCCGACGACGACCGAGCCCGCAGCCGCCGGCAGCCACCAGCCCTGCGGATAGCGGCGAGTGACGGCGACGGTCGCCGCCCCGGCGCCGGCGGAGATCGTGGTGGAAATCATCTGCGCCTTGACCTGGTCTGCCGCCCATCCGCGCCAGGACTGGGTGATCAGCCCGACCTTCATCGACCGACGGCGAGCGACGACCGACAGTGGCAGCGGTGCCAACGAGCCAACCAGGCCGAAGCCGGCACCAGCCGCGGCTCCGCCCAGCAGCGAACCGCGCAGCCGCGCAGGCATCACGCGCGGAATGCGATCTACCGCCACAGCCATCGCCCCCAAAGCGAGCCCCGACCGCGCGATTCCAAGCGCGACCTGGGGTCTCGCATACCGCGCACCACGCTTGATCTCCGCATCGCTGAAATGGCTGCGCACATCGGCCTCGACGGACTTGGCGGCGCCCTGGCGCGGGCGCAGCAGCCGTCCCCCCAGCTCAGCGGCGCCGAGCGCCATGAGCGTCGCTGGGACAAAGCCGTAGCGCGAACGGTGCCTCACCAGCGAGACTGTAACCCGTGTCCACTCACCTGAGCACCAGATGCGAGTAGCGATCGTCTCAGACATCCACGGCAACCGGCACGCGTTCCAGGCCGTGCTGGACGCCATCGAGGCCTCCGAATGCCAGGAGATGTGGTGCCTCGGCGACCTCGTCGGCTACGGCGCCGAACCCGACGCTTGCGTCGATCTGGCCCGCACCTACGCCTCGATCTGCCTGGCCGGCAACCACGACCTCGGCGTCCGGGGAGATCTCGCCCTCGGCGAGTTCTCGCGCGGAGCCGCGCTGGCCGCGCAGTGGACCCGCGCCACGATCACGGAGGAGACTCGCCACTACTTGAGGTCGATCGAGCCCATGAACGTCGAGGAGAAGGTGGGGCTGTTTCACGCCAGCCCCCGCGACCCGATCTGGGAGTACGTGCTCTCGCCGCTGCAGGCCGAGCTGTGCTTGGACGCACAGACCCACCGCGTGTGCTTCATCGGGCACTCCCACGTGGCCCTGTCGTTCACGCGGCTGCCGGGGCAGGCGGCCACCGGGACCACGCGCCACCAGGACGAGGAGGTCGACCTCCAGGACGGCGAGTGGCTGATCAACCCCGGCAGCGTCGGCCAGCCCCGTGACGGCGACCCCCGGGCCGCCTGGCTCGAGCTGGACATGGACGGCTGGACCGCGGTGTACCGCCGGACCGAGTACGACATTCAGGGTGCCGGGGACGCGATCCGGGCGGCGCGGCTGCCCGATTCCCTTGCCGAACGCCTGATCTACGGGCAATAAGCGCTCTCTCGGGCGGCTAACCCGATGCCAACGGGGCGAGCCTCTAAAGTCAGGCGGCGGATGCGTTACGCGTCTCGCGCAGTCCTCGCCGGCGCACTTGGATTCGCCGCAGCGTTTGTCGTCGCCTGCGGCGGCGGCTCCGGCCTGCTCTCAAGCAATGACGCGTCCTCGATCAACAACCAGCTCGACTCCGTGTCCTCGGCGCTTGCGAGCAAGAACTGCGGCGACGTCTCCAGCGCCACCAGCCAGCTCGCCGACGACGTCGTGAACCTGCCCTCGTCGATCAACTCGACGCTACGGAACAACCTGACGCAAGGCGTCTCCACGATCGCCCAGCTGGCCCGCCGGCAGTGTGCGAACGTGCAGCCGACGCCGACCACGCAGACGAACACGACGCCGACGACCGACACGACAACCACTCAGACGCATACGAACACCACCCCAACGACCCAGACCAATACGAACACGACGCCGACGACGCCGACCAACACGAACACCAACCCTGCAACCACACCCACGACCCCGGGTACTACTTCCACCGGGACGGGAGGCGCAGGCGTCGGTCAGGGCAACGGCAACTCGAGCGGCGGCTCGGGGACAGGCGGCAACGGGAACTCACAGTGAACTTCGCGCAGACAATCGCCGGGCGCTACCGGATCGAGGGCCGCCTCGGTGTCGGAGGCATGTCGACGGTCTACCTCGCGTTCGACGATCGGCTCGAGCGCAACGTCGCGATCAAGCTGCTGGCCGAGCATCTCGCTGACGACGCCACCTTCGTATCGCGCTTCCGGCGCGAGGCGCTGTCGGCCGCGCGGCTCGTGCACCCGAACATCGTCCAGGTGTTCGACTTCGGCTTCGACGAGCGCCAGCACCAGCACTTCATCGTGATGGAGCACGTGGCCGGCCAGTCCTGCGCGGAGCTGCTGCGCGACCATGGCCATCTTGACGTGCCGCACGCCGTCGATTACCTCTCGCAGTCGTGCAAGGGCCTGGAGTACGCGCACCGAAACGGTGTCATCCACCGCGACGTCAAGCCCGGGAACCTGCTCGTCTCAGACACCGGCGTCGTCAAGCTCGCCGACTTCGGCATCGCCCGGGCGACGGATCAGTCGAGCATCACCCAGGTCGGATCGGTGCTCGGGACCGCCGCGTACCTTGCTCCGGAGCAGGCCCGCGGTGAGGAGGCCGGCCCGCGCTCGGACATCTATTCGCTGGGCGTCGTCGCCTACCAGCTGCTCTCCGGCCGCCTGCCCTACGAGGCGTCGTCGCTATCCGAGCTCACGCTCAAGCAGCAGCGCGAGGCGCCCGATCGACTCGATGTAGCCAATCGGGAGGTCCCTCGCGAACTCGCACAGGCCGTGTCGATGGCGCTGTCGATCGACGCCGCCGGCCGCCCACCCGACGCCATGGTGTTCGCCGAGGCGCTGCAGAACGGTGCCAAGGGCCGCGCGCCGCTGTCAGACACCGCAGCGACGGCCCACCTGGGGACCAGGGCGGCCACCGAGGTGCTCGCGGATCGCTCTGCGCCGACCGCGGCCACCCGTGTGGCTGCGGCGCCGGCGGCTGCTCCCCGCACGCGCCAGCCCCAGCCCCGCCGCCGGATCGATCCGCAGCGAGCCGCCCCGCGCCCGGCGCCCGCCTATGCGCCGGCGACCGCGGCGCCGGCCGCCAGACGTGAACGCAGCAGCGGCCGAGCGTTTCGGCGGTTCGTGATCTTCCTGGTCGTGGCGCTGCTGTTCACAGCGGCCGTGGTGGTGGCCGTCGCGATCGCGACGAGCACGTCGAACACGGTCGTGCACGCGCGCACGGTCGTCGGAAAGGACGCCCAAGACGCGATTGACCAGGTCAAGAGCCTGGTCAATCAGTACACGAAGTAGGTTCCGGGCCGCCGCAGCGGCCCGGATGCCGTCTTACTCGGCCGCGTCGGTCGACTCGGGAGCCTCGATCGCCGGCTCGCCGCCGCCGACCGCGATCTCGACCCTGCGCGGCTTGCGCTGCTCGGGCTTGGGGACATTCACCTCGAGCACGCCGCGGTCGAAGCTGGCGCTGATGCTGTCGGCGTCGACGCCCTCGGGCAGCTTCAGCGTGCGCGAGAAGCTGCCGTAGGCGCGCTCCACGCGGTAGTAGCCCTCCTTGGCCTCCTTGTGGGCGCTCTTGCGCTCACCGGAGATCGTCAGAACGTTGTCGTCGAGCTCGATCTTCACGTCGCCCTCCGAGACGCCGGGAAGGTCGGCGCGCAGGACATAGTTGTCCTCGGTCTCGACCAGGTCCATCGCCGGCGACCAACGACGCATCACCGCGCCGGCCGACGGCTCGAACAACGTGTTGAACAGCCGGTTCATGTCGCGAAGCTCGCGAGCCGGCTCCCATCGGATCAATGCCATCTCATCCTCCGTTATCGGATCGGAAATTGAACGTCGAAGCAAGTATGAAATCTAAGTCGCTCCGTGTCAAGTCTTATTATATGAAGGAACACAGTTTCGGGCAGCCCGCGACCAAGCTGGCGGCCAGCGTAAGCAGCGGTGATTACGACGATTCAGTCGTCGATGAGGGAGCGGCCCGTCATCGCGTCGGGCTGCTCGATGCCGAGGATCTGGAGGATCGTCGGCGCGACGTCGGCGAGCGTGCCACCGCCGCGCAGCGTCAGCCCGGGAACGGTCACGATCACGGGTACCGGGTTGAGCGAGTGGGCGGTGTTGGGGCTGCCGTCGTCCTCGAGCATGTGGTCGGCGTTGCCGTGGTCGGCGGTGATGAGACACGCCCCGCCCGACTCATGGACCGCCTCAACCACCTCCCTTAGGCAGTTGTCCACTGCCTCGATCGCCTCCACAGCGGCCGGGATCACCCCGGTGTGGCCAACCATGTCGGCGTTGGCGAAGTTGATGATCCCGAACTCGAACGAGTCGTCCCTCCACGCCTTGACGAACGCCGCGGCGGCCTCGGGGGCGCTCATCTGCGGCTTGTGATCGTACGTGGGCACGTCGCGGGGCGAGTCGACGAGCTCGCGGCGCTCGCCCTCGGCCGGGTCCTCGTCGCCGCCTCCGAAGAAGTAGGTCACGTGCGGGTACTTCTCGGTCTCGGCGACGTGTAGCTGGTGCCTGTGCTGCTCGGCGATGACCTTTGTGAGCGTCGTCTGCGGGCGCTCGGGCGGAAACGCCACCGGATAGGTCCAGTCAGCCTCGTACTCGGTCATCGTCACGTAGCGGTCGATCGGCTCGGCGCCGCCGCGGTCGATCTCGGTGAAGGCGGGGTCCGCAAGCGCCATCGTGATCTCGCGCATCCGGTCGGGCCGGAAGTTGAACGCGACCACCGAGTCGCCGGGGCGGATCCGAGCCTCCTCGCCGACGAGCACGGGCTTGATGAACTCGTCGGTCTCGTCGCGCTCGTAGGCCTCGCGCACGGCCGCCTCGCCTGATGGCGCCGTGTGCTCGGCGCGCCCGTGCACGAGCAGGTCGTAGGCGAGCTGCACCCGGTCCCATCGCTTGTCGCGGTCCATCGCGTAGTAGCGGCCGACCACGGAGCCGACCCGGCCGGCCCCGGCGTTGGCCATCCACCCCTCGACCGTCTTCAGGTAACCAGCGCCCGCAGTCGGCGACGTGTCGCGCCCGTCGGTGAACGCGTGCAGCACCAGGTCGGGGACGTCGAGCTCCGCGCCCAGGCGGATCAGCGCCTCGAGGTGGCTCCAGCCGGAGTGCACGCCGCCGTCAGAGACGAGCCCGATCAGGTGGACCCGCTCGGCGTCGGCGAAGGCAGCGCGAAGGACTTCGTTGGACGCCAGCTCGCCGGCGTCGGCCGCCTCGTCGATGCGGGTCAGGTCCTGCACCACGACGGCGCCGGCACCGAGGTTGAGGTGGCCGACCTCGGAGTTGCCCATCTGGCCCTCCGGAAGCCCCACGGCCCGGCCGCAAGCGGTCAGCTCGGTGTGCGGGTAGCCGTCCCACAGCTCGTCGAACACCGGGGTGTCGGCCAGCGACACCGCGTTTCCCGGCCCGTCGGGCGCCAGTCCCCAGCCGTCGAGCACGATCAGCACCGCTGATGGCGTCGGCAGGCTGTCGGGCCCGGGGGCTATCGCCATCAGCCGGCCGCGGCGATGATCTTCGCGAACGACTCGGGCTCGAGGCTGGCGCCGCCCACCAGCGCGCCGTCGACGTCGGGCAGCTTCATCAGCTCGGCGGCGTTATCGGGCTTGCAGCTGCCTCCGTAAAGGATCCGGGTGCGCTGCGCCTGCTGGCGATCGCGGTCGCCGACGAGCGCCCGGATGAACGCGATCGCCTCCTGCGCCTGCTCGGTAGTGGCGGTGAGGCCCGTGCCAATCGCCCAGATCGGCTCGTAAGCGATGATCACGTCGCCGAGCCGCTCGGGATTCACACGCCCGAGACCTTCCTGGATCTGGTGGCGCAGCTTGCGCTCGGTGTCGCCGCCCTCGCGCTCTTCCTCGGTCTCGCCGACACACAGGATCGGCACCAGGCCGCCGTCCAGAGCGGCCGGGACCTTGAGCGCCAGTGCCTTGTCGGTCTCACCGAACAGCTCGCGTCGCTCGGAGTGCCCGAGGATCACGCCGTGCACGTCGAGCTCGGTCAGCATCGGCGGCGACACCTCGCCGGTGAACGCGCCCGAGTCGGCGTGATGCATGTTCTGGGCGTACACCTGGACGCGCGAGCCGCGCGTCGAGTCGACCATCGGCGCGAGCGCGAGAAACGGTGGGCAGATCCCGACGTCGACGCCTTCGACTGAGGACACCCTGGGCAGCAACGCCTGGATGAACTCCTCGGCTTCCGCGACTGTCTTGTTCATCTTCCAGTTGCCGGCGATGAACGGGGTGCGTGACGAACCGTTGCTCATGCGAGTGCCTCCACTCCCGGAAGCTGCTTGCCCTCGATCAGCTCGAGCGATGCGCCGCCTCCCGTTGACAGGTGCGTGACCTTGTCAGCCAGGCCGAAGCGGTGAAGCGCCGCCGCAGAGTCGCCGCCTCCAACGACCGTGGTTCCCGGCGCAGCCGCGACCGCCTCGGCGACGGCCCGGGTCCCCGCCGCGAACGGCTCGATCTCGAAGGCGCCCATCGGCCCGTTCCAGAAGACGGTGCCTGCCGCCCCGATCGTGGATGCGTAGCTCTCGGCGGTCCGCGGTCCGATATCGAGGCCCATCCACCCCTCGGGCACGTCGACGCCATCGATCGTCTTGGACTCGGCGTCGGCGTCCAGGCGCTCCGCGATCACGAGGTCGACCGGCAGCTCGAGGCCCGCGCCGGCGCCGGCGGTTGACTCGAGCGTCTTGCGGGCGAGTTCGACGTCCTCGGCCGCGCACAGCGAGTTGCCCACCTCATGGCCCTGGGCGGCAAGGAACGGAAAGCACATCGCACCGCCGATCAGCAGCGTGTCAGCGAGCTCGCGGAAGCGGTCGATCACGGCGATCTTGTCGGACACCTTGGCCCCGCCGAGGACGGCCACCAGCGGGCGCGCTGGGTCCTCGAGCACACCGGTGAGCGCCTCAACCTCGCTCTGCAGCAGATATCCGGCGGCGCGGTTGTCGATGAGCTTCGCCACGCCCTCGGTCGAGGCGTGGGCGCGGTGGGCCGAGCCGAACGCGTCGTTGACGTACACGTCGGCGAGCTTGGCCATCTCCGCCGCCAGCGTTGGGTCGTTCTTGGTCTCGCCCGGCTCATAGCGGACGTTCTCCAACACGAGGATGTCGCCCGGTGCGAGGTTGTCGGCGAATGCGCTGACGTCGTCTCCGACGACGCCGGGCGCAAGCGTGACGTCGGCTTTGGTCAGCTCGGCGAGCCGGTTGGCGGCGGGCCGCAGCGACAGTTCGGGCTCGCGGTCCTTTGGACGGCCAAGGTGCGACGCGAGGATGATCCGGGCGCCTCGGTCGCGAAGCTCCTCGATCGTCGGCAGCGCCGCCCGGATGCGTGTGTCGTCAGCGACCGCACCGTGGTCGAGCGGAACGTTGAAGTCGACCCGGACAAGCACCCGCTTGCCCTCGAGGTCGCCGAGGTCGGCAAGAGTTCTCACAACAGCTTCTGAACGAGCTCGACGATCCGGTTGGAGTAACCCCATTCGTTGTCGTACCACGACACCACCTTGACCATTGTCCCGTCCATCACGGCCGTCAACCCGGAGTCGACGATCGACGAGGCGGGGTTCTTGACGATGTCGGTGGACACGATCGGGTCCTCGGTGTAGGCGAGCAGCCCCTTCATCGGCCCGCTCTCGGCAGCAGCCTTGAGCGCCGCGTTGACCTCTTCGATCGTGGTCTCGCGGTTGGCCTCGACGGTCAGGTCGACGACGCTGCCGGTCGGGACCGGTGCACGCACAGCGAACCCGTGAAGCTTGCCGTTGAGCTCGGGGATCACGGCGCCGATCGCCTTGGCCGCGCCGGTCGAGGCCGGGATCAGGTTGATCGCCGCCGCGCGGGCGCGCCGCAGATCCTTATGCGGCATGTCCTGCAAGCGCTGATCGGCGGTGTAGGCGTGGATCGTCGTCATCAGGCCGTGCTTGATGCCGACGCTGTCCTGCAGCACCTTCGCGATCGGGGCCAGGCAGTTGGTGGTGCACGAGGCGTTGGAGATGACGCTGTGGTTGCCGCGGTCGTACGCCTCGTCGAAGTTGACGCCGAGCGCGACCGTCACGTCCGGCTCGGTCGCGGGCGCGGAGATGACGACCTTGCGCGCACCCGCGTCGAGGTGCTTGGACGCGTTCTCGCGGTCGGTGAACAGCCCTGTGGACTCGATCACGACCTCGGCGCCCAGCTCCTCCCATGGCAGGTTGGCCGGGTCCCTCTCGGCAAGCACCTTGATGTCCTTGCCGTCGACCTTCAGGCCGGTGTCGGTCGCCTCCACGGTGCCCGGGAAGGGGCCGTAGTTCGAGTCGTACTTGAGGAGGTGCGCGATCGTCTTGGGGTCCACGAGATCGTTGACCGCCAGCCACTCGATGTCCGCCTGACGCTCGTAGGCGGCGCGGAAAACATTGCGGCCGATCCGGCCAAAGCCGTTGATTCCGACCCGTACCGGCATGCGCTTCTCCCCTTTGCGTTGGTTGTGGACGCGGGCACCGACCGGCGACCCGGTTCGCCGCCGACAACCACAGGCTATCCGTTATCTACGCGACACAACCTCGACGCGCAGCCCATCGGGATCGCGCAGATAGGCCGCGTAGCAGCCAGGCCCATACTGCGGCCGCTCGCCCGGCGGCCCGTCGTCGTGCCCTCCGTTGGCAAGCCCCGCGGCGTAAGCGGCGTCCACGGCGACGCGTCCGGTCGCGGTCAGCGCCACGTGCCCGTACCCGGGCGCCGGCGGGCGGCCGCGAACGACGATCCACAACGTCGGAAAGTTGGTCCCGTAGGCGATGGCGTGCTCTGAGTCGAATGTCCGCCGCGCCCCCAGCGGATAGAAGATGGCGTCATAGAACCGCGCCGAGCGGCCCAGGTCCGATACCTCGAACCCGATGTGGTCGATCATGCGGGGCGATTGGCGTCGCGGTCGACGACCTCGACCAGGTACTCGCGCTGGGACCCGTATCGCTCAGCCAGATGCCGCGCAATCGCGACCGACCGGTGGCGCCCGCCCGTGCAGCCGATCGCCACCACGAGGTGCGCCTTGCCCTCGGCCAGGTATTGCGGGAGCAGGTAGTCCAGCAGCGGGTGCAGGCGCTCGTAGAAGGCATCGAGCGCGCCGTCGCGGTTGATGAACGCGACCACACGCGGGTCTTCCCCGGTGAGCGGGCGCAGATCCGGCTCGTAGTGTGGATTTGGCAGAAATCGGACGTCGATCAGCAGGTCGGGGTCCCGGGCCGGGCCGTGCTTGAACCCGAAGCTCTCGAACGTGATCGCAAGCCTTCCGGGTGTCCGCGTCGGCAGCACCTCGTAGGCAAGCTTTCGCCGTAGCATCGCCGCCGTCAGCCCGGTGGTGTCGATCACGACGTCGGCGCGCTCGCGCAACCCGGCCAGCAGCGCGCGCTCTCCGGCGATCCCTTCGACGACGCTGCCGCTCGGCGCGAGCGGGTGCCGCCGACGCGTCTCCTTGTAGCGAGTCAGCAGTGTCTGCTCGTCGGCCTCGAGGAACAGGACGCGGTGAAAGACGCCGAGCACGCGTAGGTCATCGAGGATCGCGGCCAGGCCCTCGAAGTAGCTGCCGCCGCGCACGTCGGAGACGACGGCCGCGCGCTGCACCTTCGAGCCTTCGTGCATGAACAGCTCGACGAGCGAGCGGATCATCTCCGACGGGAGGTTGTCGACGCAGAAGTAGCCCGCGTCCTCAAACGCCGCCATCGCCGTCGACTTGCCGGCGCCCGAGAAGCCCGTGATCACCACGAGGTCGGTCAGCGCCGTGGAGATCGTCCGCTTGTCGCCTGGCTCAGGCTCCAGCGCCTCTTGCGAGGACTCCATGCCTGAAGCTTGACGTTACTCGCGGACACGTGTGGTCTGAGTCGTGACCGACCCAGACCGAGATGTGACCAGGATGTGTGGCACGATGGGCCCGTGCAGCGAGGCAGACTCGTTGCGCTCGGGTTCCTCATCTGCGCCATGGCCGGGGCGCCGGCCATGGCCCGTGCGCAGACCCCGGAACCGCCGGTCGTGGCCAGCGTCGGCGACACGCCGGGCGGTCAGCCGATGGGACAGTCGTTCCTGGGCGTCTCACTCGAGTACAACGCCCTGCACATCTACACCGGCCGCGACCCGCGTCACGTCGACCCGGTGCTCATCCAGTTGCTGCGCAACCTCGACCCCGGCCAGTCCCCGGTTGTGCGGATCGGCGGCAACAGCGCCGACTTCAGCTGGTGGCCGATCAAGGGCACGCTGCCGCCGGTCGGCATCAGGTACGCGCTGACCAACGGCTGGGTGCGGATGACGCAGGCGTTCGCGGCGAAGCTGCGCGCGAAGCTGATCATGGGCGTGAACCTGGCCGGCGGACGCCCCGCGGCCGCGGCGGCCGAGGCGCGCGCATTCCTGTCGGGGATCGGGCGCCAGTACCTGGACGGCTTCGAGATCGGCAACGAGCCCGACCTCTACAGCACCTCGGTCTGGTTCACCGACCGCCGCGGTCGCCAGTTCTTCTCGCGGCCCCCCACCTACGACTTCGCCGACTACCTGCTGGACGTCGCGCGCTGGCGCTCGGCGCTGCCGCCGGTCACGTTCATCGGCCCCGCGCTCGCCCAGCTCACGTGGCTGGAGAACATCGACCAGATCAAGGCCGCCGAGCCGGGGCTGCCGATGGTGACCGTCCACCGTTATCCGCTGCGCGCGTGCCCGACGCCTCCGACCTCGCCTCAATTCGCCACGATTCCCAACCTGCTGTCGGACATGTCCGCGAACGGTCTGGCCCAGCGAATGGCTCCGTTCGTCTCGCTGGTCCACAGCCGCGGTATCCAGGTTCGCGTCGACGAGCTCAACTCCGTCTCCTGCTCGGGTAAGCGCGGCGTCAGCGACACGTTCGCCTCGGCGCTGTGGATGCTCGACACGCTGTTCAACCTGGCCCAGGTGGGCGTCGACTCGGTCAACGTGCACACGCTGCCGGGCGCCGCCTACGAGCTGTTCACGATCACCCACAAGAAGGACACCTGGCAGGCGTTCGTGCATCCCGAGTACTACGCGATGCTGCTGTTTGCACAGGCGTTCCCGCCTGGGGCGCAGCTGCTGCCCGTCACCGAGCCCGCCGGCCCGGTGAAGGTCTGGGCGACGCGTGCGCCCGACGGCCACACGCGCGTCGTGATCATCAACAAGGACGCTTCCGACGTCCAGACCGCTCAGGTCAGCGTGCCCGGAGCGGCGACGGCCACGCTCGACTGGCTGCGAGCCTCGAGCGTGCTCGCGACCGGCGGCGTGACGCTCGGTAGCCAGTCGTTCGGCACTGCGACCCGCAGCGGCCTGCTGGCGCCCGCCCAGCTGACCCCGATCACCGCGGTCGGCGGGACGTACTCCGTCGAGCTCCCGGCCGGCAGCGCGGTGATGCTGACGCAGTAGGCGGATCAGACCGTGCCGGTGCGGTGCAGCTCGCGGTAGACGTCGCGGGCCAGCTTCCCCGCCAGGCCCGGCACGGCCTCGAGCTCCTCCCGGGAGGCGTTCAGCACAGCCTCGGGCGAGCCGAAGTGCGTGAGCAGAGCGCGCTTGCGGGCGGGGCCGACGCCCGGAAGCTCGTCGAGGATCGAGGCGGTCATCGCACGGTCGCGCCGGATCCTGTGGTGCGTGATCGCGAACCGATGCGCCTCGTCGCGGACTCGCTGCAAAAGCTGCAGCTCCGGGGTGTCGTGGTCGAGCCGCAGCGGCTCTTCGCGGCCGGGAATGAACACCTCCTCGATCCGCTTGGCGAGCGAGATCACGACGACGCCGCGCTCGCGAAACGGGCCGAGGGCTCTGAGTCCGGCCGAGAGCTGACCCTTGCCGCCGTCGATCACGATCACGTTAGGGAGCGCCGCGAAGCTCGGGTCGTACTCCTTGTCGTGCGGCGAGACGTCGCGCTGGCGCTCCCAGCGGCGCAGCCGGCGGCCCAGGACCTCCTCCATTGCGGCGAAGTCATCTGGGTTCCCGATCGTGCCTGCGCCGTTTCCGCCACCGTTGCCGCTGGGCTCGAAGACCTTGAAGCGGCGGTAGTCGGATTTCTTCGGCGCCCCGCCCTCGAACACGACCATCGACGCGACCGTGTTCGTGCCCATCAGCGTCGAGATGTCGAAGCATTCGATCCGTAGGGGGATCGTGTCCAACCCAAGCGCCGCTTGTAACCCGTCCAGGGCCTCGACGCGCTGCTGGCGCCGGCGCTCTGAGCGCAGGCGCTCCTGGTCGAGCGCGAGCTTCGCGTTGCGCTCGGCGAGCTCGAGGATCCGGCGCTTGTCGCCGCGCTCGGCGGCCCGGATCTCGACGGCGCCGTCGCGTCGTGCCATCAGCGCCTGGGCCAGGGCCGGGGTGGATGCGAGCTCGCGCTGCACGATCAGCAGCGGCGGGATCATCATCGCGCTGGCGTAGTACTGGAGGATGAACGCCTCGGCCACGTCGGCGATGTCGCCGCCGGCCTCGTTGTCGAGGTAGAAGCTCTGGCGGTCAGACAGGACCCCGTCGCGCACCTGGAAGACCTGGGCGTTGGCCTCGGTCTCGTGCACCGCGACCGCGATCGCGTCGAGCGTGCCGACCGACTGGTTTGCGACGCGCTGGCGCTCGAGCAGCGAATGCACCGCCCGCAGGCGGTTGCGCTCGCGGGCGGCGTCCTCGAAGCGCTGCTCCTTGGCCGCCTGGCGCATCGACTCGTCGAGCTCGCGCTCGATCGCCCGGTAGCGACCCGACAGGAAGTCGATCACGCCGTCGATCCCGCGCCGGTACTCCTCACGGCTGACGTAGCCGACGCACGGTGCCTCGCAGCGCTTGATGTAGTAGTCCAGGCACGGCGAGCCGCTGCGCCGGCCGGGCTCGGGCCCCTCGCAGGAGCGGAACATGAACACCTTGCCGAGCACGTCGAGCGTCGAGCGGACGCGCTTGGCGTTGCTGTAGGGGCCGAAGTACGCCCGGTCGCGCCGGTGGCGCTCGCGCGTGAAGTACACGCGCGGGAAGTCCTCGTCGAGCGAGATCGCGATGTACGGATACGACTTGTCGTCGCGCAGGCGGATGTTGAAGCGCGGCTTGTACTGCTTGATGAAGTTCTGCTCGGCCAGCAGCGCCTCGGCGTCGGTGTGGACGACCAGCGCCTCGATGTGGTCGATGATCTCCAGTAGCCCCTCCCCGCCACGGGTGCTCGGGTTCGAGAAATGCGACGCAACCCGCTTGCGGATCGACTTCGCCTTGCCGACGTACACGACCTTGCCGCGTTTGTCGCGGAACAGGTACACGCCGGGCTCGTCGGGGAGCTCGCGGCGCTTATCGGCGGGGACTATTGACATCCCTACCGAGGATAGGTGCGACCGGAGAGGCGACGGGGCGGTGTCGCGAGCGACGATGATGAATTTGGCGCCATATTGGCGCAACATTCAGCGGGCTCATCGCGGTCCGTGGCCGCGGCCCCGATCCGCTTGATCCATCCGGCGAGACCGTGCAAACGTCCCACTCGCGCCCCGCTGCCCCGCGAGTGGGACGTTCGCTCCCTCCCACGGAGCAAATCGCCCAACTCGACTGTCGGACTGGGTCGACCGGGACGTTCTCACACCGCTAGTCGGCGGTGAATGACAGCGCCAGCCCCGCGATCGCGATCCCCAGCGCGACGATCGCGACGACCTCTCCCCCGCCCGACGTCGCCGTACTCGGCACCAGATGCGCCACGCCGGCATCTGGCGCGGCGATGTTGACGCCGTTGGTCGGCGCGACGTTGGCCGCGTGGATCGTGAACACCAACGCGATCGCCGCGGCCACGAGCGCCGAGATCCGCGCGCCGCGGCCGGCAACCAAGGCCGCCACGACGAGCGCAGCCGCCAGCAGCGCCAGCAGCACGTCGGCGATCGAATAGACCTGCCAGGCAGTTGGGTCGCGCGGGATCCCGCGAAGCGGGTCGGCCCCGACCTCCTGCACGAACGTGTTCGTGAACTGGTGGCTCCAGGTCAGAAACAGCGACAACAGCAGCAGGAGCGCGCCGAAGACGATCAGCCAGTCGGCGATGCCCTCGCGGATCTGCCTGCGCGGGATACCCCGGGCCACTGGAGCTCTAGTACTTGCGCGCCGACCAGACGACCGCGAACACGGCGTACACGCACGCGCCCATCAGCAGCAGCCAGGCGACCGAGCCGGCGCTCGAGCCCCACAGCCGCGACGTGCCGGTCAGCGTCAGCGTCGCCACCGCAACCGCCCCGTAGAGCACAGCCCGGCGTGCGTCGCCAAGCGAGTACAGCGTGGTCCGGTACTGGCGGTAGTAGATCGTCGCGACCCACCCGATGCACGCCAGGAACAGCAGCGACACCGCCTGGATGACGACCGTGGCGCCGGTGCCGCCGCCCGGGACGGCCACGACCAGCGCCGCGATCACGACGATGATCAGGATGTTGCGTGCGGTTGTCAGCGACATCGTGTGCCTTAAGCGTACGCCGCGTCGCGCGCGGGGTGCTGCGCAGGCTCTGGCGGCGCTTGTGAACCGCCCGCTTGCTCCATAGGCGGCTCGCCGCCGTCGGCCCGCTCGGCCGCGAATCGATAACCGACCCCGAAGTGGGTGTGCACGTAGCGCCACTCCGGCGACAGCGCCTCGAGCTTCTGGCGAAGCTTTCGCACGAACACGTCGACCGAGCGGTCGCCGCGGACCATCGTGTAGCCCCAGACGCGCTGGTAGATGTCCTCGCGCTCGAGCACGCGGCCGTCGGCCGCCGCGAGCTGGCGCAGGAGCTCGTACTCCTTGCGCGACAGTGAGGCGCTCTGGTCGCCGACGTAGGCGTCGAACATCTCGGGCCGGATCTCGAGCTCGCCGGCTGCGATCGTCTCGGCAACCGTCGGCAGCTCCCCGGCGCGCCGGCGCCGCAGCACGGCCTCGACCCGGGCCATCAGCTCCTCGGGATGGCAGGGCTTGGTGATCCAGTCGTCGGCCCCGCCGCGCAGGCCGCGGACCCGGTCGGCGACGGGCGCCGTCCCGGTGCACACGAGCAGCGCCAGGCCTGGGAGCGCGAGCGCGATCCGCTCGAGATAGTCCAAGCCGGTGATCTCAGGGTTCAGGATCACCGCGTGGATCCGCATCGCCGACAGCTGATCCGGTGTGGCGGCGTAGCCGATCACCTCGCGCTCCCAGCGCAGACGTACAAAGCGCCGGTCAAGCACGGTGACGAGCCCGCTGTCGTCATCGATGATCGCGACCCGGATCGGGGACGCCGCGTTTGGCGGTGCCATCTCAGGCGCAGTGTAGAGGCGGCCCAGGACCTACCGAGTGACTAGCTCGCTACCTGTTCCCAACGGCTGTAGAGCTCGTCGACCGCCTGCTTGGCGGCCTCGTGGCGCTTGGTCGACTTGGCGCTCTTGGCGGGAGTGGACCACGCCGCCGGGTCGGCGAGCTCGTCCTCGAGCGCCGCCAGCGCGGCTTCGGCGGCCCCGATCTCGCGCTCGAGCTCGGCCTGTTCGCGGGCCGGCTTCGCCGCGGCGGCGCGGGACGGGGCGGCCGCCTTTGCTTTCGCCGCGCGGACCGGCTTCGGCTTTGCCGCGGCCTCGCGCTCGCGTTCCTGAATCACCCGCAGGTACTCCGGCCAGCCGCCCACATAGCTGTGCAGCGTCCGGTCCTCGAACGCCACCGTGCGCGTGCCGACGGCGTCCAGCAGCGCCCGGTCGTGCGAGACCAGCAACAGCGAGCCGGGGAACTCGTCGAGCGCCTGCTCGAGCGCCTCGCGGCTCTCGAGGTCGAGGTGGTTGGTGGGCTCGTCGAGGATCAGCACGTTGGCGCCCGACTGCACGAGGATCGCCAGCGACAGCCGCCTGCGCTCCCCGCCCGACAGGCCGTCCAGGGGCTTCTCGGCGTCCTCGCCCGAGAACAGGAAGCGGCCAAGCAGCGCTCGCGCCTTGCCCGGCGTCAGCTTGGTGGCGTGCTGTGCGGCCTCGAGCACCGTGCGCGCGGTGCCCGCCGAGATCTCGTCGGCGTGCTGGGAGAGGTAGCCGATCTTCACGTTGTGGCCGGTGCTGAGCTTGCCGCCACTCAGCTCTCGCCGGCCCGCCAACGTCTCGATCAGGGTCGTCTTGCCGGCGCCGTTGGGGCCGACGAGCGACACGTGCTCACCGCGCTCCAGCCACAGCTCGGCGTGCTCGAGCAGCTCCTTGCCGGCGATCTCGATGTCGCCGTCGAGCATCTCGAACACGACCCGGCCGCTGCGCTCGGGCGGCTTGAACGCGAACGCCAGCGCCGCGGTGTCGGTGGGGTCCCGGGTGAGCCGGTCCATCCGCTGCAGCTTCTTGGCCCGCGACTGCGCCTGCCTGGCGCGCGTGCCCGCGCGGAAGCGCGTAACGAACCGCTCGAGCCGTTCGATCTCCGCCTGCTGGCGCTCGATCGCGCGGCCGAGGCCGAGGTCGCGCGCAGCCTTTTCCTTGCGCCATGCGTGCCAGGGCCCGGGGAAGAACTTGCCGCGGCCGGCCTCGAGCTCGAGGACCGACGTGCCGACCGCCTCCAAAAACCACCGGTCGTGGGCGACGAGGATGACGGCCGCGTCGAGCGACACGAGATGCTGCTCGAGCCATTCCAGCGAGGGGATGTCGAGGTGGTTTGTGGGCTCGTCGAGCAGCAGCAGGTCGGGGTCGCCGGCCAAAGCGCGGCCGAGCGAGGCGCGCGTGAGCTCACCGCCCGAGAATGTCCGCAGCGGGCGGTCGAGATCCGCGTCGTCGCGAAAGCCGAGCCCGTGCAGCGTCGATAGAGCGCGTTCGCGCCAGCCGTAGCCGCCGGCGTGCTCGAGCCGCGCCTGGGCCTCGGCGTAGCGGTTCAGCGTCGCCTCGTCGTGTGCGCCTCCCGCCATCGCTTGCTCGAGCGCCTCCAGCTGCTCCTCGATCGCGACTAGCTCCCGCGCGCCCGACAGGACGTAGTCGCGCAGCGACAGCTCGCGCTCGCGGGGCGGGCGCTGGTCGTGAAGCGCGATCTTCGTGTCCTTGGCCAGCACGATCTCGCCGTAGTCGGTCGAGGCTTCGCCGGCCAGCATCCGCAGCAGCGTGGTCTTGCCCGAGCCGTTGCGCCCCGACAGGGTCATCCGATCGCGGCGTTCGAGCTTGAACGAGATCCCGCGCAGCAGCGGCTCGCCGGCGATGTCCTTGCCGGCGTCAGAGACGATCACAACGGCCATTGGGACCATGGTAGGCGGGGTCCCAACCGCCTGCGATCGGCGCTCCGCCCGTTGGTGCGCTGCCACTAGCATGGCCCCCCATGCCCCGATCTCCCTGGCCCCCCGACCCGCCCACCCAGATGCCGCCGGCGCGGACCGTCGCCGTGCCCGGCCGCGGGGAGTTCTTCCTGCGCGACAGCGGCGGCGATGGCCAGGCGGTGATGCTCCTTCACGGCTGGATGGCGAGCGCTGACCTCAACTGGCACGCCGCCTACGCCGACCTCTCCGATGCCGGCTATCGGGTCCTGGCGATCGACCACCGCGGTCATGGGCGGGGGCTGCGTCCGCTGGTGCCATTCCGCCTGAGCGACTGCGCGGGCGACGCCGCGGCGGTGCTGCGCGAGCTCGACGTCGCCCCGGCCATCGTCGTCGGCTACTCGATGGGCGGCGCGATCGCTCAGCTGGTCGCCCACGAGCATCCCGATGCCGTTCGCGGGCTGGTCCTGAGCGGCACCGCGCAGCATTGGCAGGATGCCGAGACCCGCCGGGTGTGGCGGGCGATGGGCGCGCTGGGCCTGGTCCTCTCCGTAGCCCCCCGATGGAGCTGGCGTTCGGGCTTTCGCCGCCTCGGGCTCGAGGAGTCGCCGCAAACGGCATGGCCGCTTTCGGAGATGCTGCGCCACCAGGCGCGCGACCTGGCCGAGGCCGGGAGGGAGCTCGGCCGCTTCGATTCCCGGCCGTGGCTGTCGTCCGTGACAGCTCCGAGCGCGGTGGTGCTCACGGCGCGCGACACGGCGGTCGCGCCGCACAAGCAGCGCGAGCTAGCAGCGGCCCTCGGGGCGCCTGTATTCGAAGCTCCGATCACTCACCTGCAGATCACGACCCGCCCCGAGCGCTACAACCCCCTGCTGCTCGAGGCCCTGGCGGCGGTGAATGCGCCGCGACACGTGCCGGTGGCCTAGCCAGGCGATACGCTTTGCGCAGATGCGGCGCGCCAAACTGATCTCTGCCTTCGCGATCTTCGCGGTGACGCTGCTGACGCTGGCCCCGAGCGCCCTGGCGGACACGCACCAGACCGGCGGCCAGGGGTTCTACGGCGAGACGACGGACAAGGTGATCACGAACGCGATGTTCCTGACGATCATCTTCTTCCCGACGATCATCATCCTCTTCTCGTTGATCCAGTGGCGACTGGACAAGCGCAAGCACGCCCGCATGGACGCGGCCAAGCGGCGCGAGGCCAACGTCGACTGGCGCGGCGGCTGGTAGCACAGCCGGCCGCAGCCCGCCTCCTACGCGGCGGGCATGTGCTGCGTGCTCACCGGCAGTCGCACCGCGTCGTTCTCGACCCCGATCACCTCGGTCACCGGCTCGTGCGAGCCGACCATGCCGAGGACCTCGGAGGCGGCCGCCTCCGACAGAAGCGGGATCGCAGCCTCGATGCGGCGTTCGGCCTCTGCCGTCGTGTCCGACGATGCTGAGGAAGGATCGACTGCGCCAGACGTCTTTTTGGGGTGAGGGGGTCTCAACCCATACCTCTCACAAAGGACCGAGAACACATGACCATCACGCAGAGCAACGGCTCGATAAGGCGTTGGGCGGCGGGCCTGCTTGTGCTCGCCTGCCTCGTTGTCGCCGGCTGCGGCGGCGGCGGCTCGAGCTCATCGAGCAAGTCCTCAAGCGCCCCCGCTGCCAGCTCCTCTAGCAAGAGCTCGTCGAGCGCGTCGACGTCCGGGATCCCTCAGAACAACGGTGGTGACTCCGACAGCGACAACAACGGCGGCCCCAGCGACGGCGACGGGAACATCTAGATGTAAGGCTGGCGCGGCGGCGCGCCGGGGGCGCCGCCGCGGCACATTTGCCTCAGCTGACGGTCAGCGTTCCCTGCATGCCGGCCTGACGGTGACCGGGGACGCTGCAGTAGAACGTGTACTTGCCGGGCTTGAGATCGGCGGTGAACGACTTCGTGCCGCCCGCGAACGTCGGCGTCGCGCCGACCTGCTTGCCGCTGGAGTCCACGATCGTCATGTTGTGGGGCAGCGAGGACGAGTTGGTGAAGTCGACCGTGGCCTTGCCGGCTTTGGCGGTCAGGGTGCTCTTGGTGAACTTGAGCTGTCCGCTGGGGTCGGCGGACTCGCTGATCGCGCCGCTCCCACCACTGCTGCCAGAGGCTGAGCTTGACGAGGAGGACGATGACGACGCGGGCGCGGCCGCCGAAGAGGTGGTGCTGCTGCTGCTCGAGCCTCCGCACGCAGCCAGCCCAAGGGTGAGGGCGACGACGCCGAGGGACAGAGCGGAGATTCTGGGCACAAGCGTTCCTCTCGTTCGGGATCCGGATTCAGCCTAATGCCTTCAGCGTTGGTCCTTCGTGAGACGTGTGCCGCGTGATCTTTTTCTCGGGGCCGCGTCTGTCTCGATGTCTGGCAATCCAAGAGGCGCCCTGACGGCGGCCGGTAGGAGGTAGCGTTGAGAAAAGTCCTGTACACCCTGATCGCCAGCGTGCTGGTCGTGGCCCTGATCCCGGCCACGGCGCTTGGTCGCAGCCATCACAAGCGCCATCACCACCGCGCACGCGTCCACCACAAGCAGTTCGGACGCACCGACGCACCGGCAACGCCGTCGATGGCCGACAACGCCGGCACGGTCGCCTCATTCGATGGCACCAAGCTGACGATCCAGCTCAACGACGGATCGACGGTCAGCGGCACGGTCAACAACGCCACCGAGATCGAGTGCGAAGCGGCCGACACGTCGCCGTCGAACTTCAGCCGCGACGATGAAGGTGGAGACCACAACAGCGGCGATCAAGGCGACAACAACGACCAAGGCGACAACAACGACCAAGGCGATGACAACGAGATGCAGAACTGCGACAGCAGCAGCCTGACGCCCGGGGCGATGGTCCACGAGGCCGAGCTCAAGCTGTCGGGCGCAGGGGCCGTGTGGGACAAGGTCGAGCTTGTGACCTCGTCCAGCTCGTCGAGCTCGTCGGGCAACGACGGCTAAGAGGACAATTCGATCGGTTGGTAGACGACCGGCGGCCCGCGTGGGGTCGCCGGTCATCGCCGTAGGAAAGGTCAGCGATCAGACAATGAGGACCGGGAAGCTCGAGCCATGACCTGGCGTCTGGAAAGACAAGGCAGGCGATGTAGCTTTGCGCCCTTGAGCACCAGACGAACTTGAGCCCCCTGGCCCTCTCACTTCGGTTCCTGCAGACGCAGTCAGACGAGCAACTGGCCGCTCTCGCACGGGCAGGGCACGAGCGGGCATTCGAGGCGCTCGTACGCCGCTACAGACGGCCACTACTCGCGTACTGCCGCCGGATCGGCTCCGCCGGCACCAACGCAGAGGACACGCTCCAGCAGGCGCTGCTGCAGGCCTGGAGCGCAATCCGCACCGGCGTCGAGGTGCGTGACCCGAGGGCGTGGCTCTATCGAATCGTCCACAACGTCGCGATCTCAAACCACCGCCGGCCCGTGCTCGTCCCGGTCGAGATGCGCGACACCGCCGGCGCGAACGGAGCCGACTTCGAGGCCGAGCAGCGCATGGCGGCTCGTGAGGCGCTGGCGGGCCTGGCCGCGCTGCCCGACCTGCAGCGCGAGGTCATGGTCGGCACCGCCGTCGACGGAATGAGCCATGAGGAGCTGGCCTCGGCGCTCGGCTTGAGTAGCGGCGCCGTCCGCGGGCTGATCTATCGCGCACGGGCCACCCTGCGTGCGGCCGCCGCGGCAATCACCCCCGGCCCGCTGATCTCCTGGGCGCTGCGCAGCGGCTCCGGGCCCGGCTCAGGCTTCTACGAGGCTCTGGCCGGCGGCGGCAGCGCCGGGATCGGGGGAATCCTCGTCAAGGGCGGCGCAATCGCCGTGACGGCGGGCGCGATCGCCACCGCCACCGGGATCTCCACCCGTCACCAGGCGGTCCACCACCGCGCGACGTCCGCCGCGGCTGTCGCACGGCACAGCGTCGTCAGCCGTCCCGCCCTGGCGTCCGTCGCCTCGACCAGACTGCTCGTCGCCGATCCGGCGAGCTCTCGGGTCTCCATCGGCCGCGGCCCGGGCCCGCAGCACACGACGCCCGAAAGCTCGGGCCGCGGACGCGGCGACGATCACGGCTTTGCGTCGGTGATCGGCAAGCGCGGGCCGACCGAGCGCCACGACGGCGCAGGCGCCCGCTCCGGCACAGGCGACCCGCCTTCGGGCCACGACGGGTCTCATCGTGGCTCAGGCTCGGGCAAGGGCTCGAGCAACGACGGCTCGGCCACGGGCAGCGGATCGGATGGCTCCAACACGGGGACCGGTTCGACCACAGTGACCGGTGGCTCCGGCAGCGAGGACCATGGCGGCGGGACCTCCGGGAAGGACGGCGGAACCTCCAGCGGCACCTCGGGAAGTGGGAACTCGTTGTCGAGCGGCGGGCCGACGATCGCAACGACGGTCTCGTCAAGTGACGGCGGCAGCGATGGCGGCGGTTCGGGCGGCGGCGGCGGCACCACGACGACCACGACGACGGCCACGACGAGCTCGAACGACGACGGCTCCTCCGACTCCGGGCATCACGGCGGGAACTAGCGCCCGCTAGATCCTGAAGACCGTGATCAGCCGCTGCTCGTGCTCGGCGTCGATCCTCGCGGTCACCTCGATGTACTCCTCGAGACCCGAGCCACGCAGCTTGGTTGCCAGCAGCTCGTCGACCTGGAAGATCCCGGCGCTGTTGGACATCGAGATCTCGACGCCGACCGCCCGCTCTTTGCCGGGCGCGAGCTTGACCTCCTCGATCGCATACGCCGACAGCGAGTGGATGTTCTGATGACCGGCCTCGAACGGCACCCGCGAGCGTCCGCGAGCCATGTCGAGCGCGTCGGCCACGCGGACGATCCCCGCTTCGACGGTGAACGGCGCCCCCTTGCGCCGGTGGCCGATGATCGCGTGCAGCGCCTCCGAGGCGATGATCGTCCGCTCGGGCTCCTCGTAGGACCCGGCGAGCAGCGAACCTAGCTTGTCTGCGGTCAGAAAGAGGCTGTAGTGCTCGTGGTCGTCGCGGTGGATCGACATACCCACGCAGTGGAACAGGCACCCGGCGGCGATGACGACCTCGGCATCGCGATCGCTCATCCCGTAATCGGCCGTCACGCTAGGTGTGACGCCGCGGCGGAACAGCAGCCGAGCCAGGCGCAGCCCGATGTTGAGCACGATCTGGATGTGAACCCAGGAGTGATCGGACATGCCCAGCCGCCTCGTTGCATTCACCGCCGATACGTGCCACAACGCCTTGACCTGCTCATCGGCGTTGACGGCGTCGAGAAACTGCTCGAGCCGCCGGTTGCCACGGGTCGGCGCGCGCACGCGGACGTCGGCGAGCGCCTCGCGGGGCGGGATCGGCGCTTCGGTGCTGGGGTTGCGATCGTCGCTAGGCACGCGATGCCTCCAGTAGGACGCCTTCGCGCAACCCGCCCCGGCCGACCTGAAGCGGGGCACCCAGCA
>Ga0207693_10001164_pt1 | contig 23463 bp, 21 predicted proteins | sample LARL81metaG_FD_184347 | JGI IMG/M metagenome (GOLD analysis project Ga0207693, IMG submission 184347) | Corn, switchgrass and miscanthus rhizosphere microbial communities from Kellogg Biological Station, Michigan, USA - LAR L8-1 metaG... | ecosystem: Host-associated > Plants > Roots >... | reverse complement strand
TGGCCCTGATCGCGGCGCACCGGGCCGACGAGCTGGGCAACCTGGTCTACCGCAAGACCGCGCGCAACTTCGGGCCGATCATGGCGGCCGCCGCGGCCAGAACGATCGTGCAGGCGGACGAGATCGTGCCGGTCGGCGCGCTCGATCCCGAGCATGTCGTCACGCCGTGCCTGTACGTCGACCGCGTCGTGCGCGTCGACCGCAACCTGGCTGTGTCGGGAGACAGACTATGAGCACGCTGACCGGAATCGACAGGGGAAAGTTCCACGGCGGAGCGACAACCACCACCCCTAACGGCTCCATCCGGCATCCGGCGAGATCGCCGGCGGTCTCGAGGGACCGTGGGTAGTAGCGGGCGAAGTCGATCGCCTCGGAAACTTCGGGATCGGCCTCCAGCACCGTCTTGGCGCCATCCGTGATCATGGCCCCAATGAGATCGCCGCGCCGGCGGGCCAGCACCAGTGCGGCCCGATCCAGCAGGGCCCGGCGCTCCGCCGGCGGCCGCCCGGTCCATGCCGGCCGCGCGGTCCGGGCCGCCTCCAGGGCGTGGCTCACCTGCTCGCGACCGGCCAGGGCGTAGCGATAGGCCACGTTCTCCGGTCGCGAGCGATCGTGTCCTTCAACCTCGGCGGCGCCCACCACGAACTCACCTCCGATCTGCAGCGGCACCCGTTCCGGGGCCCTGTCGCGCCATCGGGCGACCACCGTGTCGATCCACTCTCGGTTGGCGGGAACAGACCAGTCCGTGTCCGGCTCGTTCGAGAAGGCCAGGGTGCCGGAGGCGGCCGTCTCGTCGAGCGCCTCCGCGCCGTCGACCTCGGCCGCGCGATTCTGTCGCTGGCGGGGTGCGTCCGGCACCTGGTCCATGACCTCGAAGGCGGACTCGAAACGATCGCGCTCGCGCTCCCAGTCCGGTGACCCCGGCTCGAGTCCGAACACGTGGCGGAGGAAGTTGTCGTCCGCGGTGTTCTCATCCAGCCGCCGCACGAGGTAGGCGATCGCGCTGTAGAAATCCTCCGCTCGCACCACCGGGGCATACAGGAGCAGTCCGCCCGCCCGCGCCTTCACCGCGCGCGCCTGGTGATTGGCCATGCCCTCCAGCATCTCGAACTCGACCCAGGGCTCGATACCGTTCTCCTCGCGGAGGACAAGGCCATGGGCGACGTCAAACAGATTGTGCGTGGCGATGCCGAGGTGGACGACCCGCGCGTGATCGGGCCGGCAGCCGTACTCGAGCATGCGCTTGAAATTGGCATCCACCTCGGTCTTCGTAGTGTAGGGTGCCTGCGGCCAGCCGTGCACGGCCGCCTCGACCCGTTCCATGGCGAGGTTCGCGCCCTTGACGATGCGGAGCTTGATAGGCGCGCCGCCACGGCCGCATCGCTCGATGGCCCAGGCCACCAGCGCCCGCTGGACCCGGTGCGACTCGGGCAGATAGGCCTGGAGCACGACGCCCGCCGGAAGCGACCGGAACTCCTCCTCGTCGAGCACCTCGCAAAACGCGGCGACGGTCAGGTCAAGGTCCCGGTGCTCCTCCATGTCCAGATTGATGAACTTCGGGGTAAGGCGCCCATCGGAATGGCGGTACTCGTGCCGCCGCGCCTGTCGATAGAGCACACGCAATGGCACCTTCACGCGCTCCACGCTGTGACGGAACGCCACCAGGTTGATCTGGCTGAAGACGGAGGACACCTTCACCGAGATGTACTCGACATCGTCGCGGGCCAGGAGCGCCAGATAAGCCTCCAGCCGGCGCCCCGCTTCCCCCTCACCCAGGATGGCCTCCCCGAGGAGATTCAGGTTGAGCCGGACCCCGGACCGGCGCCGCTCGGCCAGGTAGCGACGGAGATCTTCCTCCTCGCCGGGCAGGATCAGCGACTCGGTTTCGTGCCGGAGGCGGGCGACGATGGGTGGCACGACCAGGCCCGGGAGGTAGTGGCCCATCACGCCGCCCAGCATCAGCGCGGCCTGCTCCCACCACTCCATGAAGCGCGGTCGGCCATAACGATCCAGCAGAAAGGCGAGCTGGTCGGCGATGCGAGCCGGGCGCCGACTGCGGAAGGCCTGATCGATGAGCGCGATCGTGAGCTGCTTGCCGTGCGGGTCCGTCATCAGCCGGGCGAGCCGGCGGGCCTGGCCCAGCTCCTCCGGCGTCTCCTGAGTGCGGGCTTCCCGCAGCAGCGCTTCCGCCAGCTCGACGGCGCGGGCGGCTCGCTCCTTTCGGCTGGGCATAGTGAATGATACCGCCACCGGATCCGTGCGTTAGGGATCAGCGAGTTGTGAGGCACCTCCCGCGGCGGCGCTGCGACGCTCCCCGACTTTCACAGACCATGGCTCCTCGTCGAGGAGGCACGCGGCCTCAAAGGGTGAATTTCTTCGCTCGCGGAGTACGCCCGGCTCTGGTCGATGTCACATGCAGCGCCAGATTTGAGCTCGGGAGGGCGCTGCTCGACGTCAGCTTCGTCCTTATAACAAAGGCTTTTCCCGGCCCAGCCGGTCAGCAGCTCGTCAGACTGGACCGGAGGCAGACCCGCGACCGGGTCAGCGCCGGCTACGCTGGAGCCTACATCTCGCTCCCCAGCCGCAGAACGGGAGTTTGACACGGCCGGCAAGGGAGGGGTGAGACTTTCGCGAGTAACTTCGGGAGCCGTTGCTCCCGATAGCATTGGCTCTAGCGTCAGTCTTTGCCTGAAGACGCCCCATGACGCAGGTCCACAGAGAGCCTGGGATAAGTGACCAGCACACGGCTCTTCATCACATCTCCCGTCTTTTGGGGTCGGAGAACGGCGAGGACCGACGGTGCATGCCGTCCCGACAGCCAGGACATCTGCTTGTAGGCCGCGGCAAGTCTAGGGCGACGCCCCCGCCGTGTCAATCGCCACGGCTCTCCATTTCGGGATCACGTCGAGCCGTCCCGTGCCGGATGCGTCCGGCCCGGGCCGGCGCCCCCGGGTCAATTCACCACGAGTGCTCGCGGCGCATGCGTCACTCGCTCCGCGCCCCGCGCGGTCACGATCGACGTCTCCCCCAGGCACATGCTCAGCCCCGTCTTGCTGTTCAACAGGATCATGTGAATGAAGAACACCATGCCCGGGGCCAGCACCTGGGAGTTGTCCGCGTAGATCATCGGCTCGTCCATCCACGTGGGCGGATAGGTCGCGCCCATCGTATAGCCGCAGGCGTTGAGGAAGTGCCCCTTGTACCCTGCCCGCGTGAGCACACGGGCATGCGCGGCGAAGACATCGCCCACGGTCTTGCCGGGCCGCAGTACGGCCTCGCACTCCGTGAGGGCCTCGCGACAGGCCTTGAACATCGCCTCGTGGCGCCGGTCGACTCGGCCCGTCACCACCACGTTCATGAGCGCGGCATGGTAGTGCCGGTACGACGCGGCGAACTCGAACGTCACCTGGTCGCGCGGCCTCACCTTTCCGTGGCCCGTGTGATAGCGGACGAGCAGCGCTTCCTTGCCGCTGCCCATGGGCCAGCGGCTCGCGGACGGATCGCCGTCACCGGCCAGGATGCCCCGCATCATCTCGGCGTAGATCCGGCCCACGGGCTGGCCGGGCACGGTGAGCCGGTTCGCCTCGGCCAGCGCCTCGTCGGCGAGCCGCCCCGCCTCCCGCACATAGCGCAGCTCGGCCGGGCTCTTCACGAGCCGGAGCAGCCGCACCAGGTCGCTCGCGTCCTCGGTGCGGCAGAAGCCCTGGAGGGCGCCGTCCACCATCTGTCCGCGCTGGGCGGTGAGCCCGTAGGCGTGATACTCGACACCCAGCCGCTTGCCGCGGCAGCGATAGCTCTCGAGCATGTCGCGGAGGTCTTCGCCGGGATTGGCGCCCTGGCGATCGCGCCAGATGCGGATGTCCTTGATCACGGACGTGATGCGGGCCTGGCGCAGGTCGGCAGAGCGCGTGCAGAGCGCGAACTTGCCGTCGGCGCCCAGGTACATGCCCTGGAACATGCTGTAGCCGCTCGTGTCGTATCCGGTGAGGTAGTACATGCTCTCTTGCCGGAAAATGAGCAGGCCGTCGAGGCCGCGCTCGGCCATTGCCCGGCAAGCGCGCCGCCGCCGCGCGGCCAGCTCTTTTTTCGAGAAATGCAGTGCCATGTGGTCTCCGATCAGGTGGTGGTGGCGTCGCCGCGGCCGCGGAGCAGCGCGCTCGCGGCCAGCACCACCGTGGTCACGCCGATAAGGAACGAGCTGACGGCGGCGATGGTGGGATCGACCTCGAGGGTGAGGCTGTTCCAGATGCGCACGGTGAGCGTCTGGACCTCGACGCCGGAGAGAAAGAGCGGAATCAGCAGCTCGTCGAACGAGGTGAGAAAGGCGAAGAGCGCGGCCGAGAGCAGGCCGGGCAGGATGAGGGGCAAGGTGATGCGCCGGAGCGCGGTGAGCCGGCTCGCGCCCAGGCTCAGGGCAGCCTGCTCGAGACGCATGTCGAAGCCCTGGAGCGCCGCGGCCATGATGATGACCACCACGGGCTGCGCGAGCACGGTGTGGCCGAGGGCCATGGCGAGAATGCTCCCCGTGGCCTTGAGGCGCACGAAGAAGAAGTAGAGTCCGATCGCGGTGATGACGGTGGGCACGATCATGGGCGAGAGCATGATGGCGTAGATGGCGCCCTTGCCGCGGAAGCGGCCGCGCACGAGGGCCAGCGCGGCCAGGAGGCCGAGGGTGGTGGCAAACACCATGGTCAGGAGGGCGACCTGGGTGCTGACCCAGATGGCCTGACGCCAGCTCGACGCGCCGAGGAAGCGCTGGTACCAGCGCAGCGATAGATAGGGCGGCGGAAAGCTCAGATAGTCCGCGCCGCTGAAAGACACGATGACGATGATCACCACGGGCGCGATCAGGAACAGCAGCACCGCGCTCGCGAGCGCGATGATCGCCGCGGATCCCGGCCCGCCGCGCTGCCCTTCGTCATCCATCACGCGGGCTCCGTCCGAAACCCATCAATGTCGCCCCTCGAAAACTCGCTCCAACCGGACGATGCGGTTGTAGCCGGTGAAGCCCACCAGCGTCAGCGCGAGGAGGATCACGGCCAGCGCGGAGGCGAACGACCAGTTGAGGGTGATCTCCACCTCGCGCTCGATGAGCATGGCGATCATCATGTCGCCCGGGCCGCCCATGAGCGCGGGCGTGATGAAGAAGCCCAGGCTCAGGATGAAGACGAGCAGGGTGCCTCCGGCGATGCCGGGCAGCGAGAGCGGGAGGAACACGCGCCGGAAGGCCTGGAGCCGGCTCGCGCCCAGGCTGTGCGCGGCGCGGACCAGGCGCGGATCGATGCTGCGCATCACACTGTACACGGTCAGCACCATGTAGGGCAGCAGCACATAGCTCATGCCGATCAGTACCCCGCCCTGGTTGTAGAGGAGGAGCAGCGGTTTGTCGGTGAAGCCGAGGGCCATCAGGTACTGGTTCACGATGCCGTTCCGGCCGAGGAGAACCATCCAGGCGTATGTGCGCACGATGATGCTGGTGAAGAAGGGCAGCACCACGATGATCATGAGGAGCTGGGCGGTCCGCGGGCGGCGGGTGGCCAGCATGTAGGCCAGCGGGTAGCCGAGGGCAAGGCACACCATGGTCACCAGCGCCGAGACCTTGAAGGTGGCCAGGATGACCTGGAGATAGACGGGCACACGGAAGATCTGCCGATACATGTCGAGCGTGTAGCCGGCCTTGTAGACGCTGCGGTTGACGATGCCGAGGAGCGGATAGGCGAAGAGCACCGCCAGCACGAGGACAGCGGGCAGAAGCATGAGGAAGTGGCGCAGCGTCTCCCGTCGTTCCTCCGTTGGCCTCATGCGGAGGCGCGGGGAAAGAGGCGCGTGTCCTCCGGTGACCACGCGAGCGCAACCGTCGCGCCGGTGACGGGAGGTCGCACGCCAACCCGGTTCGGCACCTTGATCATGACGGCGCCGTCGGCCCCCAGGCCCACGCGGTAGCGAGTGACATCGCCCACGTAGATCGCCTCTTCGACCAGCCCCTTGCAGACGTTGGCGCCGGGGCCCAGCGCGCCGGCATCCTCGGCCTGCACGAGCTTCTCCGGCCGCACCGCCGCGGTGACCGGCTGCCCGGCCTGGAGCGGCGCGGCGGGGACCCCCGCGAACTCCAGGCCACCCGCGGCGCGGCAACGCCAGCGTCCATCGTCCTCGGTGGACACGGCCGTCGCCTCGAGGAAATTGGACTCGCCGAGGAAGTCCGCCACGAAGCGTGAGGCCGGCCGATCGTAGAGCTCGGCGGGGCTGCCCACCTGCTCGATCCGCCCGCCCTGCATGACCGCCACGCGGTCGGACATGGTGAGCGCCTCTTCCTGGTCGTGGGTGACGTAGATCACCGTCACGTGCAGGTGCTGCTGGATGTGCTTCAGCTCGAGCTGCATGTGAGCGCGCAGCTTCTTGTCGAGCGCGCCCAGCGGCTCGTCCATGAGGAGCACGCGCGGCCGGAAGACGAGGGCGCGGGCGAGGGCCACCCGCTGCTGCTCGCCGCCCGAGAGCTGGCGCGGGAGGCGACGCTCGTAGCCGGTGAGCCGCACCAGCTCCAGCGCTTCCCCGACGCGATGGAGCCTCTCGAGACGCGACGTCTTCCGGATCTGGAGAGGGAAGGCTACGTTGTCGAACACCGTGAGGTGTGGAAACACCGCGTAGCTCTGGAAGACCATGCCCAGATCGCGCTTCTGCGGAGGCAGGGCGGCCATCGGCTTGCCGTCCACGAACACTTCGCCGCGGGTGGGATGGGCGAAGCCCGCCACCATCATGAGGGTGGTGGTCTTGCCGGAGCCGCTGGGACCAAGAAGCGTGAAGAAGGAGCCGGGGGTGATGGTGACGGAGACGTCACGCACCGCCGCCACCGACCCGAAGGTCTTGGTCAGCTCGTGGAGTCGAACCTCGGCGCCGCCGGCTATCCCTTCTGAAGAAGCCACTGCGACCAGCGCTCGCTGATCATGGGCCGATTGTCCGCCCACCACTTGCCGTTCTGGACGAAGGCCTTCTGCCGGTTCTCCGGGCTCGAGGGCAGGCGGGCCGCGAGGTCGGCCGGGATGCTCTTGAACGCTTGCCGGTTGGTCGGCCCATACGGGATGTGCTTTGCCACCCCCGCCTGGATCTCCGGCTGGCAGGCGAAGTCGATGAACTGCTGCGCGTTCTCCAGGTTCTTGGCTCCCTTCATGGGTGCCCAGTACTGGGACTGCAGCATCGCCTCGTTCCACTCGATGGCGAGGGGCGCGCCCTTCTCGGCCACGGACTGGAGCCGCCCGTTCCAGATGCTGCCCAGCACCACTTCCTTGTCGGCGAGCATCTGGGCGGAGAGCGCCCCCGTGTCCCAGAACTTTCGGATGGATGGGCGCACGCGGTCCATCGCCTTGAAGGCCCGGTTCACGTCGATGGGGTAGAGCTTGTCCTTGGGGACGCCGTCGGCGAGGAGGGCGAACTCGAGATCGACGGCACCCGAGGCGAGGTCGGCGAGCATGCGCGGGCCGGCGAACTTCTTGATGTCCCAGAACTCTGCCCAGCTCTTCGGCTGCTTGCCCGTGGGGAAGGTCTGGTTGTTGTAGCCGAGCACCGACGAGAACCAGATGTCGCCCACCATGTCGTCGCGGCGGATGGCCGGGTCCATGTCGTCGGGATTGGTGAGCTTCCACCCCTTGTAGTTGACCTTCTCGAGGGCGCCCTTCTGGCTCAGCGAGAGGACGCCGAGCTCGCCGGCGTCCATCACGTCCAGCTCCATATTGCCCGCCTCGTGCATGGCGAGGACCTTGCCGAGGGTGGCGGGCACCTTCACTACCTCGATGCCCGTGGCCTTGGTGAAGGGCTCGAAGATCACCTTCACGTTGGCTTCCTCGTACGATCCGCCGATGGTGCGGATGATCAGCTTGCCCGCCGCGCTGGACCGGCGAGTCCAGATGAACGGGGCGGCGGTGGCCAGCCCCGCTCCCGCCACGAAGGTCCGGCGAGAGATCCTGTTCGTGCGCTCCGTCATGTCATTGCCTCCTGCGCCCGGGGGTGCGCGGTGCGCTCAGCTTTCGTGTCTTACGGCCGCGTCGCTGGGACCGTGGGTGGGAGGTCACTGGTAACACGCGCGCGTTTCCAGTGTCAAGCAGGGCGGCGCGTGTCGATCCAGTCCTGGAAGCGCTTCCAGTGGACGACGAGGGACATGACGGGGAGCCGCCAGGCGTGCAGCGGAACGGGCGTGATCGGCGTCAAGGGCCAGCCAACCTGGGCGGGAGAGGCGCCGAGGGCGCGATCCGCGAGAATCCGGCCCATGGCCGTGGCCATGGCCACGCCGCGCCCGTTATAGCCGAGGCCGATGTGCACACCGGGGCTCGGCTCGTGCATGTGCGGCAAATGATCGGCGGTGAGGGCCACGCGACCGCTCCAGCGATGCTCCCACTCCGGCGTGCCGATCTGGGGGAAGACGCGCGCCGCCACCGACTCGAGCCGCGCGAAGAGGGCGGGATCGCCGGTGTCGTTCAGGGGTCCGCGACCGCCCATGAGGAGGCGCCCGTCCGGATCGAGGCGGAAGTAGAAGAGGATACGGCGCAGGTCCGAGACCGGCTGGCCTCCGGGCAGTACCTGCCGTCTCACCTCCTCGGGCAGCGGGCGCGTGGCCACCTGGTAGCTCTGCACGGGGAGAAGGGTCTGCCTGAGGCCCGGCCAGAGATCGTCGGTGTAGGCATTGGTGGCGATGATCACCTTGCCCGCGGTCACCGATCCCTTGGGCGCGATGGCACGCCAGTGGCCTTCGTGGGCCTCGAGCCGTGTCACCACGGAGCGGTGAATGGCCGCGCCCACCTTCTTGGCCGCGCGCGCCAAGCCACGCACGTAGCTCAAGGGTTGGAGGACTCCGCATCGCCTGTCGAGCATGCCGCCGACGTAGCACGTGGTCCCCGTCAGCTCGGCCACCCGGCCCCTGTCCAGCATCTCCACCGCCGCATCGCGCCGCTGCCACTGGGCGGTGCGCCGGCGCAGGGTCTCGAGCCCGGCGGCGTGGGGGGCCGCGCTGATCCAGCCTGACTGATGCGCGTGACACGGGATCTTGTGGCGCGCGATCAGCTCGAAGACGAAATCGGCGGCGGTCCCCGAGTTCTGCCACATCCGGCGTCCCATGGCCGACCCGAACTTCCGCTCGAGCTCGTCCGGATCATCCTTGACGCCCGCGATGACCTGACCGCCGTTGCGCCCCGAGCCGCCCCAGCCGGGCTCCGCCGCGTCGAGGACCACCACCTCGGCGCCGCGCTCGGCCAGATGCAGCGCCGCCGACAGGCCGGTATAGCCCGCGCCCACGATGACCACGTCGGCCCGGCGATCGCCCTCGAGCGGACGCGTCACGGGCAAGGGCTCGGCAGCGGGGGTCCAGGCCGAAAGCGGTGGATCAGACGATGTGGGCGCGTGCAGCATGGTCACCTCGTGAGTTGGCGAATACTAGCGCATGGCCATCCCGGCGTCCACCGGGGATATGGCCGAGGATACGCCCTTTGACGTAGGCGTTCACAAGAGGGGCATTCGCCACTTGACTACGCGGGCGGCGTGACGCAATGTTTTGCTGCAGCGGCTGTTACGATCCGGCCCGCTCGGGACGGGAGATGCAGCGTCTAAGCAGACGAGAGCTCGGAAATGTCCTCGATTGCCTCCGGACGATCTACGCGGCGCTCGATCTCGAGGCGTTTCCGCGTCAGGTCGTGGCCGGGCTGCGCCGGGTTGTGTCCGCTCCCTTCGGCTCCTACAACGAGATCGACCGCGGAGCCACCCGGATCCGCTATGTCGTGGAGCCGGTCGAGGCCACCGTCCCGCAGCTTGAGCTGGCCGTCCGTGAGTATCAGCACGAGCAGCCCGTCGTAGCCAATTACCTGCGCACCGGCGACGGCTCCCCGAGGAAGCTCTCCGACTTCCTCTCCATCCAGAAGCTCCACAGCCTGGGGATCTACAACGAGAACTATCGCCGCACGGGCGTGGAGTACCAGATGACCTTCATGGTCAAGAGCCTCCAGCGGCCCGCCGCGCCCACCATTGCCATCGCCCTGGATCGTGGACGACGGGAGATGGATTTCTCCGAGCACGACCGCTTCATGCTGACCCTCCTCCGTCCTCACGTCATGACTGCCTACGCCAATGCGGAGACAGTGAGCGCGCTCCGGCGTACCGCGCCGCCGGCGGGGGGTGCTCCGGAGACGCGCCGGCGCGAGATCATCGTGATGCGTCCGGGCGGGCGGCACCTCATCTCACCCCGAGCCGCGTACTGGTTCGATCACTACTTCGCCAATGGGGCGCGGCAGAGCGAATCGCTGCCGAGTGCGATCGATGGCTGGATGAAGCGGCAGGCCGTGCGCATAGGTCGCGGCCAGTCATTCGCCGCGCCGCCCGCCCCGCTTGTCGTGGAGAGCGAGGACACCCGCTTGATCATTCGCCTCGTCCCGGACGCGCCGAACGACCTCCTGATCCTCGAGGAGGAGCGCACCAAGGTCGATTACGCGGCGCTTCTCCGGCTCGGGCTCACGCCCCGCGAAGCCGAGGTGCTGCACTGGGTGGGGGAAGGGAAGACGAACCCTGAGATCGGGGCGATTCTGCGCACCCGACCCCGCACAGTGGCGAAGCATCTGGAGAAGATCTTCGCCAAGCTCGGCGTGGAAACGCGGGGGGCGGCCGCCGCCCGCGTCCGGTCCCTCGCCTAGCGGAAGCGCGGTATCACGTCCTCGCCGAAGCGGCGCATGGACTCCATGACCTGCGCGTGGGGAAGGAACCCGCACGTCATCTGGCAGAGGACGTGGTGCGCGCCCGCGTCGCGCAGCTCGGCCACCTGATCGGCCACGCGCTTGGCCGTGCCGCAAAGCGCACTCGTCTCGAGCGAATAGCGCACCCCGTCCTCGTGGGAGACCTGCGGATCGTTCCAGGGATTGATCCGCGACGGCTCGACATGGTAGTCGACGGGATTGTGGGTGGCTCGGGCGTGGACCATGTGCCGCCGCGTCTCGAAGAGCGCCGCCCCCAGCTCGTCTTCAGCCTGGGCCTGGCTCTCCGACACGTGCACGAAGCGCCACACCGCCGCTTCCTCGCGCCGCTGCTGCCTGGTCGCGACGTCGAGGCTGCTCTCGGCGAGGCCGGCCTCGTAGAGATCCATCCGCTCGCGAACCCGCGCGAGGGGAATGCGCGCGGTCATCATGGGCGCGCCGAGGCGGCCGCACTCGCGGACCGAGCCGCCGGACGAGGCAGCGCGCCAGATCGGCGGATGGGGAAGCTGCCGAGGCCGCGGCCGGAGCTCGGGCAGGCTGAGCTGATAGAACTTCCCTTGGTGCACCAGCGGCTCGCCCGTCCAGGCGCGGAGCATCACCTCGAGGGTCTCCTCCATGCGCTCGCGGCTGTCGTCGCTCCGGAGGCCATAGCCTACGAACTCGTACTCGTTGTAGTTGGTGCCGTGTCCCACCCCGACATCGATGCGGCCGTCGGAGAGATTGTCGAGGAGCGCGAGCTCGGTGGCGAGGCGGATGGGATGACGGAGAGCGAGCTGGATCACCGCGAAGCCGATACGGATCCGCTGAGTCCGGGCCGCGACCACGCTGGCGAAAGGAATGGGATCGCAGTAGACGCTCTCGCCCGTGAAATTGTGCTCGGTGAGCCAGATGCCGTCGAAGCCGGCAGCCTCGGCGAAGCAAGCTTCGGTCACGAGGTCGCGGATGGCTGTGTAGTCACCTTCCGGTGACGGCGAATGTCCGAGGGTCAGCCAGCCGAATCGCATGACGTGGGCCTCAGTGTGCGAGGCTGAGGGAGCGCCCGGTCTCCGCCGCGAAGCGCTCGAGGGCGGAGGCGTCCATCTCCGGTCGCGGCCTCAGGATGAGCCGATCCACTCCGACCCCGGCATACGCGTCTTGCAACGCCTTGTCCGGGATGTCGAACCCGGGCGGCGTGATGCTGATCTCCAGCTTGCCGAGCGCGGCGGGCCGCTCGGACTTTCGCCCCGCCTCGCCGAGCGCGGCCACGCTCTTGCGTGTCTCCTCCACGTCCATGCCGAAGCCGTACCAGCCCTGCCCCTGCGTCACCGCGCGACGATACGCTGGCGGCGTCCGGCCCCCCACCACGATAGGGATGGGCGTCTGCACCGGCCGCGGCATGGCCTGCACTCCTTCGAAGGACACGTACTTGCCGTGATGGGCGGGCTTGGCCTGCGTCCACACCGCGCGCATGGCCGCGAGATAGTCGTCGGCGATACGTCCGCGCTCACTGAACGACGCTCCGGAGGCCCGCATCTCGGGTTCGCACCAGCCGACACCGAGCCCGAAGACGAGCCGGCCATTCGAGAGCACGTCGAGCGAGGCCAGCTGTTTGGCCAGCACCACGGCCTGGCGCTGGGGCAGGATGATCACCCCGGTGGCGAGGCGAATGCGCGAGGTGTGCGCGGCGAGAAAGGTGAGCGAGACGATGGGGTCGAGAAGGCGCATGTCCGGCGGCATCGGGCGCCCGGGCAACGGCGGGTCGGGCAGCACGATGTGATCGGCCGTCCACAGCGACTCGAAGCCCGCCGCCTCGGCCGCCCGCGCGAGGCGAGCGGCCGCGTCGGGATAGCTGCACGTGTGTAGATTGACGGAGTGGAGGCCGAATTTCATCGCGCGCTCTGCTTCCCCGAATCGCCTCGCGGCACCTGGATGGCGGCCAGCCGCTCGATCACCGTCATGACCACCGTGGTGTCCTGCTCGCCCAGTCCGGCCGCCAAGGCCATCTGCTCGTAGCGCTGGGCCACGTTGACGAAGCTCACCGGCACGTGGAGCTCCTTGGCGATGGTGGTGAACGTCTCGAGATCCTTGTTCATCAGCGCCACCTTGAACCCCGGCTCGAATTCACGCGGGACAATGGCCCGCGGGATGCGCTCGAGCGCCTTGCTGCCGCCGCTGCTCGCCTTGACCACCTCGTAGACGGTCATCGGATCCAGCCCCGCCTTCACCCCCACCGCGAGACCTTCCATCATGGCGAGACCGTTGACGCACGCCATCATGTTGTTGATCGCCTTCACGATATTCCCCGAGCCGACGGGCCCCACGTGGAAGACATTCGGGCCCATGGCGTGCAGCACGGGCTTGGCCCGGGCCAAGGGCTCGGCTTCCCCGCCGACCATCAGGGCCAGAGTGGCGGCACGCGCCCCGGTGACGCCGCCGCTGACGGGAGCCTCGAGGAAATGCACACCGCGCGCCTTGGCTTTGGGCTCGATCTTCCGTGGCGTCGAAGGGAGTACGCTGCTCAGGTCTATCAGGATGGTGCCGGGCTTGGCGCGCTCCACGAGGCCGCCGGACTCCAGATACATTGCCTCGACGTCAGGCGAGGCGGGCAGCGAGGTAAGGACGACCTCGGACCCCTCCACCACCTCCTGCGCCGAGCGGGCACGACGGGCGCCTGCCTGGATCAGGTTCTCCATGGCCTTGGGATTCAGGTCGAACACCAGCATGGGGAATCCGGCCTTCAAGACGTTCCCGGCCATGGGGTTGCCCATGTTCCCTACTCCGATGAAGCCTACGGACAGAGCCATCGCGCGCCTCCTCGATCGTTGACGGTGAAGTTCGCCGATTTTGTGGCATGGGGAGAATAGCACCGGACGCTGTCGTGTTGATTCGCGTCTTCTGGGGTGCAAGAGAGGGTCAGACGAGGGAGGAAGGGACTCACTTGCAGAAGAAGCGCCGGGCTTCCGCAGCGGAAGCCCGGCGCGGTGCGTCTTACTTCTTGCCGATCGTCACCTTGCTCGCGGGTCCGCTCACCGTGATCAACGCGGTGCCCGGCGTACCGAGCTTGACGGAGCCGAGGTTCGCGTTCTGGATGGCCCCCGACCCGATCGAGACATTGGCCGCGGTGGCGCCATTCAGGAGCGCCACGGGGACACCACCGATCATGGCGCAGGAGCTGCCACAGAAATTGTTCGAGATCGAGAGCAGGTTGCCGCCCGAGCCCCCGAAGGAGAGGAGCGAGCCGCCGATATTGGCGAGCGAGCCGCCGCTCACGCTCAGCAGCGAACCGTTGAAGAGCGACAGCGCACTGCCATTGCTCAAGCTCACTAGATTACCCGCTACGTTCAACACACTGCCCCCGGAGACATTCACGAGCGAGCCCATGGAGACGAGCATCCGGCTGGCGTTCAGCGCCACTAGGGAGGCCGCGGTGCTCGTGAGGCGGCTCTGGCCACCGAGGGCGATCGCGTCGGCAGCGCTCGTCAACTGGCTCCCGTTCTTGAGATGGAGGAGCGGAGCGGAGGCCTCGAGCAGGGCCTGGTCAAGACGAACGACCTGGTTCGTTTTGACCGTGGCGCCGTCCGACTCGAACAGAGAGCCACCCGTCTTGAGCGCGGTGGTCGTGGCCAGCATGAGCCCGGTATCCGCGTCGAGCCCAGTGCCGCTGCCCGCCAGGTCGAACATCGCCACGTCGGTGCCGAGGGCGTGCGTCCCTCCCTTGACCGAGACCAGCGGGTCAGTGGTCGAGGACGCGAAGCTCCCACCCGCCAGGACCGTAAGGAGGCTCGTCGGCACGGTCAGGTTGGTGTCGGTGGCGTGGAGGAGGGGACCGGCCAGGCTCGCCGTCGACCCAGGCGCCACGACCAAGACCGAGTCGAACGTGGAGGACCCACCGGTGAACTGGACGAGCGGATCCGTGCTGGTGCGGACCAGATTCTTTCCACCCTGGAGCAGGAAGAGCGGGGGGTCCTGCAATACAGAAACGTCGTCGAGCAGGAGACCGGAGGCGAAGTTCGCGTCACCGACGTCGCCGATCTCGAAGAGCAGCGATGCCTCGCCAGAGCTCGGGGCCAGCCAGCTGAACGAAACAACCTTGAACCCCGTGTAGCCCCAGCCGCACGTCGGGCAGTCACCACCGGCCGAGAACCCGGCAACGCTTACGATCTGATTAGATACCTGGGCCGGCGTGAAGGCTCCGTTGACCTGCAGCTGTGAAAGCTGAGTCGTCTGTCCGCCCGGCCCCTTGATCCTAATGTCCGTGGTGTCATTGAATTTGAACGGATTATCGCCGGCGGCGTTGACCCAGTACGGATACTCATTGCTGACGAAGTTGTAGGTGGCCTTCACGGTGTATAGGGTTCCCGCCGTCGCCTGAAAGGGCTGGCTCAACGTGGTCGATTGAACGAAGCGTCCGCTCGGATCCGGCAGCGAACCTGGTCCCGTCGAGATGAAACCCATGAACTGTCCGTTCGGCGCCGTGAACTGGCCGAAGCTGCCAACCACGCTGCCCGCTCCATTGAGGTTCCAGCCCGGCGGGAAAATTGCGGTCTCGAAGCCCCCGTTGATGATTTTCTCAGTGGTCGGCTCGATCGGCTGAGTCAGGGGGCCCGTCTTCGGAACGATGAGAGGCAGGTTGAGATCGTTCCCATTCGTGCCGGTTTTGACGTTCTCGGGCAAGAGAGCGGCTGCCAGGGCCACACTTTGCTTCTTCTGCTGCTCACTCATTCCGGCCCACGCCGCCTGGCTTCCCCCGAACTGTTTGTTGGCCACGAACGTGCCCACCAGCTGATTCATCTGCTGCTGGGTCATGTTCTGAACCTGGAGCAGATTCGCCCCCTGCACGCCGACAGACTGGAGGGCATTCACCAGGGCGGTATTGGCCGGGTTGCCGACAGCACCTACCTGGACCGTACCCTGGATGGTGCTCACCTGCGTACTCGCGGGAAGATTCCCGCCGCCGACCTGTGCCCCCTGCCGGGTCACCTCGACGACGAAGACCGTTCCGCGCACGGCGGCCACCGCGTTGGGAGTGTGCACCTCGAGCGTCTCACCGGGCTTCATCCGCTGCTTGGCCACCCCGACCGCGATCTTGCCGGACTCGAGATTGACCACGGTCCGGCCAACCTCTTCCGTGATGGTCAAAACGGAGAGCTCACGGACGGTGACGATGGCGCGTCCGCCCATGAGGACCTTGACGATGGACTTTTCTCCGGTGTTGATGCGGTCCTTCTCGAAGATGCTGTCGCGAAACTTCAGGGGGAGGGGGGCGGTGCTGGCCACTCTGGCCACGGTGGCCTCGCCCTGTAAGGTCGTGACCACCCCGACTTCCGGGGCGGCCTGGGCTGAGCCCAGGAACGGGAACATCAGGACTGACATCCCTGCCACTACCACCCGGTACCAACTCGGCTTCATCACCTATTCCCCCTCGAGAAACTGCCCTCACATCTCGGACGAGAGATTCACGCGCGCCGCTAGAAAGCATGAGAGGTGCCAGCTATGCGGACCTTCTAAAACAGGGGTTTAGGCGTGAGCCTGCGAGCTACCTGCGGGCATCGCGCCCGAGGGGGCCCGAGCCCGAAGGACAACCTGCACCCGGGCCAGCCCCTCGTCAGCGGCGTCGCAGGTGCGACGTGGTTCGGTACGCAGGCCTAGCCACGGAGTTGTCCACCACGTTCATCTGGAGGAGACGCTTTGTCCCGTGCGATACGGCAACCGTGATGGTGGGAAAGGTCTCCCTCGACTCCTCGACCATCTCACCGGCGTAGTTGACGATCCGCCACCGCCACCCCGGACCCGCCGGGGTCGAAAACGCCGCCACCTGCACGGGGAGCCCCGCCTACCAGCGCCCTCCCCCACCACCTCCGCCACCGCTACGGCGACCACCGCCACCGCCGCGACCGCCGCCCGAGCCCGACGGGTTCGCGAGCTCGACTTTCAGCGTCCGGCCGTCGACATTCTGGCCATTGAACTTCTTGACTGCCTCGGCGGCGTCCTCGGCCGTGGCCATCTCGACGAAGCCGAACCCCCGGGAGCGCCCAGTGTCGCGGTCCGTCACCACCGCAGCCGATTCGACCGTTCCGGCACCTGCGAACAGCTCGCGCAGGCGCTCCTCGGTCGTGGAGAACGATAGGCCCCCGATGAACAGTTTGTGCGCCATGGCCAACCTCCGAACCGCACTCCCGCTAGTGGCGGCACACCCTGGAACGCGGAAGTCAGCACCAGAGTCGCGGTCTGGTTGGAGAAGCGGTTCACGCTGAACCGGCGGCCAGACCAAGCCACCGCATCATGACATATCACCGAGTCAACCGTCGGTATTACTTACCTCCCCGGGTAGCCCCAGCTTGCCGTGTCCGCCCGAGGAGATGAGGACGTACTGCCTGCCGCCGACCTCGTAGGTCATGGGTGTGGCCTGGGCCTCCGCGCGCAGCAGTGCTTTCCAGAGCAACCGGCCCGTCTCGACGTCGAAGGCGCGCCGTGGTTGTCCCGGGTCGCGGGCATAGGCGGGTCACTCGCCGGGCTTCACGGCCGCGATCGAGCCACCACCCGCGCAATCGGAGAGCAGGGCACACAGAACGCGGCCAACGCCCGCACGGTCCATCACCTATGCGCCGGGGCGGTTGCCGAAGGGCGAACGGTAGTCGAGGGCGCCACGCACTTGGGCGGCCAGGTCCTCCATGCGGAAGGGCTTCATGACGAAGGGCTGGCCGCGGGCGATACGGATCCCGTAGCTGACGATGGTGTCGGTGCTGTAGGCCGACATGAACAGCACCTTGATGGACGGACGAATGGCGCGGATCTGCTCCGACAGCTCCCGCCCGTTCATGAGGGGCATCACCACGTCGCTGAGAAGGAGATGGATGGGTCCGGTCTCGGTCCGGGCAATGCGGAGCGCCTCGAGAGGATCGCCGGTATCAAGGATGGTGTAGCCCTTGGCCTGGAGCATATCGACCGCTACCGCGAGGACTTCGGGCTCGTCATCTACGACCAGGATGGTTTCCACTGACCGTCAACCCACTCAGCGCCCGCTCTGGGCGGGCGAGGGACTACGTCGGAATACAGGTAAAGGTTTGCATGCGCAGCATGTACTTGGGCCAGGGCTTGGTGTCCCAGTTATAGGCGGCGATCTCCTGCTGATAGAGGTCCTCTTCCCACTGCCGACGCACGGCCGCCCGTTGCTCGCACGCCTCCTGCGTCTCGTGCACGCTCAGCTTGACGATGTCCAGGGGCAGCTCGGGTCTCTCCACGAGCTCCTGCACCCACCAGAGCGCCCAGGCCAGCATGATCGTGGACAGAGTCTTCCGCACGGCATTCCTCCTCACGCGTCGGGCCGCCTAGAGAACCTCACGAAGCCGCAGCACATCGGGCCGGCCTTCCATGAACTCGCCCATCTTACGCCCGAGGACCTTGAAATGCTCCGTTCCCCGATGGGCATCCACGGCAGCCTGGTCGGCATAGCGCTCCATGAAGACGTAGGTCTGCGGAGTCTCCGCGTGGTGGATCGCATAGAGCATGCAACCCGGCTCGTTGGCGTTGACCTTGGCCACCAGCTCCTTGGCCACCGCCTCGAACTCCTTCTCCATTCCCGGCTTGACCTTGATGGTGGCGACGATGCCGATCACGCTCGTGTCTCCTCGTGGCGCGCGGCGCGAACCTCGAGCCGCGTGCTCTGGTAGGTCGCTCCCGCTCCCAAGTCGCTGTAACGATCCGAGCACAGCATGTTCACGGTACCCCGGCCGTCACTGGCAGCCGGCCGCTGCCCGGGGACGAAGGCCACCCCGGGGGCCGTCTCGTCGCTCACGCGGAGGCGGAGCCTCACCGCTCCATGCCGGCTGAAGAGTTCCACGGTCTCGCCGTCCGTGAGCCCACGGGCCGCCGCATCGTCGGGATGCAGCACGCACTCGGGCTCGCCCGCGCGACTGCGCAGAGCGGCGACACCGGCCCAGCCCGTATGGGCCTGGAAATAGCCGGGGGCGGTCAACAGCTTGAGAGGAAAGCGCTGGTCATCATCGGACTCGATCGGCTCGCCGACCCAGTCGGGCATGGCGGGCAGCCCTTGCGCGGCCAGCGTCTCCGAGTAGAACTCGAGCTTGCCCGACGGTGTGGTGAAGCGCTGGCGACCGGGCTTGGGCGCGAGCTTCATCGCTCGTCCTGCGCGCAGGTCCTTGAGATTCACTTCGACCGAGGGGGATCTGGCTCCGCGGAAGAGCTCACGCAGCAGCCCCTCGGTGTCCATGGAGAAGACGGGATCCTTGAGCCCGAGCCGCCGCGCCAGCTCCTGGGCGAGCCGGGCATTCGACCACGACTGGCCCTGGGGCGGGACCACCTGCGTGACCCGCTGCATATAGTACGTGCCGTAGGAGCGCACGAGGTCGTCGCTCTCGAGATAGGTCGCGGCCGGCAGCACGATGTCGGCGTACCGAGCCGTATCCGAGAGGAACGGATCGTGAACGACGGTGAAGAGATCCTCCCGCGCCAGCCCCCGCCGCGTCGTCACCGAATCGGGACAGGTGACCGCGGGATTGTTGGCGGCCACGAACAGCGCGCGGATGGGCGGATCGGTGAGCTCGAGAAGCGCCTTGCCCAGACGTGAGTGATTCACGATGCGCGTCTGGGCCGGGCCCGACGGCTTGCGAATGAAGCTCGGGTCGAGACCGAACCCCGTGGCCGTCATGAGGAGCGCCCCGCCCCCGACCCGATCGTAGGCGCCGGTCACCCCGGGAAGGAGAGCCACCGCCCGAATGGCCTGGCCGCCGTTCGTGCAGCGGGACATTCCTTCGCCGAGGCGGATGAAGGGGGCACGCGCGCGGCCGTACATGTGGGCGATGCGCTCGAGGTCCGCGGGCGACACGCCGGTGATTGCCGCCACGCGCGCGGGATCGAAGCGCGGCAGCACCTCGCGCTCGACCCTGGCGAAGCCCACCGTCTCCTTCGCGAGATAGCTTCGATTACAGAGACCGTCGCGCACGAGGATGTGCATCATGCCCAAGGCCAACGCGGCGTCGGTGCCCACGTTCACCCGGAGATGCCAGTCCGCGCGCTCGGCCGTCTTGCTGCGCCGGGGCTCGATGACCACGAGCTGGGCGCCGCGATCGCGCGCCCGCTCCACGAGCGGCCAGATGTGCACGTTGGTGGTGAGGAGATCTGCACCCCAGGATATGACGAGATCGGACTCGACCACCGTCTCGGGATCCGCCCCGCCCACGCTGCCGCAGGCCGCGTCCCAGCCAGCCTCGGCGGCGGAATCGCATACCGTGCCCGCCTGAAGCCGCGTGACTCCGAGCGCGTGAAAGAGACCGAGGAGGAGCCCGCGATTCAGCTGCCCCTGATGCGCGCTGTACGCGTAGCCCAGGACTCCGAGGGGGCCATCAGCGGCGAAGATCGCCTTCCAGCGCGCCACGATCTCGTCGAGGGCTTCGTCCCAGCTGACCGGCTGGAAGCGGCCCTCTCCTTTGGGGCCCACGCGCTTGAGCGGAGTGAGCACGCGCTCGGGAGAATGCACCCACTCGTGCTCGCGGTTGACCTTGGCGCAGGCAAAGCCCGCCGTCATCGGATGCTCCGGGTCACCTTGGAGTTTCAGGAGCCGCCCGTCCTCGACGGAAGCGAGGAGCGAGCACTGATCGGGACAATCGTGGGCACAGGCGGTACGGATGGTCTGAATCACGGAAATCCTCCAGTTGTGCGGAGCATCGTGCGGGAGTTGCATCCGCCTTGTCAACCTTGAGGAGCGGGCTCTACAATGGCCGCGCCCATTCACCCAAAAGGAGGGCTCAATGGCTGACGTCAAGATCGACACGGTGCGGTCCTACTCGAGCGGCACGCCGGGCCGCTCCCTCAACAGTGCCCGTCACAATCACTTCGTGCTCGATTCGCCCTCAGGCCCCAATGAAGCGCTGACCAACGGCGAAGCTTTTCTCTCCGGCATCTCTTCCTGCGGAGTGACCCTCATCGAGAAGTACGCGCTCGAGCAACACATCCCGGTCAAGGGCATGCAGGTGGCCATCGAAGGCATACGCAGCAACGCCGAGCCGAACCGTTTCCAGTGCGTCAACGTCTCGATGGAGATCTGGGGGGTGAGCCAGGCGCAGGCCGAACAGCTCGTAGACGTCTGGAAGGATCGCTGACCGCTCTATCGCACGGTCGCGGTCGCGACCGAGGTGAAGGTGGACGTGCTGGCCCTCCTCGGAGACTAGCCGTCGGAGCTACAGCGTCCGGTACGCGTAGAGGGTGAGGTTGTCGGCGCCCACGAGGAGCGTGCCGTCGTCGGTGAGGGCAATCCCCATGGGCCAGCCCCAGAGCCGCCCGCTCCACAGCAGCGCACCGGTATCCGCCTGGAAGGCGTACACCCGGTTCGGCCCCTGCCCCGCCACGTAGAGGACATTGCCCTTCACCACGGGCTGTATCGGCACCGAGCCGGCGGTGGCCTGCCAGGCGATCATTCCATTGGCGCGCGACAGGGCAAGCAGGCTCTTGTCGTCCGAGTTTGCCGCGGTGGCCACGAGCGACCCCATGACGATGGGCGCCACGGGCGAGCTCGAATCGAGAACACGGGTCCATCGATCCGTCCTGCTCGCCGGGTCGAAGGCATGGAACACGTAGGAGCCCGAGGGCGCCTGGGTCGTGAAATAGAGCGTGCCGTCCGCTGCTGCGAGACCCGTGGTGGGCGCGCTTCCAAGCGGAGCGACCCATTCGAGGCTCCGCGTCCCGAGATTCACCGAGCCCAGGGCGGAGGTGCCGAGCAGGTAAAGGTGATCGCCACGCACGGACTGCGGATAGGCAAGCGTCCGGGGCAGCTCAAGGCTCCAGCGCGCCTCCCCGGTGCTCGCCACCACCACCCGAAGGGTCTGGGCATCGACGAAGAGGGCGGTGTCGCCGGCGGCGGCAGGGTCCGACGTCGACTTCACTTCCCAGCGCTGCTGGCCCGAGACGGGATCGAGAGCGTGGAGGGTTTGGCGCTCGGCCACCAGCACCACGTCGCCAGCCACGGTGAGGGTGCGGGCCTTGATCGGCATCTCCCACCGCTTCGTGCCGGACGCGAGATCGAACCCGACCACGCTGTCGCCGATGGCCGCGGCGATCATCCCCCCCTGGAGCACGATGGGTCCCCACGTGCCGTTGTACTCGAGGCGCCAGCGCGCCTGTCCCGACGCGGCATCGATGAGGGCGAGCTTGGAGGTTCTCGTCTCCTGGCTCGCCAGGGTGTAGCCGTAGGTGCCGCCGTAGAGCACGGTCTTGCCCACGATGATGGGGCCGACCGTGGAGTTCATCGAGACCTTGTTGAGGACCTTGTACCAGCTCAGGTCCTCGAAGGTCCAGAGGACGGGGGCCGGCGCCTCGCTGGTGGAGGACGCGGTGGAGCAGCCGTTCACGAGGGCGAGGAAGACGGCGAGGACACCGCAGCCGAGGCGGCGCGAGATCACGCCTCGTAGACTTTCTTGAGCTCGCCCTCCGCCCACTACTTCACCGCCTCCTCGGGCTTCATCCCCTGCACGACTTTGGCGAACATGTCCGTGATGACTCCTTTGTTCGAGGGTCCCGCGAGTGTTCCGAGCCTAGGAGGGGGCGGCGACCCCTGTCAAGGCCCCTTTGACTTCCCCGGAGCAGTATCGGAAACTTGACGCCACCCTAAGGAGACCTCCATGCCCTCGAACCTCGACGAGCAGTATCAGACCCTTCACGAACTCGCCCGCGCCGCCCGCCGCAATCTTTCCGACGGTCCGTGGGACTACCTGGTCGGGGGCACGGAGACCGAGACAACCGTGAAGCGGAATCGGCTCGCCATCGACAGCGTGGCCTTCCGTCCCCGCGTGCTGCGCGATGTGTCGAAGGTGGACTCGTCGTCCACGTTCTTCGGGCGTCCCGTGCGTCTCCCCGTGATGCTCGCACCCGTGGGCTCCGTGGAGAGCTTCACCCCGGGCGGTGGCGCCACCGCGGCCAAGGGCTCGGGAGCGTTCGGGGTGCCGCATATGCTGTCGAGCGCCTGCAATCCCGGCCTCGAGGCCACCGCCAAGGCCGCGGACAACTACCGCATCTTCCAGCTCTACGTACGCGGCGACGACGCCTTCGTGGACGATCACGTCAGGCGCGCGCGCGACCACGGCTACACCATCTTCTGCATGACGGTGGACTCGGCCAACTACAGCCGGCGCGAGCGCGACATCGACAAGCGCTTCGTCAAGCCGTGGCGTCAGGCCGCCACCGGCATGAACTGGCAGGCCGCCCTCTCCTGGGATCAGGTCAAGCGCTTCAAGGACACTCACGATATTCCCCTCATCCTCAAGGGCATCGCCACCGCCGAAGACGCCGCCATCGCCTGCGACCACGGCGTGGAAGGCGTGTACGTCTCGAATCACGGCGGTCGCCAGCTCGATCACGGGATGGGCTCGCTCGCCGTGCTCCCCGAGGTGGTACGCGCCGTCGACGGCCGCGCCACCGTGATGGTGGACGGCGGCTTCATGCGCGGGGCCGATGTGGTGAAGGCCATCGCCCTCGGCGCGCAGATCGTGGGGCTGGGTCGGCTGCAATGCCTGGGGCTGGCCGCGGCCGGCCAGGCGGGGCTGGAGCGCGCCCTCGAGCTCCTCGAGGATGAAATCCGGATCTGTCTCGGCCTCCTCGGCGTCACCAGCTACAGCCAGCTCGACGCCTCCTATGTGCGGGAAGCCCCGGCCGTCACCGATCCCCACGTGCTGAGCGCGTTTCCGTTGCTATGAGAAGTGGTGCCATCAAGCGTGCGCTTCTCCTGCTGGCCGTGGCCGCTCTCGCGGGTTCG
>Ga0207693_10001159_pt1 | contig 23513 bp, 22 predicted proteins | sample LARL81metaG_FD_184347 | JGI IMG/M metagenome (GOLD analysis project Ga0207693, IMG submission 184347) | Corn, switchgrass and miscanthus rhizosphere microbial communities from Kellogg Biological Station, Michigan, USA - LAR L8-1 metaG... | ecosystem: Host-associated > Plants > Roots >... | reverse complement strand
CACCCGCCAGATGGTGATGACCGCGGGCAGCGTCGAGTGGACGGTGGTGAACACCGAAGTCGAGGCGCTGCAGCTGGAATACAACTGGATCAAGGAGTTCGACCCGCGGTTCAACATCCGCTACCGCGACGACAAGTCGTATCCCGTATTGGCGGTGACGTTGAACGAGGAGTATCCGCGGCTCATGGTGTACCGCGGGGCGCGACGCAAGGGCGTTCGCTACTTCGGGCCGTATTCGCATGCCTGGGCCATCAGGGAAACCCTCGATCTGCTCACCCGGGTGTTCCCGGCGCGCACGTGTTCCGCGGGAGTCTTTAAGCGGCACAGGCAAATCGGGCGCCCATGCCTGTTGGGCTACATCGACAAATGCTCGGCGCCCTGCATCGAAAGGGTCAGCGCAGGCGAGCACCGGCAGATCGTCAATGACTTCTGTGATTTCCTCGCGGGCAAGACGGACCGGTTGGCCCGCGACATGGAACAGCAGATGAACGAGGCCGCCGCGGAACTGGACTTCGAGCGGGCGGCCCGGCTGCGGGACAACATCTCCGCGCTGAAGCGTGCGCTGGAAAAGCAGGCCGTGGTGTTCGGCGACGGCACCGACGCGGACGTGGTGGCGTTCGCCGACGACGAACTCGAAGCCGCCGTCCAGGTGTTCCACGTCCGTGGCGGACGGGTGCGCGGCCAGCGGGGCTGGATCGTCGAAAAGTCAGGTGAGCCAGGTGAATCCGGTGAAGGGCGATTGGTCGAGCAGTTCTTGACACAGTTCTACGGCGACCAGGCGGAACTTGACGGTGCGGCCGACGAGTCGCTCAACCCTGTGCCGCGCCAGGTGCTGGTGCCGTGCCTTCCCGAGAATGCCGACCAGCTGGCGACATGGCTGTCGCAGCTACGGGGATCTCGGGTATCGCTGCGGGTCGCGCAGCGCGGCGACAAGCGTGCGCTCGCCGAAACTGTGAAGCGCAATGCCCAGGATGCGTTGGCCCAGCACAAGCTCAAGCGAGCCGGCGACTTTACCGCGAGAACTGCTGCGCTGCAGAGCATTCAGGATTCTCTGGGGCTGGCGGAAGCGCCGCTGCGCATCGAGTGTGTGGACATCAGCCATGTCCAAGGCACCGATGTAGTGGCGTCGCTGGTGGTGTTCGAGGACGGTCTGCCCCGCAAGTCCGATTACCGCCATTACGCGATCAGGGAGGCTGCGGGTGACGGCCGCTCCGATGACGTGGCATCGATCGCAGAGGTGACGAGGAGGCGGTTCTACCGGCATCTGCATGACACCCAACACCCGACCGAGCTTGCGCCGGAAGGCAAGTCGCGAAAGTTCGCCTATCCGCCCAACCTGTACGTCGTCGACGGCGGGGCACCGCAGGTCAACGCCGCGCAGGCGGTCCTCGATGACCTCGGCGTGAGCGATGTCGCGGTCATCGGTTTGGCCAAGCGGTTGGAGGAGGTGTGGGTGCCGTCGGAGCCGGATCCCGTCATCATGCCGCGCAACAGCGAGGGGCTTTACCTGCTGCAGCGGGTGCGTGACGAAGCGCACCGGTTCGCGATCGCCTACCACCGCAGCAAGCGCTCGAAGAGGATGACCGCGTCGGCGCTGGACTCGGTGCGCGGGCTGGGAGAGCACCGGCGCAAGGCGCTGGTCACCCACTTCGGCTCACTGGCCCGGCTGAAGCAGGCCAGCGTCGACGAGATCACCGCTGTCCCCGGCATCGGCGTAGCAACGGCCAAGGCTGTCCTAGAAGCGCTCGGTGTGCTGCCCGATTCCGAAGCGCCGGGCCCGGTTATCGGCAATGATCAGACCAGGGCATCGGGGTGACAGAGCATATGCACGAGGAACTGCGCGATAGCGGTGGGGATGGTGGTGCGGCCGAATCGGAACCTGCCGGCCGAGCCGGCGAATCGGAACCTGCCGGCCGAGCCGGCGAATCGGAACCTGCCGGCCGAGCCGGCGAATCGGAACCTGCCGGCCGAGCCGGCGAATCGGACATTGACGTCGTGCTGGTCACCGGCCTCTCCGGGGCGGGCCGCGGCACGGCCGCGAAGGTGCTGGAGGACCTCGGCTGGTATGTCGCCGACAACCTGCCGCCCGAGCTGATCGCCCAGATGGTCGAACTGGGGCTGGCGGCGGGTTCGCGCATCACCCAGCTGGCGGTGGTGATGGATGTGCGGTCACGCGGTTTCACCGGTGATCTGGACTGGGTGCGAAACGATCTGGCCACCCGCAACATCAATCCGAGGGTGTTGTTCCTCGAGGCCTCCGACGACATCCTGGTGCGCCGCTACGAGCAGAATCGGCGAAGTCATCCGTTGCAGGGCAACCAGACTCTGGCAGAAGGCATTACCGCGGAACGGTCGATACTCGCGCCCCTGCGGGCCGTGGCGGACCTGGTGATCGACACGTCGAGGCTGTCGGTGCCCGCGCTGCGCGCAAGCATCGAGCGTGCATTCGGCGGCGAAACCGTCGCACACACGAGTGTCACGGTCGAGTCCTTCGGGTACAAATACGGGCTGCCGATGGACGCCGACACGGTCATGGACGTGCGGTTCCTGCCCAACCCGCACTGGGTGGACGAGCTGCGACCGCACACCGGCCAGCACCCGGCGGTGCGCGACTACGTGCTCGGACAGCCGGGAGCTGCGGAGTTCCTGGACACCTACCATCAGCTGCTGGACGTCGTGATCGAAGGCTACCGCCGGGAAGGAAAGCGCTACATGACCGTTGCCATCGGTTGCACCGGCGGCAAGCATCGCAGCGTTGCCATGGCCGAGGCGCTGGCGGAACGTCTGCAGGGCGGAGACGCGCTCACGGTGCGGGTGCTGCACCGGGATTTGGGTCGCGAATGAGTGCCCGGATCGTCGCGCTCGGGGGTGGGCACGGGCTGTACGCCACGCTGTCGGCCGCCCGCAGGCTCACCCCGCACGTCACCGCGGTGGTCACGGTGGCCGACGACGGCGGATCATCGGGCCGGCTGCGCAGCGAACTGGACGTGGTGCCGCCGGGTGATCTGCGAATGGCATTGGCCGCGTTGGCATCTGACAGTCCACAAGGTCGGCTGTGGGCAACGATCATTCAGCACCGGTTTGGCGGCAGCGGCGCGCTGGCAGGCCATCCGATCGGAAACCTGATGCTGGCGGGGCTCAACGAGGTGCTGGCCGATCCGGTGGCAGCACTCGACGAGCTGGGGCGCATCCTCGGCATCCACGGCCGCGTGTTGCCAATGTGCCCGATGGGGCTGGGGATCGAGGCCGATGTGGCGGGCCTGGAATCAGACCCTCGGATGAGCCGCGTGATCCGCGGTCAGGTGGCGATCGCGACCACGGTCGGCAAGGTACGACGGGTGCGGCTGCTCCCGGGCGATCCGCCCGCCACCCGGCAGGCGGTAGACGCGATCATGGCGGCGGATCTGGTTGTGCTGGGCCCTGGGTCGTGGTTCACCAGCGTCATCCCGCACGTCCTGGTCCCTCAGCTGGCGGCGGCGCTGCAGGCTACGACGGCCCGCCGAGCATTGGTGCTGAACCTGGTGGCCGAGCCGGGGGAGACGGCGGAATTCTCAGCGGAACGGCACATCCACGTGCTCGTCCAGCACGCCCCCGCGTTCGCCGTGCACGACATCATCGTCGACGCCAGCCGGGTACCAAGCGAGCAGGAGCGAGAGCAATTGCGTCGGGCCGCGAACCTCCTCGAAGCCAGAGTGGAGTTTGCTGACGTGTCCAGACCTGGTACACCTTTACATGACCCGGCGAGGTTGGCCGCGGCTCTGGAGGGGGTACGTGTACGCGGCATGGCGCCGACTCGCAGTATCCAGGAGCCGACCGTGCCCACACCGACAGTGAACGGACCGAGAGGTGACGACCCGTGGCGATGACGGCCGAGGTCAAGGACGAGCTGAGCCGGCTGGTGGTCAATTCGGTGAGCGCTCGCCGCGCCGAGGTGGCGTCCTTGCTGCGCTTCGCCGGCGGCCTGCACATCGTGTCCGGACGCGTAGTGGTGGAGGCGGAAGTCGACCTCGGGATCATCGCGAGGCGGCTGCGTAAGGACATCTACGATCTGTACGGCTACAACGCCGTTGTGCATGTGCTGTCGGCCAGTGGCATCCGCAAGAGCACACGCTATGTGGTGCGGGTGGCCAAGGACGGTGAGGCTCTCGCGCGTCAGACCGGACTGCTTGATCTGCGCGGCCGGCCAGTGCGGGGTCTGCCCGCGCAGGTGGTCGGCGGCAGCGTCGCCGATGCCGAAGCCGCTTGGCGTGGAGCGTTCTTGGCACACGGATCGCTGACCGAACCGGGCCGGTCGTCGGCGCTGGAGGTGAGTTGCCCGGGGCCGGAGGCCGCGCTGGCGCTCGTCGGCGCCGCACGGCGGCTCGGGGTCAGCGCAAAGGCGCGCGAGGTGCGGGGTAGCGACCGCGTGGTGGTGCGCGACGGGGAAGCCATCGGTGCGTTGCTGACGCGGATGGGCGCCCAGGACACGAGGCTGACGTGGGAAGAGCGCCGGATGCGCCGCGAGGTGCGGGCGACCGCGAACCGGTTGGCGAACTTCGATGACGCCAATCTGCGGCGGTCGGCGCGGGCGGCCGTGGCCGCAGCGGCCCGGGTGGAACGGGCGCTGGCGATCCTCGGCGACACCGTGCCCGATCATTTGGCCGCAGCGGGCAAGTTGCGTGTCGAGCACCGACAGGCGTCGCTGGAGGAGCTGGGCCGACTAGCAGACCCGCCGATGACGAAAGACGCTGTGGCAGGCCGTATTCGGCGGTTGCTGTCGATGGCCGACCGCAAGGCGAAGCAGGAGGGCATCCCAGACACCGAGTCCGCAGTGACGCCTGACCTACTCGAGGACGCCTAGCCCGCGAATCAGCCTCGCTGAGCCGCCGATGCCGGGAGGCCAGGCGGGTCGGGCTGCGGGTTGAAGCCGTGGATTTCGCCCGGATTCAGCCGGTGCGTAGGTGCCACCTTGCCGGGCGCGTCCGGCTGCGGGTCGAAGGCCTGGGCGGTCCCCATGCCCAGCCCCAGTCCGGCCAGCGCAACGCTGCCTGATAACAGCGCCCCGACGATGATCCTCTTCATGTTGTTCTCCTTGGTTGCAAAGTCTCCCGATGGTCCCGGGTTGCCTGCTGCGGGCCAGACTCAGCATCAGAGATGTGCCTTGGAGGATTCTTGGTCCGATCGATCCGAGCGCGACCATCGATGCAATCTTGCGAACACCGATCTACCTAGTGTCCGGTGCGGGTGTCGGCGGGGGCGACGAGACATACGAATCGATTGCCCGCAAGGGTGAAGCAATCACCCTCCGGCATGGTTACGTGCGCCAACGACCTAATCGACCACGCGCGAACAGCGCTGGAGCAGGCGCCGTGACCACCGCGCCGATATGTCTCTTCTTTTCGGCGCGGAAGTCCAATAGTGGGGTCTACCTTGGTCGAATGGGTCACACGCTGTCGGTCGCACTTGCCCAGTACCCGCCGATCACGGGTGTTGATCCCGTCGGCCGGCTGCACGCGCAAGCGGCGGAAATCCAAAGAGATTCAACTGATCTCGAGCTGGTGGTCTTTCCTGAAATCCACCTGTGCGGCGACTGTGATAACGCTGTTGACTCGAACGAATGGCTACGGTCGGCCGCCGAACCACTCGACGGGCCACGGGTGCGGGCGTTGGGGGAGACGGCTGCGGCACTCGGGGTTTGGCTGATTCCCGGGACGGTGCCCGAACTCGGCGACGCGGGCAGCGTTTACAACACCCAGGTGGTGTTCAACCCCAGCGGCAACCTTGTCGCGAGCTATCGCAAGGTGTTTCCGTGGCGACCGTACGAGGCGTGGTCATCCGGACACGAGTTCGCAGTGTTCGACATGCCGGGTACTGGTCGCGCCGGCTTGTCGATCTGTTACGACGCCTGGTTCCCGGAGTCCACCCGAAGTGTGGCCTGGCTCGGTGCTGAGTTCGTAGTCAACGTGGTCAAGACGATCGGCGCCGACCGCAAGCAGGAGCGGGTGCTCGCGCAGGCGAACGCGATCGTCAATCAGGTGTTCATGTGCAGCGTCAACGCCGCAGGTCCGATCGGCACCGGCGGATCGATTGTGTGCGATCCGGAGGGGACGGTTATCGCTGACCTGCCCACCGCCGAGCCGGGCGTGCTGCGCGTCGAGCTCGATTTGGACGCGGTGGCGCGGGTGCGTGAGCAGGGCACCGAGGGCTTCAACCGGATGTGGTCGCAGATGGCGCCCGACGATCCGGTGATCGACCTTCCGATCTATCAGGGCCGGATCGATCCGACCCGGTGGCAACCGAGAGGAGCGTCATGACCGCCAGCGAGGACCGCGCACGCCAGACACATCACGAACATCACGGCACGCTGCAGAAGCAGCTGCATCTGCGATCCCTAGTGCTGTTCGGGCTCGCCTACATGACGCCGATCATCGTGCTCGGCATCTTCGGCGTAATCGCCCAGCTGTCCAACGGCGGCAGCGCAGGTTCGTATCTGCTTGCGACCGTTGCGATGCTGTTCACCGCGCTCAGTTACGGCTTGATGGCCAAGCACTTCCCGGTGGCCGGATCGGCTTACACCTACGTCCGCAAGGCGCTCGATTCGCGGCTGGGATTCGTTGTGGGCTGGGCCATCCTGCTGGATTACTTGTTCTTGCCTCTCGTCATCTGGCTCATCGGTGGATCCTATTTGCAGGGTCAGTTCCCGAACGTGCCGTTCTTCGTGTGGATCGTGGCCTACATCGTCCTCACGTCCGCGCTCAACGTGATCGGGCTGAAGGTCGCAGATCGCACCAACTTCGTGCTCATGACCGTGCAACTGCTCATCCTGGCGTTGTTCGTGATCCTGTCGATCGCACACCTGGTCAGCGGTTCGCAGTCGCTGGCGTCCACCACACCGTTCACCGGCGGTGGCGGTTTCGCAGCGCTGGCGGCCGGTGCCGCGGTCGCGGCGTACTCGTTCCTCGGATTCGACGCCGTCAGCACGCTGACCGAGGAGACGTACGACGCCGAGCGCAATGTGCCACGCGCGATCGTGGTGGTCGCGTTGGTCGGTGGCACGATCTTCATCGTGGTGACCTACTTCGTGACATTGGTTTCGCCCGGCGGAACGTTCGACAACGCTGACTCGCTCGCGTCCGATATCGCAAAAACCATCGGCGGCAGCCTGTTCGGCGCGGTGTTCCTCACCGGGCTGATCGTCGGCCAGTTCGCCTCGGGCCTGGCCGCCCAGGCGGCGGTGGCGCGGTTGCTGTACGCGATGGGCCGCGACCGGGTGCTTCCGGAGCGCGTATTCGGCTGGGTGTCAGAGCGATTCCACACTCCAATCTTCAACATCGCGTTGTGCGGGGTGATCGGGTTGGCGGCGATCTTCCTCGACGTCACGACGTCGACGTCATTCATCAACTTCGGCGCGTTCACCGCATTCACTTTGGTCAACCTTGCGGTGATCGCCTACTACCTGCGCCACCGCGGTGAACACCTCAGCCCCTGGCGTTACATCCTGCTTCCAGCGGTTGGAGCGGCCATCGACGCCTATCTGCTGACTCAGCTGGACTCCAAGGCACTGATCCTCGGTCTGAGCTGGTTGGGCATCGGCATCGTCTATCTGCTGGTGCTGACCCGCGGACTGACCAAGGAGCCGCCGGAGATGACGGCGATCACCGAGGCCGAATAGCAGCCGAAGCCGTGGGGCATTGCTCGATATTGCACAGAGGGTCGTGATATTGATCCGACCACAGCCGTAAACGCAATCTTCTGAAGACCGAACCCAAATCGATCAGGCGCGAACACAACTCGAGCAACTGCGGTGAGCCCATGAAGACGCTGAGAGTTGGCGCGGCATTTCCCGATCCGCCCTTCAACGGTATGAAAGGGCGAAACGGCGGCCTCGACATCGACCTGATGACCGCGATCGCCGAATCACTCGGCGCCACCGTCGAATTCGTGCCATACGACGGTACCGACTTCAACGGCATCTTCGACGCGCTCGGCTCCGCCTACGACTGCGTCGCCGCCGGCACTACCGTTACACCCGATCGGGAGACCAAGGCCCAGTTTGTCCCGCCCTACCTGATCTCCGGACAGTCGCTGGCCGTCGATACCACCCGGCTGCCGGATGTGAAGTCCATCGACGACCTCGCGAGCCTCACCATCGGCGTGCAGCAGGGCAACACCAGCCAGCCGATCGCCGACGAACTCGTCGTGCAGGGCAAAGCGGCCAACGTCCGCGTCTACGACTACGACAACATCCGCACTGCGCTGACCGATCTGACCACCGGCGGCTGCGACGCGTTCATGAAGCTGGCACCCGTACTGACCGAACTGGTCACTCCGATCCCCGGCGTCGAGGTCGTGCAGCGCGGCATCAGCGTTGAGAAGATCGCGATCGCGGTCCCGCTCAACGACCAGGCCCTACTCGGCCGCATCACCGTCGCGCAGGCCGAGCTGGAAGACAACGGCACGCTGCAGCGGATCCGTCGCAAGTGGTTGGGCAATCCGTTCGCCGACCAGAACCTGAAGGTGCTCTGATGCCGAGCGAGCGCACCTCTTCCGCTATTCGGCTTGCGGAGCGCCAAGTCGGCCGCGCGGCAGTCGCTGTCCCGGGCGGCCTGGTGCACTTGCGCGGCCCGCTCATGTGCCTCGGCGGCGCGTCGATGACGAGTTGCTGCGGCCAAGTGCGCTTGGCGCGCCCTGACGTGTGCCTCATCGGCGTGGCGTGCCGCCGAGAGAGCATCACGTTTTCTGATCTGACGGCCGGCAGCCAATCTTGCGCCGAGCTCACGGAGGTCTTCGACCCGTCGCGCCCCGCCCCGGGATTCCTCTGGGTGGAGGACCTCGTCGCGGGCGGTCATGTCACGTCCTTGCCTCGAGTTGCGCGCGTTCGTGCAGGTGATCTGGCCATTGTCGGAGCGCGGTCCACCGATCGCGAGGGGCCGAAAGTCATGCGCACCTGTGTCCGATGGCACCTGTCTTTAAGGCAACGGTGACCAATCTGACCAGCCCGCGCGTGGCGTCTATCACACCACTAGGCTGGACGACGAGCATCAAGGCGACTTAAAGGGAGAGACAAGTGACCATCCGGGTGGGCGTGAACGGCTTCGGCCGCATCGGACGCAACTTCTACCGGGCCCTGGCGGCGCAGAAGGCCGAGGGCAAGAGCGCGGACATCGAGATCATCGCGGTCAACGACATCACCGACAACGCCTCGCTGGCGCATCTGCTCAAATTTGACTCGATCCTGGGCCGGTTTCCCGAGGAGGTCACCCTCGAAGGCGAGGACACGATCGTCGTCGGCAACGCCAAGATCAAGGCTCTTGAGGTCAGGGAAGGACCGGCCGCGCTGCCGTGGGGCGACCTGGGCGTCGACGTCGTCGTCGAATCCACCGGCCTGTTCACCGACGCTCGGGCGAAGGGGCACCTAGAGGCGGGTGCCAAGAAGGTGATCATCTCCGCTCCGGCCAAGGACGAGGACATCACGATCGTGCTCGGCGTGAACGACGACAAGTACGACGGCAGCCAGAACATCATCTCCAACGCCTCGTGCACCACGAACTGCCTCGGCCCGCTGGCCAAGGTCATCAACGACGAGTTCGGCGTGGTCAAGGGCTTGATGACGACCATCCACGCCTACACACAGGACCAGAACCTGCAGGACGGCCCGCACAAGGACCTGCGCCGCGCCCGCGCCGCCGCGCTCAACATCGTGCCGACCTCCACCGGTGCGGCCAAGGCGATCGGCCTGGTGCTGCCCGAGCTCAAGGGCAAGCTCGACGGCTACGCGCTGCGGGTGCCGATCCCGACGGGGTCGGTCACCGACCTGACGGTCGACCTCAAGAAGTCCGCCAGCGTCGAGGAGATCAACGCCGCGTACAAGGCCGCCGCCGAGGGTCCGATGAAGGGGATCCTGAAGTATTACGACGCACCAATCGTGTCGAGCGACATCGTCACCGACCCGCACAGCTCGATCTTCGACTCCGGCCTGACCAAGGTGATCGACAACCAGGCCAAGGTGGTCTCCTGGTACGACAACGAGTGGGGCTACTCCAACCGCCTCGTCGACCTGGTCGCGTTGGTCGGCAAGTCGCTATAGTCCGATGGCCGTCAAGACGCTCGACGACCTACTGGCAGAAGGGGTTTCGAGTCGCGGAGTGCTGGTGCGCTCCGACCTCAACGTCCCGCTCGACGACGACGGCAATATCACCGACCCGGGCCGCATCATCGCCTCGTTCCCGACGCTGAAGGCGCTGTCCGATGCCGGTGCCAAAGTCGTCGTGGCCGCGCACCTGGGCCGGCCCAAGGGCGGACCCGACCCGAAGTTCTCACTGGCGCCAGTCGCGAAGGGGCTGGCGGCGTTGGACCTGGGCCCCCACGTGAAATTGGCGCGCGACGTGGTCGGTCCCGACGCGCTGGCCCGCGCGGAGGCGCTGGCCGACGGCGACGTCTTGCTGCTGGAGAACATTCGCTTCGACCCGCGAGAGACCAGCAAGGACGACGACGAGCGGCTGAGTTTGGCGAAGGCGCTGGTCGAGCTGGTCGGTGATGACGCGGCCTTCGTGTCCGACGGTTTCGGGGTGGTGCACCGCAAGCAGGCCTCGGTCTACGACGTGGCGAAACTGCTGCCGCACTATGCCGGTAAACTGGTGGCCACCGAGGTCAAAGTCCTTGAGCAGCTGACCAGTTCGACCGAGCGGCCGTACGCGGTGGTGCTCGGCGGCTCGAAGGTGTCCGACAAGCTCGCGGTCATCGAAAACCTGGCGACCAAAGCCGACAGCCTCGTCATCGGTGGCGGCATGTGCTTCACCTTCCTTGCCTCGCAAGGCCTTTCGGTGGGTAAGTCGCTGCTCGAAGAGGGCATGATCGACACCTGCCGCAAGCTGCTGGAAGACTACGGCGACGTGATCCACGTGCCCGTCGATATCGTCGTCGCCGACGAATTCAAGGCCGATTCGCCATCGGAGACCGTTGCGGCCGACCGCATTCCGGACGGCAAGGTGGGCCTGGACATCGGGCCCGGTTCGGTCGAGCGGTTCACCGCGCTGCTGTCCAACGCCAAGACGATCTTTTGGAACGGCCCGATGGGCGTCTTCGAGTTCCCCGCATTCGCGGCGGGTACCAAGGGCGTCGCCGAGGCGATCATCGCCGCAACCGCCAAGGGCGCGTTCAGTGTCGTAGGCGGAGGCGACTCCGCCGCGGCGGTGCGGCAACTCGGCCTTCCCGAGGACGGCTTCTCCCACATTTCCACCGGCGGCGGTGCCTCGCTGGAATACCTTGAGGGCAAGACACTGCCTGGCATAAAAATATTGAGCAGTGCTGATCCTTTGAAATGAGGCCCGGGACATGAGCCGCAAGCCGCTGATCGCCGGCAACTGGAAGATGAACCTCAACCACTTCGAGGCGATCGCACTGGTCCAGAAGATCGCGTTTTCTCTGCCGGAGAAGTACTTCGCGAAGGTCGACGTCGCGGTGCTGCCGCCGTTCACCGACCTGCGCAGTGTGCAGACGCTGGTCGACGGCGACAAGTTACTGCTGACGTACGGCGCGCAGGACGTGTCGCAACACGATTCCGGCGCCTACACGGGCGAGATCAGCGGTGCGTTCCTGGCCAAGCTCGGCTGCACGTACGTCGTCGTCGGCCACTCGGAGCGGCGCACCTACCACCACGAGGACGACGCTCTCGTCGCGGCGAAGTCCACCGCAGCCTTCAAGCACGGCCTGATCCCGATCATCTGCATCGGCGAGCAGCTAGAGGTGCGTGAGGCGGGCAACCACGTCGAACACAACGTGGAGATGCTGCGCGGCTCACTTTCCGGGCTGTCCGCAGAACAGATCGGCAACTCCGTGATCGCCTACGAGCCGGTGTGGGCGATCGGCACCGGCCGGGTGGCCAGCGCGGGCGACGCACAAGAGGTCTGCAAGGCCATCCGCGACGAGCTCGGCAAGCTGGCGTCACCGCAGCTGGCGGCAGGCGTCCGGGTGCTCTACGGCGGCTCGGTCAACGCCAAGAACGTCGGCGAGATCGTCGCGCAGGAGGACGTGGACGGGGCGCTGGTCGGTGGGGCGTCGCTGGACGGCGAGCAGTTCGCCACGCTGTCGGCCATCGCGGCCGGCGGCCCCTTGCCCTGAGACCAGCTCACAAGCCTGTAGTCTGGCGGCCATGGAATTGGCCCTGCAGATCATCCTGATCGTGACCAGTGTGCTGGTTGTGCTCCTGGTCCTGCTGCATCGCGCCAAGGGCGGCGGCCTGTCCACCCTGTTCGGAGGCGGCGTCCAGTCCAGCCTGTCGGGGTCGACGGTCGTGGAGAAGAACCTCGACCGCCTCACGCTGTTTGTGACCGGCATCTGGCTGGTTTCGATCATCGGCGTCGCGCTGCAGATCAAATACAGCTAACTCGGCGATGAACGCGCCGCGGTACGGCTATCAGCCGTACCAAGCGCCGCGTGAAGGCATCGCGATCACCACCCGGTTCTCTCCTCTGATGTGGCTGTTTGCCACGGTCACGCCGAAGATCTTCGTGAACGGCTACCAGATGCCGGTCGCGGGCTGGGGGCAAGTCGTGTTTCCTCTCACGCCGGGTCAGTACCAGGTGCACGTGCACACCCCGTATTTCTTTCCGCAGCGGGTCGGTCCGGCGGATTACGCCGCGATCGCCTACCCCGGTCAGTTCATCGAACTGGAATACAAGGCGGCGCTGCTCACCTTCAGCCGCGGTTCACTCGGCCCTCCGCCCCAGCGCTACGACGGAATGGCGGTGATGATCGGCGTCATGGCGGCCGCTGGTCTTCTGATCTTCGCGATGGCGGCGATCGTGGCGGTGGCGGCCTAGCAGCCAGGAATTACTCAGCACCGGCCCTTAGGATCGCGCGCGGTGTCCGGCTTGGCCGCCGAAACGACATGCTTTGCTTCACGTAAGGCGGGTGTTCGTGCTCAGAATTCTTCGTGCGGGCGCGCTTGTTGTTGTTCTTCTCTGCCTAGGTGATGGCGTGGCGGCGGCCGATCCGCTGCCCGTCGCGGACGTCACCCAGTCCGCAGAAACCGACGATGGCTGGCACCTGAGCGTTGCGCTGACGAGGATGACCATCAATTCCGTAGCGAATATGGCCGCGACAGCCTTCACCAGGGAGGGTTTCGTCACCGGCAAGGCCGCGGCGGCTATCGACGGCAACGGCGCCGTCGCGGTGATTTCGGAGCCGGCGCCGGCTGCCCTCCTCCCGGTTCGTCGTCCGGATCAGGCAACACCGAAAGCTGGCCCCCGACCTCGGTGGACTGGCCGCCGCAACTGAACTCCGACTCGGGCAATGGTAGCGCTGGCCACGGTGATGGGGGCGTCAAGCCGACGCCCATCGTGATGCCCGATGGTCAGAAGCCTCCGCAGGCCACACCGTCGTCAGGCTCGGATTCGACCAGCACCTCGACACCGCCCACACCGATCGTTCCGGTTGGCTCGGCGCCCACAGGTGTGACGCCGAGCACTAGTGCGACACCGACCCCGATCGTGCCTCCCCCGCGCTAGGTCCCTCGCCATGCGCCGAGTTGGGCCCGCGCCGATACTTGAGGGCATGGCTGAGGGTTCGGACGTCGCGCTGGCACCGATCGGTTCGGTGCGGCGTACCCGGGTGGGTCGCGAAGCGACCGAACCGATGCGGGAAGACATTCGGCTGCTCGGCGCAATCCTTGGCGACACGGTCCGGGAGCAGAACGGCGAGGAGGTGTTCGACCTCGTCGAGCGGGCGCGCGTCGAGTCCTTTCGGGTGCGACGCTCCGAGATCGATCGCGCCGAGTTGGCCCGCATGTTCGACGGTATCGACATCCATCAGGCCATCCCCGTCATCCGGGCGTTCACCCACTTCGCGCTGCTGGCCAACGTCGCCGAGGACATCCATCGCGAACGCCGCCGGGCCGTGCACGTCGCGGCAGGGGAGCAGCCGCAGAACAGCAGCCTGGCCGCCACCTACCTGAAACTCGACTCGGCCGACCTGGATGCGGCAACGGTGGCCGATGCGCTGACCGGTGCGCTGGTGTCGCCGGTGATCACCGCGCACCCCACCGAAACCCGCCGCCGCACCGTGTTCGACACCCAACACCGCATCACCGAGCTGATGCGACTGCGCCTGCACGGCCACGGCAAGACCGAGGACGGCCCCGACATCAACCGCGAGCTCCGCCGCCACATCCTCACGTTGTGGCAGACCGCGCTGATCCGGTTGTCGCGGTTGAAGATTCAGGATGAGATCGAAACAGGGCTGCGTTACTACCAGGCTGCGTTCTTCGAAGTCATCCCGCAGGTCAACGCTGAGGTGCGGACGGCGCTACAGGCCCGCTGGCCCGACGCGCACCTCCTCGAACAGCCGATACTGCGGCCCGGTTCATGGATCGGCGGTGACCGTGACGGCAACCCCAACGTCACCGCCGATGTGGTTCGGCTGGCTACCGGCAGGGCCTCCTACACTGCGTTGGAGCACTACTTCGCCGAAATCACCGCGCTGGAAGAGGAACTGTCGATGTCGGCGCGGCTGGTCAAGGTCAGCGACGAGCTCGAGGCGTTGGCCGGCACGTGCCACGAGCCGGCCCGCGCCGACGAACCGTACCGCCGAGCGTTGCGGGTCATTCACGGGCGGTTGACCGCGACGGCGGCCGAGATTCTCGACAGTCAGCCGGAACACGAGCTCGACCTCGGCCTCGAGCGCTACCGGGCACCGGCCGAGCTGCTCGCCGACCTCGACGTCATCGATGGGTCATTGCGCTCCAACGGCAGCGGTGTGCTGGCCGACGACAGGCTTTCCAGGCTGCGGGAAACCGTGCACGTCTTCGGGTTTCATCTATCCGGCCTCGATCTGCGACAGAACTCCGACGTACATGAGGAGGTCGTCTCCGAACTTCTGGCCTGGGCGGGAGTGCATCCCGACTATCGATCGCTGCCCGAGCCGGACCGCGTTGAGTTGCTGGCAGCCGAACTGGCTACACGCAGGCCGCTCAGCCGACACTTCGGCTCTTCGCCCGAGAGGCTCATCGCAGACGACACTGAGCTCTCGGAGCTTGCCCGCAAGGAGCTGGGCATCGTGGCCGCCGCCGCCCGCGCCGTTGCGGTGTTCGGGCCACAGGCGATACCCAATTACATAATCTCGATGTGCCAGTCGGTTTCGGACATGCTCGAGGCGGCGATCCTGCTCAAGGAGGTGGGCCTGCTCAGCCTGGTCGGGGGAGTCTCGGGTTCCGACATATATGCGCCGGTCGGTGTCGTGCCGCTGTTCGAGACAATCGACGACCTGCAGCGTGGCTCGTCGATTCTCGAAGCGGTGCTTGACCTTCCGCTCTACCGCGCTGTCGTGAGCGCACGCGGTGATAGCCAGGAAGTCATGCTCGGCTACTCCGACTCCAATAAGGATGGCGGGTACCTGGCGGCCAACTGGGCGCTGTACCGCGCCGAGCTCGATCTGGTCGAATCGGCCCGCAAGACCGGAATTCGGTTGCGGCTCTTTCACGGTCGCGGCGGAACGGTCGGACGCGGCGGTGGCCCGAGCTACGACGCCATCCTGGCGCAGCCGCCCGGCGCGGTGAACGGGTCGCTGCGGATCACCGAACAGGGCGAGGTGATCGCCGCCAAGTACGCCGAGCCGCGAATCGCGCATCGTAACCTCGAGACACTGCTGGCGGCCACGCTGGAAGCCACGCTGCTCGACGTGGAGGGGCTTGGTGACGCCCCGGGCCCCGCCTACGAGGTGCTCGACGAGCTGGCTGCCCGGGCCCAGCGCGCGTACGCCGAATTGGTGTACGAAACACCGGGTTTCGTCGAGTACTTCAAGGCCTCCACCCCGGTTAGCGAGATCGGCGCGCTCAACATCGGCAGCAGGCCGACGTCGCGCAAGCCCACGACGTCGATCTCCGACCTCCGGGCCATCCCGTGGGTGTTGGCCTGGAGCCAGTCGCGGGTGATGCTGCCCGGCTGGTACGGCACCGGAAGCGCGTTCGAGGGGTGGATCGCCGAAGGGGAGAGCCGGCTGGAGGTGTTGCAGGACCTCTATCGCCGATGGCCGTTTTTCCGCACGGTGCTGTCGAACATGGCGCAGGTGCTATCCAAATCCGATATGGGATTGGCCGCGCGCTACTCCGAACTCGTAGAAGACGAGGCGCTGCGGCAGAGGGTGTTCGACAAGATCGTCGACGAGCATGAGCGGACAATCCGCATGCACAAGCTGATCGCTGGTCAGGACGACCTGCTCGCGGACAACCCGTCGCTGGCGCGTTCGGTGTTCAACCGCTTCCCGTATCTGGAGCCGCTGAACCACCTGCAGGTCGAGCTGCTGCGACGGTACCGCTCCGGAGACGACGACGAACTGGTCCAGCGGGGCATCCTGCTGACCATGAGCGGGCTGGCTACCGCGTTGCGCAACAGCGGCTAGCCTCGGGACTTATGGTTCCAGCGCCCGTCGAAGGTCGTCGATTGCTGATCAAGAATGTTCGGATCTTCGGCGGCATCTCCGATCACTATTTCACCGGTGATGTCTTGATCGAGGGTACGAAAGTCGCCGCCGTTGAGACATCACCCATTGCGGAGGATCCGAATACCGTCGTCATTGATGGTGCCGACAGGGTGCTGGTGCCCGGGATGAGCGACGCTCATGTGCATCTCTTCGGGCTGGCGAACACGCTCTTCGACATGATGCTGGCGTCCCAATTCCACTTGATCGCAAGGACACTCGCCCGGGCCAAGGAGACGTTGCTGCGCGGATTGACGACCGTCCGCGACATGGCGGGCGACACCGCCGGTGTCAAGAACGTGATCGACGGAGATCCTGTCCTGGGCCCGCGGATCTATCCAAGCCGGGCGGCGATCTCGCAGACCGCCGGCCCCGGCGATTTCTGATCGGTCTACGAGCCGCCCACCACGCTGGGCGGCGAGCAATCCCGAGCCGAGCAGATCGGAATGATGAGGGTGGCTGACGGTGAGTGGGGGGTTCTCGCCGCGGTCCGTGAGCAACTTCGGCAGGGCGCGTCACAGATAAAGCTGATGGGGGGTGGGCACCTACGTCGCTACCCATGTCTATAAAGTGGCGGGAATCGAGCGGGCCTTCGACGCGGGTATGAAATCCATCGAACACGGCCATCTGGCCGACGAGCCAACCATCGCCATGCTCGCCGAGCGTGACGTTTGGTTGTCTACCCAACCGTTCGCCGAACACGACCACATCGTCTCCAACTCCGAGAACGCCGAAAAGAACCGGGGTCCGCTACTCGCGCGGCCCGAAATAAGGCTATGGAGGCATTTTGCGGCCGGTTGAGCGGGCCGCGTACCCCGGCCGTACCCCCAACTCGCACGGCAATTGAAACCCGTTTGTGTCGCTCATAGTTCAAAACATCGCAGGCCCGAGAGCTACGCGGCCGCGCGTGCCGCGGGTTGCCTCACCCACACGGGCACTAGCATGCTGCTGTGTGGTCGAGAGCCCCGACGGGCACGTCGAGAACGGCCCTGATCTCGGTGGGACTCGGACTCGTCGCGTTCCTGTTGCACATGGTCGCCCTAGGCCGCCCCGGTCCTTGGGACGACGAGGCCGTAACGGTGCTGTCCGTGCGACGCAGCCTCGCCAGCCTGGTAGGGAGCCTGAGACTTCATGATCTGGTGCACGGCCCGTACTACTTCGTCGGCCACCTCTGGGGCAGCGTCTTCGGCACCGAGGTCGTTGATATCCGGGTGCTGTCGGCCCTGTCGGTGGGTGTCGCCACCGGCCTGATGGTGGTCTTGGGGACCATGTTGTTGGGTCTGACGTTTGGTGTGTCCTCGGCATTGGTGTTCACGACGCTGCCGCGGGTGATATGGACAGCTACCGAGGCACGCTCTGAAGCCATTGTGACCGCTGTCGTGATCGCCGCCATGATTTCGTTTCTGGTAGCACTGCGCCGCGACTCGGTGGCTATCTGGTTTGGGTACGGATTGCTGCTGGTTTTGTCTTTTCATTTGTTCGAGTTCGCCGTACTCAACTTCTTGGTCCTGCCCCTGGTCGCGCTTGCCGTGCAGCCGACCCGTCGCGCAGTGATTCGGTTGTGCGTGACGACCGCGTTGGCCGCCCTGGCCTGCGTCCCTTTCCTGCTCCACACCGCGCGCCAGCTAGACACAATCAGCTGGATCGCTCAGAGTTTCACTCTGAATGGCGCGCTCAAGGCGATTTGGACCAGCCAGTTCCTGACACCTGAGGGTGTGCCTCGCTGGGTGGCCATCGACGTAATGGTGTGGCTGATCGCGCTGGCCGGCATTCTGCTAGCTGCGTGGCGGGCACGGAAGGACCTGGATGCCCGGGTGACCGCAGTGCTAACTACCGGCTGGCTCATCCTGCCGACAATCTTTCTGCTGGGTTATTCGCTTCTGGTCACGCCAGCGTTTGAGCAGCGTTATCTGGCCTCCTCCGCGCCTGCCCTGGCGATGGCTGTAGCGCTTGCCCTGTTCTACGTCCCGTTGCCGCGGAGGAAAGAGGTCGCTGCGGCTGTGTTGCTGGTGCTGGTGATGCTGCTATCGTCCGGAGCTTGGGTGCGCTACCACCAAACTTGGGCGAAGTCGGGCTGGCTAGAGGTAGCGCAGGCCGTCCAGGCGAACAAGAAGCAGGGTGACGTCGTGGTCGCAGCCGGTCCGTTGGAGGCGGCATCGGTGGTGGTACTGCCTGACGAGTTTTCCGGGCTTGATGTCATCAACATCGACGTGCCTTACTACGCCGACAACACCCCGTGGGGCAGGGTGACCATGATTGGTGATGACCCAAAGCTGCTCAACGGCCACCAAAGGGTGTGGTACCTCGGGGCCGATGGGATCGCCGAGGCGGATGCCGCGGCCTTCAAAGCCCAAGGCTTCACCGAGCGTTGGAGAGAACAGAAATACAGGCTTGGGGCGATCCTCTACGAACGTGACCAGACGTAGACGTCTTTACCGACAAGGGCAGCGCGGCGAATCTTAACCCCGCAGCCGAATAACGTTGCCAGCGTGTGCTGGCCGGCCCATCGCGCCTAGCGCGGCCATCGCGTCGGCGTCGGCGGCTGTCCTTGGTCTTGGGCGCTAGAAAGGCCAGCGCACCGTTCAGCGGCTGTATCGTGCGCCGTACCCGTAGTAGGCCTTGGGGCGTTGGGGTTCGGCAGCGGGTCTGGCAACTCAATGTCGCCCGCCTGTGGCCCGCAGAGCTCAGCGGCGCGCAACCCGGCCCACGCTGCTATGTGCACCAGCATGCTGTACGGCCAGGGCGTAGCCGCCACGAGCGCGGAAACCTGTGCCGCCGTGAGAAACTGCGCGGGTTACCGGGCTCATGCCCGCCGCGGTGAGCTGTGCTAGCCAACTTTGGCTCTACTCGCGCTTGATCGCGTTCAGCGGGTAAATGCCGAGCACCGCGTCAATACCAAGGTGGTTGGGGTCGCGGCGGCGCTGTTCAGACGGGGCCAGCGCTTTGCGACAGCCAGCGAGCGTCGTTGGCGTTAGGTCGTGCCTGCTCGCGAGCCATGCCGCTGCCGCTTCGCGGAAGGTGATGCCGCCTGCCTTGGGTCGAACTCAACCCCGCGAAGCTTGCCGGCTTCAACCTTTGTGGCATAGGCATTCGCGGCCTTGCGCGTCGAGAACCCGCCCTTGGTGCGGTCTGCGCCATCCGGCGTCCGCCACTTGACGACGTAGATGGTTGCGCCGCTTTTGGTTTGCCGCTTCTGTATGCGTGCGATGCCACTCGGCATGCGTCGTGCGAAGTGGGAAGGCCTGAGCACCAAGGTAATTGCGGCGCAGCTAACCAGAGACGGTGTGCCCACGCCAGGCGGCGTTAGATACCTGGGCGCAAAGTACGGTGCGGGACGTGTTCGCGCGGGAAGGAATCCAAGTGGGTGGAGGTCACGGACGACTTCTGGCGGAACAATCTCGGCAAGCCGGTTGACCAATCATTGCTGACGCCAGAGCGGCCGGACGCTGCGCCCCCAAATGAGGGTTTGTCGCGGACCGGAACGAGCTCTACCTCGACACCATTGCCGACTCCGAGGACCAGCAGCCTGCCATACTTCGCCCCGAGTCGTACCCTGTCCGCAACCGAACCGACGCCGTACCGCAAGCGTATGCCAGACGTACCAAAACACCAGGCGCAGTTGCTATCTGGGTTAGCCAAGAATCCGCCGACCAGGCGTTTCAAACTGGGCGTTCGACCCGCCGAAACGGCCGGGACATCTGCACCGGCACGGATCGGCTGTACAACTGGGCCAGGAAGCACGGCGTGAAGACGGCATAGGTACCGATCTGCTCTGCGGGCAAGTGCTGGCGGGAAGGAAAGCGAAATGGTGACCCGGCTTGGAGACTAATTCACCAACGCCGAAGCCGTCAAGATGGTTACGTCGGGAAATGCCAGCCTGTTTCGGCTCTCCGGTGAACGAGATCCCTACAGGGCGGCGAGGCTGGGCGAGATCAGCGTTGGTGCATGGGCCGATGTCCTTTTGATGAACGGTGACCCCACAGCGGATCTCACGCTGCTTGCCGATCCGGACAAGAACATTGCCGTCATCGTCAAGGACGGAACGGTGTTAAGAACGACCTCACCCGGTGACGTAGTCCACCGGGCAGGCGTCGGCTGCACGTGCCACCCCGCCGATCTGTGCGGGTACGGGCGTCGGGTGGCTGGTCCACCCGGGCGTCAACGCGTACCGACCGAGCAGATGGGTCATGGCGGCCGTCATCGCGGCCAGCGAGAATGACTGGGCCGGACACGAGTGCCTGCCGTGCCCGAACGCGGTCACCAGCATGGGCGAAGGCAACGCGCTCGGGTCGGCAAGCCGATGGCGGTGCCACCGGTCTGGATCCCAGCGTTCCAGTCCGGGCGCCGCCGACGTGTTCAGCAGCGGCAGCAACGTGGCGATCGTCCAGCCGGCGGGGACGCGATAGCTCACGTCGCCGGTGTCGAAGTCGACCGGAGCCAATACCGCGCGCGACATGATCGACCGCTGCGCCATACGAGTGCTCTCCAGCGCGCACTTTCGCGCCAGATCGATGTCACCGTGCGCGACGCGGTCCAGATGTGCCGGGTGCTCGAGCAGGTCGACGAACGCCCAGCCGAGCGCCGCCATCAGGTTCGACATCGATGCGATGTGGATCAGCGCGACGTCCAACGCGATTCCACGGATGCGGACGTCGGGCGGCTCCGACGACCAGGCCTCCACGATCCGGCCGAATAGGGTCTCGTCGGTCGTCTGGCCGGAATCCAAGCGTTGCACCGCGGTTGCGACGAGCGCGACGATGTCGTCGAGCGCCGCCCGCTCTGCGCGCTTGTCCGACGCCGCAACTGCGGCCATCACATCGGGATGCACGAACGCGTCGGATCCGTCAAGGGTGTCGAAGGCTGCAACAAGGCGATCGAAGGTATCGCCTTGTGCCGATCCAGGTCCCGCCCACGACGCCAGCCCCATCCGGTGCCCGAGCCGGCGGGTGAGGTCGAACAGGTCGACTGTGCCGTCGGGTCCGAGCTCTGCTACAGTCTGCTCGAGCGCGCGGTCGAGATTGACCAGATACGAAGCGACGTCGTCGCGCCGGAACAACGAATTGGGTAGCGTTCGTCTGCCATCGAAGATCTCGCCGGGAAGCTTGCGCCGCAACATCAAATAGTCGGCGAGCCCCTTGCTCGCGGTGTCCTCGGGAAGCGCGTAGAACGATTCGACCCCCGCCGGCGAGAACGTGAACAGGTAGTGGTCGGGACCGCTTTGCACGACGAAGGTGTCGCCATGTCGGTTGCGGGCCTCGGCGATCGCGGCGACGGCGTCGCCGACCGTCACATCCCACGGCAGGCCGGTGCCCTCGGCGATCGGCGGTGTCGGAATCGGAAGGCTATGCGGCACTAGAGCCCGGTGGTTCTGCGCACCTTGCTGACTACACCACGCACCGCGGACTCGGTCGCCGCGAGTGGCGCGACCGCCGCTTCGCCGAGACCGACGATGCGCTCGACGCGCGCGACGATGCCCTCCATACGATCAACCACGGCGATCAGGCGCGGCGCAAGTTCGTTGATCTGGTTGATCGTGTCGTTGAACCGTTCCAGCGTGGCATCCAGGTTGCCTGTCGACTTGTTGAGGTCGACCAGGGTCTCACTCAACCCTTCCAAGATGGCGTCGACCTGCTCCACCGTGACGTCCGCGTTGAGCGCGGCCTGCGCGAGCTTGCGGATCCGCTCGGTCCCGGTGCGGGCCCCGGCCTTGCCGCCTTTGTCTGCCATGACGGCAATTATGACCACACGGTTGGAACCGTCGGAGCGGACTGCTCGTCTGACTCAGATGTGAAGGAGGGCGGAGGGGACACACCGTCCCGCCAATGCAAAGTTGACCCGCGTCGGCACGCCCGCGGCAGCGACCTGACAACGCGGACGACCGAGTACGCGCAGGGGTTTAGCGACGGTGAAACCGACTGCAGGACAAGCAGATACGGCCAGGCTTAGAAGGGTGGTGGTTCGTAGTTGACGGCGAGCCAGGCCTGGCGTTGTCGTTCTTCTTCGGCGATGAGTTCGGTTCTCTGGCGTCGTTCCTGGTTGATGCGGTCGCGGCGGTATTGGTCGCGGGTTTGTTTGCGGCGCGGCATCATCACCGTGCGCTCGGGGGCGGGATCACCGAGGGTCGGTATCGGCAGCTCTCCCGTGGACTGTGCTAGCGGCGGAAACATGCTGGCGCCATGGGGTTCGGTGGTGTACGTGTGCCCGGTCGGGGCTGTCAGAATCACCATGCCATCGGGAAACTGCTGGTCTGTCTAGCCGCCCGGGCCGTTATAGAATGTCTTTGTCAGATGATGGCACCGGATTCGCGAAGAACACTTTAAGCCGATCCGCGAGTCGACTAGAAACCGCAACACTACGCAGGCATCTCAACAGGTGTTCTACAGTCACACCTAATTGACATGGTCGTCGAGGCATCGAAGAGGCCCAAAATGACAGCGGTCGACAACATCACCAGCCTTCGCCAGCGCCGCGAGGCAATCGTCCGTCAGCACGCCGAGGCGGAAAACCGGCACGACGTCGAGGCGACTATCGCTACCTTCCACCATCCACGTTACGAGTTCAACGGCCACCCGAGCGACGGTGGGGAGGCCGTTCGAGAGTTGCTGCAAGGCTTTATGCACGGCTTTCCCGATTTCCATATCGAACCCACCAGGCTGCGCCATCTGGACGACGGCGTACTCGTCGAAGGGCTTATGACGGGAACCCACGACGGCGAATGGGCGAGTATGCGACCCACGGGTCGGCGCATCGAGGTTCCGGTAGTAGGAATTTTCGAGTTCGACGCGGATCGACTTCTGTGCGAGAAGGTCCATCTAGATATGGCCAAGGTGCTGAAACAGATTGGTGTGCTTCCCGCCGTCAGCTAAGCAGGGACGGGCGAAAAGGCTCAATAGCTGGTGACACCGAACTGTCGAAGAACGTTTTAACACTTGGTGACACCACCAGACTGCCGGCGCCCTAGCGTTGTGGGGCTGCATGCTTCAACGCCAGCCTGCGTACGTCAGGCTGGGCGAGGACCCATTAGCAATCGTCGGTGTCGCCGTCAGGCGACCTGGCGTCCG
>Ga0207693_10001157_pt1 | contig 23537 bp, 20 predicted proteins | sample LARL81metaG_FD_184347 | JGI IMG/M metagenome (GOLD analysis project Ga0207693, IMG submission 184347) | Corn, switchgrass and miscanthus rhizosphere microbial communities from Kellogg Biological Station, Michigan, USA - LAR L8-1 metaG... | ecosystem: Host-associated > Plants > Roots >... | reverse complement strand
CCCGTACCGGTACCCCAACATCAAATTCATCGTGCCGCATCTGGGTGGTCCGGTCCCGATGCTGCTCAATCGTCTCGACAAGCAGGGCCAAAGTCAGAGCGGCCACCCCAACCTCGCCGAGGCGCCGAGCGTCACCGCCAGGAAGTTCTGGTACGACACGGTGTGTTACGGTTCGAAGGCGGCATTCACTTGCGCCTACGAAACCTTTGGGGCCGATCACCTGGTGACCGGCAGCGATTATCCGGTATTGCAGGATTACGAAGAGTACAAGGAGACATTCGCCTATATCGAGCGCCTGGGCTTGCCAAAGGGCGACGCCGACAAGATCCTGCATCACAACGCACAGCGCCTATTCGGCTTACAGAACGGAAATTGCTCGAGTTTCTGCCCCTTCTACGACAGCGTTCGGAATGTCGACGCCTCTGGCCGCATACGGCTCGCCATAGATCAGAAGCGTGCGATCAGGGTATCGGGCATTCAGATACTCGGCCCAGGCTCCGACATTCAGGTGTCTGAACACGCCCACCAGATTGAAGCGAAATCCGTCCACATGGTATTCACGAGCCCAGTAATCCAATGAATCGCGGATCACGCGGTCGACCATCGGCACGCCGCAATCGAGACTGCGCCCAGCTCCGGAATATCGTTCGGCAGAAAATATTTCCCGCTGACGTCGCCGAATACATCCCCGTTCCCGACCGGAACATGATTGTACACGACGTCCATGACTATGTGGATGCCGGATTTGTGAAACTCGTTGATCATCGTTTCAATTCACCGACCCGATTGACGTAATCGGTGCCGGAAAATTGGGAATATCGCTCTGGAACATTATAGTTTGCCGGGTCGTAGCCCCAATTGTAGCAGCCTGCCCCAGCCGATGGTGCGCAGGAGCTGTAGTCGAACATCGGCATGACCTGGACACGGGTTACGCCAAGATCGAGCAGATGATCGCTTCCGGACCGGCGGTCAACACGAGTGCCATGCCTCCACAAGGCCGAAAAACTTGTCGCGCTTTTTCGGCTCGATCCAAAAGGAACGAAGACCGCAACGTTGACAAATCCAGATCGATGTAATATAAACTGTGAAGATGGCCGAATTTTTCCATCAGAGAGTTAACCTTACCAGATCGTAAGCCAGCTGTTGTAATTCCGCCACCATAGTAGAGGCGGATCAGGTTCAAGGCGCGCTGAATGGCGGGTTCGCAGTGCGCAGCAGACCGATGGGACGTACAAAGGAACAAATCGTCTTCAAACAGCGCGGCGCAGACCGAACCGGTCAGAGCACAGTGACCCTGATGTTCCGGAAGGCGGTCGTGAAGCTGTAATTCGAATACGACTGCAATCCGACGAACGTCGGCTGCGCGGCGACGAAACGGCCGCGGTTCGGGTCGGTGTTCGTGTATCTTGCAGTGGGGAGGCCATTCAGATTGACCGTAATCACATCTCCCTGCACTTCGATCCTGTAGCTGTTCCATGCGAGCACTTGCGCGTCCTGCGGGTTCACGAAATCGTTCGGTTGGGCTGCCGGGAGTGCTGGATCATCGGGACCGTCATTTGGATAGTTGACGGCGTAGACCGCACCCGTGCGATGCCTCGGGCGCCCGTCCGGCGCGCCGGTGTTGTCGATTTGGATCTCGAACCCGGCGGGCATGGCGGGCAGTCCCGGAATAAACACCGCGGACCAGGCAGGGTTGTAATAGCCCGTCGCCTGCGGGTTCCTGAACCGGATGAACACACCGCTGTTCGTCTGGAAGGTGCGAGTGAAGAAATCCAGCTCCAGCCGGTAGTTCTGAGGCATCGGGATCGTGCACCAGAGCAGGCCGAGGTCGAAGCTCGGGACGCTCTGGAGCGCGCCGTCGACAACGTGAAACGTGCCGCGCCCCGCCATGCGCCAGTTGGCGATAGACTGGCCGTCGAACAATTGGAGCACCGTTCCGGGACCCGGCGGGGCTGGCATCGGCGGCTGAAAGAACGGCGCGACCGGCCGGACGGGGGCGGCGGGGTTTCCAACACCGTCGCCCTCCGGCGCCAGCCGCCTCGCCAAGCGGCGCCGTACCGCGATGCCGTTCATCACCGGGTTGGCAGACCCGCAGGTCGGCAGCACCGAGGCATCCCCGGCGTAAAGATTGGCCACGTAATGGAATTGCCCATCCGGATTCGTTACCGACAACGCCGGGCTTTCGCCCATGCGCAGTGTGCCGGACTCGTGGAAAGTTGTCCCCAGGCCATCCGGCGGCTGCGCCGCGGCGTTGAGCGGGGGGCCGAATCCCAATATTTTGGGCCACAGCGTCCATCGTAGCGTCCATCAATCCCATGAGCTGGTTGTCCCGAGCGCTGCGCACGACATTCACCGTGGCTCGGGGCATGTTGTACTCATCGTTGTCGGCCGGAAGCGGCAGCACCACGTTGTTGTTTTGGGGATTGGGCAGCATCTCGCCCACCGCCCGAATTGCGACGTCGAGCTGCGCCGGAGCCGTCTGGGAAAAGATTCGGACATGGTCGAGGTCGGGCACGCTTTGGAAAAGCAGCGCATCGGATCGACCGCCGCCGGCGGGCCCCGGAGGCACCGCCGACGCAGTGATTTGCAGGTGAAAATGGGCGGGCGTGCCATCCGGCAGGTTAGCCCGGCAGCGCACCAGCAGCGCAGACAATTCCTGATCCGCCAATGGCGGCAGACCGGCCGGCAACGGGGCGATTGTGAAGCTCACATTCTTGCGCAAGTGCACCATCAGGTTCCGGCCCATTTGGGCGCCGTTCGGCACGCCGGCGACGCTCAGCATCGCGAGGCGGGCGCTCTCGATCGCACCCGCCGCGAGCACCACGACGGGCCGGCGATTGGCGTTACCCGCGATCGCGCCGCTGAGGTCCAATGGCCCGTTCCCGGTATCTATGCCGATCACCTCCTGTACGACGGCGCCCGTGGCCAGCACATAGGGCCGCGTCATCAGGCGCTTGACGTGGCAGTTCGGCACGATCATGAGCCGCTTTGCGGCGTTGTTGGTACCCGCCTCGCCGAACGCCGCGCGCGACGCGGTGATGCCGAGAGGCACGCTGCTGAATTTGTTGAATGGGAAGAAACCGGGCCGTGTCACGGCTTGAACACTCAGCGGGGCGTCGAGCGCGAGGCTGAGCCGGAAACCCGGATAGGGGGGAGCGGCGAGCTGCTGACTTAGGGCGGCGGTGATGTCCTGGGGCGCCTCGACTGTATAATCCGGCATCTCGGCGAGAGGGATTGCGTTGGGAACCGCCCCGTAGTTCGCGAATAGTGTTCGCCGGAGGAAATCGTGAAGAGTTCCGTTGATGAAGTCGTTGGCCGCGCTGACCCCGGTTTGTTGCGCCGCCTGTAGCTCGAACCCGTCGTTGATCGTCGCCTCTAGCGTCAGGTCTTCCACGACGGCGGCGGGCCACAACGTGTCGGCGCCGATCGCCCCCACTGCCGCTCTGTGCATCTCCGTCGCGAGGTAGCGCGGCGACCAACCGCCGAAATAGAGGGATCGGCCGCCGACGCAATAGGCGAGTCCGCCAAAACGCTCGGTCGAGTTCCACGGCAGGCCCCAATTCTCGAGGATCGGCTGCGCCTGCAGTCCCTGAGCGATCAATTCTTGACGGGTGGCGGGAAGCGCGCTGCCCGGCCCTGGTTGGGTGCCGGGCGGGTACAGCTGGAGATTGGGGATGTCCTGGGTGTGCTCGTTCAGCGCGAACGGTCCCGCCTCCAACACGAGGATCCGGAAGCTCGCCGGCCTCAGCCCGTCCTCCGGGATCGCGCCGGCACCTTGCCTTTGGGTTCGGAACAGGAGGTCTTGCGCCAGGGCCAGACCGAATGTGCCGCCGCCGATGATTACCACATCGAACGGCCCGCTGTTCTGGGCCTCGGAGAACAAATTGCACACATAGTTGCCAAGGATGTCGCGAGTAAACGGCGTCTGCGGCGTAGGAAACATGATGTGCCCCCAATTGCGGTGATGTCAGTAAACAACCAGGTTCGGTTAGATGGTACTTCCAGTACCTGCAAGTCGTTGCCGGCGTTTGGAGTACAGGCGCAATTTTCCGCAGATCATAACGCCGCGGTCCATTCGCGGCATCGATCATTCACGATTTGGGCGGAAGAGAGTGCAACGGCAATGAATTGTGCCATGCCGAGGCTCAGCACGCCAACGAGTTAGTCTATCCGGTGCTCGGGACGAAAACGGCCACCGTCAGGCCGCAACCCGACAGGCCGGCGGCAGCGGGCACACTGGGATCGATCGTGACGATCATCTCGTCCAAAGTGTTACAGATAAAGCGACCGAGAGCATCGCGGGTAAAACTTTGTATCTTCGGTTGTCAGCGGCATGACAGTTTCTCCCGTGTAAAACTGGCTTGCGCCGGTGCGAGAAGTTTCTCCGACACTGGCAATTAAAGCTTTTCTGGGTCAGACCTGAATCACTGGAGTCCTCTGCCCATGAGCCGTTCCTGATTTCCGCGCCGAGTTTAGATCAGCAAACCACTAGCGAGTGTGAGGCGCGTCACACTTAGAATTTTTTTCTGCTCCGGTGTTCATCGTAGGCTACCGCCAGGTTCAGCAGGGCACGGGTCTCTTGTTCGAAATCGAGCAACGTCTTCCGTCCGGTGCCCGTGGCCGCGGATGGGTTTCATCGCCAATCCAGCACCAGCAGTAAACAAACCTCGCTTTCATGTCCGTTGCTTCGGATTGTCAAATTCAACTTACCCAGGAAGCTGGGTATTCGCGTCCCAATCAGGGCGCCGGCTCAGTTTTTTTTAACTACATCGTGACGGAGCGCTAATGCCCAGTTCAGTTTACGGCCGGGAGGTCGAGAATGCCTTCTCCATTGCCCGCAGCCCAGCCCGCCGCACGGCCCGAGTCGACGGGCGGGATGTGGAGATTGCCTCCCCATTCCCTTCGCCCGTGGATTGGCGGGACCAATGGATTTATTTCCTGCTCGTCGACCGCTTCAACAATCCCGACGGGCCGCCGGCGGCCCGCTGGGATCAGCCCTTCGGCGGTTTCCAGGGCGGCACCTTGGAGGGCGTCAGACGGCGCCTCGGTTATCTGCAGCGGCTTGGTGTTGGCGCGATCTGGCTGAGCCCGGTCCTGCAGAACTGTCAAGGACAAGACGGCACCTATCACGGCTACGGCATCCAGCACTTCCTGACCGTCGATCCACGCTTTGCATTCGACAAGTCGGATCCGGACGGCGAACTGCGGCGCCTCGTCGACGAAGCCCACGCGCGGGGCATGTACGTGATCATGGATATCGTCCTCAATCACGCCGGTGACGTCTTCGTTTACGTGCTTGACGATGGCTCGGAGGCGAGTTCTGCCCCGTGGCGCGACTGCGGCTACCCGATCCGCTGGCGGGGCGGCGACAATCACCCGGTGTCGGACTGGTCGGAAGCGCCGCAATCGGGAGCTCCGCGGCTTGCGCCGACTGCAGCCGTCTGGCCCGATGAAATCCGGTCCAATCTGGCCTTCAGACGGAAGGGGAAGGGCGGCGAGGATGGAGGCGATTTCGAATCGCTGAAGGAATTCGTAAGCGCCCGCCCCGACGTCCGCTCGGCGCTGATCCGCGCGTACCAGCACGCCATCGCGAAATGGGACATCGACGGTTTCCGCATCGACACGTTAAAGTATATAGAGCCCGACTTCGCTCTCGCGTTTGGTAACGCGATCCGGGAATTTGCGCTCGAGATCGGCAAAGAGAATTTCTTTACCTTCGGTGAAGTCTATGATGATGAGTATAAGATCGCAAAATTTATCGGACGCAGTACCCAAAATGACGGTGATATGGTCGGCGTCGATGCGGCGCTAGATTTTCCGCTATTCTTTCGCTTGCCCGCAGTCGCAAAAGGTTTTGCGCCGCCGACCGAAGTGGCTGCGGTCTATGACTTGCGCAAGAGCGTCGAGCAGGGCGTCGTCAGTTCGCACGGCGAAGCTGGTAGGTTTTTTGTCGCCTTTCTCGACAACCATGATCAGCACAATCGCTTCCGCTTTGTCGATGCTGCTCAGCCCGGCCGTTACGACGGCCAACTCGCTGCCGCCCTCACCTGTCTGTTTTCGCTGCAGGGCATTCCTTGCGTTTATTACGGCACTGAGCAGGGGCTGTCGGGAAGTGGATCGACGGACCAGGCGGTTCGCGAGGCGCTGTGGGGGCGGTCTGCCGGCTTTGACGAGACCGATCGATTTTACGTTGTTCTCCAAGGCATCGCGAACGCTCGCGCGCAAAACCCGGCGTTGCGTTATGGCCGGCAGTATTTTCGTCCAGTATCGGGCGACGGACGAAGCTTCGGCTCGTCGACCTTTGCGCCGGGGGTGCTCGCCTTTTCGCGCATCTTGAACGAGAGCGAGACCGTCGTCGTTGCGAATACCGATATCGATTCCGGGATCGAGCTCTCGGTTCTCGTCGATGCCGTCCTGAACCCGCGCGGCGCAGCCTTCGTCACTCTCTTTTCCAGTACAGGGGGTGCACAAACCTGCGCGGTGGAGGAGATCCCGAACGCCGAGGTGAATGACGGCGGGACGTCCCGCGGCACAATACACGCGATAAGAGTAGCGCTCGCTCCCGGAGAGGCGCGCATCCTGGCTCGGCAGCGGTAACCGCGGGGCCGTGGCCATGCGCAAGTGCCGCGCGCTCCGGTCCTTCCGCACGCCGTCGCCCGACAGCGAGGATGTGAGGCTTTCCCTCGAGGGCCAGGCACGACCGTTCCACCGGCCGGGATACCCGACACCAAGTTTGGCCCAACTCACCCCGCGTCCGTCGCGCATCCTTGGCGACCTCCGCGCTGAGGGGTTAAGGTTTCGCTCGAAGGAGGCGCCGCATGGATGATTTCGTTGATCCGACGCTCATCGATCTCGACAGGTACGCGATCGGCCAGCCGGTGCCGCGCAGCGAAGACCCGGTGCTGGTGGCGGGAAAGGGGCGTTTTACCGATGACGTCAACCTCGCGGGCCAAGCTTATTGTGTGATTGTGCGCAGCCATTACGCGCATGGCGTCATCCGCAGCATCGACACCGCAGCGGCGCGCGGCATGCCGGGGGTGCTCGGCGTCTACACGGCGGCGGAGCTCGATGCCGGCGGGATCGGCCCGCTGCCGCCGCGGCAGGTCATGAACAACCGGGACGGGACGCCGATGCTGAGCCCGACCCGTTATGCGCTGGCGACCGACAAGGTCCGCTATGTCGGTGACCCGATCGCCGCGATCGTTGCCGAAACACTCGCCCAGGCCAAGGATGCGGCGGAAGCTGTGGTCGTCGATATAGACCCGTTGCCGGCTGTCACGACCGCGCGGGAGGCCGCCGCTCTTGGCGCGCCGTTGCTTTACGACGATGTCCCCGGCAATGTCGGGCTCGATTTCCATTACGGCGACAGCGAGAAAGTCGCCGCTGCTTTCGCGAGCGCCGCCCATGTCACCCGCCTCGAGTTGCGCAACAACCGCATTGTCGTCAATGCAATGGAGCCGCGCTCCGGCGTCGCGCAACATGATACCGAGCGCCGGCATTGGACCCTTCATGTCCCCGGTCAGGGCGTCTTCGGGTTCCGCAACTATATCGCCGGCGTGTTCGGGGTCGGGCGCGACAAGCTGCGCGTCCTGACCGATCGGGTCGGCGGCTCCTTCGGCATGAAGCAGCCGACCTATGCCGAGTATTACTGCATTATGCACGCGGCGCGTGAGCTCGGCCGCCCGGTCAAATGGACCGACGACCGCTCGGGCAGCTTCCTGTCCGACACGCACGGCCGCGACGCCGAGACTACGGCCGAACTGGCGCTGGACCGTGACGGCAATTTCCTTGCTGTGCGGCTCACCGTCTTCGGCAATCTTGGTGCCACCTATGGCGCGCCGGGTCCGCCGACCCGCAATGCCGTCCGGAACACGCTCGGCGTCTACAAGACCCCACTGATCGAGGTCTCGGCCAAATGCGCGTTCACCAATACGACGCCGGTGGGCGCCTATCGCGGCGCCGGCCGGCCCGAGGCCAACTATTATATGGAGCGGCTGGTCGACGCTGCCGCGGCCGAGATGGGGATCGACCGGGTCAAATTGCGCCTGCGCAACCACATCCCGCCAGAGGCGATGCCGTACAAGGCCCCGAACGGCACAACCTATGACAGCGGGGATTTTACAAACCTGCTGAACCAGGCCTTGTCGCTCGCCGATTGGGACGGCTTTGCCGCGCGCAAGGCAGAAAGCCGGGCGCGCGGCCGGCTGCGTGGGCGCGGGATCAGCGACTACCTGGAACTGACCGGTCCGCCCGGCCGCGAGATGGGCGGCATCCGCTTCGGGGCGGACGGCACGGTCACGATCATCACAGGCACGCTCGATTACGGCCAGGGTCACGCCTCGCCCTTTGCGCAAGTTCTGTCGACAAGGCTCGGCATCCCGTTCCACCGAATACGCCTGCTGCAGGGCGACAGCGACGAGCTGATCGCCGGCGGCGGCACCGGCGGCTCCAAATCGATGATGACGAGCGGTACCGCGATCGTCGCGGCCGGCGACAAGGTCGTCGAGAACGGCAAGCAGATCGCCGCGCATGTGCTGGAGGCGGCGGTCGCGGATATCGAATTCCGCCGCGGCCGGTTCGTGATCGCCGGAACGGATCGTTCGGTCGGCATCATGGAGCTGGCGGAGAAGGTTCGCTCCGGCCTCGAGCTGCCGCCCGAATTGCCGCAGAGCCTCGATGTCGCGCTCGTTGCCGATGGCCCGTCCTCGGCGTTTCCGAACGGCTGCCATATCGCCGAGGTCGAGGTCGACCCCGAGACCGGCATCGTCGAGGTCGTACGCTATGCGTTCGTCAATGATTTTGGCACCGTCATCAATCCGCTGCTGGTGAACGGGCAGGCGCATGGCGGCATCGTGCAGGGGATCGGCCAGGCGCTGCGCGAGCACACGATCTACGACAAAGAAGGCCAGTTGCTGACCGGCTCGTATATGGACTACGCATTGCCGCGCGCCGAGGACGCCCCGATGTTCACGCACGAATTCCATCCGGTTCCGGCCACGACCAACGTGCTCGGAGCAAAAGGTTGCGGCGAAGCCGGCTGCGCCGGCGGGCTCCCGTCGGTGATGAACGCCCTCGTCGACGCGCTCTCCGAATACGGCATCACCCACATCGACATGCCGGCGACCCCGGAGCGGGTCTGGCGCGCGATCCAGGGAGCCCGCGGACGTTGAGTGGTTGACCAAGAATGAACCGCAAATTCTCAGCGCGTGACCTGTCCACTTCGTCATTCCCGCGAAAGCGGGAATCCAGGGACGGCAGAGCCATAGCGGTTGCCCCTGGACCCCCGCCTTCGCGGGGGTGACGATAACCCGTTGCGAAGATCCACCTCATTTTGTGCCAGGCTCACAGGAGGTTCGAATTATGGAATTCGGCGCATCGATCTTCTTCACCGATTATTCGATCTCGCCCACCGAACTCGCTGCGGCGATGGAAGAGCGCGGGCTCGATGTGCTGTGGGTGGCCGAGCATTCGCACATTCCGGTGCCGCGACGCACGCCAGCACCGGGAGGCGGCGAATTGGCGAAGCGGTACTACGATGTAATGGACCCGTTCGTGACGTTGAGCGCGGCGGCGGCCGTCACCAAGCGGCTCAAGCTCGGCACCGGCGTGTGTCTGGTCATTCAGCGCGATACGATCCAGACCGCCAAGCTCGTGGCCTCGCTCGACCAAGTCTCAAAGGGGCGGTTTCTGTTCGGCATCGGCGGCGGCTGGAATGCCGAGGAGATCGAAAATCACGGGACAGAATTCAGATCTCGCTTCAAGAAGATGCGGGAGCAAATCGAGGCGATGAAGGAGATCTGGGGGAAATCGACGGCGGAATACCACGGAGACCTTGTAGACTTCTCGCCGATGATGACCTGGCCGAAACCGGTGCAGAAGCCGCACCCGCCGGTCCTAGTCGGCGGCGCCTTTCCGTGGGCGGCGCGGCGCGCGATCCGCTATGGCGACGGATGGTTCCCGATTGCCGGCGGCGACCGCTACGGCGACCCGATGGATTATATGCCGCGCTTCCGTCGGATGGCCGAAGAGGCCGGCCGCGACCCACAATCTCTGCCGGTCACGCTGGGCGGCGCGCCGGAAGACCCGGATCTCTTGAAGCGGTATCGCGATCTCGGCGTTGCACGGGTGAATTTTCCGGTGCCTCCGGCCAAGGGGGACGAGGTCCTGCCGATATTGGACCGCGTGGCCAAGCTCAAACAGAAGATGGGAGCGTAGCGATGAGCAAAATTGTCCGTGCAGTCAGTCCCGAGGTGGCGGAGCCGCCCGCGGGTACGTGGTCGAACTGTCTGGTCGTCAACGGGGTCGCTTACCTGGCCGGCATGACCGCCGCAGGGTCCGAGGGCGACGAGTATGCTCAAGCCAAGGTGATCTTCACCAAGATCCGGAATCTCCTCGCGGCGGCCGGCGGCAGCATGGCCGACGTCGTCAAGGTGACGATTTTCGTCACTGACATCACCCAGCGCGAAAAGGTGTGGCGAGCTAGACGCGAATTTTTCACCGGCAACTTCCCGGCCTCGACCCTCGTCCAAGTGGCGGCGCTGGCGAACCCGTCGCTCAAGGTGGAGATCGAGGCGGTCGCGCATATCGGCGCCGGCAGCGCCTGATAGCCGAGCATGACAGCCGCGGCAGCCAATTTCCCGGTGGAAGCCGGCACCCAATACCGCAAGGCTATCACTGCCGGCGTCATCGGCAATGTCCTCGAATGGTACGATTTCGGCGTCTACGGGTATCTCGTACCGACGATATCGCTGCTGTTCTTCCCGAGCGGCGACCCGGTCGTCTCATTGCTGTCGACCTTTGCGGTGTTCGGCGTCGGGTTTGTGATGCGGCCGGTCGGGTCGATCCTGTTCGGCATCTACGGCGACCGCCACGGCCGGCGCAAGGCGTTGAGCACCGTGGTTTTCGTGATGGCGTTGGCGACCTTCGCGATGGGGTTGCTGCCGACCTATGGCCAAGTCGGCGTGCTCGCGCCGGCCCTCCTTGTCGTCGTGCGGTTGTTCCAGGGGCTCTCGGCGGGCGGCGAATGGGGCGGCTCGACTGCTTATATCGTCGAATTCGCGCCGCCCGGGCGGCGCGGCTTCTTCGGCTCGTGGCAGCTGGTCGGGGTCGGCGGCGGCTTTCTGCTCGGCTCACTGACTGCCGCGTTGCTCAACGCGGCGTTGTCGCAGACCGACAAGCTCGCCTGGGGCTGGCGGTTGCCGTTCCTGTTCGGTGTTGCCGTCGGCGCGGTCGGCTTCTATCTGCGCTGGCGGCTCGACGACACGCCCAAATTCACTGAGATCGAGGAGCAAGGCGCGGTCGCCGCCACGCCGCTGGGCGAGGCTCTGACAAAATACCGGCGCGAGACCCTGCTCGGCTTCGGCGTGACGTTGCACAATACCGTTGCCTACTACATCGCGCTGGTCTACTTGACGAGCTACATGACTTCAGTCGGCAAGCTGCCGCAGAGCACAGCACTGTGGATCGGGACGTCGTGTCTTGCAGTATTCGTGCTGATGTTGCCGCTGATGGGGTGGCTCTCGGACCGCGTCGGGCGGCGGCCGCTGCTGATCGCCTCCTGCATCGGCTATGCGGTGCTGGGCTATCCGTTTTTCCTGATGGCCTCGTCAGGCAATATCGGGCTGGCGATAGTGGCGCAACTGCTGATGGTCTTGCTCTACGTCCCCTATGCGGGAGCGTGCCCGGCCTTCTACGCCGAGATCTTTCCGACCCGGGTGCGCTACACCGCATTGTCGATTGGGTACAACATCGCCGTGGCGATCTTCGGCGGATTTGCGCCGTTCATCGCCACCTTCCTCGTTCGGGCGACAGACAACAGCCATGCCCCGGCCGCCTACGTCATCGTCGCCGCACTCGTAACGCTCGTGATCCTGTTGCGGACGCGCGAGACGGCGTTCGCGCCGCTGCGCTGATCGCGCCGCGCCCATCTCGGGATGCCAGAAGTAATGCTGGTCAGCTCGGCGTGGTGCTATAGTTGATCCCATGTGCGGACGCTTCTACCTGATCGCCTCGGCGGTCGAAATAAAGAAGAAATTCAACCTCGACCAGGCCCTCGATCTGGTGCCGCGGTATAACATCGCGCCGACCCAGTTCTCCCCGATTGTGATCGGGGCAGCGAAAGACAGGACCGTACACATGGCCCGATGGGGCCTGGTGCCGTCCTGGTCGCGCGATCTTTCGCTGAGCGCCCGGATGATCAACGCGCTTGCGGAGGAGATCGACGACAAGCCGGTCTTCCGGTCGGCTTTCGCCGCGCAACGATGCCTAGTGCCGGCAAACGGGTTTTTCGAATGGCAAACTAGAGGGGCCAGAAAGCAGCCCTACAAGATAGGGCTGCGCAATAGTGCGCTGTGCGCGTTTGCCGGGCTGTGGGAAAAGTGGACGCCGGAATCCGGCGAGGCGGTCGAGACGTTCACGATCATTACGACGCGAGCAAACAAATTGGTCAGCGAGGTGCACGAGCGCATGCCGGTGATCATTGCGCCCGCCGATTATCAGCGCTGGCTCACCGCTTCCGAGGCCACCGCAAAGAGGCTGCTGGTCCCCTACACCGGGGCGATGACCATCGCTCCGGTCAGCGAGCGGGTCAACAACATCAGGGAAGATGATGTCGGACTGATCGCGCCGATACCGGCGTGACCAACCCGATCGAAGACAATTTCAAACGAATTATGTGCTGAAGGGGCAGCAAGACGCGGGTGGCCGTCTCGTGTGCGATCAGCTCGGCGACGATGTCGCGCCGGTCTGAGCTCATGCTGCATCGAATCAGCATCTGCATGACGAGTCGCGCTGCGCATTGCTACCGCCGAGCCGGCGGATCTGCTCCCGATCTGGGGCGAGCCCCGCCTCGCATACTGGGATCACGACGTCGGTGATCGGCGTGAAATTTCAGGTAATGCTCGACCGCACGTCGAGCAACTACGGCGCCCTCGCGTTGGCGATCGAGAAAGGCAGATCGCGGGGCTCTCACACATCCTCCGCCTTGCGATGCGGTGTTCAACTTCTATGTTGAGGGATGGGAAGAATTGGGCGTGCATGGTCAGCGGGCAACTCAGCTTTCTTGAACCACTCGTCTCCCTGCCAGAGGGCTTCGAATACCGAGCGGACTTCGTGTCGCTGGAGGAAGAGAACGTATTTCTGGAACATTTTCGAGAGCTGCATTTCAAGGAATATGAATTTCATGGCTATTTTGGCAAGCGGCGTGTCGTCTCGTTCGGGGCACATTACGAGTCCGGTGAGAGCACGGGGCGCAACACCGAGGACATTCCGGGCTTTCTGCTGACTTTGCTTCAGAAGGCTGCCGATTTCGCGAGACTCGCTCCCTCGGAACTGCGGCACGCTCTCGTCACCGAATATACTCCGGGTGCCGGGATCGGCTGGCATAGGGACCGACCCGCCTACCGCGATATCATCGGCGTATCGTTCGGCTCATCCTGCCGGTTTCGTTTGAGGCGCAAAACGAGCGGCAGCTGGGAACGCGCGTCCCTGATCGTCGAGCCGCGCTCGGTCTACCTGCTGCGCGGCCCGGCGCGGACGGAATGGCAGCACAGCATCCCGCCCGCCGAGCGCTTGCGCTACTCCGTCACATTCAGAAGCGTACGCAGTAGCCGGTGACTGACGTCGTGCGCCCGCGCAGCACCGATCATCGTTCACTCCGAGAATGCGATAGCCGTATTGAACGCAGCATTCGCCGGCACCACCAGCCGCTGCGGCTCGACGCGCAACCCCGGAACGGAGCGCAGGCATTCCTCGGCCTCGGGAAGCGATCGGACTCTGATTCCGAGAAGGGCCATATATTCGGCCCGGCCAGACGGCTCCGCTGCCGCCGTGCCGAATTCGGCCACCACCGCATCTGGTGTGGAGAGCTCCACTTGCGCGCCTCCCGCGGCGATGATTTTGCCCCCGTCACCATCCGCTACGGCATCGTCGCCGAATAGACCGCGGAACAACATTGCCGTTCGCTCTGGATCGGCGGTTGCAACGACTACACGGGCAATCGCGCAGGCGCAGTTCGGATGGGTTTGCCACTCGGGCCGCCAAACTAGGTCGGGAGTTAGATGCTGGCAGAAATAGACGCGGCCCATTTTCACTTCTGCCGGATCGAGCCGGGTGGTGCGAAACCGCGCATCGCGCGTTGCGCCATCGAGCGCGACTGGGCGGGAGAAGGACTGCACCGGCAGGACCGGGAGACCGGCCGCTGCCACTTCTCTATATATCGAGTCGGCATCCCCGGTCTTGAACACAAGCCCGTTGAGGCCGACCGGAAAGCGCATGATCTCCGGTCGGATCGCACCGTCCCCGGCGAAGCCGAGCAGCTCCAAATAGTCGGTCGCGAACATCGCGAGGTGGTTGACCGAGCCGAGTGTATGGTGCCCGCGCGGCGTCAGTTGGAAACCGAGCGATCGAAAACATCGCGCCGCCTCGTCTATGCGGCCGCGCACATCGACGACAACGTGATCCAGGACAGCCGAGTGTGCGGCCATATGAACCTCCATCCGGGCAACGCAGCCGGCGACAATCAAGGTAGTCGGCCCACCGGCTGTGCTGCAAGGCACAGCGGCCATATCTCCGAAGTTGACAAGCGCGTGCCTACGCTCATATAGGAGCATATACTCCTATAGTGGTTTCGCGATGCGCAGCACCGTAGTCGAACTCGATATCAGTTCCGCTGAGGCTCGGGCGCCTTCGGCGCCGACGAACCGCGATATGAGACGGGCGATCCGACGCGTTGGATCGAAACAATTCGCCCTTTACAGCCTGATGCGCAACCTGGGGGGGCGCGATCGGCATTGCCGCCTGCGGCACGATCCTCAATGACCGCGCCAATCTGCATTTCCTGCGATTGGCCGAGCATCTCAACGCAAACAACACAGCAATGGTGGGTTTCCTGCAGCGGGTCAGCTATAGAGACATGGTCAAGTGGGGCGGTGCCTCCGTGCACGGCCACGCCGCGGCCTTGAAGCAGCTTTGGTCGCTGACCTGGCGGGAGGCGCAGACCCAGACTTACGCGGATGCCTTCTTGGCCATGGCCGCGTGCTTTGTGGTGGCGACCGCCATGGTCCCGCCGATGCGCAAGGTCATACCACCCAAGGGACCGACGGCTGACGCTCACTGAGTGGCGATCGCTACCCGCGCATAAAGCCTTCGATCTCGTCGGATGCCCAGGCGATTGCCCGGTCGATACTTTCACCCTGCTGGGTGCAGCGCGCGATCATCTTGGTCATCGTCGCTTGCGAATACATCTGCGTGGCGATGTTGGTGGGGGCCGGCGCGCAGGCGATCGAGCCAACGAGATCCTCGCGCGGCGGGTAGTTGTAGAGGGTGCCTTTTGGCGGCTCCTCTTCGGCCCAAGTCCCGAAATCGCGCAACTTGGCGAAGGCAGGAAGGTCATAGCCGTGACTGGCCGCGACGAGCTGCTCGACCTGCGGGCGCTGCGATAAAAACGTCAATAGGCTCCTGGCCGCCGGCTTGTTCGCCGAGAAGTTCCAGATGCCCCAGAAATAGGGCAGGAACGGGTCGTAGCGGCCCTTGGGACCGGCCGGCGGGTCGAAGGTCCACAGCTGTTCGGCGACTTGCGGCGCATCGCGCTTTGCGACCGCCCAGGCCGAGGGCGGGTTCATGATGAGCGCACCTTTTCCCGAGATCAGCCATTTATTGTTGCTGGCATCATCCCAGGCGAAGACGTCGGGCGGCAAGAACGGCACCACCTTCTTGAACCATTCGAGCACCTGTTTTGTCGCATCCGATTTGACCGTGACATTGCCCTCCTGATCGACCAGCACCGAGCCATGGGAGGCGAACACGGCGCTAACCCAGTCGACTGCGTCGGTCGTCTGGCCGAGCGGCATGCCGAATGGAAATCCGGCCTTCGAGCATTTCTCTGCCGCTTGCAGAAAAAAGTCCCAGGTCCAGCGGTCTGCCAATTCCTTGTTGGGCGGCGTGCCGGCCGGGTACATCTGTGTCAGATCGAGCCCGACATGCTGCTTGAAGAGGTCGATCCGCGCGCAGGGGGGCTTCGCCTGGCTCCCGACGGTGGCAGGCACGGCGACCCAATGGCCCTTTTGCTTGCCAAGATATTCGCCAGCAGCGGTCACTTTGCCGTATTTCTGGATCAGGTCGCCGACGATTTCGTCGACCGGTTCGAGGTTCTCGGCATTGCCGGCGGCGTACCAAGTCGGAAAAGCGAGGATGTCGTGACCGCTGTGCGACTGCGCTTCCGCAGCGATCGTCAGCAGGTTCTTGTCGCCCTGCGAAGTGATGAAGTCGATCGCGACATTGACCTTCTCCTTGTCGCCCCACTCCTTGCACAGTTTGGTCAACGTGTCGTTGGCACCAGGGACCCAGTGATCCCAAAAGCCGCAGGCTAATTTGCCGGCGGCGAAGGCACGACGTGCAAAGGGCATCGCCAGCGCGGTGCCGGCAAGTGCTCCGGCGCTGAGTAGCGAGCGCCGCGTCAAGTTTCCATTTTCCATGATGACCTCGCGAGGACGGAAGTAGCGCGACCAGCAAGTCCGGGGCGCTATCCTACCGGGTCAACGCGCGCGGCGCTTAAAGATCTCCGTATTAGGGCGCAGCGGGGCTGGTAGAACGCATGATTTCGGCATAGAGCAACTGGACCACGTCGGATCCTCTACCGGTACGCCGCCGCTCAGCCATCTCGCGCTTGGCCTGCATACGAAGCCTTTCGAGTCTCACCAGCCGAACATTGGCCCCGTCCCCGGCGGCCGGTGGTCCCGACGTCACCAGGACTCGGTTGCGATATCGCTCGACCGCGGCCGGGAATTTGTCGGCCGGTCTTCCGCCGCCAATCCATCCGTCCAAATTACCAGGCCCCCAATTGTAGGCGGCGATCGCATCGGACCAGCTGCCGTAGCGCTGGAACATGCGAGCGAGATAGGCGCGGCCGAGCGCGCGGTTTTGCGTATCGTCGAAACGGTCGCCGCCCCCTGCATCGGCTGCCGCAGCGGCGGAGACCTGCATCGGCCCCTGCGGGCCGTCCGGCTCGGCGCGCCACATTCTCGGATCGCTGCCGTGGCTCGACTCTGCGCCATCGACCGCATAGGCGATCCGGTCGAGGGCGCCGCCGACCTGAGGCGACGAGGTAATGGTGCCGCTTTCCGCAGACGCCAATTGACTGCCCGCGATCGTGGCCAGGATCGCCAACAGCGGAAGCAGCCGGAACGAAAGACGGTTGAGCCGCGACATCGTCAGCCTCAATAATTCGAGATCTCGACCAGATTGAGGTCCGGATCGCGAATGTAGACCGACTGTATCGTGCCGACCGCCCCCGCGCGCGGTCCGGGTCCCGCCACGATAGGAACGTCGCAGGCTTTGAGGTGGGCCGTCACGTCGGCAAGCGGGACGGGGGTGATAAAGCACAAATCGGCCGAGCCCGGGGTCGGCCTGTCGGCTACCAGCCCGGGGATGTTGTTGGCCGGATGCAGGTTGATCTTCTGCTGACCAAAGCGCAAAGCAGTGCGCCCTTCCCCAAAGCGGACGACCTCCATACCAAGCACCCGCGTATAAAATTCGCACGTACGCTCGATATCCGCGACCGTCAGAACCAGGTGATCGAGCCGTTCGATGTGCATCGGTGAACCTCGCCGCCATCACGACAGGTCGAGATTGCCACGATCGGAGCGATGCGGCCAGAGCGGTCGCCATCACGGCCGCAGATTATCGCGCCACCGGCCGGCCGCTGACCTCGGCGCCCGCATCCGGGGACATCCGCAGGAAAAACGGCACCGACAACAGCGAAATCATCGCGACGCCGACAAAAGCCGGGTAGAAATCGCCCGCGACCAGCGCGGTCCCGCCGCGCAATGTCACCATCACCTGCAGGAAAAGCGCGCCGGTAGCAACGCCGACGGTTTGCGAGAGCTGCTGCGCCATGCTGGTGAGACTGGTGGCGCGGCTCAGCATCGCCGGCGGCACATCGGCATAGCTCAAACTGTTGATGCTGGTCATCTGCAATGACCGGAAAAACCCGCCCGCCAGCAAAGCGACAAAAATCACCAGATGCGGCGTATCCGGGCGGAACAGGCTGTAGCTGAACAGAAAAAGCGCGCTGATGACCGCGTCGCCAATAAGCACGAGCCGAAAGCCGAGCGCGCGGATTATCTGCGCGGCCGTCATCTTCATCGTCATCGCGCCGGCGGCGCTGGCGAAAGTCAACAGTCCGGAAGACAGTGGATCGAGGCCAAAGCCTACCTGCAGCATCAGCGGCAACAGAAACGGTAATGCACCCAGCCCCATGCGAAACAAAAAGCCGCCTACCGTTGCGGACGCGTAAGTCGGGATCTTGAACAATGCCAGATCGATGATCGGATGGGATACCCGGGCAGCGTGGCGTACATAAACGGCGATGCAAATGCCGCCGACAGCGAGCAGGCCCGCTACCACTGTAATCGGCAACGCGCCGCGTCCGACGTTCTCAAAGCCGAACGCCAATGCCGCCAACCCGACGCCCGTCAACACAAACCCGCTGAAGTCGAACGGGCGGCGGCCCGTCTCCTTGAGGTCGCCGATGAGCAGGTTGACGAGAACAATCCCGAGAAGGCCGATCGGGATATTGATGAAAAAGATCCAGCGCCACGATGCATAGGTCACGATGAAGCCGCCGAGCGGCGGTCCCATGACAGGTCCGATCAGCGCCGGGACGCTGACATAGGACATGGCCCTCACCAGGTCGGATTTCGGTACCGTCCGCAACAGGACGAGACGCCCGACCGGCACCATCATCGCACCGCCCATGCCCTGCACGATTCGGGCAGCCACAAGGGCGGGCAGCGAATCAGCAAACCCGCAGCCGACCGATCCCAACGTGAAGACGACAATCGCCCCGCTGAAGACCCGGCGCGGGCCAAACCGGTCGGCGACCCAGCCGCTGATCGGGATGAACACGGCAAGGCTCAGCAGATAGCACGTGATCGCTACGTTGAGCCGCAGCGGGCTCTCACCGAGAGATTGCGCAATCGTCGGCAATGCCGTGGCGATCACTGTCGAATCCAGGTTCTGCATGAACATCGCACAGGCGACGATCAATGGCACCAGGATCGGGCGGGAACCGCTAACCGGCATCGGCTGATATAATGGCCGCCGCGCACCGATAGCACCAGCCGATGATCCGCCACGTCGCGTTCCGGTTATCCTTCGTCGCCCTGCTGCTTCTGGAAATGGCGGCATGTTCGGGACCTGCAATCGTCGAAAGCTCGGCGAGCGCGGTGACGGTGCGTTACGGCAGCCTCGAAGGAATCGACGAGGCGGCCCAGCTCGCGCAGAAGGCCTGCGCCGTCCATAGCAAAACCGCCCGGCTCCGCAACACCGCCAATTTCGGCCTTAATGAACGCTACGGGCACTTCGACTGCATTTGAGGGCGATGATAGAGCTCAGAATTGCGACCGCCAGCCTCTTGGATGAGGGGCGGCTACCGGTGCAGCAGCACGTCGCGGGCGCGGTTGATCTTGGTGGCGAGATAGTCGGAGCCGCCATGGTCGGGGTGCAGTTTAACCATCAGCCGACGGTGCGCCTCCTTGATCGCCTCGGCGTCGGCGTCAGGCGAGAGGCCGAGGATCGCAAAGGCCTCCTCGACGGTCATGTCGCCGCTCGCTGGTCGGGCGCTACCCCCTCCAGCACCGCCGGCGCGTTCGCCTGCGAGCTCGTCCCGCCAGTCCGGGCGTGCGCGGTCGAGATAGGCCTCGAGCAGGCGTGCGCCTTCCTCGTCTTCCGCCCGGCACTCGCGCAACAACGCCAATAGATCTGCCGGCCCGAGCTCGTCGAGGCGCATGCCGGCGAAGCGGCCGCGCAGGATGGTCCCTTCCATGCTGCCGGTGTCGTGATCGAGGGTCATACGCAGGAAGGCAGTTGCCACGGTCGAGGTCTGGCCGCCGGCCGGCGGACGATAGCGGTCGAGCAAGCTGCGAACCCGAATGAGCAGCGGCATCAGCATCGCGAGCGGCGCGAGAAGCACCGCGAGCCGCCCGGAGATCGCCAAGGTGGCGACGGCAACGACTGCGATGACGATGCCGGTGACCTTGAGGCCGCGGGCGAGCCGGGCGGGGTCGGCGTTGACGAACAGATAAACCAGGAGCAGCAAGCCGCTGAGGACTGCGAACCCGCCGAGAAGATAGAGCATCGCCGTCGCTCACTCGCGCAATTGCGCGGTCAGCCGCAGCACCTCGCCACCCTTTTTTTCGCCATAGGCGGTGAGCGCGCGATAGCCGCCCGCGGCATAAACCGCGACGGCGCCTAGCAGCTCCTTGAGGCGGTCGGCGCTCGACAAATCGAAACTGAGGTACGCGCCGTGCGACAGGTTCGCGATCTGCTTGAAGGCCGCCGCCGCCGTTCGGTCGCGCCCCTCGTGAAACAGAAAAATCGGTACGCCGAGAAGGCCGAGCTCGCCGGCAAGACGGCAAAGACGGTCGACCTTTTCCTCCATTGCATCGCCGACAAAGACCAACGCGTTGACCTTGCGGGCCCGGGTCTCGCGGATCGCGTGGCTCAGCACCCGCTCGATCTGCGTTTCGCCGCCGACGCAAAACACCGAGCGCATGACCCGGTGCAGCTCGGCGGCGGTCGTCATCCATTTGCTCGACTTGCACTCCGAAAAACCACGGTAAAAGACCAGTTGGATCTCGAGCCCGCCGAGCGCGCCGGTGGCTTCGAACATCTCGCCCTGTATACGGCAGGCGCGGTCCCAGGTCGGCTCGCGGCTGGCGGTGGCGTCGAGCGCGAAAATCAGCCTCCCGCGCCCGCCGCCAGGGTGCGCCTGCGGGGCTTTCTTCAGCTTGTCGAGAAATTGTTCGACCTCGGCGGAACGCGCTTCGGTCGGAAGCCGATTGTTGCTGTCGCTCATCTGCCCCTCACGCCGGGCCGAGCCATACCGAGGTATCATGGAACACGGCGCCGCCGCGCGGAAGACCCGGATCGGCGCTCGTCAACAAGTTGATCCCGATACCCTCCTCGAAAGCATGGTTGGGCCACAGCCCTTCCACAATGACCACCCGAGCCTGCAATCCGTCAAAGCTGCGCGCATGAACGACTAGGCTCCCGCGCCGGTTCCCGATGCGTATCCGGTCGCCGTCGCACAGACCGAACCCGGCGAGCGCGTCGGGATGCACGAGCGCGGTGGGCCGGCCCTCGCGGGCGATGCTCGACGGCGTATTGTTGAAGCTCGTGTTGAGGAACGAGCGCGACGGCGCCGCGACCAGCCGGAACGGCTGCTCGGCATCGTTGTCGTCGATCACCATGACATGGTCGGGATAGGCCGGCAGATGCGCATGCTCGGGCCCGATCGCGCGCCAATCGGCGCGAAAATGGAATTTTCCGTCGGCATGCGGGAAGCCGTCGAGAAAATGGCCGGTCTCGAATGGAGGACAGCAATCGAGCCGGCCGTCTTCCGGGAAACTTCCGACGTCGGGCAAGCCGCTGAGGCGCAGGGTTCGGTCGATCAACTCGATCGCGCTCATCGCAAAACCGGGGTGGCGCGCTCCTAACCGCCCCGCGAGTCCGCAGATCACCTCGTGATTGGACCGGCACTCGGCGTAAGGCGGCAAGACCGCTCGGCCGATCTGCAAATAGGTGTGGGCGCCGGCGGGATAGATGTCGTCATGCTCCAGGAAGGTTGTGGCGGGCAATACGACGTCGGCCATCGCTGCGGTCTCCGTCATGAACTGCTCGTGCACGCAGACGAACAGGTCAGAACGCGCGAAGCCGCGATGCACGAGTCTCGATTCCGGCGCAACTACCATCGGGTTGGTGTTCTGGATTAACAGGGCAGTCACTGGCGGCCCATCCCCAATGTCGCGCCCGTCGCCGATTAATACCGGCCCGATCCGAGACTGATCGAGGATCCGGATCGCCGGGTCGAGCCGGTCGAGCCCTTCGATCACGGTCGGATCGATCGCGAAGAGGCCGAGGTTAGAGTAGAGCGCGCCGCCGCCCTCATAGGCCCAGGCGCCGGTCACCGCAGGAAGGCAGGCGACGGCGAAGAGTTGCGCGGCGCCGTTGCGCGAGCGCGAAAAGCCGTAGCCGACGCGGATATAGCTGCGCTTGGTGCGCCCGTAGAGCCGGGCGAAGCCGAGGATCTCGCGTTCGGAGAGGCCGGTGATCCCTGCCGCCCATGCCGGGTCCCGCGTCGCCAGATGCGCCTCGAGCCCCTCCGGGTCGTCCGTATAGCGCGTCATGTAATCGCGGTTGGCGTAGCCTTCCTTGAACAGGACGTGCATGACAGCGCAGGCGAGCGCGCCGTCGGTGCCGGGAAGCGGCGCCAAATGAATATCGGCCTGCTCGGCGGTGCCGGTGCGGTAGGGGTCCACAACGACGAGCTTGGCGCCGTGTTCCTTCCGCGCCGTCGCGATATGGGTCATGACATTGACCTGAGTCGAGACCGGGTTGCCGCCCCAGATCACGATCAGATCGGCTTTGGCGATCTCGCGACCGTCGACGCCGCGCTTGGCCCCGACGCCGGCGAGCCAGCCGGCGTCGGATAACATGTTGCAAATCGACAGCTGCTCGCGCGAATAGCGCATCACATGGCGCAAGCGATTGATGCCGTCGCGCTGCACCAGTCCCATCGTCCCGGCATAGTAATAAGGCCAGACGGTCTCGGAGCCGTAGCGCTGTGCCGCGCGGGTCAGCTGCTCGGCGACTTCGTCGAACGCCTCCTCCCACGATATCGGCGCGAAAGCTGCCGCGCCGACGCCTTTCTCCCCGACCCGCCGCAGCGGCTGCGAGAGCCGCTCGGGATGATCCTGGCGCTCGGAATAGCGCGCGACCTTGGCACAGACGACACGGCGCGTGTAGGTCTGCGCCGCCGCCCCGCGCACCCGCCCGATCCCCCGGCCGTCGATACGCTCGATTTCGAGCGCGCAGGCGCTCGGGCAATCGTGCGGACAGACGCTGGAAACAATGTCTAGCGGCAAGGGCGAGCTCCGCCGGGTCGGACGCCACTGACCATACCATAAAGCGCCGGCTACCGGATCGATATGCGGCGGGACCGCCGGCGCCATGATGCCGCCGGTCTGCGCCTTCCGGCTATAATGCGACCGAAATGCTCTTTATTTAAGAATTTAAGAGGTAGGTTCGTCGATGAGCTCGAACCGGTGTTCTACGCGATCGAAGCAGCGACCGATGTTGTCCAGCCGGACATGGACCTTGGCGAAATCCAGCTTTACAGCGTCAGGCGCGCGTCCACCTTAGGCTGATCAGCTTGCGATCGGTCAACGTATCGCCGAAGCCAAGAAAGCCGGGCAAACACTCCTTGACGGGGCAGGTCGCCCTTTCTCTTACCGCGCCCCCGCGGGTTTATTTGAGGTGGACTGGTGATCAATGGCGTCTTCGGGAAAGTAAGAAATGGCGTTCAGGAAAGGCAGAATCCCGGTAAAGCTGGTGATGTTCGCCAATTTCGGCATCCACACCAGGCGGCCGCGACCACACTGGTGATGCCGCAAAGCGCCATCTTCCACAGCACGATACGGCGTGCGGGCGCCGTTCATCGACCGCGCTGCCGGCAACGACTGACTGAACGGTGGACCGAG
>Ga0207693_10001153_pt1 | contig 23583 bp, 29 predicted proteins | sample LARL81metaG_FD_184347 | JGI IMG/M metagenome (GOLD analysis project Ga0207693, IMG submission 184347) | Corn, switchgrass and miscanthus rhizosphere microbial communities from Kellogg Biological Station, Michigan, USA - LAR L8-1 metaG... | ecosystem: Host-associated > Plants > Roots >... | reverse complement strand
CGTCCCGGGAGCTGGCTGCGCGGCCAGGGCTGGCGCGACGCCGACTGGCCCGACGGCCCGCCGACCCGGCAGGCACTCGACGAGATCGAACCCGACCGCCCGGCGATGCTGATCTCGAAGGACTACCACGCCCTCTGGCTCAACTCCGCTGCGCTGTCGCTCGCGGGCGGCGACCTCGAGGTCGAGGGAGGCGTCGTCGTGCGAGACGAGCGCGGCGAGCCGACCGGCGTGCTCTACGAGGAGGCCGCCTGGGCCTTCAAGGGCAGGTTCGTCCAGGTGCCCGACGAGGAGTACGTCGAGGCGATGCGCGAGGGCGTGCGGGTCGCCGCGTCGCGCGGCGTCACCGCCCTCCACGACAAGGACGGTTGGCTCGGCGCGATCGGCCTCTGGCAGCACCTCGAGCAGCAGGGAGCGCTCCCGCTCCGCGTCTGGCAGTCGACACCGGCCGAGCGGCTCGGCGACCTGCGCGCGATCGGGCTGCGCAGCGGCGCCGGATCCCCCCTCCTCCGGCTCGGCTACCTCAAGACCTTCATGGACGGGACGCTCGGCTCGCAGACCGCGTCGATGACCGACGGCAGCGGCGTCGTGATCACGTCGAGCGAGGAGCTGGAGCGGATCGTGCGCGAAGGCGCCGAGGCGGGTTGGCCCGTCGCGGTGCATGCGATCGGCGACGCGGCGAACAAGGCCGCCCTCGACGCCTTCGAGCGTTCGCGCGAGGCGTGGCAGCCGCGCGGCCTTCGCCAGCGGATCGAGCACGCGCAGTGCCTGGCCCCCGAGGACGTGGGCCGGTTCGCAGAGCTCGGGATCGCGGTCTCGCTCCAGTTCACGCACGCGCCCTCCGACGAGCAGCTGGCTAAGCGCTTCTGGGCCGACCGGCTCGACGGGACGTACTCGTTCCGCTCGCTCCTCGAGTCGGGTGCACTGCTTGCGAACGGCTCGGACGCGCCGGTCGAGGAGCTCGAGCCGTGGGCCGGCGTCGTCGCCGCCGTCCTCGACCACTGGCGCGAGGATCAGCGCCTGACCCTCGAGCAGGCGCTCCACGCGGTGTGCGTCGCGCCGGCCTGGCTGTCGCACGACGAGCGCCTCCGCGGCACGCTCGTCCCCGGCCGTTACGCAGACCTCGTCGTCCTCGACCGCGACCCGTTCGGGTGCGAGCCGGAGGAGCTCCGCGAGGTCCGGGTCGTGTCGACGATGCTCGGCGGCCGCTGGACGCACAACCCTCCGCCCTGGGACTGAGCCGGGGCCCCCGAACCCGCGGGTTGCGCAACGAGCCGCGGGTTCGCAATGATCGCCACGTGAAGGCGGGCACGCTCCACGATCTCCGGCCGGATGCGTTCAACTACGCCTGGGACAACTCGTTCGGACCCGCGCTCGAGATCGAATCGGGAGAGACCGTTCTCCTCCACGTGCGCGACGCGTCCGACGAGCAGATCGACCGGAACTCGACGGCGGACTCGGTCGCAGCGCTCGACTTCGGCAAGGTCAACCCGGTCAGCGGCCCGATCTCGGTCAAGGGCGCCGAGCCCGGAGACACGCTCGCCGTCGAGCTACTCGAGTTCCAACCGCCGGAGTGGGGCTGGACGGCGATCATCCCCGGCTTCGGACTTCTCGCCGAGGAGTTTCCCGATCCCTGGCTGCGCATCTCCGAGGTGAGCGACGGCGCGGTTCGCTTCTCGGATCGCATCACGCTGCCGTTCCGTCCGTTCCCCGGCACGCTCGGAGTCGCACCGGCGGAAGCGGGGACGCACTCGATCGTTCCGCCCTCGCGCTGGGGCGGGAACATGGACACCAAGCATCTCAACCCCGGCACGACGCTCTACCTCCCGGTCGGCGTCGAGGGCGCGCTCTTCTCGCTCGGGGACACACACGCCGCGCAGGGCGACGGCGAGGTGTGCGGCACGGCGATCGAGACCGCGATGGACGTCGTCCTACGGCTGAGCGTGCGCAAGGACATCCGCGTCGACGCGCCGCAGTACGACGTGCCTGCAGGCGTGATCGCAGAGCACGAACGGTCGAGCTATCACGTCTGCACCGGGGTCGGGCCCGACCTCATGGAGTGCGCCCGCGACGCCGTGCGGGCGACGATCGGCTGGCTCGGCGAGAACCACGGACTGGGCCGGGAGGAGGCGTACGCGGTCGCCAGCGTCGCGTGCGACCTGCGCATCCACGAGGTAGTGGATGCGCCGAACTGGGTGGTGGGTTGCTTCATCCCGCAATCGATCTTCGAAGGAGGGGAACGATGAGCGACGCTGTCGTCGCACACGAGGAGTACGTCAAGGGGTCCCTCCGGCGCGAGCTGCGTTTCTGGGAGGCGATCGCAATCTCGGTCGGGATCATGGCCCCGACCGCCGCGATGGCCCTGAACGGCACCGTGCCGGCTCAGCTCGTCGGCCGCGCCGTGCCGCTCGCGTTCCTGTTCGCCGGGATCGCGATCGCGCTGATCTCCTACTCGTTCATCCGGCTGACGAGCTTCTTCAACCACGCCGGCTCGACGTACGCACTCGCGGGCGTGACGCTCGGACCGCGCTTCGGCTTCTTCGCCGGCTGGGCGCTGCTCGCCACGTATTCGTGCTTCATCTGCGCGAACATCGCCGAGGTCGGGCTCTTCGGCACGGCCTTCCTCGACAGCACCGGCATCTGGCACAACCCGCAGTGGATCGTCGTCTCGTTGATCGCCGCCGGGCTCGCGTGGTTCCTGGCCTACGGCGACGTCAAGATCGCGACCCGCGCCCTGCTCTCCTTCGAGGGGATCTCGGTGACGCTGATCATCGTGCTCATCGCGATCATCTTCTGGAAAGTGATCGGCGGCACGGCACCGAACGGCCAGAGCTTCTCGCTCAAGCCGTTCGTTCCGGCCTCGGGAGTCCCCGTCGGCGCGATCGCGTTCGCCTCGGTGTTCGGCCTCCTCAGCTTCGGCGGCTTCGAGGGCGCCGCGGCGCTCGGCGAGGAGACGAACAACCCCCGTCGGAACATCCCGCTCGCGATCGCGTGCGCCGTCGGCTTCTGTGCCGTCTTCTACACGATCGTCATGCTCGCGCAGTCGCTCGGGTTCGGGATCGACGCGGCCGGGATCAAGGCGTTCGGAGGCTCGAGCGCTCCGCTCGGCGACCTCTCGAAGTCGTATGTCGGGAGCGGCATGGAGGACGCGATCAACTTCGGCGCGACCCTGAGCGCGTTCGCGAGCTTGCTCGGCTGCGCAGCGGGCGCGTCCCGCATCCTGTTCGCGCTCGGCCGTGACGGCTTCATCACGCACCGGCTCGGAGACGCATCGAAGCGCACGGGCTCGCCGGCGAACTCGCTTGCCGTCGTGATGACCTTCGGGCTTGTGGTCACGATCTTGCTCCGGCTGAACGGCACGAGTGCCGTGAACGCGTTCTTCTATCCCGGCACCGCTGGTGTGCTCTCGATGCTGATCGCGTACTTCGTGATGCAGTTCGGCGCCGCCAAGTTCCTGCACCTGGAGCATCGCGAGCCGCGGTGGCGCGCGATCATCCTCGTGCTGGCGACCGCCGCGATCGTCTACACCTTCTACAAGCAGGTCTGGCCCAAGCCCGCCTATCCGTACGACCTGTTCCCGCTCATCATCGCCGGCTGGGCGGTTGTGGGTGCGGCGATCACGATCGTCTTCCCCAAGCTCACGGCCCGGATCGGCCGGGGCTTCTCCGAGGCCGAGGGGCTCAGAGCGGATACCTGAGTCGAGAGATACAGCCCTCGGCAGGGCGCGCGTACAATCGGGGCGATGGCCACCCGGACGATGAACCCTGTCCACGTCGCAGGCACTTGCGCGGTCGCCGCCACCGCCGAGATCATCGGCGCGAAGTGGACCGCGCTGCTGGTCCACGACCTCTCGGAAGGCCCGCGGCGCTTCTCCGAGCTCGAGCGCTCGTGTCAGGGCATCAGCCCGCGCACGCTGGCCGAGCGGCTGCGCGCCCTCGAGGCCGACGGGATCCTCGCCCGCGAGAGCTACCCCGAGACGCCGCCCCGGGTCGAGTACTCGCTGACGGCGAAAGGGCAGTCGCTCCTGCCGATCATCGACGCGATGCGCGAGTTCGGCCACGACTGGCTCCCCTGCGGGCGCACCCACCCGCACGCGCTCTAGCCGGCTAGCCGTTCAGCCGGCCGAGCGCAGTGAAGAGCGCTGCGACCGTCTCGATCCCGGCCGCGAAGTACGGGACGAGAAACCGTTCGTTCGGCGAGTGGACGTTCGACTCCGGCAGGGCGAAGCCGCTGAGGATCGTGTCGATCCCCTTCTCGGTCAGTGCGGGCATGAGCGGGATCGAGCCGCCGACCCGCGTGAGGAGAGGCCGCTTTCCGAGCGCCTGCTCGAACGCCTCGACCGCGAGCTGGACGGCCGGCGCGTCGGCGCGGACGAGACCCGGATTCGAGCCCTTCACGACGATCTCCAGCTCGGCGGCTTCGGGAGCGGCCGCACGCAGCAGCCGCTCGGCGGCGGCGCCGACCGTCTCGGCGTCCTGGCCCGGCGCGAGGCGGATCGAGAGCTCCGCGGAGGCCTCCACGCTGAGCGTCGTGTTGCGGACGCCCGGCTTGCCTCCGATGAGCCCGTTCACGTCCGTCGACGGCTCGGCCCAGGTGCGCACGTAGAACTCCTCGCCGGCCTTCGCGTCGAGCGGCTGGGCGCCGGCTTCCGAGATCGCCTCGGCACCGGGCGGTAGCTTCGACCAGGCCTCGAGCTCCTCCGCGGTCGGCGGGGCGATTCCCGCCCGCAAGGGCTCCGGCAGCCGCCCGTCCGGACCGGCGAGCACCGCGTCGAGGCAGCGGATGAGGACATGGATCGCGTTGAGCGCCGCGCCGCCGTACATCCCGGAGTGCAGGTCGCGCTCGCCCGTCCGGACCTTGACGTCGACGCCGACGAGGCCGCGGGTCGCGAGCTCGATCGTCGGAACGTCGCGCCGCAGCATCCCGCCGTCGAAGATCACGCAGGCGTCCGCCCCGCGCTCGTCCTCCGTGACCCAGTCGGCGATCGTGTGGCCGCCGATCTCCTCCTCGCCGTCGTACGCGATGCGGAGGTTGACCGGCAGCGCGCCCGCCTCGACGAGCCGCTGCGCGGCCTTGAGGACGAGCCAGAGCTGGCCCTTGTCGTCGGCGACTCCCCGTCCATACGCCCATTCGCCGCGGATGTCGAGCTCGAAGGGATCGGAGTCCCAGAGCTCGAGCGGCGCAGGCGGCTGGACGTCGAAGTGGTTGTAGACGAGGATCGTCGGCGCGTCGCCCCCGCCGTTCGACGCGGGGATCTCGCCGAGCGCGAGCTCGCGTTCCCCGAACGGTGTCAGCTCGGCGGTGCCGCCGATGCGGCGAACGAGCTCGCAGACCCATTCCCCGGCGCGCTTGACATCCTCCCGGTGGGCCGGGTCGGCGCTCACGCTCGGGATCGCGATCAGCTCTGCCAGCTCGGCGCGCCAGGCCTCATCCACGGGGAGAGACTCTACGGAGATAGTGCGCGCCGCCGCCGAGCGAACCCGCCTCGTCATCCGGGTTGAGCAGGGCGCAGGTGCGAAGAGAGAGACAGCCGCAGCCGATGCACGTGGTCAGCCGGCCGCGGATCGCCTCGAGCGTCGCAATGCGCTCGTCGAGCTCGCGCCGCCAGCTGCGCGAGAGCCGCTCCCAGTCGCGCTTCGTCGGACTCTTGTGCGCCGGCAGCTCGTCGAGCGCGCCACGGATCCGCTCGAGCGGGACGCCGGCCGCCTTCCCCGCCTGCACGAGCGCCACGCGGCGCAGGGTGACGCCCCCGTACCGGCGCTGGTTGCCGTCGGTTCGCCGCGCCGAGATGAGCCCTTCGCGCTCGTAGAAGCGAAGGGCCGACTGCGAGACGCCGCTCCGGGCCGAGAGCTCGCCGATGCTCAATTCCCTTACCACTTGACTTGAACCATAGTTGAGGTTCTACGGTGTATGCATGGCGACTACGACGACACTCGGCTACGACGACCTGCCGGCGCTGCTCACGCGGCTGACCGGCGACGAGAAGCACGACCGCAGCTCGTTCTCGACCCTCGATGTGCTCTGGGTCCTGTACGACCGTGTGCTCCGCGACGAGGACCGCTTCCTGCTGTCCAAGGGACACGGGCCGGCAGCGTTCTACGCGGTGCTCGCCGCGAAGGGAATCGTTCCCGCGGACGCGCTCGACGACTTCGGCTCGTTCGACTCGCCGCTCGGCTACCACCCGGATCGCAAGCTGGCGCCGGGAGTCGAGATCTCGAGCGGCTCGCTGGGCCACGGGCTCGGCATCGCGGTTGGAGCCGCGCTGACCGGCCGTCGGATCTACTGCCTGGTGGGCGACGCAGAGCTGGACGAGGGCTCGAACTGGGAGGCCGTGCAATACGCCGGCCGGGTCGGACTCTCGTCTCTCACAGCGATCGTCGTCGACAACGACTCCTCCGAGCACGGATGGCCCGAAGGCATCGAACGCCGCTTCATGCTCGAGGGCTGGATCGCGCAGCGGGTCGACGGCCGCGACCACGAGGCGCTCGAGGCGGCGCTGACTCCCGTTCCCGGCGCGACCCGCCCTCGCTGCGTCGTAGCGGAGGTCGAGAGGAGATGACGGCCATGCGCGAACGGTTCTACGAGCTCGCCCGCGAGGCGCTCGACGAGGACGAGCGGGTGGCCGTCGTGACCGCACAGATCGGCAACGACTCGATCGGCGAGCACCCCCGGCACTTCGACGTCGGCATCCGTGAGCAGCTCATGATCGGCGTCGCCGCAGGGCTCGCGCTCGAGGGCTACCGGCCGGTGGCTCACTCCTACACGCCGTTCCTCGTCGAGCGGCCGTACGAGATGCTGAAGCTCGACCTCGGCCACAACGACCTCGGCGCCGTCCTCGTCAGCATCGGCGCGTCGTACGACGCGGCGCACGAAGGACGCACGCACCAGGCGCCGGAGGACGTGGCGCTCGTGGCCGCACTTCCGGGCTGGACGATCCACGTGCCGGGGCACGTCGACGAGGCCGAGAGGTTGCTCCGCCAGGCCCTCGGGGGCGACGGCCGCAGCTACGTCCGGTTGAGCGAGGAGACGAACCACGCGCGCGTCGACCCCGGCTGGCTCACCGTGCTCCGGCACGGTTCCCCCGGCGCGCCGCTCGTCGTCGCCGTCGGCCCGACACTGACCCCGGTCCTCGAGGCGACCTCCGACCGCGACGTCACGGTCGCCTACATCGCGACCGTGCGCCCGTTCCCGCACGAGGAGCTTCGCGACGCCCTCGCTGACGGCACCGACGTCGTCCTCGTGGAGCCGTACCTCGCGGGCACGTCGGCAGCGGAGGTCGCCGTCGCTCTGCGCGACCGGCCTCATCGGCTGCTCGCCCTCGGCGTCCCGAACGCGGAGTTCCGCCGCTACGGCGAGGGACCGGAGCACCGCACCGCCCACGGGCTCGACGCGGCGGGGATCGCGCGCTCGCTCGAGAAGTTCCTCGAGTGAGGTTCGCCAAGGTGACCCTCGCCGGCCCGGTCGGGCTGACGGGCTTCTACCGCGACGGCTTGGGCCTTCTGCTCGAGGGAGACGCGGTCCGGGTGGGCGAGACGAGACTCCGCTTCACGTACCGGGAGGGGTCGCCGCACCGGGGACTTCGCGGCGGACGAGTTCGTCGGCCTCTCGGAGCTCGACCTGTCGGCGAACGCCCTGCTCTCCTGGGCCGGCTCGAGAGCATCGGTCTCGGGCTGTTGCGCGGAACGGTCGACGAGCCCGGCAGGCTCGCGTTCGTCGGCGAGCGGGGTAGGACGTTCATTCTCGCGCCCCCCGGCCGAGGCTGGGTACCGACCGGTCGACCCGCCGAGCCGCATCCCGTCGAGGCGGTGCTCGAAACACCGCAGCCGGCGCTGTTCGAGCTCTAGCCGGCCGTCGGCCAGTCGTCCGCGAAGTCCCAGCCTCGGAGCCGGGCCGGCTCGAGGCGGACGAGCACGCTGTCCCCGACCGAGTCGGCGTACGCCGGGCCGTCCTCCGGGCCGAGGTAGCGGACCGCCATCGAGGCGATGGCTTCCGCCCCTCCTCCCGGAACGAGTTGCGCCTCGCCCCGGGCTTCCAGGCCCCGGTACGGAGCCTGATGCTCGTAGACGACGATGCTCGCCCGCGGGTCGCGGCGCAGATGCTGAAGCTTGACGTCGTTCGGCCCGACGACGACGTCGAAGCCGTCCTCGTGCCAGCGGTGCCAGACCGGCGAGAGGAGGACGCCGCCGTCCATGCGGTACGTGGCCAGGACGGCCACGAGCGGCTGCTCGAGCAGGTCGCCGAGCTCAGGGGGACCGAGCTTGCGCATCGGGCGAGTCTACGCTCGCCGCGACCCGGTTACGCGACGTCCCGGAGCGAGTCCGTGACTCCGAGCGCCCGCAGCTTCTTCAGGCTCTGGTTCTCGATCTGCCGGATCCGCTCGCGCGTCACGTTGAACGTGCGGCCGACCTCGTCGAGCGTCCGCGGTTGCTCGCCGTCGAGCCCGTAGCGCAGCTCGAGCACGCGCCGCTCCCGGTGCGAGAGCGTGCCGAGGATGTTGCGCAGCAGCTCCTGGCGCAACGTCGTATCGGCGGCCTCGTCGGGCAGCGGGGCGTTCTCGTCGGTGAGGAAGTGGCCGAACTCCGACTCGTCCTCGTCGCCCACGGGCTTCTCGAGCGAGACGGGCGCCTGCGAGGTGCGCAGGATCTGCTCGACCTCGTCGAGCGGCAGGTCGACGTCGCGCGCGATCTCCAAGGGCAGCGGCTCGCGGCAGAGCTCGCCGCGCAGCTTGCGCTCGGAGCGGACGATCTTGTTCAGCTTCTCGACGACGTGGACGGGCATCCGGATCGTGCGTCCCTTGTCGGCGAGCGCGCGGGCCACCGCCTGGCGGATCCACCAGGTCGCGTAGGTCGAGAACTTGTAGCCCTTGCGCCAGTCGAACTTCTCGGCGGCGCGCACGAGCCCGATCGTCCCCTCCTGGATCAGGTCGAGGAACGGGAGCCCCTGGTTGCGGTAGCGCTTCGCGATCGAGACGACCAGGCGGAGGTTCGCCTCCACCATCTCCTGCTTCGCGCGATGATCGCCGCGCTCGATCCGCTTGGCGAGCTCGACCTCCTCGGCGGCGGTCAGCAGCTCGACCTTGCCGATGTCCTTGAGGAAGAGCTGGAGCGCGTCGGTCGAGACCTCGCGCACGCTCTGGTCGAGCCGTGCCTCCTCCTTCGGGCTCACTTCGGCCGGCGGCGCGTCGACGATCTCGACCTGGAGCTCCTCGAGCGCCCGGTAGACGTCCTCGATCTGCGCCGGCTCGAGCTCGAGCTCGTCGATCGAAAGTGCGATTTCCTCGGCGTTCACCCGCCCGGCGGCTTGAGCCGCCTCGAGCAGACTTCGTGCTTCTTCCAGCTCGAGAACGTCAGTTGCTGACGCCCCCTCGGTAGCTGTCTCGGCCATGTCCCCCTCCTACGCGATGCTGGAGGATGCCAGCTGCGGAGTGGCCGGCGCCATAGGCCGTTCGGCTCATATTTTCTTTACTTAGACCTAGTACCAGGCAGACGCGAAAGAAGTCTTCGTGCGTCTTCTGCGTAGGACGAGCCAGGCTCCTCCGCCGCGGCCAGACGGAGCTGGTCGATCGCCTTCTGCCGCTCGCCGCTCCAGAGGAGGAGCAGGCCGAGGTGGAAGCGGACGACCGCGGCACGCGGGAAGACGCCGGTGAGCGGCCCGAGGCGAGAGAACGCCCTCACCGGGTTCGCCTTCGTGAACAGGCCGACGGCCGCCGCGGTGCGGGCGACCGGGTCGTGTGGTGCGAGCTTCGCCGCCGCCGCGAACTGCTGCTCGGCGGAGAGCGGCCGCTCGAGGCCCCAGAGCGCGGAGCCGTACAGGAGCTTCGCCCGAGCGTCCGGCTTCGCCGCGGCGCGCGCGAGCGCTGCGAGCTGCTTCGCCGCCGGGAGCTTCCCGATCGCGGGCGGTGCCCCGAAGTCGAGCACGAGGTACGGGAGGCCCGGAATCTTCAGCGTCGGGTGCAGGAGATCCTCGGCCTTGACCCCGTACGGCGAGTCCGCGCCGATCTGCGCCGCCTTCTCCCAGGCGGCGACCGCGTCGGCGTTCTGACCTGCCCAGTAGTCGGCGATGCCCAGATGCAGCAGGGCGACACTGCTCGCCGGATGCGCGGCCGCGATGCGCTGCACCGTCGCGAGCCCGTTCTGGCTCCAGTCCGCGAAGGCGGAGCCGAGCTGTGCCTCCAGCGAGTGATAGCGGGCGAAGATCGCGGCCGCCTGCGTGGCGTGGTTCGCGTTGTAGAGCGCCTGGGCGCGAGTGAGCGCCTGCGCCTCCGCGCTGGTATCGACGCCGAATGCGAGGTCGAGCGGCGGCTGCCCGGCCCGCGGCGTCACGACCGCGCCCGGGACCGTCGTCCGCTCGCCGCGGGTCTGCAGCAGCGTCACCCCGACGACTGCGGCCGCGGCGATCAGCGCGGCCAGCGCGACGATGACGACGACGCGCCGGTTCCGTATTCCCACGAGAGGGCGAGCTTCCGTCGCCACGCTCCGAGCGTAGCCACGAACGGGGTCGCTACATTTCCGAAAGCGATGCCGAACTACCGCGAATATCTCCAGCAGGTCAAGTCGGAGATCGATCAGGTCGACGTCACGCAGGCGCGGGAGCTGCTCGACGCGCCCGAGCGTCCTCTCGTCGTCGACGTGCGCGAGCTCGACGAGTGGACCGAGGGGCGGATCCCGGGCGCGATCCACATCCCGCGCGGCCACCTCGAGTCGCGCATCGAGCAGGCGGCCCCCGATCACGCCCAACCGATCTTTCTCTACTGCGCCGCCGGCAATCGCTCGGCCTTCGCCGCGAAGTCGCTCGAGGAGCTCGGCTACGAGAACGTCGTCTCGCTCGCCGGCGGCTACACCGACTGGAAGCGCAGCGGCCTCCCGACCGAGCTGCCCCGCACGCTCGACGGCGAGAAGCGGCAGCGCTACAGCCGGCACGTCCTGATCCCCGAGGTCGGCGAGGAGGGCCAGCTCAAGCTGCTCGACTCGCGCGTGCTGCTGCTCGGCGCGGGCGGGCTCGGCTCGCCGTCGGCGCTGTACCTCGCGGCCGCGGGCGTCGGGCGGCTCGGGATCGTGGACGACGACCGCGTCGATGCCTCGAACCTGCAGCGGCAGGTGCTGCACTCGACCGGGCGCCTCGGCGACTGGAAGGCGGAGTCGGCCAAGCGCACGCTCGAAGAGCTCAACCCCGACGTCGAGGTCGTGCCGTACATCGAGCGGCTCAACTCGGAGAACGTCGAGCGGATCCTCGCCGACGGCTGGGACGTGATCGTGGACGGCGCCGACAACTTCCCCACGCGCTACCTGATCAACGACGCCGCGGTCTGGCACGACATCCCGCTCGTGCACGGCTCGATCTACCGCTTCGAGGGCCAGGCGACGGTGTTCAAGCCGGGCGCGGGCCCGTGCTACCGCTGCCTCTTCCCGCAGCCCCCGCCGCCGGAGCTCGCCCCGAGCTGCGCCGAGGGAGGCGTGCTGGGCGTGCTGCCGGGCATCATCGGCTCCCTGCAGGCCAGCGAGGCGCTCAAGCTCTGCCTCGGCATCGGCGAGCCGCTCATCGGTCGACTCCTTCTCTTCGACGCGCTCGCGACGGAGTTCAGCGAGGTCAATCTGCGCCGCGACCCGAACTGCCCGGTCTGCGGCGACAGCCCGACGATCACGGAATACGTCGACTACGTCGAGTTCTGCTCGGGAAGGCCGGCGCACGCGTGAGTCGCGTCCGGATCCCACCGATGCTGCGCGGCGAGGTCGGCGGTGCGCGCGAGGTTCCCGCCGAGGGCGGCACCGTGCGCGAGCTGCTCGACGACCTCATGGACCGGTTCCCGTCGCTGCGGCCGCAGCTCGTCGAGGACGACGAGATCGCGCCGTTCGTGAACGTCTACGTCGAGGGGGAGGACGTCCGGACGCTCGACGGCCTCGACACGTCGGTCGACCACGGCTCCACGGTCATCCTTCTCCCCGCCATGGCCGGTGGGCTCTAGCCTCCGCACCGCCGGCTCGCTTCTCGACCTCGTCGGCAATACCCCGCTCGTCGAGCTGCCTCGCCTGGCGCCGAAGCCGTCGGTGCGGCTGTACGCGAAGCTCGAGGGCCAGAACCCGACCGGCTCGATCAAGGACCGCGTCGCTCTGGCCATGATCGAAGCGGCCGAGGCGGCGGGCGAGCTCGCGCCCGGCCGTGAGCTGCTCGAGCCGACCTCGGGCAACACCGGCATCGCGCTGGCGCTCGTCGCCAAGCTCAAGGGCTACTCGTTGACGTGCGTCCTCCCCGAGAACGCGACCGAGGAGCGGCGACGGCTCCTGCGCCTCTACGGCGCGACGATCGTCGAATCGCCCGGAGAGCAAGGATCGAACGGCGCCGTGCGGCTCGCGCTCGAGCTCGCCGAACGCGAGTCGCGCTACTTCATGCCGTTCCAGTACGCGAACGAGGCGAACCCGCGTGCCCACTACGACGGCACCGGCGCCGAGATCGCAGAGGCGCTCGACCGCGTCGACGTCCTCGTCGCGGGACTCGGCACCGGCGGGACGCTGATGGGTGCGGGCGAGCGCCTGCGGGAAAGCTTCCCCGCCGTCGTGATCGCGGCCGCCGAGCCGCTCCCCGGCGACCCGGTGATGGGCCTGCGCTCGCTCGACGACGGCTACATCCCGCCGATCCTCGACGTGGCGAAGCTCGACCGGAAGCTGCTCGTATCGAACGAGGACGCGGTCGCCGGGGCGCACGCGCTCCTCGACCGCGAGGGCATCTTCGCCGGTGTCTCGAGCGGCGCCGTGCTCCACGTCGCGCAGCGGCTCGCGGGTGAGCTCGCGATGTCCGATCAGGGTGGGGGCGTCGTGGTGTGCGTCCTCGCGGACGGCGGCTGGAAGTACCTCTCCGCCGGCTTCTGGCAAGGCGAGGAGATCGACGAGAGCAAGCTGTGGTGGTAGTCCCGCCGCCCGTCCGCGAGGCGCTCGCCGACCACGCGCGAGAGGAGCTGCCGAACGAGAGCTGCGGCCTGCTCGTCCTGCGCGATCGCGTCGCCGACCGTTACGAGCCGGGCCGCAACGCCGCCGAGTCGCCGTACCGCTTCGAGCTGGAGGTGGATCCCGATCTCTGGTTCCTCGAGGACGAGGGCTACGAGCTGGCGGTCGTGCACTCGCACGTCTCGGCCCCACCCCGTCCTTCACGCACCGACGTCGAGAACGTCGGCCTGTGGCAGGGCCGTCCGTATCTCATCTACTCGGTCGCGCGGGACGAGCTGGCGGCGTGGACGATCGCCGACGGCGCGATCGAGCCGCTCGATCTCGGCTGAGAAGCGGCGTCAGCGCGCGAGCTACTCGACCTCGTCTTCGTCGACGTACTCGTCGACGGGGCGGCGGGAATGCTGCGGCCGCTCCTCGAACGTGACGGCGATCTTCTCGATCCGGTTGCCTTCCACCTCGAGCACGTCGAAGCGCATGCCGTCGTGAGAGACGTCGTCGCCGCGCTCGGGCGCACGCCCGAGCTGGCCGAAGACGAACCCACCGACCGTGTGGAAGTCCTCGTCCGGCAAGTCGGTACCGAAGCGCTCGTTGAAGTCGTCGATCGAGAACATCCCGTCGACACGGTAGGAGTCCTCGTCGATCTGCTCGACCGGCTCCTCGGGCACGTCGAACTCGTCCTCGATCTCGCCCACGATCTCTTCGAGCAGGTCCTCGAGCGTCGCGATCCCGACCATCGCGCCGTACTCGTCGATCACCACCGCGAAATGGCTGTTCGTGCGCCGGAACTCCTGCAGGAGCGAGGCGAGATCCTTCGTCTCGGGGACGACATACGCGGGCCGCAGCAACGACTCGAGGTCGAGGCCGCCCAGCCCACGGTCGTGAATCGCCTTGAAGAGGTCGCGCACGTGCAGGACGCCGACGATGTCGTCGAGCGACTCGCGGAAGACCGGATAGCGCGTGTACGGCGAGTCCAGGACGACCGCGAGAGCCTCCTCGGGGGGCATGTCGACCGAGACGGCGGCCACGTCGGGCTTCGCGACCATCACGTCGGCGACGTCCTTGTCCCCGAAGACGAAGACCTTGTCGATCATCTCCCGCTCGCCCTCCTCGATCTGGCCCTGCTGCGTGGAACGGGAGACGAGCATGCGCAGCTCGGCCTCGGAGTGAACCTCGCGCTCGGCGCCGGGCGGCTCGAGCCCTAGGCGGCGCAGGACGAAGTCGGTCGACACGCGCAGCAGCCAGATCGCCGGTCGGAAGACGACGAAGAAAGCGCGCACCGGCCCCGAGACCCAGAGCGCCGTCCCCTCCGCGTGTCCGAGCGCCGCGCCTTTCGGCACGAGCTCGCCGAAGACGACGTGGAAGAAGCTGAGGATCGCGTACGCGAGGATGACCGCGAGCGCGAAGGACATCCACTTGTCGAACGCGCGCGAGAGCGCCTCCTCGCCGAGCGCACCGATTCCCAGTGAGGTGAGCGTGACGCCGAGCTGCATCGCCGCGATGAAGCGCGGCGGATCGCCGGTGATCTGCAACACGTCCCGCGCACGGCGATTCCCCTGGTGCTGGAGCTCGATGATCCGCGTGCGGCGCGCGGTGACGAGGCCGTACTCCGCGGCCACGAAGAACGCGTTGAGCAGGATCAGGATCGCGACCCCGATCAGCTCGAAGAGGAGTGTCACGCCCTCACTCCGAGGGCGTAGGTACTAGGAGGGTTCTCGTCCAACTCTCCGGCGGGAGTATAGGGACGGGGTCGGGGGCAGCCGCTATGCGAACATATGTTCGCTATTCTCCAACGGTGCGAATCGAGTACCGCGAGGAGCCTTGTCGCAACGCGCTCAACCGGGTCCGCGGGATGCCGTTCGCGTTCTCGCTCAACCCGTACATGGGCTGCGCCCACCGGTGCACGTTCTGTTACGTCCGCGCCTTCGAGGCGCGCGCCGACCGTCCGTGGGACGACCGCTACGGCGCGAGCATCCGCGTCAAGACGAACGTTGCGGAGGTGCTTCGGCGGGAGCTAGCCCGCCGGTCCTGGCGCCGCGAGCCGGTGGCGATCGGCGCGGCGACCGATCCGTACCAGCCGGCGGAAGGCCGCTACCGCCTGACGCGTGCCTGTGTGGAGGCGTTCTCCGAGGCCGAGAGCCCGTTCTCGATCATCACGCGCGGGCCGCTGGTCGTGCGCGACATCGACGTGCTCGCCGAGGCAGCCCGCCGCGCCGAGGTCTCGGTCTCGTTCTCAGTCCCTACGCTCGACCTCGAGATCTGGCGCCGCACCGAGCCGGGCACCGCACCACCGCGCCAGCGGCTCCGCGCGCTCGCACGGCTCGTGGAGGCGGGGATCGACGCGCGGGTCGGGATGGCGCCGATCCTGCCCGGGCTGAGCGACCGGCCGGAGCTGCTCGCCGACGTCGTTCGCGCGGCGCGCTCGGCCGGAGCGACGGGGATCTGGGCGAACCTCCTCTACCTGCGGCCGGGAACGCGCGAGCACTTCCTCGCTGCGCTCGAGCGCGACTGGCCCGAGCTGCTCCCGGAGTACGAGCGGCTGTACGCCCGAGGCGCCTATCTCCCGCGCCGCGGGACCGATCCGGTGCGGGATCGGGTGCGCAAGCTCGCACGCAGTTACGGCATCCGCGACCGCCGTCGTGCGCGGCTCGAACCGGCCTCCAAGGCCGAGCAGCTGCAAATCACGATTATGTGACAGCTGAGCGCCGGTCTATGATCTGCCGGCCATTGGCCGCCTCTGAGATCACGTGCCTGATCGTGGACGACCACGAGGTCGTGCGCGAGGGGCTTCGCCTGTCGCTCAGCCGAGCGCCGCACATTCGCGTCATCGGCGAAGCCGCCGACGGCGAGGCCGCCGTTGCGCTGGCCGAGCGTCGCCGGCCGAACGTCGTGATCATGGACGTCCGGATGCCCGGCATGGACGGGCTCGAAGCGACGCAGGCGCTGATGGAGAAGGTGCCCGACAGCTCGGTCCTCATCTTCACCGCCTACAGCGAGCGCAGCCTCCTCAGCCGCGGCCTCGAGTCGGGCGCCAAGGGCTACGTCCTGAAGGAAGCGCCGCACGAGACGCTCCTGCGGGCGATCGAGAAGGTTGCGAGCGGCGAGGGCTACGTCGACCCGGCGCTCATGCCCGCATTCCTGACCGGCCGCGACAAGGACGACATGCTCACGGGGCGGGAGCGCGAGATCCTGCAGCTCCTCGCCGACGGCATGTCCAACGCCGACGTCGCAACGCAGCTGTTCATCAGCCAGGAGACCGTGAAGAGCCACGTGCGGCACATCCTCGCCAAGCTCGAGGCCGACACGCGCACCCAGGCGGTCGCGATCGCACTTCGCGAAGCGATCATCGACTAGTGAAGCACTCATCGACCAGCCCCGATACCGAGACGATCGTCACCGGCGACGGCGAGCCGGCCGAGCAGGTCCTCGCCGCGGAGCAGGACGAGCGCCGGCGCATCGCCCTCTTCCTCCACGACGGGCCCGTGCAGTCGCTCGCGGGCGTCGCGCTCATGCTCGACGCCTCCCTCGACCTGATCAAGCGGGGCGAGCACGGACAGGCGCGCGAGATTCTCGACCGGGCGCTGTCCCGCACGAGGACGACGGTCGGCGAGCTCCGCGACCTCTCCTTCAACCTCGAGCCGGTGGCGCTCCGTGACCACGGCTTCACCGCGGCGGTCGACGCACTCGCCCAGTCCCGCGGCCGCGAGCACCGGATCGAGATCACGCTCGACGTGGCGCCGATCGACGCGCTCGGCGAGCAGACGCAGGCGGCGCTGTACCAGATCGTGCGCGAGGCGCTCGAAGAGGCGATCCGGCGCGGGCCTCCCTCCCGCTTCGACGTCGCGGCCACGACGGACGCTCCGGGCTCGCTGCGCCTCGTGATCCGCGACGACGCGCCGACGGAGCGCCGGCGGCGAGCGCTCGAGGTCCTCGGCGAACGCGCGCGCACGCTCGGCGCGACCCTCACGCTCGAACACGACATCGGCGGCACGACCATGAGCCTCGAACTGCGCGGCCAGCCCACCGGCGACGACTAATCTTCCGCGCGGTGAACGGCGACGGCGCGCAGCAGTATCTCCTCTTCGTCTGGAAGCCCTCCGGCTACGAGCTGGTGGAGCAGGACGGCGTGCCGCCGTCGATCGGCGCCCAGGTCGAGGTCGAGGGCAAGCAGCTGCGTGTGACGAAGCTCGCCCCATCGCCGCTGCCCGGCGATCGACGCGTCTGCGCGTACCTCGCCGGCTAGCTCGCGACGATCGACTCCGCCGCCGCGAGGCCGAGAACCAGCGCCTGCGCCAGACCGCTCGCGTAGCCGCCGGTCGCGACTCCGCCCGCGTCGACTCCCGCCGCCCAGAGGCCGTCTGTGCCGGTCACCCGCCCCTGCGTGTCCACCTGGAGACCCCCGATCGTGTGCGTCACGGCGGCGGCAACGTGGACGGCGATGCCCTCGTCGCGGCCGACGATCGTGGCTCCGACCGCGCGGGCCGCTTCGATTCGCTCGTTCGTCTCCCCGACCACGTACCAGGCGCGCGGCCCGACCAGCTGCGCAAGGTCGTTCTCGTGCCAGGCCACCCGCGGCGGAGTGATCTCGCGCCAGTCCTCGGTGAAGACGCGCGCCTCGCGACCGTAGAGCTGGGCAAGCGGAACGAAGTGCTCCTCCCGGATCCGCGCCGGCGGAGCCGGCATGACGCGGCCGTAGAACTCGCCCATACCCGGCGTCGTGACGGCGCCTCGAGCGAGCGCAAGGTCGAGCCCGTCGCCCTCGCTCCAGGGATTCGCCCGTAGGAGCAGCCCGCGCTCACGGGCCAGGCGTCCCGGAAAGCCGCCGGTCGCGAGGAGGAGGGGCGCCGCGGCAACGCCCGGCAACGGCGTCTCGAGCTCCACGTCTCCCGCCGCCTCGACGAGGAGCCGCGTCAGCGCGGTCGGGTCGTAGCGGCGGCCGGTCGTGAGCGGGTTCTCGGTGTCGCGCCAGACCGGCTCCGCGCCGAGCGCCTCGAGCCACCCGAGCGACTCGTCGAGCCCTTCCCAGATCAGCCGTTGCAGTCGCTCGTCCCCGGCCGGGCACTCCGCGCGAAAGCGCTCCCACTCCAGATGCCGCCAGACGACGCAGGAGGAGAGGAGCATCGAGCCGCCGGCCCGTGTCCCCTTCTCCAGTACATGCGGCTCGTGTCCCAGCTGGCGGAGGCGCGCAGCGGCGACGAGGCCCGCCATCCCCGCGCCCGCGACGGTTACGCGCAACTCAGGTCAGCGAGAACGTCGGTTTGTGCTCGACGTACTCGATCCGCACGCGCTCCGGGCCCCAGACGAAGACCGCGAGCGTGTTCGCGGCGTCGACGACATTGTCGATCTCAACGCCGAGGTCGCGCGCTGCGGCCTCGTGCTCGTCGGCCGAGTCGACGAGCACGGCGAGGTGGTTGAGGAGCGGTCGTTCCGGCGCCCCCGGCTCGCCGGGCTGGAACTCGATCCACGCCCCGCCGACCTCCACGCGCGGGCATCCGGACGCACCGGGCGGGGCGGCTCCGAAGCCGAGGGAGCCGTACTGCTCGGCCGTCGCCTGAGGATCGGCGGAGCGGAGCGCGACGTGGTCGAGGTCGTAGTCGAGGTCGGTATCGGCCTCGACGAGACCGAGGGTGACGCCTTCTCCCACCTCGAAGTACGCCTCGCCCTCACGCCGCCGCTCGACCTCGAGGTCGTCCGGCAACTCCAAGAGCGCCTGCTCGAGGTCGTTCACGCGAAGGGCGACATGCTCGAGCGCACCGCGCTCCCGTGGCGCTTCGGCCGCGAAGAGCGTCAGCTTCCCGCGCCGCGCGTCGGCACCGACGAGCGTGAACGCGTCGGTCCGGTCGATCACGTGCATTCCGAGGTGCGCGATCGCAAAGCCCGCTACCGCGTCGCGATCCGCGAGCCAGTAGGCGACATGGTCGAGAGTCTTCGGGTCCATGGCAGGTGCTCTACCCCCGTGGGCGCGGGTTATTCGATCGGCTCGTTCTGGACGTTGTTCTCTTCCGCGTACTTCTGCGTGAGCGCGTTCACGACCTCGGCCCCCTTGTCGTACGCGTAGTTGATCTCGACGAACGCGTTCCACTTGTCCGGCAGCGCGTCCTCGGGGAAGATCGCCTCGACCGGGCACTCCGGCTCGCAGGCGCCGCAGTCGATGCACTCCTCCGGGTCGATGACGAGGATCCGGTCGAACTGGTGGATGCAATCGACAGGACAGACGTCCACGCAGGACAGGTCTTTGATGTCGATGCACGGCTCGGCGATGATGTACGTCACAACGTCCTACTGTAGATAGCGGCCGTCTGCGGCTGCACAGCCAACCGTCAGGGCTCCGGAGAGCCCGAGAGCTCCGCCACGACGGCGCCGAGCTGCTCCTGGAGCGCGGACTTCGCAAGCACCTGATCGAAGCCGGCAGCATGCGCGGCGCGCAGGCCGGAGGTGTCGGTGTGGTTCGTGAAACCGACGATCGGGATGTCCGGATAGGCGTCCGCGACCTCCTCTGGCTCGATGCGCGATACGTCCGCGAGAACGAGCTCGGGATCCTCCGTATGGTCGACTGTGATGAGACGGTGGCCGGGCAGGAGCGCCTCGAGCTTCCCCCTCATGAAGAGTTCGACCCCACAAAGCAGGATCGTCGCCACGGTGCAAGCCTAGAACGAGATGGAGGCTGCATTCAAGCGTGGGTTGGAGGAAATTCGCGCCGGCCGCTACTTCGAGGCGCACGAGGAGCTCGAGGAAGCGTGGCGCGCGGCATCTCCGGAGGAGCGCGATTTCTTCCAGGGCCTCGTCCACGTCGCGGTCGCGTGGTACCAGGCCGGCCGCGGCCGGCCCGTCGCAACGGGGCGGCAGCTCGAGAAGGCGGCGCGGCGACTCGCACCCTTCGCCCCGGCCCACCGCGGGGTCGACGTCGCCGACCTGCTCGTGCAGGTGGCCGCGGCACGAGCCGAAGTGGCCGACGGCTCGCTCGCCCTCGACCCGCCCAGGCTCTCCTGGTGACAGTCAGGGCTTCGAGAGGCCGAGATCGATGAGCGCGCGGTTGACGGCGACCTGCAGCCACCACTCGCGGTGGAAGAAGAGGAGCAGACCGAGGGCGACGAGCACGATCCCGCTCGCGACCCGAATCAGGTTGTAGCGGTCGCGGAGCCAGCGAAACGCCCCCATCGCGCGCACGAAGGCGAGGCCGGCGACGAGGAAAGCCGCTCCGAGGCCGAGCGCATACGCCGCGAGCAGGACGGTTCCCTTCAGGACGGTGCCGCTCGTGCTCGCGAGTACGAGCACAGCGCCGAGGACGCTCCCGATGCACGGGGCTGCGCAGACGGCGAACGCTCCGCCCAGCAGCGCGCCCGACCCGCGCCTGCGCGCGCCGGTGAGCAGCCCCGGCGCCAGCACGCGCTCGGGCACGGGCAGGAGGCCGACGAAGGCGAGCCCGAGCACGACGAGGATGAAGCCCGCAAGCTGCGTGCGGGCCGTGGCCGAGAGAACGCTGCCGACCGCCGCCGCCCCGGCTCCGAGGACGACGAAGACGACGGTGAAGCCGAGGATGAACGGGATGCTCGACACGACGACGCGCCGGACGGTGCCGCGCTGGCCCAGCTTGCCCGCCTCGACGCTCGAGAGCGCGGCGAGATAGCCCGGCACGAGCGGCAGCACGCACGGCAGCACGACGGACACGAAACCGGCCGCGAACGAGATGCCCACCCTGCCGCCCATCAGTCGAAGCGTGCCAGCAGATCGTCGAGGCGACGCTCGGTCTCCTCATCGAGGCCGGAGCCCGCCGGCCCGTCCGGCTCCTCGGGCTCCTTGCGACGGCTCCAGCGCCAGACACCGAAGGCGAGGACGATCGCTCCCGCGAGCACGCCGACGATCGGCAACCACCACGCGAGGAGGTCGAAGCCCTTGTGCGACGGCGCCGCCAGGATCCCCTGCCCGTAGTTCGCGACGAGAGCCGATTCGATCTGCTCCGCCGTCCAGCAGGCGGCGATCCTCTTCGCGACGAACACTCTGATCCGCTGCGCCGCCGGCGAGTCGGACATGGCGAGCGTGGTGTGGCAGGTCGGGCACATGACCTGCCCCTGCAGGTAGTTCATCGAGGTGCGGGGATGCGCGCAGGCCGCCGCTGGCGCCGCGAAGACGAGCGCTGCCGCCATCGCCGCCGCGAGCCGCAGCATCACGCCGCCGCTTTCGCGATCGCGGTCTGGAACTGGCCGGCGAAGCCGGGATCCGTGATCGGGCCGCGAAGGTGTGCCACCACTCGGCCCTGCCGGTTCAGAACGTACGTCTCGGGCACCTGTGAGATCCCGTAGCGGCCGGTCACGGTGCCCGAGCCGTCCTCGAGCATGGGGAACGTCAGTGCGTGCGCGCTCACGAAGCGTCGCGCGTCGGAGTCGAGGTCGTGGTAGTCGACGCCGAGAAAGACGACCCCGCGGTTGCGGTAGGTCGTCCAGTCGCGCTGGAGCACGGCGGCCTCGCTCTTGCACGGTTCGCACCACGACGCCCAGAAGTTCAGCACGACCGGCTTTCCCCGGTAGGAGGCCAGCGAGACCTTCCCGGGCCCCTCGAGCCTGTGCAACGTGAACGCGGGGGCCGTCGCGCCGACGCCCGGGGCGTGCTCCTGGTGGACGACGGACCAGACGAGGAGCGCGAGCAGACCCGCGACGCAGGCGAGGGCGAGCACCTGGGCGGCGGTCTTGACCCGGCTCGTCACGCGTTCAGCGCCGCCTTCAACTCGCGATCGAACTCCTGGCTGTAGCCGTCGTCGCTGACCGGCCCGAGCACCGGGTTGCCGACGACCCGGCCCTGGCGGTTCACGACGTAGGTGACCGGAAATCCCGGCAGCGCATACGGCCCGAGCGCAAGCGTCTGACCGGGGTCGAAGACGATCGGGTACGTCACTCCGTGGGCGCTCAGGAAGCGGCGGGCATCGCTTTTCGTATCCGCGCTGTCAACCCCCAGAACTATGACGCCGTCGGAGCGATAGCGCCTCCAGAACGACTCGAGATCGGGCGCCTCTCGCTTGCACGGAGCACACCAGGAGGCGAAGAAGTTGAGCACGACCGTCTTGCCGCGGAGAGAGGCGAGCGACACGCTGCCCGCACCGTCGAGCCGAGGAAGCGAGAAGGCCGGTGCAGGAGCGCCGACCTTGGGCGGCGGCGTCTCGTGCGTCAGGTTCCACCCGAGCAGGGATGCGAGAATTCCGACGCCCAGCATCGCGAGTGCCTGCGCGCTGAGCTTGAAGGTGCCCGCCACGGCCGGGCTAGGCCGGGACGATGAACACCGGCGTACCGATCCGCACGCGGTTGAACAACCACTCCGCGGACAACACCTGCATCCGGATGCAGCCGTGCGATTCCGAGTGGCCGATCGACCACGGCTCGTCGGTGCCGTGGATCCCCACGCCCGGCGCGCTCAGCCCCATCCAGCGCGTGCCGAGCGGGTTGTTCGGTCCGGGCGGGACCGGCTTGGCTCCTGCGGCCCACGAATCCTGCGTCGGCGGGAACCACCAGGGGTTCTTCTGCTTGACGACGATCTGGAAGCTGCCCAGCGGCGTCGGCCAGGCCGCCTGCCCGGTGGCCACCGGGAAGACGCGGACGAGGTGGGTGCCGTTGTAGAGATAGAGGCGGTTCGTGCCCCGGTGGATCACGATGACCGGCTCGGACCGGACCGCGTCGGCCCTGAGTTTCTTCACCGGCGCGACGATCACGGTGCGGTCGCCGCTCACGATCGTGTCACGGATCAGCATCCGCGTCGGGAACGGCCGCAGCGCACGGCCCGGATGGGCGAGCGTGAAGAACGGGCGGTTGTGGCGAAGGACGATCCTGCCAGCCGCCGGCGCGCGGTAGGTCTTCTTCGCCAGCGTCTTCACCCACTTCGCCACACGCTTCGAATCGAGTGTCGGGGTGAGCCGGATGGTCGTCGGCGCCGGAGCCGTGAGCGCCGTCTGGACCGCCGAGTCGAGACCGCCGAGCGCCGTCTCGAAGTGATGCGGCGAAACCGAGTAGCCACGGTGGCCGACATGGAGTACGACCGGCGCGAAGTAGGCCTGCTGCACTGCGGCGGTCGCCTGCTCGGCGGTCAACCCGCCGACGTCGACGGCGCCGATCTGGACCCCGGCCGCGATCACCGCAGGGGTCGGCGGGCTGTCGGCCCGGGCATGGCTTGCCCCGACGCCGAGGGCGCAGACGACGAGACAGAGGATGAAGCCGGCGCGCTTGGCCACGGACCGTCGGATTCTAGCTTTCGCCCCGTATACCTCCGGCGGTCAGGCGGCTCACGTCTTGCGAATGACGACGACCGCGAGGTCGTCCGACAGGTCACCGCCGGCGAACTCGCGCGCGTCCTCTGCCACGGCAGCGGCGAGCGCGCGCGCCGGCAGCGCGCGCCGCTCGGCGAGCAGCGCGTCGAGCCGGTCGTCCCCGTACAGCTCGCCGTCCCGCCGCGCCTCGACGACGCCGTCGGTGTAGAGGACGAGCGAGGACCCAGGAGCCAGCTCCTCGTGGGACTCTGCGTACTCCTGGCCGGGGTCGATCCCGAGCACGAGGCCGTGGGCCTCGAGCGACCGTGTCGATCCGTCCCGGAGGACGATTCGCGGCGCGGGATGACCTGCACTCGCACCCGAGATCCGTCCGCTGCCGCCGTCCACGACCACGTAACTCAT
>Ga0207693_10001151_pt1 | contig 23616 bp, 29 predicted proteins | sample LARL81metaG_FD_184347 | JGI IMG/M metagenome (GOLD analysis project Ga0207693, IMG submission 184347) | Corn, switchgrass and miscanthus rhizosphere microbial communities from Kellogg Biological Station, Michigan, USA - LAR L8-1 metaG... | ecosystem: Host-associated > Plants > Roots >... | reverse complement strand
GCTAAGACTCTGAGTCATACTGGGGACAGGCAAGTATGTTCGGCCGGTTGCCCAACTTGGTGGAATCCAAAAGCGCATCGGATGGCATACCTTCCGTCATAGCTATTCGATTCTTCTGCGGAACGGAGTTCAAGGTGATGCAGGAATTGCTGCGGCATGCCTCCTTGCACTCAACCTTGGATATCTACACGCAGGCAATCTCGCCCACAAAGCACGCTGCGCAAGCGGCTGCGCTGCCGCTGGTGTTTTCTTCCGAAACGAACGTCAGGTCGCGCGGAGAGACACTGACCAGCGGCAGGTGATCTTCGACAAGAAAGAATCATCCGCACGCGAAAAAGGGTGCAAAAAGGGCACCAAAATGTGCCCTTTTGCAGCCCAGATGATTTCATTGAAATCAGTGCAAGTGCTTGAAAATGCATGGCGGGGACGACGGACTCGAACCCGCGGCCTCTGCCGTGACAGGGCATCAACGAGATGTACCTAATTGAAATCAAATGGTGTCGGCGGACGTCGTTTGGTACAAAACGATACCGTGGGTCTTCTCTTATCGTCCCCTGAATCTAAGCAGCCCTGCTTCTATCGTTAGGGTTGATTCACGAGGCGGCCTTTCGCAACCCGCACAGAACATGCTGCAGGACGCGACCGGGCTGCGAACGAGGTCGCCGCACTTAGCCCAAGTCGCCACAGCAGCGCAGCAGGTTCAGGCCCGTGCTCGTCCGCCTCGCACGGCGTGATAAACGACCAAGACCAGCACAGACCCAATCACTGCAACGAGAAGGCTATACAGGTTTACGCCGCTGACGCCGTTTGCTCCGAAGAGGCTGAATACCCAGCCCCCAACTACCGCGCCAACGATTCCCAGCACGATGTCCAGGAATATCCCTTCGCCAGTCTTGTTAACGAGCTTGCTGCCTACAAACCCAGCAATCAATCCCAACACGATCCAGGCCAAAATCGACATATTAGTCTCCTTAGTACTTGTTATTGGTGCTCTTTAGTTGCATCGAGGCAATTTCAAGACTCGGCTCGGACCCGAGGTGCCCCTCGGTTTCGGAGGCGACCCGGTCACGTGAGTCTCAAGCGGCCTTGCTGTAAGCATCTGAGCCGTGCTGCTTTACCATTTTGTTGTAGACACCCATCAACAGGAATGCCGCCGGCCACTGTCCTACAAACAGCGCCCAGTCATCCTTGCCCACGATCTTCAGAATGGCTGACGCGGTAATAGCACCGAATGCCGCCGCCAAATAGCCGGAGCTTGGGATCTTGGAGGTTTGCGACTCAATGGCACCCGTGAAACGATCTTCTGAAACCCCACTGCGAACTTTGTCCTGCATGAATACTCCTTTTTCGTTGACTCGTTGATTCTTACGCCGACTTCTTCACTTTAGTCTTTCCAGTGTCTTCGCTTACTTGCTTGTGCTCCTTGGCAACCGTCTTTCCGTGACGCGCCTCGACTCCATGTTCCAGTTCTGGGGATTCAACGATTTTCCATTTGCCCCCTTCGTTCCAGGGACCGCGAGCGTCAGTTTCGCCTTCATCGCCCACGCCAGTGGAATCGTTAAAGTATTCGTCGACCAAGCCTGGCGTCGGGGGGATCTTGCCAATAGAAAACCGGTCTTTTCCCAGGCTCTCAAGCGCGGCGGTGAATGCTTTCATGTGGGTGATCTCACGCGTCATCAGGAATTGAAGAGCGTCTTTGGTTCCGGGATCGTCGGAGAAGTTGATCAGGCGCTCGTAAACGATTTTCGCTCGGGCTTCGGCGGCGATATTGCTGCGCAGATCGACATCCAGTTCCCCGGTGATCTTGAGATAATCTGCGGTCCAAGCGTCGCCCATGGAATTGAACAAGCCAACTCCGCCTCCGCCAGCGATCGCGACAAGAGGATCAGCCTCTGCGGAATCCCGACTCTTCTTCATTGGCTTGAGGTGCATGCGGGCCAACGTGCCTACGATTTCCAAATGGCTCAATTCTTCTGTTCCGATGTCCATCAGCATGTCTTTTCGGTCTGGATCATCACAATTGAGGCCCTGAATGGAGTACTGCATCGCTGCCGCAAGCTCGCCGTTGGCCCCCCCGAATTGCTCCAGCAACATGTTGCCAAAGCGCGGGTCGGGAGTTCCCACATTCACCGTGTACATTAATTTTTTTATGTGGTGGTACATCCGTATTTCTCCTCGTATTTAGTTCGTCTTCCTTTGTCGGAAATTGATCGCCTAATCTCGTTGCCTAAGCCGCGCGCTTTTGCGTCTTTTTAACAGCCGGGAATGAGTCCAGTTGTTCTTCAGAACTCTCTTCTTTGGCTTGGGAGTTGATCTCTTTTGCGAGATTGCCCAGTTGTTCGTCGGTTTGTCTTTCTTCGGCCAGAGTCTTTTCGAGCAGCGACGCGTGCTTTGTTTGCCCGAGTACCTTGGCGAACTCGCAAACCGCGCTATATGCTGCCATCTCGTAGTGCTCCACGCGGCGGGCCGCGCCGATCAATCCTGCGTCCAGCACGGAACCTTCAAAGCCGTCTTCCATTACCTCGGAACCTTCCTTGACCAGACCCGCCATGCCAACACACTTCTTGCCTTTTGGGCTCTCGTCCAACGAAGCGAAAATCTCTTCCAAACGTTGAACGTGACCTTTGGTTTGTTCCAAATGCTTCTCGAAGCCGGTTCGGAGTTCGTCTGAGGATGCAGCGTTGGCCATTTTGGGCAGCGCCTTGAGCAATTGATTCTCAGCGCTAAACAGGTCTTTCAGTTCGTCGACATACAGTTTTCTCAAATTCTCGTTTGGCATTTATTCTCCAGAAATCGGTGTGCTCCGCTAGAAAGGCGAAAGTCATTCCCACAAGCGGGTAAAAAATGCAGGGCGGCGAACGAATACTCGCATATCGAGGATTCAGTTCGCTGCCCCGGTAGATTAGGCCACTTCGCGAACGCGGGCCTTGTCGTCCTTATCCGCAGTGGCTTCGCCGGTGGAGGAGACATCCTGGGCGCCCGTGCGTTCCAAGATTTCCTTTGCTTTCTTGGTCCATGCGGAATCGTCAGAATGAACCGACAGGAGAATTCCGCCATCTTTGACGCGGCCTTCGTATCGCTTGGCTTCGTACTCGGGGATTCCCATGCCGATGAGAGCACCCGTAAGCCCGCCTACCGCTCCGCCTACACCCGCTCCAGCTAAGGCAGCCATAATCGGGCCTGCTGCGATGAACGGCCCAAGGCCTGGAATAGCGAGCGCGCCAATACCGAGTAACCATCCCAAACCGCCGCCTAGCACGGCGCCCGTTCCCGCGCCCGTTGTAGCACCTTCAGGCGCCTTAGTGTTCTTCTCATGAGCAAAATCCTTCGTGCCAGCACCCTCCGGGAGAAGTACTGAAATATCTGAGTTCCGGAAATTGGCGGCCTTCAATGTGTCCACCGCACTCTCGGCGCTCGTTCGATTCGAATAAATGCCAAATACCGCTGTATTTTTTCCTGCCATTTTGATTCTCCTTTGTCTTCGAAGTCTATTGTTACGGTTTGATGTTCAGTTCGCTGGTCACTTTATGTTGACCGGCTACTTCAGCAGCCTTGGTTTCAATCGTTTTCTTTTCGTCCTCTGATCGCACCGGCCCCTTGAGGGTTACCTGACCGTCCTGCGTAATAATCTTGATGTTGTGTGCGTAGGTGGAGAGCGATTTGTCTTGCATGATGGATTGTCGTATCTGCTGCGTGATGTCGCGATCAGAACGATTGTCCTTTTGCTGATCCGCGGTCGGTTCGTTCTGGTTCATATCGCGTTCGTTGACCTTAGTGTTGTCAGGCGCTGGAGCGGCCTGCTGGGTAGATGGTTCCTGCGCAGATGCAAATGCTCCGACACCAAGTAGAAGTCCGGTGCACAAAGCCGTGCGAACCACATTTCGATAAATAGTTTTCATCATCATTTCCTCCTGAAGACCGGCGCGTTCGGATATTGCCGAACGTGCCGGATAGCTGAATTGTTTATGGAGTCTGAATGGTTAAACGGTCTTGGACTTCGCGATCGCCGGCATACGACCTGGCGATTCGAACCGCTGTGTCACGGTCATCCGCGTTGATCACGGATCCCGACAGTTTTACCGAATTGGCCGTGAGAGTCACTAGGATGTCCTTACTTTCAAGACCGGGCTCGCTCTTGAGTTTCTCCTCAATTGCACCCTTCGCCTCCGCAGAACTCAAAGTCCCGTTCTGTGTGGCGGTTCTCTGCCTTTCAGTGCGGCGATCCGACGCTTCGGCAACGCTTGACTCAGTGCCATACTTCTTCACTGTCGTCATGAATTTGCGCGAGCCTTCCGGAGATTTAACTTGCCCCTTCAAGATCTGAGCGGACGGGATCATTCGACCATACAGAATGCGGGTTCCATCTTTATCTTGCGTGATCGATGCTCCGTTCACGGTAACGCCGGCAAAAGCGCCGCGAGCCCGAGAATACGTGAGCACTTCCGCACGCATCTTCCAATCGGTTTCGCCCGCCACATGGCGTCCCACTGGCCCTGCGGCCGCCGAGGCGTCAGCTCCAATCTTGAATTTGCTGGAAAGCATTTTTTCCATTCCGTTGTCGTTCATCACCAGCATGACCACGTCTACTGCTTCGCCACCGATCTGCAATCCCCAACTGCCACCGGTAACCGTGAAAGGAGCAGGCGCGCTCCAGCCAGACTTTGTCCGGCAGGTTGCCAATCCCCTTCCGTGTCGTCCTCCGAAGACGAAACCGATTTTGACCATCGATGGTATGACCGCGACGCACTTAGCCGAATCGAGGAGTTCTACAGGAATCCCCTTGTCCGGAGTGCCCATGATTTCGTCTAATACCATTGCGGAAGCGTCCATTCGCTTGACTTGCTCCGACGGTTCTTCCGCCGCGACCGCCATCGTGTTTGCCAACAACGTAGCTGCCAGCATTGCCAACATCCCTGTTTTCAATCTCATTGCAAACATCCTTCTGCGCGCATTCGCGCGGTTCGACGTCGCAGTGAGTTGAACTCACGCGACCGGTTACCTCATTAGTGATTGGAGAGTTGCGAATCGCCAACCGGACGTCAGTGTCGATTCCTAAAGAAGCTGGTCAGGAATGATAAGGATGCCTGAAGCAACCTTATTGCACAGGCGCGGGCAAAGCTATCGGCAACAGGCTGTATGAATGCCCTGGGAGAGAGGTAGTGGTTTTCGTAAAGGTGCGGCAAACAACTACCCGGGATTCGAGCAATTGTGACCAGACGCGTCTTGCTGAGAGCCGTATCGTCAGGCTTGGATCTTTTTCACTTTTCAAGAGGGGCACCCATGAGAAAACAGTACCTTCACCTCTCCGCATATCCGTGTGACAAGTGTCAGGGCCCAGTGGTTTCAGGTTCGCTTGGGGTTCGCGAGAATGAAATCTCAAAAGAGACCGATATCAGGCAAGTGGGAGCAATTTGCCTTTCGTGCGGACATCGGCCACCGAGCGCAGCCGGAATGGTGACTGTCCGCCATTTGTTGCCAGTGGAGTGGGAACCTTCGAATGCGATAGATCTTCGTCATCTGACGACCGCTTTGGTGGAGGTGCTAGACCGTGCGGACCTGCACTAAGCCGGCATCGCTGTGACGTGCATCTTTGCACAGGGAACAAGACAGCTTTTGAAAACGCGTCTGGGTGAGTGTGTTCTGTTCAGTATATGTCAACGGTCCCTGGCCTCACGTGCCGTCGCTGACTTAACTTCCGTGATGTGAATTAGATTCTTGTCCGGGTAGAGGTAAGCTTCCGCGTGCACGTAGTGTCCTTCGTGACCCCGCAGCGTCCCGGGATTGTCCACCTTCCAGGCTCTTTGCTCGGTTACGAACCTCAATTTCTCGCCATCTTCCCAAACTGTACCCATGATGGTTGTCAGCCGAGCCCCTATGTCCGCCCGAGTCTTCGCTGCCTGGTTGGGAGCTTCCTGCGAGAGTACGACGATAACGCCTGGGGCAAAGCACAGAGAGAAAATAACAAACAAAAGAGTTTTCACGGAAAGAAGCCTCCGTTCCAAGTGATTCGTGGCTCGCCATTGTGTTGAAACGGGAAGGCGGAGTTAACCGCCTTCTCATGCAACTTGCTTGCAAACTATTTACGCCGCTACCGCAACCTTATGGAAAGTTGAGGTGACGGACTCAAATGTCTGGACCTTGGGTGTTCCGTCGATCAGTCTTGCAACAGTCTTCAATACTTCGGGATAACTGTTGGTGTTGTAGGCTTCCGCATTTGCTTTGCTCTCCCACAGGCTGATCGCAACCACGTCTAGACTGCTGGGATTTGACAATGTAATTTCGTCCTTGAAACCCCTCTGCTTACGAAGTAAGGGAAGAATCTCGTTCTCTAATGTCCGGTTGTAATCCGAAAGCATGTTGGGTTTCAGATGTATCGAGACGTTGCGTGCAAACATGGCAACCTCCTTAGGTTGGGGTTGCTAAGAGATATAACTTCAGATGGGCTGACTTAGTTCAGGGAACCTGAAAGAGGGGAAGGTGGAAGCCACCTCTGTGACGACACTAGTCTTCTGCGGCGACTCTGTCAAGCAGTTCCCGCTTTGGTTTGATGAACTTTCTTCCGAGGTTATGCGTACAATGTAGTATGGATTATTTGCAAGAATGTGATTCAGGAACAATTGAACGTCTGGGCAAGCAGAGTGGATTCCTTCTAAGCACGTACCAGGCTGAACTTGCCAAGGACCCTGCCAGCCACGGCACGGAATCTTCACGTAGCAACATGATTGCTCTTTGGCACACCATTCGGCAAATCTATGGAAAGGCCGTTGCGCGGGCCGTGGCCAATCTTGTTTACGGGAGCACGAGACGACATTCCGCAACCCAAGTCGTTTCGTCCAACACTTAGTTTTGCTGTGTATGCTTTCGTGATGGTTCGTTGACGGCCCGATGGGATCAGCGTAGCATCAAAGATGAGTGAGTCACCTCTTTTCCTCGTTCAGATCCTCTGAACTAAGTCAGTCCATCTGAAGTTCGCCCCGCTTAGGCAACAATTCAGGAGGCTGACGTGATTGCTACAAAGAGCAGCATTCGTTTGGCACCTTCGGCACAACCTAAATCCTTAATTAGTGACAATGCGTCTATCGCCCTGGCGGACTCAGCAGTGCAAACCCGAGCTTACGAACTGTACGAGCTTCGCGGCAGAGTGGATGGCCACGCAGAACAGGATTGGTACCAAGCAGAAATTGACCTGAAAGCCAAAAGCAAACAAGGGTAGGAAACATGTGCGAGGAAGTTTAGCAAGTATTGCTTGAAACCTCGGTGTTACCTAAACGGGAGTTCTTTTATGGTTTGCCAACAGTTGAACGAACTGGAATGGGACTTTGTTCAGGCAAGGGCAGAAAGCCGTGACATAGATTCCTTGGGATGGACGGATCGTGAGTTTTCATGTCTTGTCGCGATACTGGATCACAAGCGGGAGGGGCATCAAGAGGAACCCTGCCTTCAAGATTAGCTACCATTCGGAGCAGAATAGCCCGGATTCAAGTCCGGGCCGTTTGATCTCTCAGCTTCGCGCAATTCAAGGTGTTCGTTCGGCATTCCAATAGGATCTCGATTGATTCCGAAACGCTCCTGCGCGGTAGAGGAGAAACTTACCACGGAAGGTCACTTTTATGAATGCAACCAGTATCTCGATCGGTCTGCTTATCGTGGTGTTCACGATTCTGCTGCTACGCTGGACGCGCAAGCCAAAACCCCAAGTCGCTGCGTATGGATCTCAAAGGATATGCCCATCTTGCGGATTGATAACGCCTCGATTAAAGGCATGTTGCCTGGAGTGTGGCCAGGCCTTTACGACGGTGGTGTACTCGCCTTCAAAGAAATGAACCACTGCATGATTCACATTTCCCACGGCCTTCGACGTTTTTCCGGTTAGACTCTTGCAACGCGGGGGCACATGAGATTAGAGCCCGCAACCCAAGGAGAGTCGCCGGATTCCTGTCCTGCTCCTTGCTCTAGCGGTCCGGTCCGCCTCACCTACATTCCCAGCAAACTACTTGTGCATAGCAATGCGGCCACGCCCAACAACATCGCCGCTCAAGGCTGGCAACTTGAAAGCCTTGCTGCAGGCAGTTATTGATCGGCTTCCGCGGGCTGTGACTATTCTCCCGCGTTGGTCCCGCACGACGTATCGGGTCCCTGCGGCTTCGTTTGCCTTCGTAACCAATGGACTGAGTTGCTGCCTAAGATAGTGATTTCTCCCGATGCCCCCAGGCGCGGAAGGAGCGGCGCACAAAATCAGCAGCCAGCCAGACGAGTGGGCGCAAATTAACTGAGCACTAGCTCCTCAATAGTAAATTTTCCATTCGCCTTCTCGCGCTCCAACTCGTTCAGGCGTTGTTCCGCCTGTTCGCGGGTATCGAATGGGCCCTGATCTGAAAGCCTTTCGCCCAATTCGACAGCATTCCCCTCGTTGACGATATGGCGTATCACGTATGCCATGGGAAACTCCTTGTTCTGCGGCTATCGTACGCCCGTCCGCATCGCCGAGAATGAGCACTCTTGCTCAGACGAGCGTTCCCTGCTGTGCTAACGTTGAAGCTCGGGGCCAGTAGGAAACAAGTCCTGAACTCTTCCGTTCAATCCATCTGCGAGCAGCGCCTATGACTGCATTCAGCGTGTTCCTGATCGCCTTGTTTCTTCTGATCAGCTGGCGGCTGTGTTTGGAGGCGTATCGCGCAACCGAGCGGGCCCTTTCGCACGTACCTCGTCATCATCGTCATTAGTCCGGATGCTGGGTGCGTTATGACCGAGAGCTTGTCTAGTCCCCAAACGTGGATACTTTCGACTCTTACTGCCAACTGGCAACGGCCACGAGAACAGGAGTGTTGAAACATCGGTTCTCTGACAATGTGGCGGTGTCAATTTCAACAGTTAATTCAAATTGGTCTCCGTAATCTGGACCTCAATAAGATGTTGCGCTGGTCGTCGGAACAGCCCCGCCTAGTGCAAGCGAGCTACAAACGAATGTGTTTCACGCACCGGCATCGGGTGCCTTCATTTCAGTTACTGATCAACATTGACGCGCGATGTCATTACGAATTCGCGGCGCAGACCTGTCGGCTGCATGACCCCGACTCGTTTAGCTTGCAATGGGCCGCCAGGGCTTTCCGGCTTGGCTTTACGCGGCGATGTGCAAGGCGTGCCGGGGTTTCGGCTAGCTCCGCCACAGGTCTCCTTCATCCCTATGTGTGAGCTATCTTGCTCAGACGCGAAAGTTACCATCTGTCATTCTCTATTCTGTTGAGTGTGCAGACGGAGTTGCGGCGCTGATTCGCGGCTCTGATTGATCACCGGAATCGTCTCCCGACCAAGGTCGCGCAAAGTGGCCACATCCAGCGAATCAGCTCTTTCCGTGTGTGACCCGCCAAACCTTGCGGCGAACACAAGTCCGCTCTAAATGGTTCCTGAAAATCGAATTCAGGGCAACGCCTCCAGGAGATGAGGGCCGTAGCCCGAGAAACTCAAGGAAGGTCAAACATCATGCCTTTACTTCAAATCCTGGAAGTTCTGATCGTGGTGGGTGTCCTGCTTTGGTTGGTGAATCGTTTCATCCCAATGCAGGGATCCATCAAGTCGATTCTGAATGGCGTCGTCGTCATTGCCGTTGTTCTGTGGCTTCTGAACGCGTTCGGACTCTTTCACTCGCTCTCCCGAATTCACGTTGGCACATGAGCGTAGTGCAAGACCTCGAAGCCCACAAAACTGAGGCCCGAAACCCAAGATCGATATCCGCAATGTCGCAGCACGTCTTCAGAAGGAGACACTTTGAAAACTAGTCTTTTGTTAGCCGTCGGAATCACCCTCAGCTTAAGCGCAGTGGCTCAGACGAATCCTGAAAACAGCTTAACCGTCGAACCGATGAGCACAACGCCGACTTTCCGGGTGACTGTTATCAGCCGCAGTGTGCAGGCTGTCAACTACAAGCATCGCGGCGGAGCGTCTAAGGTCGATTTTGCCGGCACCGACCTCATGCCTGCGGCGAACGGCCAGGCTAAGGTAGAAGGCAAGAAAGGCTACACCGAAATTGAGGCAGAATTTGGCAATTTACAAAAGCCTACGACTTTCGGGAACGAGTATCTCACCTACATCCTCTGGGCGATCTCGCCCGAGGGCCGGGCAGTAAACCTGGGAGAAGTGCTGATCGGCGGCAACCATCGCAGCAAGCTGGACGTGACTACAGACCTTCAAGCCTTCGCTCTGATTGTTACAGCAGAACCTTATTATGCGGTTCGGCAGCCCAGCAATGTCGTTGTGCTCGAAAATGTGGTTCGCGCTGACACCAAGGGAACCACCGAGGCAGTGAACGCGAAGTATGAACTCATGGAGCGCGGCGGATATATTCCTACCGGCTACAAGTTCGATCCCGTAGTTCTGAATGCCAAGTTGCCATTGGAATTCTACGAGGCGCGGAACGCTCTTCGAATCGCTCAATCGGAGGGAGCCGAGCAATACGCCTCCGACAGCTACCAACGTGCTGTCCAGTTGATGGATAGCGCGGACAGCTACGCCACAGAAAAGAACGCCCCGAAAAAACGATTGATCGCGGTTTCGCGCGAGGCGGTACAAACCGCAGAAGATGCACGCGCGATCGCAGTCAAGAAGATGGACGACGTGAGGCTGGCCAACGAACGTCAGGCGTCCGCGGATGCCCAAGCGAAGATACAGGCGGAGGCGGACGACGCCATTCGGCAAAAAGAGCAAGCGCAGTACGACGAGGCGAGGGCCCGTACAGCAACGGCCCAAGCTGAATCCGACACAGCCCGGGCACAAGCCGCCAAGGCGCAAGCAGAATCTGACACCGTGAATGCGCAAGCTGCCACGGCCCAGGCTGAAACCGATTCGGCAAGGGCACGCAATGACGCCGTCGATGCACAAGCTGCCACCGCGAAAGCCCAATCAGACATGGCCGCCAACGAGGTTTCGTCAGCAACGGCCCTCTCGGCAGCGCAGGCAGATGCGGACCAATCACGCTTGGCGACACAGCAAGCGCAGTTAACTGTGCAACAGGCGGAAACCGACAAGGCAGCTATGCGCGCGAAGTTGTCCGAACAATTGAACTCCATTCTTCAGACTCGCGACAGCGCCCGCGGGCTGATCGTCAGCATGTCCGATGTCTTGTTTGACACAGGGAAGTATTCGCTGAAGCCGGGAGCGCGCGAGAAGCTGGCGAAAGTCGCCGGCATTCTGCTCTCTTACCCAGGACTCAACATTGAAGTCGGCGGCCACACCGACAATGTGGGAGGCGATGCAATGAATCAAACGCTGTCCGAGAACCGCGCCAGTTCAGTGCGCGATTACCTGGTGCAGCAAGGCGTAGCGTCCAATTCAGTTTCAGCCAGAGGCTTCGGTAACAGCTTGCCAGTAGCCACCAACGAGAACTCTGCTGGGCGGCAACAGAACCGGCGAGTGGAACTTCTCGTGTCTGGAGAAGCCATCGGCAGCCCCATAAACGCGACAACTGGAAGCTTGCGCTAGAGCAAGCGTAGAGCACTTGGAGCGGACAGAGGTAACACATATGAAAGCAATTAGAATTACAGCCCCAGCGATTCTGTCTTTGATCCTAGGAATCGCTGTTCCGGCTCTTGCACAGCACGAGCCGCAGGGCGACAAGCAAGAACAACCCCAGCAGCAAGATAGTAAGCACTAGGAATCCAAACCTGAACATGCTCAGCAGCAACAGCATGCTCAGCAACAGCAGCGGCAAGACCAAAATAATCGAGAGCAGCACGCTCAATGACGGGGCAACAACTATCCACAGCGCACTCAGGAACAGCAACGCGTTCAGCAGAGCGCTTGGCAAGAGCATCGTTCACAACGCTGGGACTCAGACCATCGGAACTGGCAACAACGCGGCGGTTACAACGGCTACCGCATCCCCGACAATCGTTACCGCGGATACTTTGGTCGGGACCATGGCTTCCGCATCTACGGACTCCCCTTCATGGTTGTTGGCGGTTACCCTCGCTTCCAGTATGAAGGTTATTGGATCAGTCTCGTGGATCCGTGGCCGAAATACTGGGGGAATAGCTGGTATGACAATGACGACGTTTACGTCACATACGCCGACAACGGCCGTTACTTGTACAACCGCCGTTATCCCAACGTCGGAATTGCGATCAGTATCTCGATGTAGCGGCGCCTCAAAGTTTTCCCGGCGTGAACACCGGGAGAGGGAGTAAATCATGATTGGAACCATATTGATAGTTATCCTCGTATTAGCACTTCTCGGTGTGCTACCAAGGTGGTCGCATAGTCGAAGCTGGGGGTACGCCCCGACCGGCGGCGTAGGGTTAGTTCTCCTGGTCGTAGTCATTCTTCTTGTTCTCGGACGAATTTGAGCTATGTGGCACACCTCCATGTCGAATGGCGCCAACATCGATAGTTGGCGCCAGTTTGCCATGCGTGTTGGGATAGTTGTTCTTATCGTGCTTATCTCATGTAGTAGCTCATCCGCGTACTCCGTTCTGACGCATGAGGAAATCGTCGATCTGCTCTGGGCCGACGAAATTCGTCCTCTACTTGTGGAGCGCTATCCAGGACTGACCGAAGAGCAGATCACCGCAGCGCATGCTTACGCTTATGGAGGCGCAGTCATCCAGGATCTCGGTTACTACCCGTTCGGTAGCAGAGAATTCAGCGATCTCGTGCATTACGTGCGTAGTGGCGATTTCGTTCGCGAGTTGCTGCTCGAAAGCGAGGATGTAAACGAGTACGCTTTCGCCCTGGGGGCCCTCTCGCACTATGCGTCCGACATTGCCGGCCACCCGGCAGTCAATCAGTCTGTCGCCATCCAATATCCGAAGCTGCGGGCGAAATATGGCAAGTCCGTTCGCTACGCGCAGGACAAGACGGCCCATCTGAAAACAGAGTTCGGATTCGACACGGTGCAAGTTGCAAAGAATCGATATGCGTCGCAGCAGTATCACGATTTCATCGGATTCCAAGTGTCAAAATCTTTGCTGGAGCGCGTGTTCCCGGTCGTATACGGGGTGGAATTGAAAGATGTGCTTACCCACGAGGACATGGCAGTGGGTTCATATCGGTTCGCGGTCAGCCGACTGATTCCGCAGATGACGAACGTCGCGCTGCAGGCCCACAAGAAGGATCTGATTCGCGAGACGCCTAATTTCGCGAAAAAGAAGTTCCTCTATCGCCTTTCGCGCTCTGATTACGAAAAACAGTGGGGAAAAGACTATACAAGGCCCGGAGTGGGTACCCGAATCTTGTCGACGCTCCTGAGATACATGCCGAAAATCGGTCCCTTTAAAGGACTCGCCTTCAACAACCCGACCGCGCAAACTGAGGATCTGTATATCAAGAGCATCAATACGACCGTGGATCAATTTCGTGCTCTTCTCGAAGAGGTGCGCACCGACACATTGGTATTGGCTAACTGCGATTTTGATAGTGGTCAACCAACCAAGGCGGCGGAATACTCGCTGACCGACGATGCGTACGCCAAGTTGCTCGCCAGGCTGTCAAAGCGGAAGTTCGATCTGACGACTCCAGACCTGCGCGCTAACATCCTGCAGTTTTATTCCGACCTCTCAGTGCCGATCGAGACGAAGAAGGACGGGGTTCGCTGGCGATCCGTGCTGGCCGAATTAGATCAGTTAAAGGTGCCGGCGCCGGTGCAGACAGGGGCGGGCAGCCCCGCTCGGTGATCTGCCATGAAGTTACTCCACTTCAAGAACGCGGCGGTCAATGTGGTTCACAACATGGAAAAGAACCACACCATGGCGTTTGCCGCTGCGCTGGCGTACTACTTCGTTTTGGCTCTGTTTCCATTTCTGATTTTTCTTTCCGTGGTCGTTGCCCGTTTGCCGCTTCCGGACTTCTTTGGCCAGGTGATGGGCCTGATTGCGCTGCTGGTCCCGGCCTCGAGTATGGGCCCACTCAAGACTCTGATCAGGGACACGATTTTATCCACTCACAGCCGTGTGCTGACTTTCGGCATCCTATTAACCCTCTGGTCGGCATCGAGCGGCTTTACAGCTCTCATCGATGCGCTCAACGCTGCCTATCAGGTGTCTGAGACGAGGCGCTATTGGAAGACGCGTTGTCTGGCTGTCGGCTTGACATTTTCGGTGGGATGTCTCCTTGTCATCGCCCTTGCTCTGCTGCTTGTGGGCCCAATCCTCAGCGCAAAGCTGACAGAAGCGTTCGGAATGAGAACTCTCTGGGCCTCTGTTCGATGGGCGGTAGCAATCGCGTGCACGGTTGTCGCGGTTGAACTTCTCTATTTCGTAGCGCCGAATACGAAGCAACGATTCCGGAGTACCCTGCCCGGGGCGTTAATCGCAGTCGGCGGATGGATTGGGCTGTCGGACTTGCTCGGGTTCTACTTCCGGTATTTTTCCATCTACAGCCGAGGCTACGGCAGCTTGGGTGTGGCGCTCGCATTCAGTATTTGGCTCTACTGGACGGGATTCCTGGTCTTAATCGGTGCCCAGTTGAACGCAGAACTTCTACAGGAAGCCGGTGGAAGATCGGCCCCTGAAGCTAGACGAACCGCGAAGCCTCAATTGGCCGCGTAGGAGGAAATATGGCAATTCAAGAGTGGACAGTAAAGCAACTAATAGAGGCATTGAAAAAGTTTCCACCGGAGGCAAAAGTTTTCTACGAGATGGGGCCAAGCGGCACAGGAACTATTGGAAAAGCGCAATACGTGAGGGCCCGCGGCGAGAACGATGAGTTGGGAGTACTGCTGGACCGGTAAGTCCGTCCGATGGCGATAGGATTGGCAAATGCAGTTTATCGTTTGCTGAGTCCCATTTCCACGGCGTCAGCTGCGGAAAGTTTCCGATCCCGGTGCGGCTCGGTTCGTGGGGCACCGGTATGAAGTTCGCAAGCTTCCCCGATCGCTGCACCGCAAGTAGTACAAGGCACAGTTAATATCTGCTTCGAGGTGAGTTCCTTGGTTTTCACGGTCATAGGATGCAACACTGTGCCAGGGAAAAACGTTCAATAATGCTCATTTTCCGGACATTTTGATGAAGTAGCACAGGCGACTGACTGGCCGGAACTGCTTCAGAATTCCGAGCAAAAGTGACCATCTTTGCTTGTCAGGTTCGCAGATGATGTTGAAGAGTGTAGTTTCACCCCGAGAGGCGACTAATGGCACGAACCGCGCCGACCAAGAAGAAACCCGACTTCGACCCCCGAAAATTCCTAGCTACCATCGGCGACGGTAGAAAAGTCGTGACCTTTCCCAAGAAACAGACCATCTTTGCGCAAGGAGACGCGGCAGACGCCGTCTTCTATATTCAGGATGGCAAAGTCAGACTCAGTGTCGTATCCAAGAGTGGCAAGGAAGCAACTCTAGGCCTGTTGACCGAGGGGCAGTTTTTCGGAGAAGGGAGCCTGGCTGGACAACCGTTACGCATGGGGTCTGCAACCGCAATGATGGAATGCGAACTTCTGCGCATTGAAAAGAAAGCTATGATGCTTGCGCTTCGCCGCGAGCATGAGTTCTCCGATCTGTTCATGGCCTATCTGCTGGCACGAAACATTCGATACGAAGAAGATCTGGTCGATCAGCTTTTCAATTCCAGCGAAAAGAGGCTAGCGCGCCTTTTGTTGTTGCTGGCTCGCTTCGGCAAGGACGGGGTACCTGAGACCGTAATTCCCAAGATCAGTCAGGAGACTCTCGCCGAGATGATAGGTACGACTCGTTCGCGGGTCAGCTTTTTCATGAACCGGTTTCGAGAGCTAGGCTTCCTCGATTATGGGGAGAACGGACTGCAAGTACACAGTTCACTTCTGAACGTCGTTCTGCACGACTAGTGTGCGCTGTGTCTCGTAAACAGCCGCTTCCTGACGGTATAATCGCATCAGGCATTTGGTGAATCTAATCCTGAGAATGGCCCCATTCTGGTTGCAACCAACACTTCCAACAGAGTTGCTGTGCTACGAACACTTCCCGAGATAGTAATGAGTGCTTCTGACACGACGGGATATTCTTCGGCCAGCACGTCAAGACGGTTACTCACATTGTGGAGTTGCTGAGCTTCTCCAGGATCGCATTGAATGCATCGGGTACGCGGCTTTCTGAGAGAGCCTAAGGAGAACGGACTTTAGATGGGCTGACTTAGCTCAGACAACCTGAACGAGGAGAAGGTGGTAACCACCTCACCTTCAGTATAGTACTTATAAGCAGACCCAGAAGCACTTTCGGGACGGGATTTGCTGTTGCACGAATATTTCGATCTTGTCCTCGATCTTGCACGCGTGGGTGAATGTCTCTCTAGTTTGAGGGACCCATAGTCGGCGCCGCAAATGCGCTTGATTCTGCGGCAAAGCCGAGGCCGCGTCCAGGGATTGTGTACCAGTCCATAGGTGTTTCTTTCTTTCGCAATTTTCGTCGTACGGCGCGCAAGAGATATCCACCACTAACCCACGCAAGACCCACTGTCACGATGAATGACACCAGGACAACCATACCTACAACTGAGGGTATTCCCCTGAGGCCTGCGAACTTCTTACCGGAAATCAATTTGCTTTTCTTCAGATCTGCTGTCTCCTCACCCCGTTGAGAAACTCCACATAAGTCCTTCCTGAGAGTGTTGGGGAGATACTCATTCTTCGCTCTTCGCTTGGACGTTTTAATTCTGTCATCGGCGTTCGCCCGGCGTCTGGTCAGAATTGCTCGGAAAGGTGAGGCTATGTTTGCGGCATTTTCTGATTCTGTTATCTCTGGGCGGTCCTCCGAATGTCCACTGTTGCACTAAGCCTTCGTGCTACTACGGGAGACGGTCAATTGTGATCAGTTAGCTGAAACCGAAAGTGTGATACTCACGACTGAACTAGTTCTTGCCGTCAGGCAATCGCCGTGCGAGCAAAACCTGATTGTGTGAGATCGATGGGCGTGAATCTGATTGCTGGTTTCGATTTACGGTTCTATCCAATGCTACTTACTCTCGCCGTCGCTGTCTTAGTGATCCTCGCGTTGGCGGGAATGCTCCACGTGCGAAGGCGACGGCGTATAGCCGCTGAACTAAAGCAACTGGTCGGACTCGAGTATGAACGCGCGGTAGCCAAAGGAATGGTGGAGAGAATGGGGATCAGTTCCGATAGCTGCGCAAAGATCAAGGACTTGGGGTTCAAAGCGTCCATGCAGGTAAAGATGTATGGCGAGCGCTTTGAGATTGTTTCAGATCCCTTTAACGAAGGTGATTGCATAGCAGTTCGTGCAACTAGCGGGAGCAATCCAGAGATCCGCACTGTGTTGCTTCCGATCGCCATTCTGCTAGGTATTGCAGATCGATTTCTAAAGCGACCGACTTAAACGGGGCGAGCTATCAGGTGGCAAGTCGTCTTGGCGGTACCCGCTCCCTCACGAGCCGCTGGAGAGTGTCGCGAAGGGTGGCGTTGGCATCGACAACCAAGGCATTGAACTACGAGTATTTGAGTCGGTCATAGCGCGCAGACTCTGGTCGCTTATGACCGCAAATCATCACAGCGGTGAAGCGACAATTTGTTTAAGAATGTGCAAAATTGAACAGTTACTGGCAATCGTGCGCAGGTAAGTTACTGTCAAGGTAAGCGCGGTCATGGGTTAGTGGCTGCAGAGTGCCGACCATTCCCGACCCTCACGACCGCGGATTTTAGTACGTGCAGCCGGATCTCGGGGGAGGGGTCCGGCCCTTTTTTCTTCAACTTTGATCCGAGCTCTCGCGAGTTCACCTTAGGTATCCTCCTTTCCGCATGAACTGCTCCAATTCGTCCTCCTTGAGCTTTTTTGACCAGTCTTCGACGCCTGTACGATGAGAGAGTCTCATTAGAACGATTTGCGAGCGAGACGGAGTCGCACCACATCTCGTCCCGGAAATCGCGCCGTTCATTCCACGCAACCCGCTGCAACACAGCATCCCCGGGCACGCGAAGGATTATCGGGCAAAAGGAATCACAATGCGCATCTTATCCTCCATTCGTTCGCCGCTGTTTGCACTCGTACTGCTAGCCATGTCGGCGACAGCCTACGGGCAAGTCAGCATATCGGTCTCATTCGCCCCGCCGGAGCTTCCCGTCTACGAGCAACCTCTTTGTCCGGGCGAGGGTTATCTCTGGACCCCCGGCTACTGGGCGTACGCCAACGATTACGACGATTACTACTGGGTACCAGGCACGTGGGTGATGGCTCCGGAACCTGGCCTGCTCTGGACTCCAGCTTACTGGCGTTGGGGCGGCAATGACTATATTTTCCACGATGGCTACTGGGGACAGCAGGTAGGTTTTTACGGCGGAATCAGTTACGGCTACGGATACTTCGGAGAGGGCTACCAAGGTGGCCGGTGGCAGAACGGACAGTTTTACTACAACCGTTCGGTGAACAACGTGAACGTTACTAACATTCACAATGTTTACAACACAACCGTGATCAACAACACAACCACTGTGAACCGGATCAGCTACAACGGCGGCAATGGTGGGATCAATGCGCGGCCGAGGCCGGAAGAAGAGGCTGCGGCGCGGGAGAGACACATTCCCCCTGCGCCTGTTCAAACGCAACATGCCCAGGCTGCACGCGCGAAACCGGAACTGCGGGCTTCGGCGAACCATGGAACGCCGCCAGTCGCTGCTACTCCTAAGCCCGGAGCGTTTAACGACCGCGCTGTCATACCCGCCAGAGCCGCAGGGACTCCTTACAATCCTCCAGCTAATCGAGCCGCCGTGCGGCCACAGGGCAATGCTCCAGCCGAGCAACCGAGAAATGCAGCCGCACGTCCCGACCAGCCTGTGCCGAATAATCGGCCAGAACCGAACCGAGCTGATCCCAATCGCTCCCCGACGGCGCAGCCGAATAACCGGCCCGAGCCCAATCGTGCGGAGCCGAGCCGGCCCGAATCGAATCGTCCGTCCACAGTTCAGCCGAATGAACGGCCGGAGCCTAACCGACCGCCTACAGCGCAGCAGAACAACCGACCAGAGCCGAACCGCGCAGAACCGAGTCGGCCCGAATCGAACCGACCGGCCACAGCCCAGCCGGAACTACGGCCCGAACCCAATCGCTCTCCAGTGCAGCCGAACAATCGGCCTGAGCCTAACCGGCCTGAGCCTTCTCAGCGGCCGCAAACGCCTCCGCCGAACGAGCGTTCGCAGCCCCAGCACACTCCTCCTCCTGCGGAAACACGACCTGCACCGCAACAGCGACCGGAGCCGAAGGCGGAAGAGAAAAAGCAGCAGAACGAACAGCCAAAGAGGGATGAGAAGCCGCCACAGTAGATAGTATCGCCTCTGACGCGGCAGCCTCGTCAGCTCTCAACCAACGAAGGAGGGACCATGTCCCAAACGGTATTGGACAAAACCACTGCAGCTATCGGTGAATCAGCTCGCCAGACTTCCTCCGCAGGCAGTGCGGTCGCTGCAATAACAGAGGAAGGCGTCGGAGTCGTGCGACGTGCCGCAAGACCGGGTGGCGATGCAGCTAAAGAAATCCTGAACGACACAACTCGGCGCATCCAGCGACAACCTGCGCAAACTGTAGCCCTCACGTTTGCTGTAGGTTTCGCCGCGGGAGTGTTGATCTGCTTGATTATGAAACAAAGATAGCGCACATCGAACCCAAGTTACTCTTCGTGTGGACGTGGCCGGCCTAGCTCGCAAACGAACGCGCTTCCGTTTTATGAGTCAAACATGGGTGGAAGTGCCAGGCCACGTCCATGTAGTTGTGCAATCGCAGGTAATAAGTGGCTGCCCAAACGATCTTTCGCTACAAATGCATCGACCCACTTCAAGACCCGCTCAGGAACATTCAGCTCTCCCGATAGCATGATGATGGGCGTTTCGGGTCTGAGACTTCTCATCTTGACTACGAACTCTCTCCCGTTCATCTCGGGTATGAGGTAATCAACGATTACCACGTCAACCGGGTACACGGCTGCCAGTTCCAATCCCTTGCCACCGTTTGGAGCGGTCAGAACCGTATACCCGAAGCTCTCGAGGAAGGACTTCTCGCACTCCAACACGTCCTCGTTGTCGTCGATGCAGAGAAGTACGCCGCCCAGCCGTTCCCCATAAGTGGATACAGGCATGGATTCACCTTCGCGAATCAATTCTCAATATCTAGGTTGAAGAAACTGTTCAAAATTGCTCAAAGTAATTAGCCAGCAGGAAGAAGAATTCGCGCCAGCCACTTTTCTCGGGGATTGAAAGCTGGGCGACCAGATCTTCTTTGTATCAGATGTTTCGTCCCAGCAGATACACCGCGAAACAGGTTGAAGAATTCGTGTTTCCGATGCACGAACTCAGACGACTACCGTCAAGAATAACGCTGTCTCATGAAAACATTGAGTTTTGTCTTTGTCCTGCAATGTTGGGTCTCGGCAGGCTGTGCGGGCAGGTTTCCGGGGGAAGCCATCGAACGACCGGCATTCGCCACATCGAAAGCCATGCAATCTAGCGATGTCCCGATTCTCGACCTTCACTCGAAATGCTCGGGGTTAGCAATACTTCGCAGGGGTGCGGAAAGCGAGATTGCAGCCGATCCCTAGCTTTTTCGGCAGCCACTCTTTCGAGAAATCGTTTGGGACCAACAATAGGTTTGTTGTCTCTTAGAACTGTAACTCTATACATAGCCTGGGTAATCGTATCTTTACGGGGCGAAGCCTGCCGTTCAATATTGACCACTTTTAGAAAGACTTAGCCCATCCGAAGGCGAGGCAAAATAGGGTCACAACGAGCGGGTATACTAACGCTCATTTCAGGTGGCATTCGGGGGGACCCGGTGTTTTCTCTGCAGCTAGTCTCCTGCGCTGCTTTGCAATCGCCGGACACTAGAGTGTGGCAGATCGCCATCACTGGGTATTTCCTTTCGGATCAAATCAGCAACTCCCACGCGTTTAATCTGCGTAGCGAGACCAAACATCCTGAGGAGCCAAATGCCGTACCAGTTCATGTCGATCTCGTACCACTTTAGACCGTGACGGGCCGAAGTCGGATGTGCATGATGATTGTTGTGCCATCCTTCGCCAAAGGTCAAAAGGGCAACCAACCAGTTATTGGTGGAATCATCCCTTGTGGAAAAGCGCCGAGAGCCCCACAAGTGAGTTACCGAATTCACCAACCAGGTAGCATGCAACCCCACCACCGTCCGCAGGAAAATGCCCCACAACAGGAAAGGTAATCCCCCGACGGCGAAAAGCAGCAGGCCCAATGCGACTATCGGCAAATAGTGGTACTTGGTAATCCACAGGTGAAAGCTATCTTTCGCTAGGTCCGGGACGTAGTGGGCCAGCGTGGTTGTGTCGTGATGCATGGATCGTCCCGTCAGAATCCACCCCATGTGGGACCACCATTTGCCGTCTCTTGGTGAGTGTGGATCACCGACATGATCCGCGAATTGATGATGAATGCGGTGGGTAGCCACCCAGAACATGGGACCGCCTTCGAGAGTGAGAGTCGCACAGACGGTCAGAAAATACTCAACCCACTTCGGAGTGCTGTAACCACGATGCGTCAGGAGCCGATGATAGCCCATCCCAATGCCTAGACTTCCCGATATCCACCACAGAAAAATCGCAACGAAGAGTGCTTTCCAAGTAAAGAAGAACAGCGCCGCAATAGCGCCAAGGTGAAAGGCAGCCATAAAAAATGCGGTTACCCAGTTGATTTGATCGTCGGCCGGCTGCTTTCGTTCGATTGCCTGAAGCTGCATCATTGCTGATCTCCCACTCCCGTTTTGATGTGGGCATCCGGCAGTCGGTATTCATACGAGGGTGTAATAGTTTTGTATGCGGTGCGCATCACATCTTCGGCAGAATTGTGAAGAAAGAGCAGCATTGACCAGACACATGTGAGCGTTCCAGCCTGAAACATGCAATAGAAGTTCTGGCTACAGAGTTATGCGGTCGTGAGGGCCCGAACGTCAGGGTTCCCGACACCGACCCATGCCCGCGTGTCGATATATCAGACTAGAGACATCGTGCCTGTTAGCCGCTTCAGTAACTGTTCAGTTTTGTACATTTCCGAAAATATAACCGGCGACACTGTGATCACTGGTGACTCAAACGCCGTACATCGTGGCGATGCCGACCAGCGAGATCCAAAACGCATCTGCGGCACAAGGACTGCCATGACCAATATCGCCGGAGCCAAACCGCTCCCAGGTCAGGCGTCTTTGCTTCTCATTAGCGGTTCAATCTCGTGATTGATTTCGAATCGCACGGCAGCACCGCATGACTGGCAAGGCGTTTGGTGTAAGCCCCCGTTAAGTCTCATCGCCTCGAGTCTGTTCGGACGTAGGCAATTGGGGCACGTAATCATGAGGTAACCTGCATTATCTCGTGGCACGAACAGAGGACCGATGTCACCCTTTTTTCCCTCCGAGCGAAGGGGAGAAGCAGCCAGAAGCTTGCCGACTTCGTTAGAAAGTTCTTTAATAGTGTAATGTCCTTTTTGCAGGAAAGCGTCTGCCAGAATTCCGGCTGGCATTTCGCCCGAACCGTAGCCACCACTCATTGCAATGGTGGCGATATGCGGAAACCGCAGGCGCACGACAGCCAGAAACTCAAAACCGGTCATGCGAGGCATATTCAGATCGGAGATGATTAAATCAGGCAAAGATTTGCCGAGCGAGTGCAGTCCCTCCAGACCGTCCGCGGCCGTCAGAACCTCATAGCCCTCGCCTTCCAAAATCACCCTTGCCGTTTCACGTATCGAGGGCTCGTCATCCACCACGAGGATACGAAAGCGGAATTGCGCGGCTCCCTGGGCCTCGGTCAACAATTTCCCCCGATAGAATGGCGCTCCATCTTTGCCAACGACTAGGTGGACGCCCCTCTCTGGGTCGTTAGCTGTAAACGAGACGGGACGATCCTCATCTTCTTTTTGGCCAGACATGGGCGCCTCCTTTCCATTGAAGACACTTCAAGAGATTCAATGCTAATTGGCAGGAAACAAGACATCTGCACAATATTGACCAGGTTGAGAAAAACCTCGGCTTGGGCTAGCGTGATACGACGACGAAAGAACGACACTCGACTGTGTGTCCACCCCGTTTGTTCCCGAAGCAGCACATAGGGTCTCCTTCCTGACGTAGACCACACAATTACGAGAGATAGGACTGCTGATCTCAAGCACCATGATGGCCCGCATAGAAAGGAATAGCTGGTCTAAACTGCTCACTTTATATCGGGGTGACTCAGATTGGTCCACTTGGCTCGAGTGACTGACGCCTTCTGGCGGGAAGGGATTTTCATTCAGACGGAATTATCCGCCGGAGGCTGACCGGGCGAACTCGACGACAACAACACGCTCGTTTTTGATCCTTTAAGGAACTCTGTGACCCGGTCAATTGGACCCAGATCGGACCCAGATTTGGAGAGAATTGCCGCTCTCGAACGATCTTGTCGAATGCGGAGCGTCTCCGCAAACTATGCAGACCTGATCAGTCAACACAAGCGCGTTTTATCGGGACTGATCGTGGTCTGCTCCGTTTGATTTTGGGTCCTTCAAACCACGTCTGAGGTATTCACCAGGATTAGCCCTGACAACTCGCTTGAACGCCTTACTGAATGAGGCGTCGGACTCGTAACCGACCAATCGAGCGACTTCTGGGAGCTTTTTGTCACGCCGTTCAAGTAGCTGTATCGCCTTCTGCATCCGCCACTCGGTTAC
>Ga0207693_10001149_pt1 | contig 23647 bp, 18 predicted proteins | sample LARL81metaG_FD_184347 | JGI IMG/M metagenome (GOLD analysis project Ga0207693, IMG submission 184347) | Corn, switchgrass and miscanthus rhizosphere microbial communities from Kellogg Biological Station, Michigan, USA - LAR L8-1 metaG... | ecosystem: Host-associated > Plants > Roots >... | reverse complement strand
ACTTTACAAAGAGAGACATTTGGCGAGCGAACAGATAGAGCACTAGAAACAGACCACCCGCGTCAAGAATCTGCCCCGGGGCCGATGGCAACGACGAAATAGGTGGCCGGCGTCGCACCGACGTTCTTAATTCCGTGCTCCTCGTTCGAATGGACGAATCCCACCGATCCAGGCCCCAAACGATAGCTCGTTCCGCTCACCGCAAGTTCCACCATTCCTTCGCGAATCAGCCACATTTCCGAGTGCACATGGCGGTGTGGTGGATGCGGTGCACCGCCCGGTGGCAAGGTCGTTTCATGCACTTCCAACGACTCCCCTGTCGCTATTCTGCCTTTCAGCACAGCCCGGAACTGTGCATTGTTCGCCGTTCGAACAGGCAAATTGTCGAACGGATACATAGCCGAAGGGAGGGAGCTCTGCCGTGCGGATGGTTCCTCCACCGAGAGCAATGCAGGTAGCAGCGCAACGGGAAAGACGGAACATAATTCGCGGCGAGTTAGTGGCATTGTGTCTCCTCGGAATTCGCATCTCGCACTTTCGATTGTCCTGCCACTGGGATCAGATCCCCAGGTCCCTGATGATCGAAGATCCATGGACCGATCCTATCACGCACGACTTTCCGTGTGAGGGCTCCCATGATGAGAGCAGATGCCCACTAAGTCTTGTCGAATCGGCAAGCCGGAGCAGTGGGGTTCGAAGCCGAACTCCAAGCCCAAGCCTGGTTTCACGGCCGCGCGCAGTGTGTCACGGAGATCAAAGAATGGAATTGTCACCTAGGTCTCTTCAATCCGGCAAGAAAATCAATCATAGGTTACAGCATGCGTGAACCACCCGGCTAGCTTGCGAAAAACTTCCGTTACTACGGGGTTAAACCCAGCCGATGGAGCGATTGCTTGGCGTGTGGCTCGCCGAGCACAGCAGCTTTGCGATACCATTCAGCCGCTTGTTGCTGGTTCTTGACAACGCCGTCGCCGTTTTCGTACATGACGCCGAGGTCATACATCGCGCTGATACTGCCTGCCTGGGCAGCCTTGCGGTACCAACCTAGGGCCAGCTGGCTGTCCCTTGGCACTCCGTTACCGTTCTCATACATGCTGCCCAGGTTTGCCATCGCAAGCACGTAGCCTGCCTCGGCGGCCTTGCGATACCAAGCTGCCGCCTGCTGGTAGTCCTTGGGTACGCCGTAGCCGTTAGCATACATGACGCCCATGTTGTTCATGCCCGCCGCATCGCCAGCGTCGGAAGCTTTGCGAAGCCAGCTGACGGCTTTTTGGTAGTCTTCAGGCACGCCGCGTCCATGGGCGTAGTTCATGCCCAAGTCCACCATTGCGCTGGAATCCCCGGCCTCTGCCCGGCGATACAAAATTGCCAAGGTAGAATCACTTGCGCCTGGTGTATGGTTTTTGGGGCTTCTCAATGAGGTTGGCTTTGTCTCCGCCGCAGCGAGAGCCTTCGGAGGATTGGGGGTGGGTGTCGCAACGTCGCCTTTAGGTTCAATGGTTGGCGAAGGGATAGTTGGCGCTACTTCCGGAAGTCCGGTATGGACCGAGGGATTAACCTCGCCGCCAAGATTCCCTCCTGAGTGTGCACCTGAAGATGATCCAGGTGAGACAGGAGCACTGGAAGTTGCGGCTTGGACGACGGGATGTCTCGTTGGCCCTAGCCCCCAATACGAAATGGAAGCCACGATTAGAACGCCGCAGGCTGCAACCGCCGCTTTGGTCCTCTTCGAAGGCGTGGGAACCAGCGCACCCCCGTCATTACGCTCGGCCGCGCCCGAAAGTCGCTGTTGAACTGGCGGCTCGGGTGGTGCTGAGCTAATACTGGGCGCACGCTCTTGACTCGTTGGCAAAGCTTCGGACTCTAACAGCGTTCTTGATTGGGCCTTCTCGGGTTCGTGATCTTCTTGCGGAGCCACGTATTCTGCGGTATCTCCATGCCCTGCGGTTTCCGGGACGACGGCCGGGCTCTCTTTTCGAAGATCGGTAGCCGCAGTCGTACCTGCTAAATCGTGGTGCTGAGCGGCTAATATCTTGAGGAGTTCGGCAAGGCCGCGGCTATATTCGAATCGCAAGTCGATGTACTGCACTCGGCGCAAGCGGAAGGGTATTCCACAGTCACGATAAAGGATGGGGATAACGGTTTTCCCCTCCTCTAATGCGAAGGAAACCTCATCCATGACGTTCGTGGAATGGACGGCGGCAGGCGAAAGTACCACCAGCATGCGGGGACAATCTGCTAATGCCCTCTCGACCGCGTCGTCCCATCGCTGGCCAGGAACGATATCCATTTGATCGAGCCACACGTTGGCTCCGGCAGCCTTCAAGTCTCCAGCCACCCGAAGCACGAATTCGGAGTCTTCGCGGCTATAGCTGAAGAACGCCGCCGGCACTCTGGTAGTCAGGGACGCTTTCTCGTCGCCCGGATTTGGTCCTGACTGTAAACAGTCTGTTGTGAATGCCGACATTGTTAGCCAACCTTGACCAAACTAAAACTTTTCCGCAACCGACTGATGTTACTGCGTGTAACCGGGAGACGCATCACAAGACGGAGCAACCTCATTGGCAATCGCCTGACTACCCTCCAAATTCATTCTGTATAACTTGGGGGGTGACGTCGGCGGTTTGTTGTTGCTCTGCGATCATGGCCACAACCTGTTCCCCGCTAACCGGTGCTGCATCCAACATGTAGTTTGGGCGGGGCGGAGGAGCAATGGCGTCCGACGGAGCGACGGGTATGCCGCTCGAACCTTGGCTGGCTCGGAGTTGCTGCATGCCTTCGTCGACCCGTTGCCGCAGGTTGTTATGCATTTCCTGTAATTGGTCCACGGACACGCGGACCAGGGACGACGCAGGGCACTCGGTTCGTTTGCTGCCTATCACGCGAACATCCGCGGTTACTGCATCCTGCGGGAGCGGAGCGTCCATCTCCAATATGTCGCCAGGCGTCAGCCCACACTCGCCATTCTCGTTGGTGACATCAAGATTGCTCGCGACAACGAACACGCTACGTTCATGCTTAACAACGTCCGGTAGTTCTCCCGCGAGGTTACTTTCCGGGCTCGGATCTCCAGCAGCTTTGTTTCCCGCCGCGACCATCTCCTGGACTTCAGCTGCCAGTATCTGCTTCGTCTCGGGCGAAATGGCGGTGTCAGTCTTGGCGAAGTTGTCGCCGCTGCGAGCCACAGTCGCCGCCCGGTCTTGGTACGCGTCGCTCAGTGTTTGCGCCAGCAAATAGTCAGTCAGCCACAGTGACGGAGTGGGATACACAGGCGCTGGCGTGAAATATCCGCCATAGTATTCGTACCAAGGAGCCCCATAGAACCCCCAGCGATATGGCACAGGATGCGGCCACGGATAATAGACCCAGCCGTAAAAGGCTGGAGCGTAGTACACTGCGGGCACGTAGTGTTCCAGCACCACTCCGCGGTATCTGTATGTGGTGTAGTTACGCACATAGGTTGCTTTGTTCACAACATAGATCCGCTGTACCACATCCCTGTCGTTTACGACGACGGTGCGCTGCAAATATCCTTGCTGTGGTCCGGTGCTAACCAGCACACTATGGTCGGGCCGAACCGTTTCCACTCGGCGAGCGCCGCTCACGGCATAGTTGATGTGCATGTTGGAGGTATGTATCGCACTAACCGTTCCATCGGGGCGGAAGGACGTTTTCATCCCGTGTGCCTCAAATGCGGCCACGGTTCCATCCTGTCGCACATGATATTGCTGCCCAGCTGTTCCTTCGATGGTTAGCGCTCCGTTCGGATGGACGAACACCTTGCCCTGCGGGAGCGGCTTGGAGTTGATACCGCTCATCGACCTGCGAGCTGTGTTCACTTGCTGAACGACCGACTTGGACGCGGAACTGTCCAGCGGTGCTGTTGCGCCGAGCTTCTTCGGAGTGGCACTGCTGGCGTGTAGAGCATACGCCGGCTTCATCGGAGGTGTAATCTTGGCATTTACCGGTGAAGGATGATTGACCGGCGGTGAGCTATTGGCAGCTGGGGGAGTCTTGGCGAGCGGCACATTGTTCGCTTGTGAGTGCGGTGGCGGTGTGTCAGCACGCGGCACATAGTTCGGCTGTGGGCGCCGCGGTGGGGCGCTAGGCCTTGTCGGCGGGCTTGGATTCGTTGGTTTGGTGGTCTGTTGGCCAGATGCTAGAGAAGTGACGCCCACGACGGCCAGCGACAGCGAAATGGTCCGTAACGCGCGGCGGATCCTTGCCATGATGGCCTCCTTCAGGTTCCTTAAAGTTGCCGACTGCCTTGAGCGCAAACCCTCTTGAGCGTTTCGGACTTTCTGACTACGGAACCCGACCCAATACCTGTTAGTCGCGAGTCACGCTCAAACCATCAAGGGTTCGCCGCTGCCTCTCACTCCTTGCACGAAGAGCTCCAGAACGGATAACCCCGTTGCGCAATGTCCCAGGGCGATCTTGGCGTTGTGCTTGCCACAAGTTACAGCCACGGTTAACTTGCAGCGAGCCATTGTGCAGGAGGAAGTAGCCGCAAGAACTAACCGAAAGGATACCCCCACCGCACGAGAAACTATCCGATCGGTTGATAGGCGCGAATGAACTGGTGTTGTGGCTGGGGCGGTCGGTAGCGTGCCCAGTCAAGAAATCGCGAGTCTCGGAGGCCGCTGCGCCAGCCATACGCGTGGGCCCTCTGATCCTTCCTCAAGTACCAGAGCCTTGTGGCCGGTATCGGAGTGGTCGATCGCAGGTCGAGAAATCCTCAACATGGTACAGCGATTCTTACCGACGGCGAAAAGCGGTGCGCCACGGGAACGGGGTTCACGTCGTCGCAGCAATGGCACGGCGGGACAAGATTGTCGCGTGCTTCGACGAACTGGTCAAAGAAAAATGCGAGAAAGCGGCACTCTACCGAAAGAGCGTCAAGACGGCAATGAAACCCCCCTGGCTGCAGGGCTGGAGACCCCGGGGTGATAACTATTCCTGGTTAGGAGGAGGAGCCGGTGGGCCCGCGTCCTCTTTGAAGCGGTTCACCCGGTACGCAACAGCGGCATCTTTGCCCTTGGTCTGAATCTCGGTCTCGTCCGTTTCGACTGATTCACGAACGCGCTCATACAGTTCGGGGCTGATCAGAATCTCGCGGGCAGCCGCTGCAGCCGAGTAGCGCGCCGCCCGGTCAACAGCTTCACCCACTATCGTGAACTCCAGGCGGTCCGCGGTGCCGACGAATCCTTGCACAACCTCACCGCAGTGAATTCCAACACCGAAGGCCGCGCAAGGAGCTCTCCTCGCGCGGCGCACATCGTTCAATTTTGTTACGGCAGCGTGCCATTCAAGTGCGGCGTGGATCGCATTTTCGCGCTGGTGCGGATCTGATTCCGGGCTTCCGAATACGGCGATGATGGTGTCGCCCGCACACTTATCGATCGTTCCGCCATATTTGAATATGACGGACGTCAGGTTGGCAAAGTAATCGTTGAGCATCTCCATGACGTCGACGGGGTCCATCTCCGCAGGCGGTTGCGATGAATCTCGGATTCTGGACATGAGAATCGTTACTTCGCTCCGTTGGCCAGCGAGGCGCAAACGCCGGCGGTGAGCCAAGAGACGTTCCGATACCTTAGGCGAGAATTGGCGCAGTAGATTGTTCCGGGCAACCGATTGGCGGCAAAGTTTGTCCCATTCCCGTTGTGTCGCTATGGCCATTGCCGCGCACTGCGCGCTGGCAACCATGAGTCTCAGGTCCTCCTCAATGAAAGGGTTATTTACATTCCCTCCTCCTACATAGATGGCGCCAAGAGCCTCGCTCTGCCAAATAAGCGGCGCGTACATCCCGATTTCAAGGCCGCTCTGTCGCTTGCTGCTACTCAAATCTACCTGTGCGCTTTTCTTCCAAATGAATGCTTTGCCATCCTTCATGGCGCGCCGGATGAGAGCTTCGCTGATGTACGGCTGCTGAACGTAATGGTAGGCGGCGATCAACAGGTCGTTTGTTTCCGGTTCTCGAAGCACCAGTGCCCAACTCTCGCCGCTTGGGATTATCTCAGTGAGCTGGTTCACAATCTCAGGCAGAAGGGATTCCCGGTTCGTCTTGGTGGCAAATTGGAAGGGTAGATCATGAACTATCTTTAACCGGCGCGCAGTGACATCCGGCGTGCCCTGCAATGGCTCGGCGCTGACAACTGTCGAAGCCATGTCTTGCTCGATAACCAAGTTGGTTTCAGTCGGTCGGTTCTCAGGCAAAAGGTACGTGCCGGGATCAAGACAGTGCGTTCTCTCGGCTGCTCCGTGCGCTCTCGCAAGCTCTAGTTGGAGCGTGGTTTCACCGGCGAGGAGGGAGTCACCGAACCGGAGTGGCTGCTTACCTTTCCCTTTGATTTCGATTCCGTTTAGCTTTGTGCCGCGGGTACTGTTGAGATCTTCAACCCAGACCGTACCATCCTGCTCCCAGATTCGCCCGTGGAGTCTTGACACTCGTTGGTCGGCCGAGAGATCGAGTATCACCGCGCATTTATCCACTGCGCGCCCAAACAAGACTTCCGGTTCTGGTGTCTCCCAGATCCTTTGTGTGCCGTGATAGGAAGTGGCAATACGCATTGCAGATTCATGCAGAACCAATGGCCTGCCTAGAAAAGCACGGAGCATTGATTAAGCCGCCCATTCCGACCTTATGCCCACGCATGGTGGGCCACCGGTGGGACTGTGCTCCTGCTAAAAGCTGTAGGAAACTCCCACTAGCGGAATCGCTGTCGAGCGCAGCCCGCTATTATTCATTTTCAACAGCACATTTCCAGTGACCACCAAGTTGCCAAACGGATTGTACTTGATTCCGAGCGACCCGCTAAAGATGTTGTAGTCCGTTGTTCGCACGCCCAAGTCCGGATGCGTAGTTCCCGGCGTCAAATCCGCACAGCTCGCATCACCGCACTTTCCCAAATCGGTGTAGGGACTTAAGAAAAGTTGGGGCACTCCAAAAAGACGTTGCCCGTAAAAGTCGAAAGCCGCCGTGAGCCGCTTCACGATGGCAACATCCGCGCCTAGCGTGTAGAGAAAGCTGTTCGGGAGTGAGCCCTTGCTATTCGTGGCGGTAGGGCCAACAATGTCGCCAGCGAGAATGGACTGACCATTTATCTGGTATCCAATCGTGGCGTGGGGGGAAACCCGTGCGCGATAAGAGATGATTCCAAACGGTTCGCCCCCCCAGGCACCAGAACCCAGAAAATTCTTCTCGTCTCCGGTGGGGGCACGCACGTTTGCACCTACGGCCACTCCAAGCCGCTCACCCCGGTAGACTTCATACTTCCCCCGAAAGATAACATCGCCAATCCCCGCTGCCGTTGCGGGATTCGGAACGCCGGTTCCCGAGTTGGGAAATGTCGCTTGCAGGCACGGTTGGACAGGTCCGCAACTAGTGACTACCGAAGGATCAAACTGGTGGAATACGCCGCCCGGGAACGCTGGTATGTTTGGAGCGAACGGATAGTTCGGAACAATGGTGGCGCTCGAACTAGCTTTCATTCGGACATCTAGAATGGGGACTACCACCGAAACGTCGAGCCGGCTCGTAAGTCCATAAGTTGCGTACAGAGTGTACTGATTCACGGTAAGGCCGATGTCGGTCGTGGTTTGGATATAATCGCGCACGAAACACGTGCTGCCCGCATAAGGCCCGGTCAGTCCTGTCTGATTTGGGCAGGGCGTGAAGGGTGGGGGAATAAAGGGCTCATGCTTGAAAACAGCCGGTAATTTGGTGATGTCCTGTCCGTCGATCGAATTGAAATTGAAATATTGATAGCTAAAACCCACATAGAGCTTTCTGCGCCCGATGGTACCCGCGCGCTCTCCAAGTATTGGCCCGAGGCTCTCTTCGGTCGAGGGTGCGAAAGTCTTCAAGGAAGAATCGTAGACAAATATGAAACCGGAGGCAGGCGAAGGGATGGGCAATTGAGACACCTGGATACCAACCGCTTCGTTGATTGGCCCAAAACTGGAAAGGAAGTCACCCTCGAAGTGAGCTTGATGACTATTCGCAAGCAACGGCGCATTAGGGCCACTGCCGAGACCGGACGGACCATACAACTGCGGAAGCACGCAAACCAAGTTGTGGCTTGGTGTCCCATTCAGCGGACAGATTCCCTGGGCAGAGGCTTCACAAGCGGCAAAAGTGGCTAGGGCTATAGAACCCGCGAACATGAGCTTCAGCATGGGACTCCTCCGTGCCAAACCCCTAGATTACTTGCCCAGAAAAACAACGTACCCCCACAATCGATGCGAACCGGAAGTTTGCCAAAGAGTGGGAGCCCGGAAAGTCTATACTGCGAATCTCTTTTGTCAAGCTGGGTTTAGCAGGAATCAGCGTTATTTGATGTCAGTGATGATCCAGACCCCGTTCGATTTCGCCAAGTGAAAGACCGCCCTATCTTTGCGGCTGTTTACTTTGGCTCCCTTTGGAGTATATTCCTGAGAGACTTGCCCCGTGATCACGGCCGTGGTCCCGTCTGTACTTATCTGCACGGAATCGATAGCCACGTTCATCCGAATGGAGCTTGCCAGCTCAAACGAGGATTTGTAACGTGCGTAGCGTTCCCCCATACTTGGCCAAATTTGCCGCAGTGCGTTCGCATCCCGTCTTTCGAACGCTTGCGCATAACGCTGGACGACGGCTCGGACGGCCACATCATTGTCTGAGGGAGCCGGAGTGACAATTTCGGGTGACTTCACGGGCGGAGTCACCGGGACAACGGGAGGAGCATTCAAGGCGTCAAGTTTGGCGCTGATGTCGCTAGTGTATTTCCGAGCTTCTTCCGCATGCGGACCGCCTCGCTGGGCGATGGACTGAAAGTCGGAGCGAATCCCTGCAAGGGCGTTCTTGTCGCTGGCGCTTTGGGCCTGCTGGTATTTTTGTACAGCGAGCTGAAATTCCTTGTCCGCGATCTTGTTTTGCGCTCGAGTCTGCACGTCAATGATTGCATTAGCAATGCCGTTCACATAGCTCTGTGCTTCGCCAGAGTGAGGGCCCCCTTCACTGGCAAGGGATTGGAATTTTGGCTCCAGAGCCTTGAGTTTCTGGACTGCAGCGTCGTCTTCACCTTGCTTGAGCTGGTTAAACTGGCTCTCCCATTGTGACAGCTGGGCTTGCTCCGCCTGATCTATCTCCGCGGTTAATTGGCTCGGATCGGCTCCGTTTTGTTGGATTTGGGCGGCCGCCTGACGGGCGGAACGGAAATCACCTTGTTTCAGATCCAGGCGCGCCTGGGCCAGTAGCCTATCCCGTAGCTGATGTTGGGGTATGACAGTGTCAAGGTATCTCTGGGCGTCGTCCCTGCGAACACCTCCGGACGGTAGTGCCAGGATTTGGCGCAGTTCATTCTCGGCGTCCTTGTAGCGTCCAATGGCCTCTCGGCTTTTCGCTTGTTGCCAGAGCAATTCTTCTCGCAGTCTCAACTCGCGAACGCTTGCATCCTTTAGGGATTCTTCAATGCCCACTAGTTTCTTCTGGATATCAGTCGTCAATGGACCATTTAATGAAGCTGCCTGCTGTAGCGTTCGCATCGCCCCCTCAAGGTCATTGGCGGCGATCAATTGGTCTGCTGAGTTAATGGCGTCGCGTTGTTTGATCTCAAGCGGATCGATTTGCGGTTTTGTAACGCGGGGCTGAGACGTAGCTTCCGGTACGACCACATGCGGTGGTTTCGATGTGGAAAAATACACCCCCGTCCAAACCGCCAAAGCCACCCCAAGTCCTGCCAGAGCAAGTAGAGCCAGTTTCCGCCATGCCGGAACCGGGATCGGCTGCAAGTTCCTCGAAGCAGACTGAGCAGTAACGGAAGGCACTTGCGCTTGAATCCCGGTCTGAGGAGGAATTACGACATCTGGGGGCCTGGCTGCGGTTTCACTCTCCCTTACTGCAGAATCTGAAGGTACGGAGCTCAATGGGGCGGTTGGTGGCTCCTGCGGCGAGTGGAGCGCAGGTACAAATGGTTGAGGGGAATGGGTTGGCTGGGCCGGTGCGTCCTCGGTTGTTGGCGTTTCAAGCGCAGCATCTTTGTCAGCGGGAGGAGGGCTGAAAAGATCCGGAGGGCCCTGGTGGAACGCGTACTCTTTGGCGAAATTGGAAGGCATCGAAGGGGCCTCGGATCCCTGCGGCGCCATTGCGGAAGATGCGGCGGCATCTCTGATTTCTTGAGAAACATGTTGCACGCGTGAGTCGAACGGCTCCAATACATGGGTGTCCAGGGCCAATTCCAGGGTTCGATTGGCCTCATCCAGATTTCCGGACTCCATTAAGGTGCGGATGGTCTCAAGACTTCTTTCCTGCTCTCTCTGCTTTTCGCGCGCCTCAAATTCAACCTGGGCGGAATTCAACAGCTGGGTCAGATCCGTGTCAGGTCCGTAGGTGAAGAGTGTCTGTTTCGCGAGGTCAATCGCTTCGCTGAATTTCTCCCGGTTGATCTTGACTCTGATTTCGCGGATTCGCTGCTCGATACGCTGACGGGTTTCGAGTTTCTTTTGTTGAGTTTCTGCTCGCCGGAGTAAATCGAGAAGTTCTGGATTGTCCGGCAGAGTCTTGAGACCGCTTTGAGCCATCCGGATCGTCTCTTCAAAACGGTTGGCATCGAATAGCGCCCTGGTTTCGCCTACGGCCTTCCGAAGGAAAAGCTCGCTTTCGATCTGTGCTTGCTGGCTGCTCGCGAACTCAGAAAGGCGCGTCAGGGCCGTGTCGCCTGGAAACTCGTTCAAAAGCACCCTAGTCCGGGAAACAACGTCGGGATACTTCCTCTCATTCATCAGCTTCCTGAGGGCTTCTATTTCGCGATGCATCCGCTCGGTCTGAGCGTGCTTTTCTTGTTCTCGTTGCACGAGCGCGCGCAGCTTGACGACCCCTGCATCCTTTGGGTGGTCAGAAACCATGGCATCCAGAAGCGCCAAGGCTTCCCCAAAGCGCTGTGCAGCCAAGTGGGCCCTGGCGTCCGCAAGCTTTTGTTGTTTCTGCTGCTCTTCCCAATCCTCGCGAGCCGTTTCAAGCAGCTTTACGATTTCCGTCTCACCTGGAAATTCTGTTTGCAATCGGTTAAGCAGAGTGATGGAATCGGCGTATTTTCTGGAGGCCAGCAGATTTCGAGCTTCTGCCACACCTTCCCGTTTGTGATGCTCCGCTTGATCCTTCCGGGCCGAATCGAACAACTTGCGATAGTCATCTTCCGCGGGAAATTCATTTTGCAGGGAAGCAAGCAGCGAAAGAGCTTTTTCATAGTTCCTGGACGCCAGGAGACTCCGGACTTCTGTTAATCGCTGGTGCTTATATTGCTGGGCCTGCTCCAGGCGGACCGTCTCAAGCAACTTGATGATTTCCTCGTCGCCGGGAAATTCCTTCATTAGAGCAGTCAAGAACGTGATGCACTCTGCGAAACTTCGCGTGGCTAAAAGCTTTCTGGCCTTGGCCACACCCTCCTGCCTCCGTTGTTCGGTTTGACCCGCACGGATGGCCTCGAGCAATCTGGGGATTTCCTCGTCTTCGTGGAATTCTTCTTGCAGAGCCGTCACGAAAGTAAAGCATTCCTCAAAGGCCCGTGAGGCTAATAGCTTTCGAGCTTTGGCCAAACCTCGTTGTCGGTGCTGCTCCACTTGGTCCCTACGAGCATCCTCAAGAAGCCCGGTTATCTCCGCATCGCCAGGGAACTCCATACGCAGGGCATTCAGCAGCGAGAAGCATTCGTCGTGGCGTCCGGCAGCGAGGACACTCTTCGCCTCGGCCAAACCCTGCAGCCTGCGTTCGTTCGACTGGTCTTTACGGACATCTTCCAAAAGCCTGAGAATTTCTTCGTCGCGCGGAAACTGTTTCTGAAGGTTTGTGAGTAAGGCCAGGGACTCTTCGTAGTGCCTTCCTGCCAGCAGATTTCGAGACTCAAGTAAGGCCTGCTGCTTCTGTTGTTCAGCCTGATCCTCGCGGACGGTTTCAAGGAGTCTTGCGACCTCATCTTCGTCTGGGAACTCCTTCGACAAGTTCACCAAGAGCTGGATGCACGCACCATAATTCTGTTGTGTCCAGAGGCTTCTCGCGTTTTGGGTGCCTTCCAGCAGTTCTAACCGCCTTTGCCGTTCCGCCTTCTCCCTGAGTACTTGTTGTTGAAGAGCGAGTGCTTGCTTGTTGGAAGGCTCGATTTCGAGCACCCGATCGACAAGTATCTCGGCTTCCTCAGGCATACCCTCGGCTAGGTGCTTTTTGGAAGCTTGTAGCCAGTCGGCGACAAGTTGAGCTTTATCAAGTTCGTTCCGAACCAGTCTTTGCAGCTCTTGAGCGGGTGCAAAGTTGGAATCCAGCTGTAGAGCACTATCGGCTGCCGATTTCGCCTCCTGAGTCTTTCCTTCATCCAACAGTGCCCGGCCCTTCTCGACAAATTGTTCAACCTTCGGCCGGACTTGGAGACGCTTGAGTTCGCCGTTGACCTTCTCCAACAAAGATCGAGCATGCTGGTTGCCGGAGTCGATCTGGAGGGTCTGGCGCAGTAGATCTCGGGCCTCGGTAAACTCTCCTTGTTCAACGCGTTGTCGGCTTTGCACGACGAGCTCAACCACGGCTTGTGCTTGAAGCTTCTTACAAATCGGATCCAGCTCTAGTAACAGATCTTCCATTGACTGGTATCGATCGCCAGGAGCCTTCCGTAAGACTCTTGACACAACGATTTCCAATTCGGGCGGGCAATCGGGCAAGACTTGATTTAGCGGGCTCGGCTCCTGGTTACAGATACTATGCATGAGGCTGGCCGGCGTGGCGCCGGTGAATGGTCTCTGGTAAGCCAGTAGCTCATACATAAGAACCCCGAAGGACCAGATATCCGATCGCTCATCGGCATGCTCGCCGTGATATTGCTCCGGCGACATGTACGCAAAGGTTCCGATAAGCATTCCGGTTTGGGTTCGGGACGCCTCCATTACCCGAGCGATTCCAAAGTCAACTACCTTGACGATGCCATCCCGGTTGATCATGACGTTGCCGGGCTTGATATCGCGGTGAATGATGCCCCTTTTATGGGCGTAATCGAATGCGCGACACGCTTGCATGGTGTAAACGAGCTTCAGCGAAATAGGGAAAGGGGCGCGGCGCACAATTACCTGCTCGAGATTCTCTCCCTCTACCAGCTCCATAGCGATATAAGGAAGTTCCCCCGCCTCCCCCATATCGTAGATCGTGACGATATTCGGATGCTGCAAACCCCCCGCCGATTGGGCCTCCCGGTAAAAGCGCTGGAGCAGGTTGGGATCTTCAGCGACACCCGTCGTGATGGTCTTGAGCGCCACCAGCCTGTTGATGACTGGATCGCGAGCACGGTAAACCACACCCATGGCGCCATGTCCCAGTTCTCCAAGAACTTCGTATTTGCCCAACTTCTTCAACCCGCACCTCTAACTGCTTCATCGCGGTCTAGGGCCTCGCGAACTGCTCTGATCTCGGAAGAATATTCAGCCCTCCAAAAAAATCTTTCTGATAAAAAGGCCTTCATCCTTGCTGATGCCTTAATCAGGCGATGTCTTACGCCAATTTTTGAATGACAGACGGCGAGTCAGGCGCGTTTCGTCGACCTCGCCAACTTGTTTACTAATACTCGCACAGTAACACCTTTGAGTCTCAGAGATCTCACCCGTACGCACGGAAAGATAGGACTGCGCTAATCAACACAGCTCCCAAAATGTTCCCAAAATCGGCTGAAAGCGTCAATCAAGTAAGAACCTCACCTCCGGAATCACACGCCGACTCACGGAAAATCTTCCCTCGGGGCAACGTAGGCTATTTCTCCACGTTTAGGGAGGAGGATCCGGGTAGGCATCCTGTTTATCCTAGCAGACCCGGAGACGCGTCAGCACTTCTTCCTAAGTTGATCACGCCCGAGACGCAGGTTGGTTGATAAAGATGTCGTGCCCGGTTCAATTATTTTGGTATCCGCGAAGATTGGTGGCAAACGAAGGGATATTTAGCGAGCATTCCTGTGGATCGAAGTTTATGATGCGCTATATGCCATCAAGTATACATGCAATCCAAAATGACACCGAGAAAACAGCCCTGCTACTGCGGCCACGGAAGACCATCCACTACGTTACCCACAGCAAACTCTGGCAGAGAGGCCGCAACTCCTGCCGCTTTCCCGGGTGCTCGTATCCCGACTACAAGCCGAAAAGAACAAGACTGCATCGCGCTACTCAGATCCGGCCATGAGAAGCTCTACGTTATGACTGCCGATTTTTCCCATGAGCCACAAGTGCATCGACCCGCCAAAATCCCCAGAACGGTAGTCGGAAGTACCGGCCCTCGTGCCGAAATACCTTTATGAGCATTGGTACACACACGGATTAGCACAACCAGGGCTGCCTGGTTGACAAGCCCAATGATGATCCGTTGCAGGATTCGGTCTCTCCCGGGTGGGGAAGCCTCAATGCCGAAATCTCGCAGATTGGCCACGACTTTTTCGTGATTCCGCAGTGTCGGGGGAACCCTGCAGCCCGGTCATCTGTTCGATCAGTATGCAGTAATAGACCGGGACGGCAGTTTTAGGTCGACGGCGAACTTGGTTGATGGTATAGCCGCTCTGCCACCACAAGGACCTCTTTCGCAGCAAGGAGCGGACGTAATCCCGGGTCTTGGTGTCTTCGGGAGCGTTCGGAATCTCGACGTAGCGCCCGAGCACTACCACGCTTTTCCAATCATCGTGGGCGTGGATTTCATCGGTCTCCACGCACACCAGAGGATTCTCCCGCATCCACATGATTTTCTGTCCCAATGTAGAGAAGCAGTACAAGCGATCGACATCGTAGGAGAAATAGATCGGGACAATGTAAGGCCGATCATTCGACGCGCAGGCCAATCTGCCAAAGCCGAGACGCATGAGGAGTTCTCGACATTCTTTACTTCGCATCCTCGTAATCAGCATGGATGACCAGCCAATCTGCGTCCGTGTCTCAACCGAGCTGTGGTACGCAATAATTCCATCCCGCGGTTTTAAACGCAATGTAACATTGTTACATTCTGATCACCGGCTCGTTTCCCTCTATCTGAATCTCATTGATTTCAGAGGAAGTCACGCCGGAAAGCATTTTGGGGAGGAACTTAGGCAACATGACAATTCGCCAGGGACAGGCATGCGCAGAAATTGGCGCGCGACTCCGGCTGGGAATATGGCGGGCCCATCGCGGGACACTTGATTGGACGATTTCCGCACGAGCGAATCGCCGGAGATAAAGTCACTTGTATGTTCACCCGCACAATCCGAACAGGATGCGGGCCTCGATGCAGAAGGTCAAGAGCGTCACTGGATTTTCGAGATTCACGTTGTGAACCGCGCCCGACAAATTGGCGGCTTCTACGAAGAACTGCTTACGCTCGGCTGAACTGCGACAGCGTTGGGGCCCTCTCAAATCCCAGTTTGACTACCTGAATTTACACTCGAGCGGAGCACACTTGGGAATCCACTAATCGAAGCGGAGTGCGACCAATGGGTCGAGCCCAGCACCCAGACGTGCTGGCACATAACAGGCAACAAAAGCGACAGCCAGAAGGACCCCGGCCGAGAAAAGCAGTGGCACAATCTCCAAACCGTGGACTTCAGACAAGAAGCTAGCCAGCACGCGATTCATTGCAACCGTAACCAGCACGCCAATTGCCAGGCCGGCGAAGCTTAGTTTGAGACCCCGCATCAGCACACCGGACAAAACCTGATTGCTGGTGGCGCCGAGCGCCATGCGAATGCCGATTTCATGGGTGCGCTGGATCACCGAGAAAGCCATGACTCCGTAAACACCCAGAGCGGCAAGCAGCAATCCAAATCCACCGAAGAAACTCATCACGCGTGCCCCGAGCCGCTCTCTCTCGAGGCTTTCGGAGTAGTAGCGATCCATCAGCGAAATATCGTAGAGGGCCAGAGATTTGTCCGCTTGCCAGACAGCTTGCTTGATGCTGCTGACCATTGATGGCGAATCCGACCGGACGCGCACCATCAGATAGATGGAATCCGCAGCCGCAGTTTCAGCATTTTGCGCGTACGGGAGGTACCACGTTTCGCGAGGATCGCCAGGATCACCTGCGTCGTGCACATTGCCGACGATTCCTACTACCGTAAGCCAGCGCGCATTTGGACGATCCATGCGTATGTGCTTGCCGAGGGCATCGGCATTGGGCCAGAAGCGCTGGGCCATGTCTTTGCTGACGATGGCGACGGGCTCACCTCGCTCATTGTCGAGATCGGAGAAAGCACGACCTCGCAGCACTGGAATATCCATGGTGCGGAAAATATCGCTGCTGACCAGGCGATGGTTGACGATAAAATCCGCGCTCCTTCGGCTGATGTCCGTGCCCTCGACGATTATGGGGGCACCCCAAGTGCCTCCTCCTAGCGGATTTACGGTGGTGGCTGCCACTGCCGCGACTCCGGGTGTAGAGCGGATCGCTTGGAGCATGCTGTTGACCAATACAGTGCGACGGGGACCGGCGGGGTACTCGTATTGCGACGGCGTGATCTCCATAGTGAGGAGTTGGTGAGGCTCGAAACCGAGGTCGCGGATTTGCAAGCGACGAAGATGCTCGGTCATCAGCGCAGCTCCTGCAGTTAGCACAAGGGCGAGAGCGGTTTGCGCGATGACAAAACCATTGAGCACACGATGCGCAGTCCGCCCTGCACCGGAACTCGATCGTCCGGCTTGCCTTAGTGCATTTGCTGAAGCATCTCCTGCGTGTCCCAATCCCGGAAATAGTCCTGCGAAAATTCCCGCAAGCAACGAGAGCGTTACACCGAAGAGCAAGACGCGATGGTCGAGTTCTGGAGTGGGCATGCCCAATTGCAGGCGGAAATCGGACGGAAGGAGTGTGGCCAAATAACGGTTCAGCCATGAGGACAAGAGCAAGGCGCAGGCGCATCCTGCGACGGCTAAGAGAATGCTTTCCGTCATGTTCTGCTGAAGTTGGCGCGCGCGGCTGGCGCCGAGAGCCGCACGAATGGCGAATTCACGTGCGCGGACGGCAGAACGGGCAAGAAGCAGGTTAGCGATGTTGACGCAGGTAAGGAGCAGTAGAAAACCTACCACACAAAGCAGCGCGAACACGGTGCGTTCCTGATTGTCGTTCAGATTTTCACGGAGCGTAATGCTGGCCACTTCATATCCCGGTGGCGTAACAGGATATGTTTCCTTAATTCGCGCAGTTACTTGAGCGAGCGATTCGCGAGCCCGCTGTGCCGTGAGGCCGGGCTTGATGTGGGCGAAAACCGCGAATTCACGAGCGGGGTCCAAGTGGTCTACGGCAAAAGGAAGCCAAATGTCCGCGTCATACGGGAAGTTGAAGCCATGGGGCATGACGCCGACTACACGAAAGATCTGATTTCCGAGTGTGACACTTTGCTGCAGGGCCGAAGCGCTGCCGCCGAAACGCCGTTGCCACAGCCGATTACTGATTAGTGCAATGCCGCTTCCCAAACCTTTGCGCTCTTCTTCCGGCAGGAAGTCCCGGCCCAACATGGGCTGTACTTTAAGCGTTGAGGACCAACCCTCGGAACGGTAAACCACGCTGATTCGCTCGGGCTCTGTGCCCCCAGCAAGTGTCAGGCTATCTCCCGAAAGGGCAACCATGCCATCGAATGCCGAAGCTGTTTCGCGAAACATCACGACGTGGGGACTGTGCATACCGAAAGTACTTAGATGGCCGTCAGGCCCGCGGTTGGAATCGAGAACGCGCAAGATACGATCCGGATCGGCGAGAGGGAGGCTGCGGAAATAAATGGTGTTTACGAGGCTGAAAATGGAAATGTTAGCGCCCAGGCCGAGAGCTAAGGTGAGGACAGCGACGGTGGTGAACATCGGCGCGCGACGGAGGAGCCGGAGTGCGTAACGCAAATCCTGCCAGAGGCTTGCCATTCTCGATTACCTAGGCTAGTAGACGTGTCAACCTGGGCTTTGTTTCGGGAGCCGGAGAGAAAAAGGTATATCCCGGATGCATTGGCACAAGTTCTACGCCGATACACGGAAGGGAAGGATGGTTACTCTTCACGACGAGGACCGGACGGCTACTTGACCAGCGCAACTCGTTCAAAGCGCTGCACGGAGCAGTTCTAGTTGTGTTCATTTCGGTAGCTCTTCGCCGGCCTGCTCCCGCACCATGTACTCGGCGTACCAGTCCGGCCAGTTGGGGTCGGCTTGCCCCGTCCGCGCCTCGTGCTGCCCGTGCGCGGCCGCCGCACGCCGAAGCGCGCTCGCCAGATCGTTCGCCGTCGCAAAGGTCGTCGTCGCAGGGTCGACGCGACCGGGGAGCCGGGTCGTGATTTCCTGGAACAGCCAGCCGTTGCCGTCCGGATCATGGAATGAAGCGAACGACCGGTAACTGCGATGCTCGGCATCCGGACCGCTGACTCGGAGCTGTCCAAATAGGTAGGGCTCGTCCGTGCCCGCGTACACGCCGGCGGCATCGTGGAACACTTCGCTGATCTCGACGCCGCGATCGAGCAGGTTTTTGCGGGCGGCCTGGATGTCGGAGACGATCAGATACAGGCCCTGGGCGGAGCCGGGTGCCGCCGCAGTGACGTTCTTGCCGAAGATGATCGAGCACCCCGAACCCGGCGGCGTGAACTGGGTCACGCGGAAGTCTTTACCACTGTCGTAGTCGGCGTCGAGCCGCCACCCCAGCTTCCCGTAGAACTCCTTCGCGCGGTCGACATCCGAGACAGGGATGACGACGACCTCGAACTTCATGTCAACTCTCGCGACGCCCGCGTCGCTGGTCGGATCATTTGTACGGACTGCCTTGGTGCTCACGGCTGCCTCCTTCGTTGTGTGCGATGACTGTTGGGCTTTCACCATTCCGTCGCGGATCATGCTTCGTACGTGGCGGCTCGGGTCGGCCGGGAGATCGCTCTTCGAGCCAAAGCTTAATGTAGTTCGGTCGCGTCGGCCAGTGAAGGGCAAAACGCTAGCACAGCTAGTGGTCCGGCGCATTAAATCCCGGTAAATCGCGTTGTCGGAAACTGGCCCACTAATCTGCCAACCCGGTGGCATTACTTCCGCTTGCCCGTCACTCGGACAAAATTGGTCAAGGCACTGATGTTCCACTGAGGTAGTATGATCGACAGCACCACGGGCGCGATAATCTTGGCCTGAATCCTTTCCTCCGGAACTTATGAAACGGCACGCGCTCATCTACGGGTTAATCGGTGGGATCCTGATTGCCGTGCTGAAGTGGACAGAGTATCGGTTCCTGGTAATCGAGCATTCGATCGAAATCTACGGTGGACTGACGGCGGCGACCTTTGCCGTTCTTGGTATCTGGCTCGGCCTCAAGCTGACAGGGACGAAGGAGAGGGTCGTTGTGAAGGAAGTCCTTGTCCCGGCCGGGAAACCGTTCGTCCCGGACGAGAGAAAACGAGAGCACCTCGGCATCACCCGCCGCGAGTTTGAGATCCTTGAACTGATAGCCCAAGGTATGAGCAACCGCGAGATCGCCGGGAGGCTTTCTGTGAGCGAGAACACGATCAAGACCCACTCCAGCCGTGTTTTCGACAAATTAGGAGCTAAGCGACGGACGCAGGCGGTGCAGCTCGGCAAGGAATTCGGCTTGCTTCCTTGAACTACTCACGCGAACGAATGATTTTTCTCTCCCGCAGCCAAAATCACCCGAAAGGATGACGACAGAGACCATATGGTGGCTCAGTATTCGCGTTTAGCATTCCCGGCAGCGGATTTGTTTAAGTACTTACATTTCAGAAGGAGCGAACATGGAGCTTGGTGCGTTTTCAATCAGCTTGGCTGTCAAAGACATTGCAGCTTCGAGGGCTTTCTACGAGAAGTTTGGATTCAAGGCCTTCGCCGGATATGCTTCCAAGAACTGGCTGATTCTGAAGAACGGCCCTCACGTAATCGGTCTCTTTCAAGGCATGTTCGAAAAGAACAGTCTAACCTTCAATCCCCGCTGGGACAGCAATGCCAGCAAGCTCAATACGTTCACAGACGTTCGCGATCTACTGCGCGAATTGGAAGCACAAGGTGTACCTCTAACGACCGAAGCAGACGAGACATCCACGGGACCGGCGAGTGTTACCACAATTGACCCGACGGGAACTCAATTCTAGTCGATCAGCGCGTCTGAATCTGAATGGAGACAACTATGCAAAAAACCATACTAACTTTCGGGCTGATTTCCGGCGCTCTTTCCTCGCTGATGATGGTGGCGACGGTGCCGTTCATGGACAGGATAGGCTTTGACAAGGGCGAGTACTTCGGCTACACCGCCATTGTGCTCTCGTTTTTGCTGGTGTTCTTCGGAATTCGCTCGTACCGCGACAACGTCGGCAACGGCCAGATCACCTTCAACAAAGCGTTTGCCGTCGGGATCTCCATTACTCTGATTTCGTGCATCTTCTATGTTGTAACGTGGGAAGTTCTCTACTTCAACTTTCTGCACGATTTCATGGACAAATACGGCGCCTATATGGTCGAGAAACTCAAGGCCTCGGGCGCGAGTCCCGCAGCTGTCCAGACGCAACTTCGGCAACTGAAAAAATACAAGGAGCTGTACGAAAACCCGCTGTTCAACGCAGCGATCACGTTTATCGAGCCTTTCCCGATTGGGCTCGTCATCACGCTGATCTCCGCGGCGGTCCTGAGGGGAAAGCCGCAATCGCAACCCGCACAATCGCCCTTGCCGGCATCCCATTGAACGGGATGGAAACAAATGACCCTATTAGCGCCTGGTTCGAACCTCGGCCGTCATGTGTTTGGAGTGGCGGCTTTCGCCTTTGGCTTCATCACGCTGGCTTGGCATGATTACAACGGTTGGCATCAACCGCGTTGCCTTATCTACGCTGCCGCCGCCGCCCTGATCTTCGGCGGCGCTGCGATGCAGTTCCGTCACGCCGCGAAAACCGGCGCAGCCGTCCTTGCTGCGGTTTATCTTGTCTTCGCCTTACGGTGCGTGCCAGGAATCGTCGCCGCACCGCAGATCTACAATAGCTGGGGCAACTTCTTCGAGCAGTTCTCCCTCCTGACCGGAGCGGCGATCGTTTATGCACGCTTGCTATCGACATGGTCACCGCAAACACTTAATCGGATCGGCCGCATTCTTTTGGGCCTCTGTGTCGCTTCCTTTACCCTCGAACAGGCGCTTTATCTTCACGCGACCGCCCATCTTGTTCCCAAGTGGCTTCCGCCAAGTCAGATGTTTTGGGCGGTAACGACCACTGTTTTGTTCGCACTCGCCGCTGTGGCTCTTCTTACGAATCGCATGGCACTTTTCGCCACTCGCCTGCTGACCATGATGCTCGTGAGCTTTGGGCTACTCGTCTGGGTACCGTTGGTTGTTTCGGATCCCCCCAATCATACGAATTGGAGCGAAATCGCCGAGACCTTCGCGATTGCCGGAGCAGCATGGATTCTCGCTGATCTCCTCGGCGAGTATAGGCTTAACGACCATCGCCCGCGATGACGTGAGGCGTGCCGGCTCAGGTGAGTATTTACTCGCTTCTGGCGACGGTGGAGGCGATCTTCAACCTTGGAACCCTGGCAGTAACGACACTTCTGCAGCCCCGATGTCGGGACATGTTCAGGGGTGGGATTCCCTAGAATGCTCACTTGCGTTTCGTGGACTTCTTTCCGCCAGAAGTATTGAGAGCGACGGCCGCCCGGATGAGCGCTTTGAACGCATTCGCGTCAATCTCCTCACCCTCGTGAATGTCGATGGCGCGCCTTACGTTCCCGTCAAGGCTCGAGTTGAAGAGCTTGATAGGATCTTTCAAGGAAGCGCCCTTAAAGAAGGTCAGCTTCACTATCGACTTGTACGACTCTCCCGTGCAGATGCCCCCGTCATGGGACCATACCGGGGTTCCCCTCCACTTCCACTCTTCCACAATATCAGGGTCGGCCTCCCTGATGAAGGCGCGCATCCTTGCTAGTGTATCGCCTCTCCAGTCACCCAACTCGGCAATCCTTTCGCTGATTAGTTTGGAAGCTGCCTTGCCTGCTACCTTTGGTTGACTCTTCATCTTCCTACCTTTCGTTGGGGTGTAATTTGACCCTAGCGCAATGATGTCTGCATCCTCTCGTCTTGGGAGCTTGGCGATCATTCCCAAGCCCGGATTCATCCGTGATTCTGCAGCGCGATAAGGCGTGTCTGTATTAAACATTGCCTGCTGCGTTAGTTTTAGCTGTCCATCACGATCAAAATAACCAACGTTCCATATCGTGCTTCCTGATGGATTGCCGAAAAAGGGGAATCACTATTGGTTGCCGTTGTTATTCATATTCCTCTCTTCCTTTATTTGTGCCACAGACCGACACCGTTGAGCAAGCTCGTCAGCCCCTGGGTCGCCCTTTGTGCTACTCTTCTATCAAGCACCAAAGCAACCCCTAATGAGATCCCTGATAGTAGTCCGGATGTAAGAAACACCAGGTTATAAGATCCGAGAGTAGGGTACGAGCCTTGAACCCCGTTAATAGTCCCATGATTCGCCATGTATACCCCAGCTACGGCTGGGCCTGTCGACATTCCGATGAACAGTAGCAAAGCCCCTACCGCTGTTGAAATCTCAATGAACTCTTTTGGAGATTCCGATACAACTATGTTCCATGTTGCAGTGATTGCCAACGATAGGCCTGTTGCAATTACGGCCAAGTTTGCAGATACTGCAAATTCTGTCGAATGAAATACCAATAATTCAATTGATCCAACTAGGCTGATTAAGCTGCCAATGATGATAGGCTTTCTGTTTCCTGTTTTATTTATTATGAATGGTGAAATACTTGCAAATATCAAGAACATTATCATGAAAGGTAGCTGACCAATTAAACGAATCAAAGTGACAAGATATCTGAGACCGTCAGTTCTATCTGATCGATAGAGTACTTGACATATCTCGAACTCAGAGCCACATTTATATCAATATGTTTCTGTCTACAATCCTTTAGAGTTCCTAATGGTCCTGGCGGATACAACGGGAAATCGAAACCTAATCTTGTGATGAATTTGTTTGTTTTACGGCAAATATGCTAGGAAATAGAATGCAGGATGAATTGATAAGCCCATTGTTTTTCGGGTTTGATCTTTAGAATAATCCTTTTATGTTTTTGGTCTTCGATAAAAATATCTACCGATCCCAAGATATTTTTTAGCAAGCTTCTTTAAATGTTCATCTGCTCCATCAGTTGCCTGCACAATAACCCTTCGTCATTCGTGCATTTCCATTTTTATCCAGGAATATCACCTCCTATTTGTTGGCCTGTCCATTGATTCATGCCCCAATAATTGGCTATGGTGCTATGATACGTACCAGTACGCATCGTGTAGTGGTCAAAGGTTCCAGTCGAATGCTGATTTATAACTACAACATCGTATAGTTCAGTATAGGGTAGCCTCGTGATATGACCATTTACACCATCTTCCATAATGATTCCTTGTGTCATAATTTCAAGAATCCATTCCACATGTCTGTGCCTATCATATATTTTTCTGACTGAATCCTCCATGGAATATTTTTAAATGCATTTGTGTAGAAAGGCATCTGAAGTGTTTTAGGTAACGAATCACAGCCACGAATTGAAGCAAGCCACTATACGGTTTCGTCGAGTGCTTTGAATAATCTACTATCGATATGGATTCAGAAATAAGGAGAATATTGAAGTCAAACAAACAATAGCATATAATATATTT
>Ga0207693_10001148_pt1 | contig 23648 bp, 19 predicted proteins | sample LARL81metaG_FD_184347 | JGI IMG/M metagenome (GOLD analysis project Ga0207693, IMG submission 184347) | Corn, switchgrass and miscanthus rhizosphere microbial communities from Kellogg Biological Station, Michigan, USA - LAR L8-1 metaG... | ecosystem: Host-associated > Plants > Roots >... | reverse complement strand
AAAGAGCATTGCGGCGAGGCGCCGCAATGAGCACGCGAGGGTCGCGTGCGCTTCCCGGAAAGATCAATCCGCCGCGGCGCGTACCGAACTACGCCGCCAATTTGACCGCGTCTTTGTGGCCGAGGATTTTCACGGTTTGTTGGAGCTGCTCGGTTTTGAGGGGCTTCTTCAAGACCGTGATCGGACCTTTAGCCAGGATGCGATCGAGCATTTCGCTGTCGGGATAACCGGTGATGATGACGATAGGACAATCGGGTTGCTCCCGTTTCACGAAATCGTAAACGTCGTCGGCCGGGCCATCGGGCAATTTCAAATCGAGGAAGACGAGATCGAACCGCTGTTTCTCGAGTGCGGCGATCGCTTCCTTGACGGTTCCGACGACAACGCGACTAAAGCCGATCTTCTTGAGGAAAAGCTTGAATAGATTTTGCAAGCTCTCGTCATCATCGACAACGAGGACAGTCGGTTGGCCCGACTTCTCTTCCTTGAGGATGTCTTTATCGAGCGCGTTCTTTTTGATTCGCCAACGACCACCGATTTGAATGGCAGGCAGCTGTCCGCGCTGCACTAAGTAGTAAACCGTCGGAAGTGGAATTCGGAGGTATTTGGCGGTTTCCTTAACGGTAAGCAGGTTATGCATGACAAGGTTTCATCACCTTGCGCCTGCTCACGCAAGATTTATTCACGATTTTATGATTATAAACACTAGAATCAAATGTCAAACCTTTCTTTTTCCAGAAGTTAAAATCTCGTGCTCCCCTGGGTCAACATGGGGGACCCACCCTTCCTTCCCCCCCGGCGAAAGAATTCCGGTGAGAAGATACCAAAGGGGACTAGGCCCGTTTCGTTGCTGGACAAGCGAAATGCCACGGTGAACTATTCGCATTCGCGATGAGCGTTCTTTTTTTCAAGCGCTTCCTGAAACGGCCGCTGCAAATCGCCTCGATTGTGCCCAGCTCGCAGGCGCTGGTCGAGCGAGTAGCGAGCAAAATTGATTTCGACCGCGCTCACGTCATCGCTGAGTACGGTCCCGGTGAAGGCGTGCATTCGCGCGCGCTGGCACAACGGATGCGGCCGGACGCGCGATTATTATTGTTTGAACTTGATCCCGCGTTTTCGCGCGACCTGACCCAACAGTTCGCCGGCGACCCGCGGGTATGCGTGATCAATGCCAACGCCGCGACCATTCGCTTAGAACTGGCGAAACGTGGTATTCCGCACTGCGACTACATCATCTCCGGAATTCCATTCAGCATTCTCGAGATTGAAAAAAAACGTAATTTGCTACGCGAAACCCACGACGCCCTCGCCCCTGGCGGCGCCTTCATTATTTATCAGGTGACAAACGAACTGCGCCAGCATGCGATCGATTTTGCGCCTGACTCCGAGTCCGAATATTTCCTGCAAAACATTCCGCCGATGTTTATCACCGTATTTCGCAAAACCGGCGAACTGGACGGAAACGGCGCGATCGACCCTGCCGACTCGCAGTTCTCGTCCAACTACGCGCGATGAAAAGGGTCGAATCGCGCATCGAAAAAGATTCGATGGGCGAAATGGCAGTACCGAAGAATGCGCTTTACGGCGCGTCGACCCACCGCGCGGTCTTGAATTTTCCGATCAGCGGTTATCGATTCAGCCGGCCGTTCATTCGCGCGCTGGGTCTGATCAAATGGGGCGCGGCCCAGGCGAACCATGATCTCGGGCTGCTCGACGCCCACCGCTCCGCGCTCATTGTCCAGGCGGCGGAAGAAGTGGCGGAGGGCAAGCTCGATGAACATTTCCCGCTCGACATTTTCCAGACCGGCTCGGGCACGAGCACGAACACGAACGCGAATGAGGTAATAGCAAATCGGTGCGCGCAACTCGCGGGCACGCCAATTGGTTCGCGCGAGTTGGTGCACCCGAACGATCACGTCAACATGGGCCAGTCGAGCAACGACGTCATTCCATCCGCCATTCACGTCAGCGCGGCCGAACAATTGAAAGATTGCCTGTTGCCGGCACTGGAGAAATTATTCGCCGCGCTTTCGAGCAAGGCGAAGGAATTCAATCACATTATTAAGATCGGGCGCACTCATTTGATGGATGCGACGCCGGTCCGACTCGGCCAGGAGTTTGGCGGCTACGCCCAGGAGGTGGCTTATGCGAAAGGACGCGCGGAAAAAGCGATCGAGGTCTTGCGTGAGCTGGCGCTCGGCGGCACTGCGGTCGGCACCGGCTTGAATCGGCATCCGGATTTTCCGGCAAAAGTGATGCAGCATTTGCGTCGGCGCACCGGAATTGCATTCTTCGAAGCGCGCGATCATTTCGAGGCACAAGGCGCGAAGGACGCAGTGGTGGAGGCAAGCGGTCAGCTAAAGACGATCGCTACCAGTTTGTTCAAAATCGCGAATGATATTCGCTGGCTCGGGAGCGGGCCGCGTTGCGGCATCGGCGAGATTCAATTGCCGGCGACGCAACCGGGCAGTTCGATCATGCCCGGGAAAGTGAACCCCGTCTTGTGCGAATCGATGATGATGGTGTGCTCGCAGGTTTTTGGAAACGACGCAACCATCACCTGGGCGGGAGCGAACGGAAATTTCGAGCTCAACGTGATGATGCCGGTGATGGCACACAATATTCTGGAATCGATCCGGCTGCTGGGAAATGTGGCGGACGCCTTTACCGAAAAATGCGTAGTCGGGATCGAGGCAAACGAAGAAAGATGTCGTGAACTGGTGGAACTATCCATGGCGATGGTGACGAGCCTGGCACCGAAGATTGGGTACGATCGCGCGGCCGAGATCGCGAAGGAAAGTGCGCGAACTGGCAGAACGGTACGGGAACTTTGCCAGGAGAAAAAGATTTTGCCGGAGAAAGAGCTGAACGCCGCTCTCGACCCAGTTGGGATGACCGAGCCGGGCGGGACTGGATCAGCCGGCGGCTAGGAAAATGCGCACAAAGTACTACGGGGTCAGTTTACTCATTAGCCTGCTATCGATCTCGCTCCTGGCGGCAGAAAAACCGGTCGACATCTCTGCAGTCGTTTCAAAAACCGAAGCGGAGAAAATTCTGGGCGAATCGGTCCGAAATCCGACCCCGCTCAACGTCGACGCCAAGGATGGCCACTACTCCAAGTGCAATTACTACAGCACAGAATCTGTACGTTCGCTTCTGTTGCGGGTCCGCCAGGCGAGCGAGGGCAGCATTGATCCGCAGACCGAGTTTAATCAGGTCACGGGCAACGGCGTCAAATTCAAGACGATTGACGGCCTAGGCGAGAAAGCCGCGGTGTTGAGCGGCGCGCCGGAGAACGGGCTGCCCCCAAACGTGATCATGCTGTACGTGGTGAAAGGACAATCATTTGTCACCATCGGCGTTGGCGGAATGGCCGATGAAGAAGCAGCGCTAACGAAAGCAAAACAGGTCGCAGAGAAGGTTCTGGCGCAACTCTAGAGCGAGTTGCGACGCTTCGCCACAACGGCACGCGCCGCTTTCGCACTGTCTCAAGAATATTTTTGCCTTCTAAGGCGGCGCCTACTTGACTGCTTAAAGCAGTCAAGTCTCCCTCGTGTCTTTCATTTCTTATGCGGGTCTTAGCTGCTACGATGTGGTTGTGTCCGACGCTCGCGGGTTTAACATTTTGGCGTCATGGTAGCGAACGTTCATGGGCCGCAGTTTTCCGGCGGGGCCAATATCGCGATTAAATGTCCGGCCCATACGTATGAACAAACCGTGGCGTTCTATCGCGATACCCTGGCATTGCCCTTGATCGAAGAGGAAGCGGATGGTTGCATCTTTCAATTCGGACCGAACCGGCTTTGGGTCGATCTGGTGCCAAACTTGAGTCAACCCGACATTTGGCTGGAGTTGGAAACAAACGACACCGAAGCCGCCGCGTCGTTCTTGAAAATCAATGGCATTTCACGTCGCGACGAAGTGGAACAATTGCGGGAGGATTTCGATGGTTTCTTCATCTCCGCGCCGAACGGAGTGATCCACCTCGTTATTGGGCAGGAAGAGGCGTGAGCTACGCCCATTGACCCACCCACGTGCCAAGACCAAAGCAGCCAAGCGGCGCCAGCCGACCCTCTGCGGCAAGCTGGTCCACCTGAATTTTCGTCGGCGACGCCTTGGTGTTGTCGGCTGAGCCGAGATAGTCATCGATGACTAACCAACAGCCCGGCATCAGCTTGGGTCCGTAGCGATCAATATCGCGCTTACAGTCGGCGTCTGCGTCCAGAATCAGAAGCCCAACTTGAGCCCGCTCCAAGAGGCGATCGACCGTTGCGATCACCTGCGTTTCAAATGAGTGGCCTTCGATGACGCTGACGCCTCCGGCTACTCCCTGCCGAGTGAGATTGCGCTTAAGCGACCGCAGGATGTTGCGCGTGGCCAAGCGATGTTTACGAAGACGACCGCCAGGTTCAATCGTGATAAGCTTTTTCGACTCGGTCGCTTCCCGCATTCCCCAGGCTGCTGCTATGGTTGATCCACCGCGGAAGGCGCCAATTTCCAGAATGGAACCACGACAGACGCGAGCGAGATGGTAAATGAGCAGCAGCGCGTCCAGGTGCAGCATGGATTGACGGGCGCCGAACTTCCGTAAACGACGGTGGATCGGCTGATGCCGGCAAGACACCACTGACTCCATCAGGGCAAGACACGTGTGGTAACGCTCTGCGTCACTCATGGTGCTTTGCGGAGTTCCCATGCTAGCACTGATCAGCCGCGCCCAGGCGCGGGCGTTATTGCGCACAATCTTGCACAGCTATCACCGGAAGACCAAACCATCTACCGCGCCAAGACCGATTTTTTGGCGGAATTAAACGTGCCGTCCAAAAATCGTTAGGTCGCATGGGGTTTCATCAAGGCGCGCGACCGCCGGGAGCAGGCCCCAGCGCTCGAAACCAGCGGCACGGAAGAGCGCGATACTGGGTTCGTTATTACTGAAAATTAAACCGACCAGTGAATGCATTCCGAGTTGCCGCCCGCGCGCCACCGCTTCCGCCAGCAGTTTCCTGGCGACACCGCGGCGCTGGAGTTGTTTGCTGACGTAAACGCTGATTTCGACGGTGCCACGATAAGCGCAACGCGGGAGAAATTCGCGAAAACTGAGCCAACCGGCGATTGCGCCGTCCAGTTCGGCCACCCAAATCGGATATTGCGCCGGAGAGTGCGCGTGAAACCATTCGCGGCGGCCCTCCACTGTGACCGGTTCCAGTTGCGCGGTCGAAATGCGGGAGGCGATGGCGGTGTTATGAATTTCGACGATCGCCGGAAGATCCATTTCGGCGGCATCGCGGAGGACAATTCCTGTAGCCGCGGTTGTTGGCCGCGGCCCATCAATTTTTCGCTGAGCTGCCGCGGTCATCGACCGTGGCTACAACGCTGGCGCGCTAGAGAAGAGCGCGCTCTCAAACGTGGGCTGGAAATCGTCGCGTGAGGTTTCACCGATATGAAATCGTGGGCTGATGGCGTTTTGCAGCGCGCAATAGATTTCTAGATCGGCGCGGCCATTTCGCTCCAGTTGCGCGCGAATCGCGCCGGCGGCCAGTTCCGGAGTATTGCAATCGCGGGAGAGATGGCCGAGCACGACACGTTCAATTTTTCCAGGCAGCAATTGCTCAAGGACGCCGGCCGCGGCAGCATTGGAAAGGTGGCCATGTCGCGACATGATCCGTTGCTTCACCGGCCAGGGCCGATGCGGATCGTTCTGCAAAAGTTTCTCGTCATGATTCGTCTCGATAACGAGCGCGTGCACCTCGCGCAGACGTTCGATCAACATTTTTGTGGGATAACCAAGATCGGTAATGAAACCGAGGCCACGATTGCCGGCGTGAAAAGCGTAACCGACTGGCTCTACCGCGTCGTGTGGGACGGGAAAACTTTGCACCAAGATATCGCAGATGGTGAACTCGGTGCCGGTGCGAAAAATTCGCCAGTTTTTGTATTCGCTTAGACCAAAGCAGCGGATCGCGTCCGCAGTTTGCGCATTGCAATAAATGGGAATGGCAAACTTTCGGCAGAGCACTTCCAGCCCGCAGACGTGATCACCGTGTTCATGCGTTAGAAGCAGGCCGTCGAGTTGTTCGGGCGCGACGCCGCATTGTTCGAGCCGGACGACGATCTGGCGCGCACTCAGTCCGCCATCGATCAAAATGCGGCCATGATTGGTGGAAGCGAGGGCACTGTTCCCGGCGCTGCCGCTGCCGAGCATGGTCAAGCTGAACACGGCTGATCTTTAGCGGAACGAAATTGTAAAATCAATGGAACGATAGGGGAAATGCGCTCATGCCTTCGATAATCCGGCTTGGACGCAATGAAGAATGATGCGGGCAAACGGAATCGGGATGAATAATTTTGAGTTTTCCTGCTCTTCGTAGCGCTCAATGGGCTTGGGACCGATCTTCGACCGAACGCGTTGATACATCTGAGTTTCGATCGTAATCACCCCGCCCTGGCGCTTCGCGACAGCCTGGACCCGCATGAGATCGCTGGCTCGCATTCTGGCGTTAACGAAATTGTAACTACTCCAGCTCGCGGCCGCGAGTGAAGCGGCCGATTTCCACCTGGCTTTGGGATGCTCGTCCAGGAGCTGAACGGCGACGACCTTATTGGCGACGTCTGTCACCAGATAGACACGGTTAAAGTGTCCCTCGAAGGCGCCATCGTATCCTATATAGTACATCGAGTTTTTCGGGAAACCGGGAGTTGCCAGCGGGACCCTTGACGGAATGGCATGGGCCAGACCGAGCGCGGCGACCGCTTGTTCGGAATCCATCAAGTAATTGACGCCATTGTAGATCTTTGTGCCGGCACCGCTGAGATCGACCGCTTCGGTGCAGTGGGGCGAGAGAAGCAACTGCAATTCTCGCATGGTGATGTCGCCGCCTTGCAATCGGGAGTCGTAGCCCGGCTGGAGCGAGACTTGTAATTGCGAGGCGGGACCTGAGGATGGCTGCGAGGCAGGCTTCGTCGAGGTAATCGGCGTGCTCGGAGCAGCACCGACATCCGGCGGGCCGTTCGTGGAATTCTCAAAGCGGGCGGCCGCAATCGGGATTGTCTGCACCTCGCCCATATAATTGACGCGGACCGAGGTAGCATCACTTGAGACAATCGGAAGTCTCATTCCGGCGGGCAAAGTGGCCTCACCATAGGCAATTTTGACCTTTACCGGCTGAGTCAAAACAATGAATCCCCGAGCAGGCGCCGAGGTTGAAGTGTTCGGCGACTGAGCCGGTGGGGATGCGCCTGCGATCGGATGTTCCGACAGACAAAATACTGCAGCAACGGCCGTCGAAATCAGTATTTCGCGTACGTTGACGCGCAGAAGGCAGCTAAACACGCGTTGTGTTTTACCCGACAGGCAAAATCAAATCAACAAGCGATGGAACAGCGGGTAATGGAGTATTTGAGTAGTGAAGGAGGCGAAGGAGAACGCGTCTCCACTACCCCATTCTGCCTCACGCTAGAAGCCTAACTTCCGGTCGATCCATCAAGGCGAAGATGTGCGCTTTCTTCGCGGAATAATCGAGGGAGCGAAATTGGCGGATTTCCTCCAGCCTGCGCAGACCGTTGAGGGTATCGAGATAACGGGTATAGCTGGCAGCGAGTTCGCAGGTCTCCAGATAGCGCCCGCGCAAAGTTTCATCGCGAAAGGCTTCGGGGCATTGCCGCGTGAAAAGATGAAAACGCAGCCAACGGCGATCGGTCCGGGAAACGCGCTGGGTTTTGCGAAAAAAAGCGACGAATAAGAGAAGGACAAGATAAGTATCGACTTGCGCCTGCAACTCGAGATTGCGCGCAAATTCTTCCGAGGCGATCCCGCGATGGCCATTCTTGAACTGGAGCGCCGCATGCAACGCGTGATTCAATTCTTCAACGAAAACGATGAGGGAGCGAATATTGGAATCGCTCAGTCCGCTGCGCGGGTCATGCCGCTCGAGCTGATCGATGAGCCAGCGTGAATAATAAATCCCAACGTAAAGCTGATCCCCGGCGTGCCGAAGAAAAGTGCGCGCGAGTTCGTTCAGTTCGCGCGCGGAAGCACCGGCCAGCTTGCTGAGCTGAAGGGAGCGGGCGCGATCAATAATGCAATCTTCCAGATTAATACCGACCTGCGCGTAGGTGCGTTCGAACAGGCGCTGGATCTGGCTGAAAAGCGTCTCGTTCATACGAGTGTGGGTCTATCGCCTTCATCCAGATTCAGCAAACGATCAGCCAGTTGATTGAGCGCGAGTCGGACATCGCGAAAACGATCGGCCAGCTCAGCATAGACATCGTCAAGCTCACAGCGCCGGGCGGTAGCATGAGAAGAGAGAAGATGATAATTGCGTCGGCCAATATTCTCGTAAAAGCCGATGTCGGGCGCGCCACGCAAACTGCGTCGTTGTGTATTCTCGTGAAAGATTCCGCTGATGAAGAGCGAGTAATTGCCGACGTGAGCCCGAAGCAAAAACGCTTCGTCCTGGGTCGCGCGGGAAAGTGCGATTAACATATCGGAGAGATACTGGCGCGGCGATTCGTCGTCGGCTTGCGGCCCTTGCAAGGCGTGCGCACGCGAGAAATTTTCCAGCAGCGAGCCGACGTAATCGCATAACTTGCGATCGCGGATTCCAGCGTCGCGCAAGACATAGCGCGCCAAAACATAAAAGTAGAATTGAGAGGAAATTCGCAGTTGAGCGTCGTTGCAGAGAATGGCCTGGATCAGACGCGGCGAATCAAGGACAGAATCGCGGGTCTCGGAATCGGCCAGAAGGTCGACCAGGGAAACGGATTCGGATTGGGAACGCGCGAGGGTACGGACGACAAAATCGAAGTCCGCAGCGGTAAACCGCGCCCGACAATTCGCTTGAATCATCGAGAGCCTATTATCAGCACCAGCGATGCCAAAAAGCAAGCCTAACCGGCGGCCGATCCTGGGAAAACGCGAAGGAGGCGATTATTTTTCTACTTTGAAACGGCCCAACGAAACGGGCGGAGCCAGCAAATTCGAGGGGCGGCCGCGACCGATGGTTTGGGACCAGGCTTGCTTGCTGTTATCAAAGAAGAGCGCTTCGAGAATGTAATCCCCAGGTAACAGTTCGGTCGTGGTAACGGTCCAATTCTCGAGATGGGTCCCTTCAGCTACCTCAGGCGCGCACAAGCCTTTGACAAAGAGCGTACTCTTTTGATCGCGTGAAAAGCGGAGAAGCATCCAGGGAAATACGTCGCGTTCACCTTGAAACTTCCAACGCAAACGAATCTCAAGTAGCTGCGGAGGAGAAATAGCCTTGTTGCCGGTTTCGATCGCGAGGAGCTGGGTAACGCCGACCGCGAAGACCGGTGCCTCGTCGCTCAAGGATTCGTTACTGGTGAAAGCCGTCGTTGCGCCTCCGGTATTCCGCAAGAGCGTGAGTTCATCTTGTGACTCTGTGGTCCAACTGGCGCGCTTGAGGAAGTCATGGAGCAACCGATCACTCGACGGAATGATCCGTCCATCGACCGTTTTCATTGTCGGATGATAGAAACCCGCACTTGGATCGAAGGTGGCTGAGTCCCGATAATCAATCAGCACAAGATCGGTTGGCGGTGGCGGCTCGTACGACGACCGGCTCAAGGTTTTGAGCCCCTTCAAAATGTAATGCAGCGAGTACAATTTTTCCCGCATCGCGAGGTGCGAGAGGTACGGGAGCGGCGCTACCACGCTGCTGGTCGGTGGGATTTGCGCGATCAATGCGTTCTTGCGTGCGCGCTCCGGCCCGCCTTCGAACCAGTCGGCGTTCCTGGAAACGATTCCGGAGAGAAGCGAAAATTGCGCAACCGCACAAGCGACGATGATGAACCACGGAACGATGCGCGGAAGGAAGGCGCGAAGTTTCCAACGATCGAAAGCCGCAATCGCTTCAACCGATGCAATCCAAAACAGTGGGAGCAGTGGCGCGCCGTAATGAAAGTAAATCATCCACTCCGAAGAGCGCCAGGACAGGAGATGCTGGAGCAGGACTGGCGTGGCGATCAAAATCCAGCGTGGCCTCAATAGCGGCAAACAGAGGAACGGAAAGAGGAGACCCCAAACGAGATTCCCGTGAGAAAGGGATTCGAGAAGCGCCTGTCCAATTAGTTGTGGCCGGACGAACGCGTTAAGCAAAATATTTCCAGCCGACGTTCCGAGCCGATCGTACAAACCAAGATAATCGATGTTACCGGAGTTAAGCGCCGGCGTGATGACGCGGGTGCAAATCACAAACCAGACAATGGCGACGCTCATCGGCCACAGATACCAGCGGCATCGTTCAGCAAATGTGCGATCGCGTTCCAAAACACAGAAAGTGGCGCAGTAGACTGCTAGAAGCGGTGCCATGTTTTCTTTGCATGCCAGAACCGCAACGAACCAAAGCCAGTGTCGCCCCAGCGACTTCGTCACCCGGGCCTGAAGCATCAACAAAAGGAAAGGCGCGGTTAGGGCTTCCGGATGGAATTCGTGCAGCGCGATGTAGCCTGCTGCGGGCGCGAGAAGAATGGCAACGCCCAGCAGACATGCTTGTTTGTTATCAAACCCGAGCCGCCTTGCGATGCTGTAACCAACGGGCCCCATGCTGACGAGAACAGCGTTCTGCACCACCACAAAAATCATGGGATGACGGAAAATGGCGAGGAGCGGGGCAAAGAGAAAAACGATCGGCTCTACGTGGTTGCCGAGCAGGGGAACGCTTTCGACCGAGACATCGAAACGTCCGTGAATCAATTGCCAGATCGCCTGAACATAATAGGCGAGGTCGAAGCTTCGATATTGGAAATCCGCCCAGCGCGCGTAGGAGGTCCAGGTCCAGACAAGGAAGAAAATGACGGCGAGGGTTGTGATAACAACGTTGCCCGGTGTTCGCTCGTTATCTTTGCTCATTCCTGGCTGGGTCGCCGCAATTGACCCGCATCTTCACAGCTCCGGTGAACTGCTGCCAAGCTCAACTGTTGCAATCAACGATATTGGCGGAAGGGGTGGGATTCGAACCCACGGTGGGTTGCCCCACGCTCGATTTCGAGTCGAGTGCCTTAAACCGGACTCAGCCACCCTTCCGGCGGCCGAGCTGAGTATGGTCAAGGGTGGATTCCTTTGCAACGTCGACGACCATTAAGAAAAGGTGGCGCGCGCCACCAATCCCAGCGCAACCATCTCACGGGAGCCAACGCATTCGAACACGACCTGGCTGCCGGTGGGAAACCATCCGCGCTAACAGAGAGTACGTTTTGCTGGCCCTCAAAAGACGGTTGCGCATCTTACTGCCGTCATCATTCCCTTGCGGCGGTTTGCCTGATGCCGGAGATGTTCATGGCGGCAAGGATACGCGTGGTCCGGGGCCAGCCAAATTCCAAAGGAAGGATCTGTCCCCGAGGTGGTTTTGAACTGGATTTTGCGAGCAAAAAAATTCACAAATAAAAGCTTGAGCATGGGTGGATATCTACCGCATGTTGTAGATCCACACGGTAGCTGCCGCAATAACTTGTTGTTCGCCGTTGTTCACAAGTTGTTGCCTTGGCTGTTCACCGCAATTCGCATGTATTCGCAATCTTAATCTGATCGACGCGCGTATGATTCAATTGAAAGCAGGGATTCCGGGATCGCAATTCAACAAGGGAAACAAGCCGAATGCTCGTTCGCGGATGCGTCGCACGAGCGGCAAAGAGCGTTCCGGTCTGCGTTTCAAACGCGTATTCAGTGATGCCAAATGCGCGCCATTCGAAGAGGTCCAATGGGAGCGTCGCACTGCCGAAATCACCGATGACAGCGGCAAGATCATTTTTAAACAGGAGGACATCGAAGTGCCGGCGAGTTGGAGCGAACTGGCCACGAAAATTGCCGTCTCGAAATATTTCTACGGCGATATCGCCAATGGAACGGATCCCGCAAAAGGCGGGCGCGAGACTTCGGTGCGGCAACTGATCCACCGGGTCACACGCACCATCGCTGACTGGGGATTGCTCGACGGCTACTTCGCCGATGCACAAATGACGGATCTTTTCTGCGATGAGCTCACTTGGCTTTGCCTCAACCAATACGGAGCGTTTAATTCGCCGGTTTGGTTCAACGTTGGGCTCTATCAGCAATACGGCATCGGCACGGGCGCGGGCGAAGGTAATTACTTTTACAATCGCGAAACAGGCAAATCTGATCGCGCCGCCACCCAATATGAATATCCGCAGGGCAGCGCCTGTTTCATCCAGGCCGTGGATGACACGATGGAAGACATCATGCGCCTGGCGACGAGCGAGGCGATGCTATTTAAGTACGGCAGCGGCACCGGCAGCGACCTTTCCAGTTTGCGCAGCACGCGCGAGAAATTAAGCGGGGGCGGCAAACCAAGTGGACCGCTCTCGTTCCTGAAAGTCTACGATCAGGTCGCCAATGTGGTGAAGAGCGGCGGTAAAACCCGGCGCGCGGCCAAGATGAATACGCTGAAGGATTGGCACCCCGACATCGAGGAGTTCATCGACGCCAAACAAAAGGAAGAGAAAAAGGCCTGGGCTCTGATCGAGCAGGGATACGACGGCAGCTACAACGGCGATGCTTATGGCTCGGTCATGTATCAGAACGAAAACCTGAGCGTGCGCGTGAGCAATGAGTTCATGCACGCGGCATTGAACGGCGAGGAATGGTGGACGCGACGGGTGCGCGACGGTTCACCTTGCGAGCGGAAAGATGCGCGGACGTTACTTCACAAAATCGCGCAAGGCACTTACATCTGCGGCGATCCCGGAATGCAGTTCGATTCCACCATCCACAAATGGCACACCTGCAAAGGAACGGATCGGCAAAATTCTACCAACCCGTGCAGTGAGTACCTTTTCCTGGATAACACCGCTTGCAATCTCGCGTCGCTGAATTTGATGAAATTCAAGACAGCGGACGGCGAGTTCGACGTGGAACGCTTCAAGGCGGCGGTGCGCATCTTCATCACGGCGCAGGAAATTATTGTCGATAGCGCCAGTTATCCCATCAAAGAGATCGCCGAGAATTCGCATATCTTTCGCACGCTCGGATTGGGTTACGCGAATCTCGGGTCGCTCGTGATGAGTTACGGTTATGGCTACGACAGTGTAGAAGGCCGCGCGCTTTGCGGCGCGGTTACCGCGATCATGACTGGTGAAGCTTATGAGCAAAGTGCGCTGCTCGCGAAAACGATGGGACCGTTCCCTGGTTATCGCGACGCGCGTTGCAGTGGCGTAAGCAAACCGGTCGCGAAGGATAACGTCGCCTCGATGCTGGAAGTGATCGATCTACATCGGGCCGCGGTCGACGAAATTCCGGACGCGGAAGAATTCGCTTATCTGAAAAAAGAAGCCGCTCATGCGTGGAATCGTGCGGCAGATTTGGGCAAACGGCATGGATACCGGAATGCGCAGGTGACGGTGCTCGCTCCCACCGGCACGATTAGTTTCCTAATGGATTGCGATACCACCGGAATCGAGCCCGATATCGCACTGGTTAAATACAAACTTCTGGCCGGTGGCGGCATGCTAAAAATCGTTAACCAGACGATTCGGCCGGCTCTGGAGCATCTCGGTTATGACGAAGACGAGATCGCGAGCATCGTAGAGCACGTCGACCTTTTCGATACGATAGAGGACGCTCGACCCGGTGCCGATCATGCCGCAGTGCTGGCGGGAAGAGTAGAAGCGGGCCGGCTTTATCCGACGCCATTGCGAGCAGAGCATCTCCCGATTTTCGACTGCGCATTTCGAGCGCATCTCGGTGAACGCAGCCTGCATTATATGGCGCATCTGCGGATGATGGCAGCGGCGCAACCTTTCCTCAGCGGCGCGATCTCAAAAACGGTTAACATGCCGGAGAGCGCCACCATCGATGACATCATGAACACGTACGTGGAAGGCTGGCGCCTGGGATTGAAATCGATCGCAATTTATCGCGACGGCTCGAAGCGGTCGGCTCCTCTTAATACCAAAAAGACGCGCGACATGGGGTTCGATAGCGCGATGGATGCGACGGCTGAGCCGAAAGATTTGCAGAAACGTATTCTCGAGTTGGAGGAAGAGATCGCGATGCTGCGCACTCGGCTCGATCAGCCGATTCGGCATCGCATGCCCGACACACGGATGTCGTTGACGCATCGGTTCGAGATCGCTGGTCACGAAGGGTATATAACGGTGGGATTGTACGAGGACGGCCAGCCAGGTGAACTTTTCATCACCATGTCGAAGGAAGGCAGCACGATTGGCGGGCTAATGGATACAGTCGGGACGCTGACATCGATTGCATTGCAGTACGGCGTGCCACTGGAAAGCCTCGTCAAGAAGTTTGCTTATCAGCGATTCGAACCCAGCGGGTTCACCAAGAATCCCGATATCCGGAATGCCACCAGCATCACCGACTATGTTTTCCGTTATCTCGGCTGCCAGTTCATCAAAGGCTACAAGGAAGCGACTTCGCCCAATCGCGCGCAATCAGAATTTCCGCTGAAAGAAATAGCGGAGATGGAAAAGAAAGCGGTCAATCGTCCGGTGGCGGAATTACCGCGCACGGCCGAAAGGGAATTGATCGACGTCATCACGAATGATTCACCCGGCGAAGGGAGCCCGAAGATAATCAGCAGTGGCTACACCCACGCGGAGCGGGTAAAAGAAGCGCTCGGCAACATGTTCATGGACATCGTCTGCTCCCATTGCGGTAGCGACAAAGTAATTCGCGCCGGCGCCTGCGGCGTCTGCACTGAGTGCGGGACGAGCCAGGGGTGTAGCTGACAGCGCGAAGCCTTTGCTTAGAATCGTTTCCGGCGGGCAGACTGGGGTTGATCGCGGCGCGCTCGATGTCGCTCTTGATCTTGGTGTCGAATGCGGCGGTTGGTGTCCGGCGGGTCGGCTGGCCGAAGACGGGATGATTCCGGAGCGTTACCCAGTCGTCGAGCTGACGGATGGCGGGTACGCCGAGCGTACCGCGCAGAATGTGGCGGATTCAGATGGGACGCTGATTATTTCGAATGGCGAGCCGATTGGCGGAACTCGCGAAACAGTCGAGCGCTGCGTGGAAATGCAAAAGCCGTATCTCGTTATTGATTGCAAAGTAGTACCGCTCGATCAGGCGATTGATCTTGCAATCGGATTCGTTTCTCATCTGTCATCCCGGGCGATTCCGATGGAACTCACAAACGTTCGGACGCGGCTAACCGCAGAAAAGGCTCCTGGTCGCCGGTGTAACCTCCGGCTCAACGTGGCCGGGCCGCGGGCCAGTCAATGGCAAGAAGGGCATGCAGTTACTTACCAGATTATATCGGCGATTCTGCGCCGGATGAGTGGACAGAACGACGCTAATTGAATACAGTTTGTGACTGCCAAGCGGCGACCCCTGAACATGGCCCAAACGGAAGTAGAAATTCAGCGTCAGAAGGAAATGCAGCAAGCCGAGGAGCTGCTCTTTAGCGGCCGGCAGGAGCTCGGTTTCGCCAAAGGGCTTTTCCTGGGAAATTTCGTGGCCGATTGGGTGATGCCCTATCCGCGGCTTGACGCGACGCGGCAGACGGAATTGGACAGTGCACTGAACGAAGTGCGCCAAATGCTCGATCACGACCTCGACCCGGACTGGATCGATCGTAATGCCGATATTCCGCGGAACCTCATCGATGGACTTGCTCGCACCGGTGTTCTCGGGATGACAGCGGCACGGGAATTCGGCGGCCGTGGTTTCTCACAAATGCAGTGCTGCCGGATTTTGGAGGAGATCGGGAAACGGGACGCTTCCACGTCGGTGTTTGTTAATGCTCATCACTCGATCGGAATCCGGGCGTTGCTGTTATTCGGCACCCGTGAACAGCAAGCGCAATGGTTGCCGGCACTGGTGGCGGGAGAAAAACTCGCCGCCTTTGCTTTAACCGAGCGGGAGGCTGGATCAGACGCCGCCAATGTCCGAATGACAGCCAAGCCGAGCGACGACAGCTCGCATTACGTTTTAAACGGCGAGAAACGTTACATCACCAACGCTGGCATCGCACAGGTCTGGACGGTAATGGCGCGCACCCCTATGCCGGACAAGCCGGGTAAGGACGCGATCACCGCGTTTCTCGTCACGCCCGACATGCCGGGAGTGGAAATGATCGAAGCTCGAATGCCAAAGCTCGGGATTCGCGGCACCGCCACTGGTCGTTTCCGTTTAAACAACGTCCGCGTCCCGAAGGAAAATATTCTCGGCCCGCTCGGCAAAGGATTGCGTGTCGCGCTTACCGTGCTGGATTTCGGCCGCACCACTTTCGGCGCCTGTTGTACCGGCGCGGCCAAACATTGCCTACAGCTCGCGATCGAGCACGCTAATTCGCGACAACAGTTCAAAAAAACGCTCGGCAACTTCGACTTGGTGAAGAAGAAAATCGCGCGCATTGCCGCCGATGTTTACGCAATGGAAGCGATGACGAACGTGACCGCTTCGCTCATCGATCGCGGGCTTGAGGATTACATGATCGAGACCGCAATGCTGAAAGTTTTCACCACCGATCGGCTATGGGAAGCGGTCAACGACGCCTTCCAAATTCACGGTGGTTCCGCGTATTTCGACGATAATCCGCTCGGTCGGATGTTGCGCGACGCGCGAATCAATCAGATCGGCGAAGGGTCGAATGAAGTGCTGACCTCATTCATCGCGCTGGTCGGGATGCGCGGGCCGGGGATGGAGTTCAAGGAGATTTACGACACCATGACGTCGTTTTCGGTCAATCGCGTCGGCAAAGCCTGGAGCGCGGGCATGAATCGGCTGGGCGCGACCGTGCGGACACCGAGTGTGCCCGTCCAAAGTGCGGAATTGCGGGCGGTCGCCGGACAGCTTGGCCGTCTCATCTGGCGCTTCAATGTCGCGGTCAACCGCGCGCTAGTGGTCTATCGCGAACCGGTGCTCGACATGCAGTTGATTCAGGAGCGAATTGCGGGCGCGGCAATGGAGCTTTTCGCGTCAACCTGTGCGCTCAGCCGGTGGGATTCGGAATTGCAGTCGCGTGGGCGAAATGGGAAAACTCAACCGCTCGATTTCGCTGCTCCGGAATATTTTCTGCGCAAATCGATTCGCCACGCCAGGGAACTACTGGCCAAGTTAAATGATAATGATGATCGAGCACTGCTGGCGGCGGCCGATGCGGCGCTCGGAAAAAATTCTCGTTAAGCGCGAGCAACAGTGAAATACCTTACGCGTTTTCAGCGCGTAACTTCGCTAATCTAAGGAAAGGCAGATCGAGTTTACCGCGACTGCGTTTTAGCCAAAGCGCGACCGCGCCAGCGATCAGGACGCTCCATGGTAGGAGCGACCACACAATCCAATGCTGGGAGGATTCATCCATTGCCAGCGCGACCGACCAAGGGAGACCGCCAGAGGTGATGTTGTAGAAGGCGAACAGGAAGATCGAGCTGGAGATCGCTAACGCGGTGTAAAGCGACGGCGACGCGAGGAGGATAAACGGCGCGAGCCAGACCATGTATTGCGGACACACGCCGGGCGCCAGAATAAAGAACATGAGCCAGGTCCAGGCGATCGTTTCAACGAAAGCGAGGCCACGAGCATGCCGCCGTTGCCATGCGATGATCAGAGCAGAGATTACGATTATTATTTTGAGAACTGTAATGACCAGCGTCGTGCCCAACTCGAGATCAAAAAAGGAAACGCGACTGAACTCGGGCAATCCCGTCAGTCGAAGGCAGTAGGTTATTCCCCACATTCCCCAATAGCTTCCATAGGCCAGCACGTTCTTCGCGAATAACACTGGAAAATTCAGAAGCGGCTCCAACCATACGATTGCGGTCGTGATCGCCGCAGGAATTAGGAATTCGCGAATCTTGCCCTGCGACAGCCAAAAGAAAACAAAGGCCGGCAGTAAGAGCAGTGGCACAATTTTAATCTGACAACTCAGCGCGAAGAACAGTCCTGCCAGTATTGGCCGACTTCGAAGGGACATCCACACCGCGCAGACCAGTGGCAACACCATGACAGGATCCGTGTTCCCGTGAAACCCCGATACCATCAGCGACGCCGGGCTGAGGGCGAAAAGTGCCAGTGCCCACGTTGGAATACGCAGACATGTTTTTGTTATCCGCAGCAAGACCAGCACCACCAAGAAATCAGCGATAATTCCGGGGAGACGCAGAAGAAATGGGAAATGGACACCGAGGTCCTGACACCAGCGTTGTTCAGTGACGAAGTAAATGCCGCGGAGATAATAGGCGGTCAGCGGCGGGTGATTGAAGTAGCGGCTATGCTGATAGGTCCATTCCAGGCTGTGTTGGCTCAGGACTTTGGCAAAGCCGTAAAAGAAAACGGCGTCATTCGTGCCAATGGTATTGTAGGCGATGGTGAGCTTTAGCGTGAAAGCGACGAGCGCGAGGACGAGAATACAGGTCGTCCGCAGATCGCGTGTGGGATTCATCGGCGAAATTCGAGCAGCTTGGATGCCCGGTACAGGCATCAGTTAAAGCAAGGACCCAAAACGGACCAGCCAGGTTCAGGTGAGGGGTACCATCATTTCAGGTCGGCTGCCGACTTCAGGATTTTCAAGCTACGCATCAACTCGGGGCTGACGAGTTCGTAGAGCGGGTATTCCACAGCCATGACGACATAAGTGCGCAACTCGAGCGCGCAGGTGAGCGCGACGACGGCAAACAACGCCACGCCACGCCATCGTTGCGCGACGTAGTCAACCAGTGTCACCATCTGGCTGAAAGCGAGCAGACACAAGGGCAGATCCCACATATTGGCGTAACGCAGATTCATCCCGTATTTGACGTTGCACATCACCAGGTAGCTCGCGGCAATGAAGACAAGACAGAACCATTCTGCTTTCTTTGTCCGCCGCAGACTAAACATTGACCCAATTGCAAACAGTAATACAACCGGACTAACTAACATTAGGTCGACCAGGTAACGATGCCACGGACCATCGCCAGTGAGGATCGCGTACTTAAGTTCGTAATTCTTACTAACTGAAAGTTGATAAGTTGCGATGAGGGCATTCGCGCCGCCGGCCAGCATGCCCAGGATAACGACGCCAAGGAGTGGGCCGATGACAGTGGCGACGAGCAGTTCACGCGTAACGATGCCGAACCTCAGCCAATAATTGGCTATCAGAAGCGCAATCACAGCGACTCCAACGAAGAAAGCGTTTTCCTTTGTCAGAATCATGGCGGTCAACGCCACGACATAGAGAGCGAGCCAACGCCAATTCCTCGGCGATTTCAGATTTTCCCAGAGTGACCAAAGGACCAGCATGGCCCAGAAAGTAAAAAACCCGTCCACCAGGGCGTGCTGCGACATGTGCAATTGGGTCGGCGCAAAGGCCATCAAGGCTCCGACGCCCAGGGCGGAACGAGGTCCGCCGAGGCGACCGGCGAATATCGCCGCCAGCAGAAGGGTGAGGATGCTGAATACAGAGGAGACGGTTTTGAGACAGTTGAGCGTTTCGGTCCCAAATACTTCGTGCCAGAGATAGGCAAAGAAAATATAGAGAAAACGGACCGGGGGCAGAATTGACCCGGTTAATGTCTGTTGCTTCTCCCGATAGCGCTCGATAATCTCCGGATAGGAAATCAGTCCAAAACGAATCAGTTTGTCGGTGTAATCGCGGTAGAGTCCTTCATCGAAGCCTAACTGCTGGCTGGCTGGCTGTGGATGGAGCACCACCAGTCTTCGGAGCGGGCCGTCGGGTTTCTGAAAAAGCAAGGGCGGCAGTCGCAAAAAAATGCCAACTAGCAGAACGAACGCTAGCGCCACGAATTGTGAGTTAAACAAACGGGAAGTGGACATTCGGCCAGCGGGCTTGCGGAGATGTAAAGGGACCCACCGTTGTGAGCAAATTCCAATCCTGTAAGGCACCTCGATCACTGCCAGCCATCGACTACCATCAACGGCACATTTTCAAGCTCGTTGACAGGGCTTGTCGACGGCAAAGGCACAGTCTGGCCGCGCTCACCGTGGGCGCGCACGAATGCACTAAGCTGCTCTAACCATGATCGATTATAGGCCCTGTTATCCCAGCCGCTGGTGGGATCGGGTGCAGGCGAGAGAAAGCGAGGCACATCGTTTTCTTGCAGCTGGGTAAGGCCGCCAACGAACCAAACCCGATTTCCAGCCGCGAGCCCTCGTTGAACTTCTTCCAGCACATCATCGATCGGATGCGGCGAAACCATTTTCTCGCGAAATAGGTCATAGCGATGGAAGCGCAAGTCGGCAATTTTGGGCAATGTAATCCACCGCGCCGCGCCCTTGTAATAGCGATTAAATGAAATGCCATATTGCCACGGCGCGACGACGATTAGATCCACCGGTTTGGCAAGTTCCGTCACTCTCTTCGCAACGACGTCTATATTCGACTGCCTTTCGATTATTTTCGGCCAGACATAAAATGGCAGAATCGCTAAGGCCGCGAGCGCGAACAGGAGCCGGGAAAGCCGTATCCATTTGAAGCTAAGAAGCCTGGCTGCGAGGCCGTCAAGCGAGACGGCGAGGATTGACAGGAGCGCAAGAAAATACCACGGCCGCGCCAAATAATTGAGCAGGTGCAGGAACAAATAGTAACCGACCGTTGCGATTACCGGCACCAGCATCAAATATAACAGGATTTCCCATTCCGGTGTAGGCCGTCCTCGGCGAAGATGATATAGGCGCAGAGTTGCTGCGGAGAGCAAAACCAGAAATGCGATCGCCCAACAAGGTGCAAATGCCGAGCGGGGATCACCCGTCGCAAGGATCAACTGTTTCGACAGGCTCCGAAACGTAAGTGGAGACTCGGCTACGATACTCCAGGGGCTGCCACTGGTATAGGCATTGAGATACGGCAGGAAGGAAATCCCGCACAGGGCGAGAATGGCGAGAAAAATCGCCATATTTCTGGCGTCACGGCGCAGCAAGCAAATGACAGTAACGGAGATGGTCAGAGCGAACACAAGAACGAGATTGTGAACGAGGCATTGAACGGCAGCGATTGATAACAGAACAGCGGCGACCATCGTTGCGGGCGAAGGTTTCCCTAACAAGGCAGCAAACAATCCGAAAACCAGGATAACGAAGACTGAGCCAAGGCCGTATCCACGAATCGTTAGTCCCCAAATTAGAAACGTGGTATTCAGGCCGAGTAACGAAAGCGAAATGATCGGCAATCCGTCTCCCGCGCACTTGGCGCTGAGCCACAAGGCGCACACAAGTGCCGAACCGACGGCAGCGCCAAATACTCGTAATGAACTATCGGTGTCGCCAAACAAATTGGTGTAGCCGCGAATCAGAATCGGAAAGGGGATGGGAAACGCTTCGTGTTGAAAGTTACGGGTAATGTCGGAAACGTCCGGCATTCTTGCCAATTGCACGACGGCGCATTCGTCTCGCCACAACGCTCCCGCGTGATTCACGCGGACCGCTATCAAAAAAAGGACCATTAGCGAAAGCAGAACTGCTACGATCCATTCGACTCGTCTCAGTTGATCGAGTCGTGTCGACGAAATCATTTCTCGATCTGTTCCCTTAACTCTTTGAACTCCGGCTGGTCCGGCTTCAGGGCCAGGGCGCGGTCGATCTCGGCACGTGCATTGCCGTTCTGGCCCTTCGCGATCAAGGTTTTCGCAAGAAGAAAGTGTGTCTTGGGGTTGCGCCCATCGATCGCGAGGGCTTCACGAAATCGCTGTTCGGCCATTTCCGGCTGACCATTCTCGAGGGCGAGAACACCCAGATTATTGATCGCGCCGTGATGGCGTGGATCAAGATGCAAAGTCGTGAGATACAACGATGAGGCTGCTGAGGTGTCGCTTTGTGCAAGCTTCAGATTGCCGAGAGCAAAGTTGGTCTCGGCATTATCGGGAACATAAGCACGCGCCAGCTCGAGCTTTCGTTCCGCCAGCGACAGGTTGCCCGATTCGAGGGCCTGCCAGCCACTATTATAGGCGTCGAGCGCCCACAGGGAGAGCCCGCGCTGCGGCCAGGAAACAAAGAGGGTCGAAACCACTAACAACATGGCGTAGGAAAGGACGGGACGAACATTGCCAGCAGCGAGATTGCTAAAAAGCGTGACCAGCCCGAATGCGGCAAAGACAGCCAGTCCGGGGACAATAGGCAGCCGATAGCGTTCCGTCGTGAACACTGGCAATAGGGCCAGCATCTGCAGGAAAATCGCGCCGGTGATCCAGCGCCCAAGCCGCGCGGTATTCCATGTCAGAATCATTGCCGGCAGTGCCAAGGCAGCGAGCAGCCCGAAATAAATCCCTGGGAAGGTCACACCTTGCTCACGCATGTTGGTAATGATGCTGAGATCGTCATACTGAAACGCGCTCCAAAAATTGCGGAGCTTGAGACCGAGCAGTCGCAGCCATGCCAGCGGATGGTCTGCAATGTAGTCACGTGCTTTTGCCGACCAATATTGTGACACCTCTCCGCGTTTCAGCGGGTGACCGGCGACCGATTCCGCGACGTCAATTGAATCCTGCAACATGGCGGCCTGGCCAGCGCGGAGCCCAGGTGGAAAACGCGGGTAACCGTTCGCGTCAGGATTATTTCCGATCCAGAAATTGATGCCGCTGTGTGCAGACAAGAAAACGCGGTCCCGCGCAATGAAATAGTTGTGCAACCAACACGGCGATGTCCCGATTGCGATGCCGAGCAAAACCAGGGCGCAGCCAACAATGCGGAAGTGCGAACGAGCTGGAATCGCCGGTTTGAGTCCGATTGCGCAAAATAACAATGGAATCAAAAACAAAATGGTTGCGATTGCGGTTGCGGTGAGACCGACAAGCAGGCCAAGTAACAGCGCTTCCCACCAGTCCGGGGCACTCTGGCTTTTGATGATGCGCCATAGGATGAACCAGAAGACGAAGATAAACCACGCTGTCGGCATCAGGACTGCGGCATAGGTCTGCGCGGGGACGCAAAAGGCCCACGCTGCGGCTGCCATCAAACCGGCGATTTGGCCGCGGCGTCCGTCAGGTTGGGGAGCAAGGGCAAGGCTTATCTTATAAAGAAGGAGTGCCGTTCCGGCGTCCAGCAGGGCTTGCAAAAGTTCTGGGACGTACGGGCCGTAACCGCAAAGTTTATAGAGGCCGGCTAGCAGGTAGGCGTATCCCGGCAGCCCATAAAAGGCGTGATGATCGGTAAGCTGCCCACCCACAACCTTTTGAGCCCAAGCGTCGTAAAAGTGCATGTCTCCGCGGGTCGGCAATAGGAATGCCGAGCCTGCCAGCCGCCCAAGGACAAAAAGCCGAACGAGCAAAACAGCAGCGAACACGTAAGGCACAGGTTGGAGACGCAATCGCGAGAATAGCTTGGGCATAGTCAGGTCACACGATCAAGGTAGGTCGGCAGGGTCGCCTACTCCTACTTTTAGGTCCACAGCCAGAATCAAGCCTAGAAAACAGTCTGCCCAAGGAGGATTTGGCCGCATTTTCTAGAAATTCTAAGCCGCCGGGCAAATTGGCACTGAGAGTGCTCCTTAGGACGGTCTTCCGGGGCGGGTGCCTCGGAGCGCAATCAAACAAACATAGAGAACAGAAAGCAGTTTAACGCAATGTTTACTAAACTTAACAATCGCCGCGGGGGCTTCACCCTCGTAGAAATCATGATCGTTGTTGCGATCATCGCGCTCTTGGCCGCGATCGCGGTGCCCGGCTTCCTCCGTGCCCGTAAACGTTCCCAAGCCAGCCGAATCCTCAACGATCTGCGTATGATC
>Ga0207693_10001147_pt1 | contig 23663 bp, 28 predicted proteins | sample LARL81metaG_FD_184347 | JGI IMG/M metagenome (GOLD analysis project Ga0207693, IMG submission 184347) | Corn, switchgrass and miscanthus rhizosphere microbial communities from Kellogg Biological Station, Michigan, USA - LAR L8-1 metaG... | ecosystem: Host-associated > Plants > Roots >... | reverse complement strand
CGTAAGCCGGGAAATGCAGAAAGGGCAATGACAGAGTCGTCGTCCCATCTATCGTACAATTCAACGTTACGATTGATTCACCTTTCAATGTCATTGACAGGAGCACTCATGCGCAGAGCACTCGCGACATTCGGAAGCCTTCTAATCGCAGGAACTGTACTTTTTGCTCAGGCAGGGTCTGGAACGCAATCATCTTCAACTAAACCGCCAGCGGCTGCGAAACCCGCCCCGCCGACGGCGTCCCAGCCCACGGCAATCATCGACACCACTGCCGGAAAGATGACTTGCACACTATTTCCCGACAAGGCGCCCAACGGCGTGGCGAATTTCATTGGTCTCGCGACTGGGACGAAAGATTGGAAGAATCCCGTGAATGGAGCCAGCAAACACGGCGTGCCGCTTTACGACGGCACCATTTTTCACCGCGTGATTCCGGGATTCATGGTTCAAGGCGGAGATCCAGCGGGTACGGGATCAGGTAACGACCCGGTTCCACCCTTCAGAAACGAAGTTTCCTCGGACCTGCTCTTTGATCGGCCAGGGCGTCTGGCCTATGCGAATCTAGGGAACGCGAACAGTAATAGCTCGCAATTTTTCATCACCGAGGTGCCCACCCCTCATCTGAATGGTGGTTACACGATTTTCGGCCAATGCGATCCTGCGACGGTAGAACTCGTAAAACAGATAGCCAGTATGACGACCGACCCAGGTACGGATCATCGCCCATTCCGTCCGGTCAAGATCAACCACATCACGATTCAGAAAACGGCAGGAGCCCCGAAACCGGCGGCTGCCCCAGCAAAGAAACCGGCATCCGCTGCAGCTCCGAAGCCAGCCGCAACACCAAAATAGTGTCGCTCGCTTCGCATTGCAGGACAGCCGAAGGCGGCTGTCTCCACATGAATTGTTTAGCTAACGACTAAGGACGAACAACCAACGACCGCTTCTGAAAGGATCCCATGACTCGTCAACCTGGAAAGTACGCAACGTTCGATACCACGGAAGGAACGATCGTATGCCGTCTCTTCGAAAAGGACGCGCCGAAGACGGTGGCAAACTTCGTCGAACTCGCCGAAGGCAAACGCGAATGGAAGCACCCTTCGACCGGAAAGAAATCCAACGATCGGCTGTATGACGGGACGATCTTTCATCGTGTGATTCCCGACTTCATGCTTCAGGGCGGAGATCCGCAAGGTACAGGAACGGGTGGACCTGGATATCAATTCGAGGACGAGACCAAGGGTTCGCCGCACAAGTTCGACAAGCCGGGCAAACTGGCCATGGCGAACGCGGGGCCAAACACCAATGGCTCGCAGTTTTTCATCACCGTTGTGCCAACGACATGGCTCACGGGCAAGCACACAATCTTCGGCGAAGTCATCGAAGGGCAGGACATCGTCGATAAGATCACCAAGGTGCCGCGAGGCCGCAATGATCGGCCCAACAAAGATGTCGTGCTGAAGAAAGTGACAATCGAAACGGTCTAGCACGGATACAATTCCGAGCTATGTTCGCCGTTATCTTCGCGGCCAGCGACGCCCTGAAACTCTTGTTCTTTGTGGCGGTCGCTGGCGCATTACTCGCTCTAGGGCGCTGGAGTTCACTGCTCGGAACAACGCGCACCGGCGATAGCCCCGCCGACATTCCGACTCCCGATGCGCATGAACTGATTCGGCAAGGAAGCACCAACCAGAAAGTCTGGCCTCCGTCGGCAGAAGAGGTCGCCGCTTCCCTCCCCTACGACCCGCTTCTCGGCAGGATCCAGATCAAGAAACTCTTCTTCGATAAGACGGACACTTCGCCCGGCCCTCCTGAGCCCGAAGTCTTTGCCGATGATCTGCACATTGAGCTCTACGACCCCGAGTCGAATCATCATTGGTGGCAGTCGTTTTTCATTGCTACTCCGCAGGGCCTGGCGAGAATTCTTCGGGAGCGCCATTGGAGATACTTGCATGCCCCTTCAGTTTTAGTTCTTCCCCGCTATGATCTGGAGGAAATACGGCGCGCCGTCGTCAGCCGCATTATGGCTGAGCACGACTACTACGCGGGGTTAAAGAAGGAAGAAGAAGAGTCGCTATGAGGACTCGGATCGGTCTTTGAGGGGCACTGTTGTCAGTTTGAGTTCCTCGCCTCCTTAGGGGTCATCCCGAGCGGAGCCGTTTTCCAGGCGGAGTGAGCGATTCCCGTTGAGCGCTGCCGACAGGGAGATCCCCCGGCCCGCTGCTGAAAACGCGGGCTCTCGGGATGACGCCTATCTAGCGAGGTAAGAATTCAGGCTGAGACATTGCTGTCAGAAGTTATTGCTTCGATTTCGACGACTCAGACTTCGAGTTTTCTTTCTCTCGACGTTTCTTGGACTCATCCAGTAGCTTATTTCCTATGACCTCTAGGGCCTGAGCCGCCCCCGTGTTATCTACCGCCTCGACGCTCTCCAAAATCCCGTTGTTGCTAATCGGCGCCCCCGTTCTGTTACGCGTGTCCACCTCGACGAATGTCGGGCCTAGAACTCCGTCGACTTGAAGAGATGCGGTTGCGTCGGAAGGAACGCTCAATCCATTCGCCGTGTCCAACGCCATACGCACGGCGATGGGACGATTTCCGCGTTTTGTCTCGAGGGTAACTTCTCGAACGAAGCCTGCTTCCACACCATCAACCTGGACGCGAGCACCGGGGATTAAACCCTGAGCGTGGTGAAAGTAAGTACGGACCCTGATCTTGTGTGTAGCACTCGAACCGACGAGCCAGACACATCCTGTGGCGACTGCGATGATGAACAGCAGAATCGCTTTCCTCACAGTCATCCTGGTAAACCTCTTAGTCGTTCACACTCTACACGCCAATCACGCCCACTAATTCCTTGACCGCCGCTGCACTCTTATCGAGTCCCGCCTTCTCTTCTGGGGTCAGCTTGATTTCGATGATTTGCTCGATTCCCTTCGAGCCCAGCTTTACCGGCACTCCAACATACAGCCCGTTGACGCCGTATTCTCCCTGCAGATAGGCGGCGCAGGGCAGAATTTTCTTCTTGTCTTTGAGAATCGCTTCGACCATCTCAGTCGTAGCCGCTGATGGAGCATAGTACGCCGATCCGGTCTTCAGATATTTCACGATCTCGGCGCCACCGTCGCGCGTCCGCTGTACGAGCGCGTCCAGGCGGTTCTTCTCGATCAATTCTGTAATCGGGATCCCGGCAACCGTGGAATAACGCGGCAGGGGGACCATCGTATCGCCATGACCCCCGAGTACGAATGCCGTCACATTCTCCACGCTGACCTTCAGTTCGTCGGCTATAAAGGCACGAAAGCGGGCCGAGTCGAGCACTCCCGCCATACCGATGACGCGCTCGCGAGGAAATCCGCTGAGCTTGTACGCCGCTTGCGCCATGGCATCGAGAGGATTCGAGACGACAATCAGGATGCAGTTCGGCGAATACTTCACCACTTCGCCCACGACGGCCTTCATGATGCCGTGATTCGTGTTGAGCAAGTCGTCGCGGCTCATTCCGGGCTTGCGCGGGATGCCGGCGGTAATTACGACAATGTCGGAATTAGCCGTATCTTTATAGTCGTTCGTGCCGCTGACATACGAGTCGCGCTTTTCGATCGGCATCGCCTCAAGCAGGTCGAGGCCCTTCCCCTGTGGGACGCCTTCAATGATGTCGATGAGGACGACGTCAGCAAGTTCCTTCGACGCGATCCAGTGAGCCGCTGTCGCGCCCACGTTACCTGAACCTACAATGCTGACTTTCTTTCGCATAAGAGGCCTTTCTTGGCCACGACTTTTCACAGATTCATACAGCTAAGAAACAATAAGGATCTGAATCCGTGTTGATCCGTGAGAATCCGTGGCGAATGAATTTCCAAACTACACCAGCACGCCCGCTCCCATGTTCTCAATCACGTAGCCGGCGAACTCGCTGGTCTTAACCTTGGTTGCTCCCGGCATGAGGCGCTCGAAATCGTACGTGACTTTCTTCTGCTCAATCGTGCGCTCCATGCTCTGTTCGATCAAGTCGGCCGCTTCGTTCCAGCCCAGATGGCGGAACATCATGACGCCCGACAGGATGACCGAACCGGGGTTAATAACATCCTTGTCGGCGTACTTCGGTGCTGTACCGTGTGTGGCTTCGAAAATAGCGTAGCCATCCCCGATATTGGCTCCGGGTGCGATGCCAAGCCCTCCAACCTGCGCGGCGGCTGCATCAGAAATGTAGTCGCCATTCAGATTTGGTGTCGCCAGAACAGAGTATTCTTCCGGACGAGTCACAATCTGCTGGAAGATTGAGTCAGCAATGCGATCATTGATCATGATCTTTTTCTTCCACGCTCCATTGCCATGGGTCGAATAGATCGCATCAAGCACGTCTTTTACTTCTTTCTCAACCGACTGGCGGAATGCTGGAGGCGCAAACTCCATGCCGGGTTCGATCAATTCAGCATTCTGTGCCACACTCAGGTTTGGATTCTTATCTTTGTTGTCGAGAATCCAGCTCTCGCGCTCTGTCACGACCTTATCGCGGAATTCCTCAGTGGCTAGCTCATATCCCCATTTGCGGAACGCGCCTTCCGTGAACTTTTGGATATTTCCCTTGTGAACCAGGGTGACAGTCTTTCGTCCGGCTTCAAGCGCATGTTGAATCGCCATTCGCACCAGTCGCTTGGTGCCAGTGACAGAAATCGGCTTAATTCCGACGCCGGAATCGAGCCTGATCTGCTTTTTGCCGCCCTTGAGCATGTCTTTGTTGAGGAACTCGATCAGGCGGGTGCACTCTGCGGTTCCCTGTTCCCACTCCACGCCGGCGTACACGTCCTCCGTATTTTCGCGGAAGATCACAACATCCATCCGCTCAGGATGCTTCACCGGCGAAGGCACGCCCTGGTAATACTTCACCGGGCGGACGCAGGCATACAAATCAAGAATCTGCCGAAGTGCTACGTTCAAGGATCGAATGCCGCCCCCAACCGGGGTAGTCAACGGACCCTTGATGGCAACCCGGAATTCGCGAACGGCGTCGACCGTATCATCGGGCAACCATGTGTCAAACTTGGCCTTCGCCTTCTCCCCTGCGAAGACTTCGTACCACGCCACCCGCCGCTTCCCCTTGTATGCCTTCTCGACTGCGGCATTGAACACGCGGAGTGAAGCTTTCCAGATGTCTCGTCCGGTTCCGTCCCCCTCAATAAATGGAATGATGGGGTTATCGGGGATATCGTAATTGCCGCCAGCGTAGCCAATCTTCTTGCCGTCCGTTGGGACCGCAACACCGTTATAAGAACCAGGCATTCCTACACCCTCCACATTTCGCGAGAATCCTGCTTTGTGACAAGAACGGAAATTATAAAGAATTTAGCTGAGAATTGTGCCGATTTTGCTCGGTGCGGAAAGTGTGGCCCGCAAGAGTTGTTCTTCAATGCTCAAATACCCAGGCTGTGGGATAATGCTACTCTCATTTCTGCGCGATCGTTGTTTTAGGAGGACCTATGAGGTTTCCATCATCACGATTGTTCCTGTACTTCCTATGTACAGCGGCGCTCGTTGGGTCCGCCTTCGCCGAGGGATCTCATGATCGCACCCAATTCGGACATGACATCGTCATTGAACAGGGAGAGAAAGCTACCGACGTAACCTGCTTCAGTTGCAGCGTCCGGGTTCGTGGACGGGTCTCAGGCGATCTCACCACGTTTGGCGGCACGGTCGTGATCGAACAAGATGGCGAAGTTAGCGGCGACACGACTGTGTTTGCAGGCGATTTGCGACTTGAGAGTGGCGCCAGGGTCCGGGAGGTAACGGTTTTTGGAGGCCAATTCCGTCGCGATCCTTCGGCTTCAGTGCGAGGCGACGTCACAACATTCGGTGGCGGTGTAGCCCTCTGGCTGTTCATCGTCTTCGGATTGCCATTTGTCGTAGTAGGAGCATTTATCGCCCTGATTGTTTGGCTCATCCGCAAGTTTAGTCGACGGCAGGCGGTTCCCGCACCGGTTTCCGCTTAATTGCGCTCACCAACGGCGCGTTCCGAAGGTTTTTCGCACGCCAACGGTCATATAACGACCCCACGGGCCGTTGTTTCCCAGGTCAGCCACGCCTAAATTCTTGTCGCGCGATCCCATCCGGTCAAACAGGAAGTGCTGAGTGATTCGAAACTCAAAGCCACGAGTGATATAAATCCCGGCTCCCCAGGAGTGCTCGACGCCGATTGCGTCAGGTGACCACGTATACAGCGTCTTGGGCACGTTCTTGCCGAATAAGAAGGCGGCGGCGCCAAACAACTCGAACCGCCGCAATGGGCCGCGACCGAAAGGACGTACCTCCAAAACCCCTGAAATCATATAGCGGGCGAACATATTGCAGGGCGCATTAGCCCCGCCATCCACGTATGAGTTCCCAGCGCAGAGGTTCGGATCAACCTCGTTGTGGGGAGGGGATAGATCGAATTGTGCCCATCCCCACAACATGTCTTTCGGAAAGAACATCCGGTCGTTCGGGCCGGCTTCACGCCAAACACCACTCGAAACACTGCTGTTTTCGCCTGCCTGTGAACTCAAACTCGCCGATGTTTGCGCTACCGCCGCGGCGCTCAAAATTGCCACGGCCAGAATGCACGCCCAGTGTTTCATCTTGCCTCCCAAGTTGGATAGAGCGCCACATTGTATCGTGTGCCTGGAGCTGGGGCTGCACACACCGAATCGGCAAGGTTCGACTTCCGGACCGTAGCGGGTTTTGGATCTAAGCCTTCGCTCTTCTTCCAGAATTCATATCCCATACCGGATTTCTTCCATTCACCGTACGTGTAACGTTGTGCGAATCTCGCTAACTCATGCGAAATGAAAGGGCTGCCGGTTTGGTGTGCGGATTGCACAATAACTAGTACAAAGAAACTAGGACCCTATGCCCCAAGAAATTTCCGTCTCGTACCAAGCGATCAAGAGCAAGGTTTACCGGTTGATTGATGCCCTCGTGGTCGGCGAAAAGAGCGAGGCAGAGGTGCAAGAATCTGTACGGCGGTGGTGGTCGCTGATCCATCCAGCGGACCGTCCCGTCGCGCAGAAATACCTGTTGATGGTTTTGGGGCGTTCCAATTCCGCCCTGGATGCGATGGGGACCGAACTGCTCTCAGTGAGCGGCTGCGTACCGTCTCAACCGCGGATGGAGGAGCCTATCCTGCAGACGAAACGCATGAGGCTGATTGAGCGCACCATGAAAGAGAACTCGGTGCGGACGGCTATATAGCCTCGTCTCCTGAAACCAACACCCAGATTTTACATTTCCAAGGTTGCGCGCCGCTTCCTATTCCCGTTATCTTCGATCCTCTGTTTTTCACATCGTAAATCTAACCATTGAGGATCTGGTATGCATTCGCGCTTCACCCGCCCGGGCAGACTTGCACTCCCAGGAGTTCTTTTGATCATGGCAACATCACTCTTTGCAGCTTCCGGCCTCTACAGCTTCACCTTGAATTCCATCGACGGGAAACCGGCTCCGCTGGCCGAGTACAAAGGTAAGGTCATTCTCTTGGTCAACGTGGCCAGTCAGTGCGGGTATACCCCGCAATACAGCGCACTGGAGTCTATATACGAAAAGTACAAGGATCGTGGGTTTGTCATTCTCGGCTTCCCTGCCAACAATTTTGGAGCGCAGGAGCCGGGCTCGAATGAAGAAATTAAGACTTTCTGCTCCCGCAAGTACAGCGTTACCTTTCCCATGTACGCCAAAATCTCAGTGAAAGGGTCGGATCAGGCGCCACTTTATGCTTATCTGACCAAAGAGACTGGTTCTGGGATTGCGGGTGACATCAACTGGAATTTCACCAAGTTCCTGGTGGACCGCAATGGAAAGGTTGTACAGAGGTTCGAGCCAGCCATAACACCTGATTCCAAGGAAATCACGACCGCTATTGAGACGCAACTGAAGTAGGTGTTGCCGCAAATGGGAACCCCACCGTCGTGGACGGCGGGGTTTTGTCATTTCGGCCTGAGTCGCTACTGATTCAGGGGATTGAACGCAAGAACGCCAGCCTCAGTATTCGAGCAAGCGCCAAGGGGATCGACCCGTACGACTGAGTCTTCCTCGGCGCAGAATGCCCGAATCCCGGTTTGATTGATGGTGATTGGTACTGCCAGAACTGTGAAGCCGACGTTCACGCCTGCGGAGACAGTACCTGTTCCCGTCGAGAACGTGTAACCGCTCTTACCGCTGTTTGCCGGATTGCCGTTGTTCGACACCACAGCATCGACCAGGCAAGCGGTGGTCGAGGACGGAACGCAAGCTGCGCCCAGCGGTCCTCCGAGTTCCGCAAACGTCCCGGCAAAGCCCACGCTGGGATAGGTTGAGTTGTAGGTGACTTCGGCGGAGTTGATGCTCCGTATTGTCGCTACAGCTGAGGACTCGTTGGCGGCCATCCGGGCTCGCAACAGGTTCGGAATGGCAATGGCGGCGATGATCAGAATGATGGCAACTACGATCAGCAACTCGATCAGCGAAAAACCCTTCTCTTTCGACATTCCACAATCCATTCTGGGGGAGAACCGACGATGTATGAGTTGTGCTCCGCGTGCATTTTCTAAAGCACCTCTCATGAAGAGCTTTCTTTTGAAAAAAGATCGCTCCCGGTCTGGCTATCGGCAGGTCCAGAGATGAGCTTTAGTCTCGATGGGAATCGAAGGTTTAGTCGAAAGTAATATGCTGGACTTCAGCCGAGTGGAACTAAAGATGTGGACAGTTGCAGAGAATCAGTCTTAGACCGAGGCAAGATCCAAGGTGCCGGCTAGATGTCGTAGTAGAGGGCGAACTCATAGGGATGGGGACGCAAACGAATGGCATCCACCTCCTTCGAGCGCTTGTACTCCACATAGGTCCGCAGCAGCTCAGCGGTGAATACGTCACCCTTCAGCAGGAATCCGTGGTCGCGATGTAGCGCGTCCAGAGCGTCTTCCAGCGATCCGGGCATGGATGGAATGCTCGAGACTTCTTCCGGATCAAGTTCGTAGATGTCTTTGTCGAGCGGCAGGCCAGGGTCCATCCTGTTTTCGATTCCGTCGAGGCCTGCCATCAGCATGGCGGCGAAGGCCATGTAGGGATTGCAGCTCGGGTCGGGTGGGCGAAATTCGACTCGCTTCGCAGTCCCCGCCGCCGAGTACATCGGAATGCGGCAGGCCGCCGATCGATTCCGTCGCGAATAGGCCAGATTCACAGGTGCTTCGAATCCCGGTACCAGCCGTTTGTAGGAATTCGTCGTGGGAGCGATGATCGCGGAGAGCGCCGGCCCATGCTTGATCAAACCGCCTATGTACCACAATGCGAGTTGTGACAATCCAGCGTACCCATCTCCGGCAAACAACGGGACATTTCCCTTCCACAGCGACTGGTGGGTATGCATGCCGTTGCCGTTATCGCCGAACAAGGGCTTCGGCATGAATGTCACCGTTTTACCGTTGCGGTTGGCGACGTTCTTGACGATGTACTTGTACAACAGCATCTTGTCGGCGGATCGCAATAGCGAGTCATACTTCAGGTCAATCTCGGTCTGCCCTCCCGTCGCCACTTCATGGTGATGACACTCCACCTCAATACCGCAATCCTGCATGGTCAAGACCATCTCGGAGCGCAGGTCCTGATAGTGATCGGTAGGAGAAACAGGAAAATATCCCTCACGGAAACGCGGACGATAGCCGAGATTGTTCTCTTCCCTTCCCGAGTTCCAGCGGCCCTCTTCGGCATCAATGTAGTAGAAGCCGTAGTGCGCTCTCTGATCGAAGCGGACGTTGTCAAAGATGAAAAACTCCGCTTCAGCTCCAAACAGCGCCGTATCGGCAATGCCAGTCGATGAAAGGTATTGCTCCGCTTTTCGTGCGATGTAACGTGGATCGCGGTCGTACGCTTGTTTCGTGACCGGATCCACCACATCACACACCAGCACCAGCGTGGGCACTTCTGTAAACGGGTCGAGCAGATGACAATTCGCATCCGGCTTGAGCAGCATGTCGCTTTCATGGATGCCGCCCCACGCCCGAATCGAAGAACCGTCAATGCCAAAGCCATCTTCAAACGAAGCTTCCGTCAATTGCGCGATCGGATAAGACACGTGGTGCCAAAGGCCCGGAATGTCGGTAAAGCGCAAGTCCAGGATCTTGGCGTCTTTCTGTTTGGCGAATTCGAGGACAGTCTTGGCGTCTGCCATACGGACACTTTCCGCACTATGCACAAGCGTCGTCGGTCGTCAGTCGTTGGTCTCTCGCCGTTCGAGGGTTACCAGCGCTAGCTCGAAATAAATAACCGGGCACTACAAAGGAACAGCTAACGATAGACGACCAGCGACCAACGGCGGCCTTCCCCCTCTGCTACAATCGGTCGCGCTTATACAAGCCGACGAGTGTAATGCCCATCGTCACGCCCTGCAATTCGATTGTTCTTATAGCCGGGATAAAGCGCACTTTATACTTGAGCTATCAGTACGAACTGGTTTGGGAAGGGCACGGCTTCAGCCGGGCCACCAGGATTGCGTCAAGAATCGGGCTTTAGGCCCTGAGGTGCGGTTTTGCAAGTTGGAAGAACGCTTCTCATCGGCCAAAACCGTGGCCTTCCCAACGTACCCTAAACAACTGCCTTCATGGACTTCGATCAGTTGGAAACATTTCTGGAGGTGGCTCGGCACGCGTCTTTCTCGCGTGCGGCCGAGAAGCGTTTCCGGACTCAGCCAGCGATTTCCTCTCAAATCCGTGGAATTGAAGAAGAAGTTGGGGCGAAACTGTTCGATCGTTCCGGCGGCAAGGTGTCTCTGACCGCTGCCGGAAAGGCTTTTGTAAAGTATGTAGAGGAGACTCTCGATGCCCGTAAGGCGATGCTGGTGGAGATCGCTGAAATGGAACGCGTGCCCCGCGGCGAGATCATCGTGGGCGCGAACGAGGGGACTTGCCTGCATATCCTGCCCTACGTCTTCGCCGACTTTAAGAAGCAGTATCCCGATGTGTCCGTGAACATCAAAAGGGCCGATTACGCCAAGATCCTGGAGTCGATCATCGACAATTCTGTCGACTTTGGGGTAATTTCCCTGCCCGTGAATGACAACCGTCTTACGGTTGTGCTCATCCATCGAGATGAACTGATCCTGATCGCGCCCCCCCAGCATCCGCTTGGAAAAGTGAAGTCGGCTACGATCGCCGACGCCAGCAAGTTTCCCTTGATCGTTCCCAAGGCAGGACACACGCGCGACGCGATCGAGCAGTTATTCCACGAGCGGCGCTTAAAGCACAACTTCACCATGGAACTAGACTCCAGTGAACTGCTGAAGCGCTTCGTTGCCGCCGACGTGGGTATCGGCTTCATTGCCCGCTCGAACGTCGAAGAAGACGTTCGGGCCCGAGTGCTTGCTGCCGTTCCAATTGCCGATGCGCAGGTCCGCCGCGATCTGGCCCTGGTGTTCCGTAAAGACAAGGCCTTGAGTCGTGCGGCTTTGGCATTTATCGATATTGCCGTAAAACACAAGTCCGAGCAAGAATTGGTGCCCACGCCGAGCCGATGACGAAATTCTTCAAATGGTTCGCCCCATGGCTCGTCGTCGGAACTGCTGTCCCGCTGGCCCTTTCCCAATCGCCAGGAAGTTCCTTCGACCGTCTGCCGGTTGCAATGCGACAACTCAGTTCGGTCAAGGTGACCGGCAGCAAACACTACTCGGAAGCCGATGTCGTCGCGGCCAGTGGACTTCAGATCGGCACCACCGTGGTCGAAGAAGATTTCAAAAAAGCTGCTCGCCGACTTGGCGACATAGGTGTATTCACTAACATTGAGTACAACTTTTCGTATTCTTCCTCCTCTGGAACCAAGCTCGTTCTCCAGGTCACAGATGCTGAGAAATTCGTGCCGGTACGTTTCGAGGATTTCGTCTGGTTCTCCGACGAGGAACTTCTACAGCGCATCAAGGAACGTGCGCCCATGTTCAATGGTGAACTACCGCTCTCTGGGAATCTGCCTGACCGCGTTTCCGACGTTTTGCAGGCTCTGCTGGTGGAAAATGCCATCCCCGGAAATGTCGAATACGAGCGCGCAGGAAAGGCCAATGGCCCCCTCGATTCGATCGTGTTCCGCGTCTCCGAAGTTGTCATTCAGATCCGCAATGTCGAATTCGCGGGCGCGAGCGAGGCAGATTTGCCGGCGCTCAAAGAGGCGGCTCGGCGCGTCTTCGATCGCGAGTATTCGCGGAGCGTCTTGAATGCGCTGGTGGAGCATCAGCTACTTCCCGTTTACCACACCCGTGGATATCTGAAAGCAGCGTTCGGCGAACCACAGCCGAAAGTTGTCAAGAAACCCTCGACCGACACCGGAGAAGGCATTCGCAACCTCACGATCGTCGATGTGGTCTATCCCGTCACACCCGGAACGCAATACAAGATCAAAGCGCTCGAGTGGTCCGGCAATAAACAGTTTCCTACCGACGCCCTGCAGAAAATGGTCCGGGCGCAGCCCGGCGACATTGCGAATACTGTGCGCATTGGTGACAATTTGAAAGATGTGCAGAAGCTCTATGGTTCCAAAGGATATGTCTCCGCCACCATTAAGGCTGAAGCCGAATTCGATGACTCGGCCTCGAAGGTGGTGATCCATCTCAATGTGAACGAAGGCAACGAATACCACATGGGCGAGCTCGAATTTCGCGGGCTCGATAACAGCCTGACAGCCAAACTGCGCAATGCGTGGAAGTTGAGGCCCGGCGAGGTGTACGATGCCACTTATTTAGATGAGTACTTGCCTGCGGCCCACAAACTGCTTCCCTCGGGGTTGGACTGGGACGTCTCGCCCCACGTCACCGCGAACACCCGCGACAAAACAGTCGATGTCGACCTCATTTACTCTGTGAAGGCCCCAAAATAAGGTGTCGCCGCCACCACTTTGTTCGGTTTTTGGAACAAATTTCCCCAGACTTCTTCAGCGAAGCGATTGAGCGTTACTCTAACCCCTCTTTCTCACGCGGGGACCCGGTCGCCGACGGAACAGTACTGGACGCCTGAGCCGTCCGCGACCGGGTATCTCGAATCCTGGTGTGGAGCGCTTTCTTGGGGATGACGTGCCGCTCACTCGGGTTGATTCCGCTTCGCAAGGGCTACCTCTTTTTTACTATGCGTGACAGACATCTTGGTTTTGCCCGGGCCCTCCCCCCTGATTCCAACCGGGCATCCGCGCGGAGGTGCACGCCCGTGCACCTCCGCTTTTTTCTTCTTCCCGCAGTGCTGTAACTTTTTCAACGTAGTACCATCTTTACATCTGAGGCGTGCGACCCTTTGGTCGCGCCCTTGCGCCGCCTCACACCAAAAAGGAGACTCCTTAATGAATGTCCGAATTCGGAACGCTGGACTCTTGCTGATAACCCTGCTGATGATCGCCGGACTTACCGTTTCCTCCGCCTTCGCTGCCGGAAAGTCTTTTACGGGAACAGTGAGCGACGCGATGTGTGGCGCCAAACACATGGGGCCCGCCGCGGAGTGTACGCGCGGTTGCGTTAACAAAGGATCCAAGTACGCCCTGGTCGTTGGAGACAAGGTCTACACCCTGGAAACCACAGACAAGGCCGCTTTGGCGACTCTTGATAAGCAGGCTGGTGCCAAAGTCACGGTCACCGGAACCGAAAAAGACAATACGATCACGGTCAACTCAGTCAAAGCCGACTGAGTCGGTTTCTCTCAATTCCGGCGCTCGGTTGGCAATCGCGGGGGCTTTTGCCCCCGCTTATTTTTTGCCCTTCACCCCTGAAATTCATATTTTGTTTACATACCGTTGTGTTAGATTGTGCCTTTCCACAATCGAAATATTCTTCTCTGGAGGGACAGGCGAATTGGGCAAAGACATGGTTCCGAAGCGGATTTTCTTCACCAAAGGTGTGGGGAAACACCGTGAGCGGTTGACGTCTTTTGAGTTGGCATTACGCGATGCGGGCATCGCTGCCCAGAATCTGGTTCGAGTCTCATCGATTTTTCCGCCGAACTGCAAACTGCTCGCCCGCAAGGAGGGCGTGAAATATCTTCATCCGGGAGAGGTCGTCTTCGCCGTCGTGGCCGAGAATTCAACCCGCGAGCCGCATCGTTTGCTGGCTTCTTCCATCGGCGTAGCTATCCCGGCCGACCGTAACACCTACGGATACCTCAGCGAACACCACTCCTTCGGCGAGACGGAAGACGCTGCGGGCGAATACGCCGAAGAACTGGCCGCAGAGATGCTCGCCACTACGCTGAATGTTGAGTTTGACCCCGACCGTTCCTGGGACGAGAAGAAACAGATCTACCGGCTTTCCAACAAGATCGTTCGGACGGCGAATGTCACACAATCGGCGGTAGGCGACAAGCGCGGCCTGTGGACCACGGTGATCGCGTCGGCGGTGTTGATTTTCGACTAGTGGATCCGGACTCGGACCTGCCTAAGTCCACCCTAGCGTGTTGAAAACGCCCCTGACTACGCGGTCGCAGCGTACAGCATGAAACTGGAAGCAATGCGCTGCGGTCGCGCCGACCGCAGCGTACAACTCCTTACGCAGTTTTGCGTGAGCTCGGTGCAAACGGACCTTGACGTTTTCCTGTGTCAGGTTGAGAGATTGGGCGGTTTCCTCGGTGCTCATGCCCTCTACATTCCGCAGGACAAGTACCGTGCGGTAGTCGTCCGGCAGTGAAAGGACGGCTTTCTCCAGTACTCCAGAAAGTTCCATGTCGTAGGATTTCTGCTCAGGACTGCGATCTGACGATGTGGCCGCGTTCATGACGTCTCCGTACTGGGAACTGGAATCGTCTAACGATTGAAACCGGGAGCGCTTCTGACATCGCGCTAAGGCCTCGTGCACCGCAATTCGGGTTAGCCAAGTCGAGAACTTGGCCCTCCCCTCAAACGTACCGAGGTTTTGATAGGCGCGAACATAAGCATCCTGCATGACGTCCTCAGCTTCGGCGTCATCCCGCAGAATGGCCCGCGCAACGCGGTAAAGACGCTGATTGTGACGGCGCATCAGGAGTTCGTAGAGAGCGGTGTCGCCGGCCAACACACGAGCGACTACCTGCTCGTCGCTCCATTCTTCGTTTTTCGCCTGTTCCAGCAACGTCGCGCTGGCCATCACGATCCTCCCAAAGTATTGAGTCGGAAATTCGCGGAAGGTTACACGCCTTTGTCACTCGTGCTTTTCTTCAAAGTGCAGCCGAATATTGGCACTTTGGTAACCATACTAATAAGCCCGATGTAATCTTCCGTTAACACCCTTCGTCTAAAATAGAAGGTGCAAGTGAACAATGGGGGGACAGGTGGACATTCAAACACGTAGAAAGAAGCAGCAGGCCCTGATGCTGCAAATGGTCGAGCGTAAGGTTCGATCACGGGCCCAGCAGCTCTATGAAAAGCGCGGACAGACTGAGGGTCAAGACTTGCAGGACTGGTTTCAGGCTGAATCAGAAGTACTTGAAAATAGTATCCTTGCGCCGCTGTATCGTCGAGTGAAGAACGGCCAGGCCGCGGAGCCCGAGGCTACCGAGGTGGTGGGGTAGGCCGCTCCATTTTTCGTTGATTTGAGGGATAGTCCCTTATTTTTTAGCGGTGGCCTTGGCTCCCTTGCGCGAGCCTTTCTTTCCTTTCTCAAGTCTCTCCAATACCGCCGCTACGATAATCGGCAAGCCGACCGTGGCATCGACAAAGACCTCACCGAACATGCCTCCCTCGGAAGGCGGGACGAATTTCCCCCACGAGATTGCCTCGCTGTATGGGCTTCCCGATAGTCCTCCCCAATACACCGGCTCCGGACAAATTCGCAGGCCATAGTGGTAACGCTTCAGCGGCACGTTCTCTCCCAGGCGCCGATGGCGCAACTCGCAGAACGGCCCGAATTGCTGCGACCAGTTCCGCGGTACACCGCCACCGATGGTAAAAATCCCCAGCTTCTTCTGACGCAACAAGGTTGCGGCAAAGTGTTCCAGGTCTTCAAACGGATCAAATCGGATCTTGTGTCTTCCAGTCGACTCTCTAAGCCGGTTGTTTAATGCCGTATCGAGGCCGAGTTCCGAATCGCTGAATGCGGGAACGAAAACAGGGACTCCCTTCTCGTAAGCCGACTTCAGAATCCCCCGCTGGCCCTCCGTATGTTTCGACAGGTACGATCCGATCGCATGGTTCAGCTTGTACGAGCACATAACCTCGTTGTGATCCCAGGCTTCCAGCACGGCAGACATCACTTCCTCGACGTCGTCGAGGTTCTGTTCCGGCTCCAGCGTGTCGTACACGCGGTTATAGCCCTGTTCGTAAAGCTCTTCGTCAGAAACCTCAGGATTTGCACGGAAGTGGGCTCGCCCAGTTGCCTCGACCAGTCCGTGAGCCATGAGTGCTCCTGTCGAGACGATCGCGTTCACAATGCCGCGATCGATCAACTCCGCGATGATCAACCCCTGCTTGGCGACCGTCATGGCACCAGCAAGAGTCATCACCACGAATGCGTCTTCGTCGAGCGCCATCGCTTCCAGAACGTCAGCTGCTTCGCCAAGTTGACGCCCCGTGAACGCGGTCTTCGCCATCGCCCGGACTAAACCATCAATCGACGAAATTTTTCCCAGATCAAGAGGCTCCAAGGGAACCAGCCGATCCTCGATAGGGTTGTGCAACTTGCGGTCAGTGCCCTCACCCTTTCCCCCGTGCTGTCCGTGCGAATTGCCATTGCCCTGTTTCAAGTCCAGCCTCCACTCTCAATCTGTTTTGTGTCGACCCAATACTTTACAGGAACCACGTTAAGAGACGCCATGCGCCACGGAATCACATTTACATAGGGACATCTGGCACTCGCTTTGACCTAACGTGGGGAAAGCCGCCTTCGGCTGTCCAGCGAAGCGAAGCGAGCGAACTGTGACTGCGCTCGGGCGTCTCTGGTGAGGGCATCTTGCCACCATGCCGTTGTACACTTCCCGTGATGCCCGGCAAGCGACAGTTCGAGCAGCAATTCGCCGCTCTGGAAGCCTTACGCGAAGCTTCGGAAGAAGATCGGATCGCTCAGCTGCCAAAGGCGTTTACTCACAAGAACAACTTTATCGTCGCCAAAGCGGCCGATCTCAGTCGTGAATTTAACCTGCGCGATTTCACACCGGACCTGCTCCGGGCGTTTGACCGTTTTTTCGACAATCCGGAAAAATCCGATCCCCAATGTTGGGCCAAGAACGCGATTAGTCGCGCTCTGGCAGCGTTCGAGTATCAGGAACCGGACGTCTTTCTCCGTGGCATGCGTCACACCCAGCTTGAGCCTGTGTGGGGAGGCCGCTCGGATACCGCTGGAACGCTTCGCGCAACCTGCGCCCTAGCCCTGGTGCAGTGCCGCACCATGACCAACGACGATCTGTTGCGACATCTGGTCGACCTGCTGGCGGATACAGACCAGGCCGTCAGGTCTGAAGCGGCCCGAGCCATCGAACAGGTAGGCTCACCGTCAGCCTGCCTGCTGCTTCGGGCACGGGCCACGCTCGGCAGGGACGAACCGGACGTGCTAGGAGCGTGCTATGGCGGCGTTCTCCGCCTCGAGGGAGTCTCAGCCATCCCGTGGGTCGCTAGATTCTTGTCCACTGGCGATGACGCTGCTGGCGAAGCTGCGTTGGCGATCGCTGCGACACACTCGCCCGAGTCTTTCAATGTTCTACGCAAGGGCCTTAATGATTCCAGCGACCTGTGGTTCCGTTCCGTTTTGCTTTGCGCAATTGCTTTAACCCGGCAGGATGTCGCGACTGAATTTCTTCTGGATCAAGTGAAGTCTGAATCACCTGACGCAGAGCGGGCTTTAGAAGCAATCGTACGTTCGATGCCCACTCCGGAGGTCACGCAACGTCTCGAAAAATTAGCTGCAAACAACTCTCGCTTGGCCCGTGCCCTATCGCAGCAATCGAGTCGTTGATCTTCTCTGGTCCTCTGCGGATTTCCTCAGCGATCTCCGCGGTAAAAAACAGGCTTTCACCCATTCACGCAAAACAGATCGATTTAGCGGCGAGTTGGCAGTCATGAGCGAGAAGCCAATTTTGCTATATTGATCCAGAGGAACGAACGAGTGCCACCTGCCAAATTCCGCGTAGCGCTGGTCCAGATGTCATGCGGACCGGAGCCGGAACAGAATCTCGAAAAGGCGTTGACCCGCATCAGCGATGCTGCCGGAAGAGGCGCCAACGTCGTTTGCCTTCCCGAGCTTTTTCAAACGCAATATTTCTGTCAGCGCGAGGACCACGCTCTTTTCGACCTCGCCGAACCCATCCCGGGCCCCAGCAGCGAAAAACTGGCTGCGGCCGCGCGTAGCAACGGTGTTGTTCTGGTCGCTTCGCTTTTCGAGAAGCGCGCCGCCGGCGTTTATCACAATACGGCGGCCACTTTCGACGCCGACGGCTCCCTGCGCGGTCTCTACCGCAAGATGCACATCCCTGATGACCCGCTCTACTATGAAAAGTTTTACTTCACGCCCGGGGACCTTGGTTTTCGCGCCCTTGATACCAGTGCAGGGAGATTGGGAACTCTCGTCTGCTGGGACCAGTGGTATCCCGAAGGTGCTCGCCTGACGGCTCTGCAGGGGGCTCACATTCTGTTTTATCCGACTGCCATTGGCTGGCATCCGGCAGAGAAGGCCGAATTCGGCGTCGCGCAACACGACGCATGGCGCACGATTCAACGCGCCCATGCGATCGCAAACGGAGTCTATGTGGCGGTTGTGAACCGAGTCGGTTTCGAAACCGGCAATGTGCGCGGCAACTCGGCTCCCGGTCAGGGTCTCGAGTTCTGGGGCGGATCGTTCTTCTGCGATCCCTTCGGTCGTGTGCTGGCGGAAGGATCTCACGATCGTGAGGAGATACTCGTGGGCGATGTCGATTTGAAAAAGCTCGAAGACATCCGCCGCAACTGGCCGTTCCTGCGCGACAGACGGATCGACGCCTATGCTCCGATTACAAATCGATTGCTCGACTAGGAATTTCCATTGGCCAGAAACAACAAGTTAATCCTGACTGCGCTTACCATTGTGTTCTTGACTCTTATCGCCTCTGCCAAAACACCCAAGCTCACCGGCAAGATCGTCGCCTACGATCTGCTCAAACATACATCCAAGTCGGCAAACCTCCAGCAAAATGAGGAGGTTGTCGTGCTGGAGACAAACAGTACGAAAAAGAAAGGCAAGTACGTGAAGGTGGTGTTCTCCAGTTCGGGCACAAGCCAGATTGAGCCCAAATATTTCGACGGCAATCAACCCTTAACCGCCGACGCGCTTCGGGAACATTCCTGCGACGAGAATTCTCCACGGTTCGTGCGCGAAATCAGCCTCCAGCAGATGGGCGGCACATATCTCCTCACCGACGCTTACAAGACCTCGCCTCCCGCCAGGATCAAAACCTTGGAGTGCTATGTCGCCATCTACAAGAAGAAAAAGTAAAGCCCCAACGACAGCGGTTGAAACTGTTCCCGCTGCACTTGGCTATCGGATGCCCGCCGAGTGGGAACCGCACGCCGCCACGTGGCTCGCATGGCCGCATTACCAGGGCGACTGGCCTGGAAAGTTCGAGCCCATCCCATGGGTTTATGCCGAGATCATTCGCAATCTCGCGAGGTACGAGGGGGTCGAATTGGTCGTCAACAATTCCGCGGCGGCGCGGCAGGCTCACAGAATTCTCGAACGTGCGGAAGCGCTCTCCGACAACATTCGTTTTCACCGTTGGCCTACGAACCGTGTCTGGTTGCGGGACTCTGGCTGCATATTTTTGAAATACCATCAGCCAACCCTGGGCTGGCCCGGCGGACCGGATCAGATTCCACCAGATGAAAGTCGGGAAGGGCGCGAGTTTACTCGCGCCGTGAAGAGTTCCAGAAACACTCGGGTTCTAGCCTCCGAGGGCACTCTTGCGCTCAAGTTCCGTTTTAACGCCTGGGCGAAATATTCCAACTGGCGGTTTGACGAAAAGATCGGAAGCCTGATGGCGAGTGCAGCTCACGCACAAGAGGTTCGCCCGCTCGCCATAGGCACGCGCATTGTTCTTGAGGGCGGATCCATCGATGTCAACGGCGCCGGCACCGTTCTCACAACCGAAGAATGCCTGCTGAGTAAGGAGCAGGAACGTAACCCGCATATGGTGCGGGCACACTACGAAAAGGCGTTCGCCGATTATCTTGGCGCCCCACATACCATTTGGTTGGGTCGAGGCATCTATGGTGACGATACACACGGCCACGTCGATGACCTCACCCGCTTTGTTTCCAAAAGCACAGTTGTAACCATGGTCGAGAGCAACACGAAAGATGTGAATCACGCTCCTCTGCAGGCGAATCTGCGACGCCTTCAGGCCGCCCGCGATCAGGAGGGCAAGCAACTCACTATCGTCGAATTACCTATGCCCCAACCGGTGGTCTTTGAAGGCCGACGCCTGCCGGCCAGCTACGCGAATTTCTATATCGCCAACGGCGTCGTGCTCGCCCCGGTATTCAACCGGGCCAGCGACGCTATTGCCCTGAACACTCTCGCGGAGCTCTTCCCTACCCGAGCGATTGTTCCCATCTATTCCGGAGACTTCATTTGGGGTCTCGGCGCGATGCACTGCATGACGCAACAGCAGCCGGCTTAGGAACATTATTGAATTTTGATTGTTGATTGTTGAATGAAAAACCGAGATGCCGTGTAAGACTTTGGAGTTTTCATCAAAAATCAACAATCAACAATTGCCTTTTGATAAATTCTCCCCATGCCTCATGGGGAAATGACCACCAGCCGCCTCGAAGCTTTCAGCGATGGCGTAATCGCGATTATCGTCACCATCATGGTTCTGGAGTTGCATTCGCCAGCTCAGCCCACATGGCGTGCACTGATAAAGGTCGCCCCGACATTCATCAGCTATGGACTCAGCTTCCTTGTTGTCGCGATCATGTGGGTCAACCATCACCATCTGATTCATGCTGTCCGCGAGGTCACGGCGCGTCTCTTATGGTCCAATCTCAATCTCCTTTTCTGGATGTCGCTGGTCCCATTCGTCACAGAGTTTGTGGGAAAGAACTATCACGAGCCTATGGCCGTCGCTCTTTACGGATTGGATTTGGCGCTCTGCGGATGTTCGTTCTACATCTTGCGCACGGAACTAGTGCGTCAGGAGGGCGCCGACGGAAATCTGCGTGACTATCACGACAGCATCCAGCGGAAGAACGCATTTTCGGCGGGACTCTATTTTCTTTCCGCTCCGCTTGCTTATGTATCCGTGTACGCTTCGTTCTTCATCTTTGCCCTGATCCCGGCGTTGTATTTTCTTCCGGAAAAGAAGCTGGCAGGACCGACGCACAGCTAGCAACAAACTCCGACACAAAAATACGCGGATCCCATGTGGGATCCACGTATGAACTGGAATGCGGTGTTATTCGCTCGGGGGCGGCGTCTCGCTGCCCGGTGCGCAAGGAGCATTAGGATTCTGCGTTGTCGACGGCGTCCCATTTCCAGGCTGAGTACTTCCCGGCGCTGGCGGAGTCGTACCCGAGGGTGTCGTCGAGCCTGGAGGGTTGGTCGGGGTAGTGCTCGGACTGTTCGGATTCCCCGCAGTTCCCGTCTGCGGCGTTGCTCCCGCCGACGGAACGCACGGCCCGTTGCTTGGCGGCGGAGTCTGGGGAGTCCCAGGTTGCGTGTTTCCCGGCATCCCAGGCATCGGAGTCGTTTGAGGCGTGCCCGGAGTCGTGGTATTCGGATTCGTTGAATCAGGATTCGATTGCGTTTGAGGCGTCGTACTTTGCCCGGTGGTGCTCTGGCCCGCCGCCTTGGTTGTAATCGGTGTCGGCGGCCCAATGGGGTTCGTGGGCGGGGTTGCCGCAGTTCCTGCTGGTGGAGCTGCAGGCGTCGGCGTGGGAGCAGTTGTTTGTGGTGGCGGTGCAGGCGCCGGCGCACTGGGGCGCTGGGCTGCTGCCCAGCTGGCGCAACCCGCTAATACCGTAAGCAAAAGAAGGCGTTTTGCCATGAGAATTTTCCTCGTCTGGAGAATCACGCCGCAGTCATTGAGCCCCCTGCGGTCGTAGCTTGCTTAAGTCTCAAACTCTCAGAGAGGACCCGCTATCCGGCGAATCCGGTAGCTGGAACACGCAGAAGAATGCCTGGAGAAGTGAAATTAAGTGCAGATGTGACTACTTTTTGTATTGGGTGGGCTGCGGCCCTTTTTCGAGCGTCGTACGATCCCAGATCCAGCCCTGGCGCGTATAACTCGCAAGTTCAAAATCCTGCGTCAATTCCAGGGCGTCGGTCGGACACGCATCTTCGCACAGTCCGCAGAACATGCAGCGGCTCAAGTCGTACGTGAAATTGGTAAGTTCCTTGCGTCGCGTTTTCTCGTTGCGCTCACTCGACACCACGATCAAATGTTCGGGACACGCCAAGGCGCAAAGATCACAGGCGATGCACATAGTCTCGTCAGTATCCGGATTGACGTTTAAGCGCGGAGCCCCACGGTACCGCTCCGCCACTTGCGGCCTTTCCAGCGGATACTGCTCGGTGTAGATCTCTTTCGGATCCTGGTAGCGGAAAGTGACCTTCAGCCCTTGCAGAAGGTCCACGAGAAACACTTTGCGGAGCAAGCTTGGCATGCCCATGACGCGGGTAGAATACCACGCCCGAAGGTGTTCCCCAATCGGCTGGAATTCCTGAATCAGAGTCGTGGGACCGGCAATCCCCTGAAACAACGTGATTTCCCCTTTGTAACCCTGTGTTCCCTGTGGTGGAAGATGTGCTTTTTTCGAATGGGAACTTTCACGCTGCTCCGGCCGTATGTATCCCTAGAGGGACACTATGAGAGCCTACCTAAACAATCTCTCAACCAAGACGTGGATGCTTTTGGTCGTCCCTGCGCTGGTGATTGCGTACCCAATCGCCCGCGTTGTCGTCCCCGCCATAATCCATGCCGTCGTACCTGAGGTTGTCCGGAACGTAATGAGCGTAATCTGAGGCTTCCCTGTCAGGATCCCAAACGAATTTAGCCTCCGTTCCGTAAAATGTCCGTTGAGATACGAATGGCGAACGACCAACGACCGACGACCGACAACTGCCCTCCTCGTTCCGATGAGATATTCATGGAAGAGGCGCTTCGTTGCGCCCAGCGTGCCTTGGAGATGAACGAGGTCCCCGTGGGGGCAGTTGTCGTTAGTGCGGATACGATCATCGCTCGTGGCTGGAACCGCAATATCACCGACTCTGACCCGACGGCCCACGCAGAAATCGTTGCCTTGCGTGAAGCTGGTTCACTCGTTGGTAACCATCGGCTAGGTGAATGTGAGCTGTTTGTTACAATTGAGCCGTGTGCTATGTGCGCTGGTGCCATGGTGCATGCCCGCATCAAACGGCTGGTATATGGCTCAGACGATCCCAAAGCCGGGGCCGTTCGTTCCGTGATGCAGGTCCTGAATCATCCGCAACTGAATCACACTTTGGAGATTCGCAGCGGAGTTCTTGCGGGCCGCAGCGCAGAATTGCTGCAAACGTTCTTTAAGAATCGTCGTTAGTTGAGCCGCTTTGCGGGCGTGTCGTAGCGGGACCCCGCAGGCGAAATCCTGAGCGCATCTTTGTGCGAAGGATCTCACGATTAACTGCATGTCCGACGCGGAGAGGTGCGTGAGTGGTTGAAACGATCCGCCTCGAAAGCGGACATACCTTAACGGGTATCGGGGGTTCGAATCCCTCCCTCTCCGCC
>Ga0207693_10001146_pt1 | contig 23670 bp, 18 predicted proteins | sample LARL81metaG_FD_184347 | JGI IMG/M metagenome (GOLD analysis project Ga0207693, IMG submission 184347) | Corn, switchgrass and miscanthus rhizosphere microbial communities from Kellogg Biological Station, Michigan, USA - LAR L8-1 metaG... | ecosystem: Host-associated > Plants > Roots >... | reverse complement strand
GAAGTGGATCGCGGCGAACCGAGTACGGCTTCTGGCGAAATGGAAGAAGATCGAGCGATGAGCAAACCGCCTCTGATCCGCGCCGTGAAGGCCAAGGCACCGACGAGGCTGGAGATCGCCTGGAGCACTGGCGAAATGCTGACGGTGGACGTTTCGCGTCTCGTCAAGCGGTTCAAAGTCTATGCGCCGCTCCGGAACGCAGCCCTGTTCGGCAGGGCCAAGGCTGATCCCTGGGGCCACGCCGTCAACTGGCCCGGCGATATCGACATGGGGGCCGACCAGCTTTACGAGCTGGCGTGCGAACAGGCGGGAAAATGGGGGCCGGAGCACTTTGCCGCCTGGATGGCGGGGCACGGCCTGTCACTCAATGCGGCGGCAGATGCGCTTGGGCTGTCACGTCGCATGATCGCCCATTATCGCACGGGCTCGAGGCCCATCCCCCGTGTGGTGGCGCTCGCTTGCGAGGGGCTGAGCCATGCGGTGGAAGAAGCGCGTGGCATGAGCACAACAAGCAATCCGCGTTTCGCCGAGGTCAATCCGGGCTACGCTCGCTCGAGGCACGGACCGGATTATGATTTCGCCGCGCTGGCCACCCGAGCTACCCGCCATTCCAGCCGTGAACCATCCAGGAGCCATGTGATTTTCCCAGAGCCCCCGCAGCTTCACTCCTCCGCGCCCAACCCCTCCGGAAACCCGTCAAAGTCGAAGCCGCGAAAATCCTGAAAGCTTTGCCAATGGGCGGCGATGTCGGCGCGGAAGAGATCGCGGGTGAGCGCGCGCACGAGCCTGGGCACCAGATATTTCATCGGGCGAATGGCCGCGCCGCTCGGGCCGAAGCTCAGCGTCGCCGCGAAATTGAAGCAGTGGATGTTTCTCAGCGCCGGGGCGGCGCCCGGCATCCGCTCGACAAAGGCTAAGGACGGGGAGAGGTAGGGATAGAGCCCGAGGCGGGTGTTTTCCTCGCCGGGAGGAGGCTTGAAGCAATCGTTCCACGTCGCGATGTCATTCGCAAAATGGGCAAGCTCCGGCCGCAGCCGATGGTCCACTTCGATCCCCGTTCCGGCGATGAGAAAGTCGGCGAAGGCTCGGCCTTGCGGAGTGTCGATCGCGACGCGGCCGTCCGCCACGCCGAGGCGCTGCCATGGCCTGCCCGTGAGCATGCGGTAGTTGGCGAAACGCGAGACGCGGCTCCAGGCGTCCTTGGTGAAAGGCTCGCGCAGCTCCAGAAAATAGGTGAGGAAGCGCCAGCGCCACAGGTCGTCCATCTCGCCGATGTGCCGCATGAAGCCGGCAAACGCCGCCCAGCGATAGGGCTGGATCGATTGCACGCGGGGACGGCGGCAATACTGGTCGACGGCGGACGCGCCGTGCTCGAGCGCGGCGGCGGCGTTGTCCATCGCGGTGGCCGCCGCTCCCAGCACTGCGACGTGCTTGCCGCGCAACGCTGCAAAATCGATCCCTTCGCTCGCATGCGCCCAATACGGCTTGGGCAGCTCGTGCAGCAGAGGGGGCGTGTACCAGCGCCCGGCACCCTCCATGCCCGTTGCCAGCACGATCTTGCGGGCGAGCAGAACTTCCGCGCCGGCCGGAGTCTCGACCTCGGCCGCGAGATCCTCGCCGCGCGGCATGATCCGTTTCAACAGGATCTGGTTGCGCACGGGCAGGTTCAGAACCCGGCGGATCCAGCCGAGGTAGCGCGGCCATTCCGTGCGGGGAATCTGATCGACCTCCTGCCACGCCGCTTCGCCGAACTGAGCCTCGTACCAGGCCTTGAATGTCAGGCTCGGGAGCCCGAGGTCGGGACCGGTGAGCTGTTTCGGCGTTCGCAGCGTGTGCATGCGCGCCTGGTCGAGCCACGGTCCCTCGCGGTCCTCCGGCAGAGCATCGATGCAGAGAATGTTGTCGACGTGGTCGCGCATCAGCCCGAAGGCGATCGCGAGTCCCGCCTGCCCCGCTCCGACCACCAGCGCGTTGAGGACAGGCTCTCCGTTGGCGGCGCGGCGGGGCACTACCCACGCCCGCTGCGGGAAATCGAGCAGTGCCCGGTCCTCTCCCGCGCGCTCTTCCAGCACACGCAACCGCTCCGCCGCGTCGCGCAGGAGTGTTGGCATCAAACAGGCTGAAGGAGACGAGCTGAGCGTGTGGCCCCTAGGTCCCGGCTCTTCGCTCGCCGGAGCAAGCTCCGGCTCGCTCGTCCGGGACACGAAAAGCTCGTGTCCCGGCCGAGTGCAGTGAGGGCGTCTTCGCCCGAACGAAACGAGAGCCGGGACCCAGGGGCCACACGATCGAACCAGGCCACGCGGTGAAGTATGGCGTCTCCGTCGCGCAACAACGCTATCTCGTCGGAAATGCTGCTACGCGGCCTTCTCCGTCGTGGGGTCGATCATCTTGCGCACCTCGGTGATCTTGGTGGCGGGAAAACCGCTGATCTCGGCGTGCTTGCGGATGATCGCTTCGTCCTGGGCGAGATAGACACAGAATGTCTTGTCGTCGGCGACGTAGCTCTCGACCCATTGGATGTCGGGGCCGAGCTGATGCAGGACCTGATTTGATTTTGCCGCCGCGGCCTTGAGCTGATCGCGTTCGAACGTCCCCACCTTGGGGATGTCCCGCTCGATGATGAACTTGCGCAATGCCATCTCACTCTCCTTCACACTCAGTGGATTTTCCATTGGGGCGCACAGAAGCGCCCGAGCCCGCTGCGGGCCATGATCGCCTCGGCGCATCGCTGCGCTTCCGCAAGCGTGCGATTCTCGTCGAGCGATTGCAAGCGGCCGTCCGCGATGAGGATGTTGCCGTCGACCAGGACGGTGTGCGCCCCTCCGCGGGAGCTGAACACCAGGTTGGCGACCGGATTGATCACCGGCGCCCAATCCGCGGCCAGCATCCGGAACATGGTGATGTCGGCCTTTTTCCCCGCTTCGAGCGAGCCGATCTCGCGCTCGAGGCCGATGGCGGCGGCGCCCCGGATGGTCGCCATTTCCAGCGCTGTTTCCGGCGGCACCGAAGTGGCATCGAGGCGATAGGTCTTGGCTCCCCCCGCGAACAGATAGAGCTGGCGGGCAACATCGATATAGTTGCTCGCCATGGCGGAGCCGGATCCAAGGGTCACGTTCACGCCGAACGCGAGGAGCTCGGGGTAGCGGCCGAACTCGAGGCTTCCCGTGCCCAGGCGATGCGACATCGAAGGGCAGCAGGCGACATGGGCGCCTGCATCGCGCAGGTCCACGAGGTCGCGCGGGCTCGTCCACCCCGCGTGGGCGACAATCGTCGCGGCATGGAGCGCGTCCGCGTCGAGAAGCCGCTTGACCTCCGTGCGGCCATGCTGACGCCGCGACGCCACGGCGTCGTCGCGCGAGCGGGCAGCGGCGACGATGAGGCGGACCTGCTTGTCCCGCGCCAAGCCGGAGAGCTCGCGACACAGCGTGTCGCTGGCGGCCGCGAGCCAGGGGAGCGCCACCGCGGCGCGCACGCGCGCATCGCCGTGCTTTTCGATGGTCCCGATCGCATCTTCGGCGCGTCGCACCGCCTCCTCCGTCGTCTCGCGCGCGAACGCCTGCGGGAATGCGCCCATGATGGTGTCGAACGCGTCGTAGGCGGCGCGCGAGACGAGAGCGCGCAAGCCGGTCTCATGTGCGACCCCGGCAACGACCTCGGGATATCTGCTCCCGGCATCTACGAAACAGGTCGTGCCGGACCGGATCATCTCGATCTGGCAGGCACGCGTCGCAATCGCCGCGTCATCGCCAGACAGCGCGGCTTCATAGGGCAGAATGCGCTCCAGCATGAATTTCGGGATGTCGCAGAAATCAGCCGCGCCGCGTCCCAGCTGCGCAACGGTGGCGACGTTGGTGTCGATCAGACCGGGGATGGCGATGAGCGTTCGCCCGTCGATCGTCTCGTCCGCGTGAAAGCGACTCTCGACCTCGTCCGATTTGCCGACGAGCTCGATACGGTCGCCTGCGATCGCGATCGCGCCGTCGGCGATCATGCGCCGCTCGGCGTCGAGCGTGACCACCCAATCGATGTGCTTGATCAGCCGCCGCACCATCGCGCTCTTTCTAGTGCCGCAGTCCGTCGAGTTGAAGCATCCTCTCCATCGTCATGCCCGCGCTTGTCGCGGGCATCCACGTCTTTACGGGATCGCAAGCACAAACAAGACGTGGATGGCCGGGACAACGGGGTCCCCGCTGCGCAAGCGCAGCGGGGTTCCCGTCCCGGCCATGACGTCCAACATGTGGTGCGAGCTGAGCAAAACATGATCTAATGCCTTGGCCATGGCGATTGGGTCACGCGGTCGAGCCCGGATTTGCGCGCGATGATCACGCCCCGGCGCTGGCATTCGGCAAGGGTCTCCGCTTCGTCGATCGTGCGCACCTCGCCGTTCGCCATGAGGACCTTTCCATCGACGATCACGGTGTGCGCGCCGCCGCGGGCGCTGTGCACCAGATTGGAGAGAGGGTTGAGCAGCGGCCGCCATTCCGGCCCTCGCGTGTCGAACAACGCGAGATCCGCCTTCTTGCCGACTTCGATCGAGCCGAGCTCTTTTTCGGCGCCGACCGCGACGGCGCCGTTGATGGTGGCCATCTCGATCATCTCCTCGGGCGGAAAGATAAAGGCGCTCAGCCGGGTCGCCCGCATCGCCCCGGCGCCGAGATTCATCAGCCGCACCATGTCGAGATAGTTGCTCGACATCGCCGAGTTGCAGCTCAGCGAAACCGTCACCCCGATGGCGGCCATCTCCGGGAAATGCCCGAATCCGGTATCGCCCATGCCGAGACGGAAGCCGGTCGAGGGTGTGTAGGAGATCTTGAACCCGTGTTTCTGCGCGAGAAAGATCTCCTTCGGGCTCGCCCATCCCATGTGGATCATCACCATGTCGGGACCGAGCACGCCGAGGTGCTCGAGCCGCTCGACATCGCTGAAGCCGGAAGACAGGCGCGAGCCGACGATCTCGTCGCGCGACTCGGAGGCGTGCATGACGATGGGCGCATGGTGCTTGTTGGCGAGCCGGCGAATGCCGCGGCAGAGATCGTCCGAGCAGCCCGCAAGGATGCGCAGCGCAAACCACGCCTTTACCCGGCCGTCGTGGGTATTGTTGTGGGCAAGCACGGTCTCTTCCGCGCGCTCCAGCGCTTCCGCAAGCGTCTCCCTGAACATCGTCTTCGACGGCATCTTGCCGATCGTGGTGTTGTGCACGTCGAAGGCGGTGCGCGAGACGATCCCGCGCATGCCGCTTTCACCGGTCGCCTTCGCCGTCTCAGCGGGGTAGTAGCTGCTCGGATCGAGAAAGCAGGTGGTGCCCGCCTTGATCAGCTCGAGCTGGCAGGCCCTCGCCGCCCAATACGCATCCTCCGACGTCATCTCCGACTCGTAGCCGTAGAGCCGCTCCAGGAGCTGCTTGGGGATGTCGCATTCATCGGCAAGGCCGCGGCCCAGATGCTGGCTGTTGTGCACGTGCGTGTCCACGAAGCCGGGCAGCACGAGGAGGCCGGCGGCGTCGATCGTCTCCATACCAGCGCCGCCCGCAGGAAGGTCATCGTCCTTGCCCACGAAGCTGATGCGGTCATCCACCATCGCGATCGCCCCGTTCCGCAGGATGCGCCGCTCGCGATCGACGGTAACGATCCAGTCGGCGTTGCGAATGACCAGCCCCGCCATCAGTGGAACTCGTCATTGCCGGGCTTGACCCGGCAATCCACGCCTTGGCTGCCGCAAGAAGACGTGGATGCGCGGGTCAATCCCCGGATCAAGTCCGGGGACGCGCATGACGGGGAGGTTCTCACGCCACCTTCCTCGCGGCGACCTTTGGGTCGAGCTTCCACAGCCGGGCGGTGTTCTTCCACATGATCTTTTCCATATCGGCGTCCGAGATCCGAGCAATGCCGAGCTTGTCGGCAACTTCACGAAAGCTGAGAAACATGCTGGGAGCCATGTGGGTGTGCGAGTTCTCCGAGCCGTACACCATCCGCTCGTAGCCGCAAAGCTCGCCGATCTTCTTGACCGTTCTGAAAGTTGTCTCGGCTCCGAACCAGCCCCAATAGGCAAAATCGACGTGGAAGTTCTCCCATTTCGCCAACAGCGAGATGCACTCATCCACCCACGGCCAGGCGACATGCGCAACCACGACCTTGAGGTCCGGGAAGCGCGCCCCGACCGCGTCAAGCAGATAAGGCTGCTGGTACTTCATGGGCGCGTTCTTGCAGGGCGTGAAACCCATGTGCACCTGCATGGTGCAATCGAGCTCGACGAGCTTCTTGTAGATCGGATCGAGCCGCTCGTCGCCGGGGTCGAAATGCTCATAGGAGGGATAAAGCTTGCAGGCGTGGAACCCGAGCTCCTTGACGCAGCGTTCGATCTCCCTGACTCCTTTCGCGATACCGCGGAACGGATCGACGCTGCACGTCAACGCGAAGCGCTCAGGCGCGGCTTTCCGCACTTCGAGCAGGTAATCGTTCGGCGTATAGGGTCCGGAATCGTTGGGATAGACGCGACGATGATCGGAGGTCATGATGCACATCATGTCCACGCCGACCTGATCCATCTGATAGACGAGGCGCTCACCGACTGACCGGTTCGGGCGCTCGTAGGTCCATTGGTGCACCCCGCCCCACACGCGATAGAGCTCTTCGATCCACCAGACCGGATAGTGCTTGCCCAGCTCTCCGGCATGGACATGACAGTCGATGATCATCGGGCACTCCTTCTTCTTGTGTCGCGACGGGATCGTAAGGCTCGTCATGGCCGGGCTTGACCCGGCCATCCACGTCTTGGCCGCCGGAAGACGTGGATGCGCGGGTCAATCACCGCATCAAGTCCGGGGACGCGCATGACGCAGCTACAAATCATATCGCCCCCAGATACGAGCGTTGCACATTCTCGTCCTGCATGAGGGTGGCGCTTTCGCCCTCCAGAGCGATGCGGCCGTTCTCCAGGATGTAGCCGTATTCGGCGAGCTTGAGCGCCTGCTTGGCATTCTGCTCGATCAGCAGGATGGTGATCCCTTGGCGATTGAGCTCCTGCACAATGGCGAAGATCTGCTTCACCAGCAACGGGGCGAGGCCGAGCGTAGGCTCGTCGAGGAGAAGGAGCCGCGGGCGCGACATGAGGCTCCTTCCGATCGCGAGCATCTGCTGCTGGCCGCCGCTGAGCGCGCCCGCGCGCTGCCTGCGCCGTTCGGCCAGCACCGGAAACAGGCCAAAAATCCAATCGAGCGCGCGGCGGATGTCCGCCCGGTCGCGCCGGCGGTAGGCGCCCATCTCGAGATTGTCGATGACGCTCATATCGGGGAACAGCTCGCGCCGCTCCGGCACCATGGAAATGCCGAGACCGACGATCTGATGGGGCGGCACGTTGCCGATCGGCGCATCGTCGAAACGGATGTCGTTACCGGGCGATCTGTGCAGGCCCACGATGGTGCGCACCGTCGTGGTCTTGCCGGCCCCATTCGCGCCGAGCAGGCTGACAATGGCGTGCTCCCGCACGCGCAGGCTGACGCCCCTGAGGGCCTCGATCTTGCCGTAGAAGGCATGCACGCCATTGAGCTCAAGCAGCATCTTCGGCCCCCAGATATGCTGCAATGACCCGCGCGTCGGATTGAATCTCGCGTGGCGATCCCTCGGCCAGCTGCACGCCGTGATCGAGCACGATGATGCGGTCCGATAGCCCCATTACCAGCCGCATGGTGTGACCGATCAGCAGGACGGAGAGCGCATAGGTCTCGCGAATGCGCCGAATGAGATGCACGAGCGATTCCAGCTCGGCTGAATTGAGGCCGGCCGCGGGCTCGTCGAGCAGCAGAAGCCGCGGGCGCGACGCCAGCGCACGCGCCACTTCAAGGAGCCGCTGGTGCCCGAACGCAAGCCCGTGCGCCGGCTGCTCGGCGTAGGGCAAGAGCCCGACGAAGTTCAACAGGCCCGCGGCATCGCCCAGCGATCGCAATTCCTCGACCCTTTCGCTCCGCATGCGCAAGCCGGCTGAAAGCAGGCCGCTGTTGAGACGCACGTGAGCGCCGACCCGCACGTTGTCGATCACGCTCATGTCGCTGAACAGGGCAAGGTTCTGGAAGGTACGCGCCATCCCCAGACGCGTGCGGGCATGGGCAGGCATGCGGGTGATGTTCTCCCCGGCGAACATGATGCGCCCCTGATCGGGCATGGCCATTCCGGATATGACATTGAACAGCGTCGTCTTGCCTGCGCCATTCGGACCGATGACCCCCAGGATTTCGTTGGCTCCCAATTGCAGGCTGATGTCGTGGAGCGCCCGCAGTCCCCCGAAGCTGATGCCCACCCCCTCGACCTTGAGCAGCGGATCGGAGTTCGCGCGCGTTGCGCCCGGCCTCTCGTAGAGTGAGTTAGCGGCCAAGTCGGCGCCGCCGACTTGGCCGGCGCTCTCCAACGTCATGCGCGTCCCCGGACTTGATCCGGGGATTGACCCGCGCATCCATCTTCTTGCGAAAAGGATGGATTGGCGGGTCAAGCCCGGCAATGACAATTGCACCGCCCCGACAACACCCTTGGGAAGGAAGATCAGCAGAACGAGCAGCAGGAGACCGGTGAGAAAGTCTTTGTACTCGGCCGCGCCCCGCAGCAGCTCGGGCAGCACCGTGAGCATCAGCCCGCCGAGAGCCGCTCCCGCCAGCGAGCCGATACCCCCCAGAATTCCCATCGTGACATAAAGAATGGAGACGGGAAAAACGAATGCATCGGGATTGACGAACTGGGAGAGCCCGGCGAGCAGGCCGCCGGAAATTCCGGCATAGAATGCTCCGACGGCGAACGCGACGGTTTTGTAATGGGCGATATTGATGCCCATTCCCCGCGCGGCCAGCTCATTCTCTCGAATCGCAATGAAGGCTCGGCCGTGTCGCGAATCGACGATGTTGCGGGCGAGCAGAAAAAGGCCGGCGGCGATCAGAACAATCGGGACGTGAAACTGTCGCGGGAAGAGCTCGTATCCGAACAGCTCGGGCGGGGGAACGGTCATCCCGTTCGGACCGTTTGCGAGCGCGTACCAGTTCTGCAGGATGATGACGACGACGAGGCCGAAACCGAACGTGACCATCGAGACGTAGAGCGGGCCCAGCCGCAGCGCCGGCACGCCGAGGAGATAACCGAAGGTCGCCGCGAGGAAGCCGCCGAGCGCCAGCGCAGGCCAGAAGGAAAGATCGCAGCTCCCGACGAGCAGCGCGGTCGTATAGGCGCCGATTGCTGCAAACCCCGCATGCCCGAGCGATATCAGCCCGGCGTAGCCCATCACCAGGTTGACGCCGAGCACGGCGATGATGTTGACGACCGCGAGGCTGAATACGAACAGCGGATAGGTCGGCAGCAGATACGCGGCAGCGAGGCTGAGCGCGAGCAACAACAAATTCGCGGCAATGCCTGTCCGTCGCGTCGCGCTGCCGTGGTGACTCTGAGCGCTCATCTCGTCATTCCGGGGCCCGAGCGTAGCGAGGGAGCCCGGAATCCAGTAATCACCGGCGGAGGGTTACTGGATTCCGGGCTCGCCGCTTTGCGGCGCCCCGGAATGACGCCGAGTGAATGAGATCTCAAAGAGATCACAGTAGCGCTCACGCCCGCTGTCCCTGCTCGCGACCAAACAGGCCGTTCGGCTTGAGCGAAAGAATGAGCAGCAGCGCCGCGAACGAGATGACGTCTTTCATCGAGCTTGCGAGATACACGCCGCCGAGGTTCTCGATGATGCCGAGGAGAAAACAGCCGGCGATCGCGCCTGGAATGCTGGTGAAGCCGCCGAGGATGGCGCCGATGAATCCCTTGATGCCGATCGTGCCCATGTCGGGGGTGATGATGATGAGCGGCGCCAGGAGCACCCCGGCTGCGGCAGCGAGACCGGAGCCGACCGCCCAGATCAACGAAAACGTGCGATTGACATTGACGCCGCACAGGGTCGCCGCATCTCGGTTCTCGGAGGTGGCCTCCATCCCCTTGCCAATTCTGGTCTTGCGGAAGAACAGCATGAAGGCACAGACCAGAAGCACCGCGAGCGCAATGATGCTGAGACTCAGCGGCGTCAGCGTGACGCCCGCAATCGAGAATGGCTCGGCTGGCAGGATCGAGGGGAAGCGGCTCACCTCGGAACCGCGCAGGATGCGCACGGCTGCCCGCATCATCTGGCCGACCGCGACCGTCGCGAGGATCAGCGTGACCACCGGAGCATTGATCAGCGGCCGATAGGCGATGCGCTCAAGCGCCGCCCCGAACACCGCGCAGAGGACTACCGCTGCAACGAACGCGAGCGAGTACGGCAGGTTGAGATCGCTGTAGAAATAGAGCGCGAGAATGGCGCCCAGCATCATCATCTCGCCCTGGGCGAAATTCACGACCCTGGTCGCGCGGAAGATGACGACGAACCCCAGGCCAACGAGCGCGTAGAGACTTCCGAGCGTAAGCCCGCTCACCACAACCTGGCTCAGCAGCGCCACGGCGCATCATTCCTTAGCGCGGCGCGCCGAGCGTGTGGCCCCTGGGTCCCGGATCTTCGCTCATGGGCGCAAGCGCCCACTCGCTCGTCCGGGACACAAGCTATCTCGTGTCCCGGCCGAGTGCCGTGAGGGCGTCTTCGCCCGAACGAAACGAGAGCCGGGACCCTGGGGCCACACGATCGGTCTACTTACCGTCCCCCGATCTGGGACACGCTTTCCCATTTGAGGTCGGGCCGCACCCGGATGATCTCGATCTGGGTCGATCCCTCGTGATTGTCCTTGCTGTAGCTGATGGGAAAGGTCATGCCGGTATCGAAGCTTTTGGTCGCTTCCAGCGCGTCCACGAAAGCTTCGCGCGACAGATCCTTCCCGACCTTCTCCAGCGCCGCCTCGGTCACCTTGCCCGCTGCGTAGCCTGCGAGATCATATTCCGAGGGGCGGCCAGGCGGAAAACCATCAGGATAGAGAGCGGCCTTGAGCTTGTCGCGATAAGCAACAATGCCCGGCATTGGCGAAGCATCGGCGAGGTCGGGCACGACCAGCGTGGAAACGAAGCCCAGCGCCGCCTGCCCGGCGCCGCGCTGGAGAAGCGGCGTCGAGGTTCCGCCGCCGCCGAACAGCTTTGCGCCTATGCCCAGCTCCTTGGCCTGGCGCACAATGATGCCTGCCTCCTGCGCAAAGGCATAAATCAGGAGACCGTCCGGATCCGCACCCTTGATGCGCAAAAGCTGGGGGGAAAAATCCTGATCTCCCTGGTTATAGCGCTCGGCCGCGGCCGGTGAGATCTTGTATTTCTCCTTGAGACGCTCCGAAAACACCTGGAAGCCGCCCACGCCATAATCGTTGCTGGTGTAGAGGATGGCTGGGCGGGTGAGCTTTTCGTGCTCCATCATCCACTCGATGATACCCAGCGCCTGGGTGTCTTCGTTGGCATAGATACGGAATATGTAGCGCGAGAACGGCCGCATCAGATTCATATTGGACGAAATGGAAGAGACGAACGGCACCTTCTCGCGGGTAATGACCTGTCGAACCGGCAAGGTCGATCCGCTGACCGAGCCGGAAATCAGCATGAACACCTGGTCCTGATCTATCAGTCTACGGACTGTTGCCTGCGCTTCCTGCGGCGAGGCGGCATCGTCATAGGAGATGAAATTGATCTTGCGGCCGTGGATGCCGCCCTTGTCGTTGACTTCCTTCGCCCACAGCCGCACGGCGTCGCGCGCGGATTGCCCGAGCAATGCCACCGGACCGCTCAGCGGCGTCCACATGCCGATGCGAATCTCGGTGTCGGTCACCCCCGTTTCCGCTCGCGCAACGGCGGCCGTGAGCAGGAGCAAACAGAAAGACAGTACGGCCAAGTGGAATTTTGGGATCACTTTCATAATGGGACTCCTCTGACCTGCATCAGCTACATGATCTTCGATTCGTACCAATAAGAGGCCGTCATGGCCGGGCTTGTCCCGGCCATCCACGCCTTGCCTGCTGTACCAAAGACGTGGATGCGCGGGACAAGCCCGCGCATGACGGTGATACAAACGAGCGAATCAGCTCTGGCCGGTTTCTCTGCATCTCTTCTTATGACTCTGCGCTAGCCCGCCTTGTGCGCGCGTACCGCAACCGACATGACGCCGATGGCGGGGATCTCTGCACGCATGACATCTCCCGGCTTGACCGGGCTCACCCCTTCGGGCGTCCCGGTAAAGAGCACGTCGCCGGGGTAGAAGGTGTAGAAGGTCGAGCCCCACTCGATCAGCTTGCGGCAGTCGTAGATCAGCTGATTGGTGTTGCTGCTCTGCTTGATCTCGCCGTTCACCGCGATGTTGAGCGGGACGTTGTCGGGATCGGAGATTTCGTCGGCGGTCACCATCCACGGGCCGAGCACGGAATAGCTGTCGATCGACTTGCGAAAGCTGCGGTCCTCCGGCCCGCGTGCCGTCATGTCGAGACCGATGCAGTATCCCGCCACGTAATCGAGTGCCTTGTCGCGTGGAATATCGCTTCCCTCTCTGCCGAAAATGATTGCGAGCTCGACCTCGTGCTCGTTGCGCCGCTCCGGGAAGCGAATGGCCACGCCTTCGGACGGCCCCACCAGCGAGGAGTTCGCCTTGAGGAACAGCCCGGCGGTGCCGATCGCCGGCGACGGTTTGATACTTTGCGCGGTGGCACGCGCGGCCATCTCGTCGATGTGCGCCTTGTAGTTGGTGGGCGCCGCAACGAGCTTTGACGGGCGCGCTACCGGCGGCAACAGCTTGACGGCGGAGATGGGCTTGCCCGGCGCCTTGGCCGCCATTTCCTCGAGCCGCGAGCGCCACGCGGGTAACGCCGCGATGACCGCGTCGCCCGTCATGGCATAGGGAGCGGCCGCCCTGATCTGGGTCTGCGCTTGCGTGACGTCGTGAATGAGCTCGCCCCGCACCACTCCCAAGCGGTCATCGTCATAGCGACAGAGCTTCATGGCTTACCCCATGCAAAAAGTCAGGCCTGCCGTTGTTCTGTTCTGGCCGGCAGGGATACTGACAACGATTTCGTATTCCAGCAAGGATGGCCGTCCGCCCCTGCGGCAGGCGCGCCGCTCAGTCCTCGGCCAAATCCATGGCCTGAGCGAGCTGTTTGTAGCGGGCGATGTCGGCCGCGAGAAAGCGGGCAAACTCGCTCGCTGTGCCGCCGCGAATATCATAGTCCATCGCGGAGATCTGATCGCGCAGCTTGCGGTCGGCAAGTGCTTCGTTCACGAGTTCGTTCCAGCGTCCGACCAGCGCGTCCGGCATCTCCGCCGGCGCTGCAAGCCCGCACCAAGCAAGCACTTCAAAACCGGGAAAGCCGAGCTCCGACATTGTCGGAATCTCAGGCAGCCGCGGGGAGCGGCGCAGGCTGGTGATTGCCAGGGCCCGCAGTTTGCCGCTTGCGATATGCGCGCCCGCGAGACCGGTGCTGCCGATCATGAATTGCGCGTTGCCGGCCAACACCGCCGTCAGAGCGGGCGCGAGCCCGCCAAAGGGCACGTGCACGGCAGCGTTTCGCGGGAGCCCGGCGCGGTGAAGCAGGGTCATGGTCGCAAGATAATGCGGCGAGCCGAAGCCGCCGGTCGCATAGTTCAGCTGGCCGGGACGATCGCGCAGCCTCTGGATCAGTTCCGGCACGCTGCCGCACCGGCAGGTCCTCGCGCACGAGCAGCACCAGCGGCGCATCGGCGATGAGCACGATCGGCGCGAAGTCGTTGAGCGCATCATAGCCGAGATTGCGCTTGAGCGCCGGCATGGAGCCGTGGGTGCTGGTGGTGACGACAACGAGGGTATGGCCGTCGGGGGGCGCTTGCTTTGCTGCCATGACGCCGATCAGCCCGGTGGCACCACTGCGGTTGTCCATGATGATGGACCAGCCGAGCTCCTCGCTGATCTTCTGCGCAATGACGCGGGGAATTGCGTCATACGGCCCGCCGGGAGGATAGGGCACGATGATGCGGATGGGCCTCGACGGATACTGCTCCGCGCGGGCGCTTTCCGTGAACGCGCGCAAGCCCTTCCAGACCGCCGGGGCAGCAAGCAGCGCGAGGGCGCAACGCCGGGGGAGCACTGCGCTCCTCACGGCAGCTTGTAGTTCTGAGCCGTCGCGGAGAAAAAGCCTTCGCTGCGCAGCGCGTCGAGCAGGCTTGTGTCGGCGTAGTCCGCCACGTTCTGATTGCCGCCGAACTGCGCGAGAATGTTCCTGGCACCTTCGATGGACATGTCGAGGTTGGCGGGCGACTGTGCCTTGAAATCGTTGTAGGTGATGTCGAGCACCTTCTCGTCGGTGATCTTGAGCTCCTTCGCCAGCACCTGCTTGGCGCGGCCCGCGTCGGCAAGGGCGAGGTAATTGCCTTCGATCGTCGCCTTGAGGAAGCGCATGAGCGCGTCGCGGCGTCCCTCGATGTCGGCGCGACGCACGACGATCGAGCTGAACACCCACGGGATCTGCTCGGGCACGAGATCGACCAGCACGTGCAAGCCTTGCGCGCGCGCCATGCTGGCGATCGGCTCGTTGATCGGGGTGGCTTTGATCTCGCCGGACTTTACGGCCTCGAGCCGCCGCATGCCGCCGCCATATTCTTTCAGGGTCACGTCGTCGCGGGTCAATCCCAGCCGTTGCAGCGCGAGCGTCACGGTCGAATCGCTTTCCGAGCCGAACGTGCTCACGCCGATGACGCCGCCCTTGAGCTCGGCTGCGGTCCTCACGCCGGGGGCGGAGAAGAACGTGAACCGGATGACGTTGCTGAGCGAGCCGATCGCGCGCACGTCGCCGCCGGCGCGATTGACCTTGATCACCGACGACAATCCCACATGCATCGTGTCGAGACGGCCGGCTTGCAGCTCGGCCGCACCGCGGCTGCCGCCGCTCATGTTGAGGATCTCTACGTTCAGGCCGTTGGCGGCATAGAAGCCTGCATCTCGCGCCACATACCAAGCAAGCACGGTGTTGACGGGGTCGGAGATGCCGGCCTTGAACATCGCGACTTCCTGACTCGCCGCTGGATGCCACGCAAACAAACCGCAGGCGAAGGCTGCGGCGGAAAGTCGCCGCACATAACCCCTGAACCGAGCCGAAAGCACCCTTCTCTCCTTCTAGCAGGTCAGGGGCGAACACATCTCGCCCGTACCCACCATTCAGTACGCCAGAATAGCTGCAAACTCTTCCGCCGGTACGAATGAGAGCACCGCGATCGAGATCGTCAGGCCCAGCAGGCAGAAGAGGGAGACAGCGACGAAGTTGCGAGAGAGGTGGAAACTAACCGAGGTGGACGAGGCAACGTAAGAGCTCTGCATGGATGTCTCCTTTTCAGCGGGTACCCATGCTTTAGCCGGGCGGAGGGGTGGGCTGTGTGAGGCGGTTCACACTCCATGGGAAAACAGCACAAAGTTGAGCTCTCAAAAATTCCGCTGTTTTCCAGATGCTTGCACGAAAAATACTCGTTTTTTGAAAAAGCCGCGGTGCGCGGTTGCGCGGGGAGCAGCTGTGGCATAATGTATACCACGATGACCCGTGCGTATCGCCAGTCCCGCGCCGCCGCGGCAGGAGAGGCGCCCACAGCCCAGGCCGCCGCCGCAGCCAAGCCGGTGGACGCGCGCCGCGATGAACGTGGGCACCCGCGCGGCGATGAGGCGCCGCGCGCCCCCCGGCTTACGCCGATCGCGAGCCGCGAGAGCTTCAAGGGCCGCGCCTATACCGCGCTCAAGGACGCCATCGTCGGCATGGACGTCTACCGCAGCCGTTCCGACATCAAGCTCGACGAGCGGCGCCTCGCTTCCGACCTCGGCGTGAGCCGCACGCCGGTACGCGAAGCGATGGCGCAGCTCGAGCGCGAGGGCTTCGTGCGCGCGGTTCCGCGGCGCGGCATCTACGTCATGCGCAAGTCGAAGCGCGAGGTGATCGAGATGATCACCGCCTGGGCCGCGCTCGAGAGCATGTCGGCGCGCCTGATCACCCAGGGCGCGCAGGAGCATGAGATCGCGTCGCTGCGTACCATGTTCGCCACCTTCGAGAACGGCCAGCTGCATGCGAGGCTGGATGAATATTCCGAGGTCAATATCGAGTTTCATCAGGCCATCATTCGGCTCAGCCGCAACGCGGTGCTGATCTCGCTTGCGGAGAACCTTTTCGCCCACATGCGCATGATCCGCCGCAAGACCATCGGCGAGCAGGACCGCGCGGCGCGCTCCATCCGCGACCACATGTCGATTATCGAGGCGCTCGAGGCGCGCGACACCAATCGTGCGGAAGACCTCGTGCGCGATCATGCGCTCGGACTTGCCGAGCATGTGGCGAAATATGCCGACTACTTGGACTGATTGAAAAAACGGCGCTGCGCGGGAGCAAAACCTGCGCGCTCGAGAGTAGGGAGACGATCATGGCGGATGCAGCGACCAAACCGAAACCCGTGACCACGACGGCGGATGAAGCGCAGCAGGAGCTCACCGATGGTTTTCATCTCGTCATCGATGCGCTCAAGCTCAACGGCATCAACACGATCTATGGGGTGCCCGGCATCCCGATCACCGACCTGGGGCGCAAGGCGCAGGCGGCAGGGATGCGCGTCCTCTCGTTTCGGCACGAGCAGCATGCCGGCAATGCCGCCGCCATCGCCGGGTTCCTGACGAAGAAGCCGGGCATCTGCCTCACGGTCTCGGCTCCCGGCTTTCTCAACGGGCTGACTGCGCTGGCCAATGCCACGACCAACTGCTTTCCCATGATCCTGATCAGCGGCTCGTCCGAGCGCGAGATCGTCGACCTGCAGCAGGGCGACTACGAAGAGATGGACCAGCTTGCGATGGCCAGGCCGCTGTGCAAGGCGGCGTTTCGCGTGCTGCATGCCGCAGATGTCGGCGTTGGTGTGGCACGCGCGATCCGCGCGGCTCTCTCCGGTCGTCCCGGCGGTGTCTATCTCGATCTGCCGGCCAAACTGTTCTCCCAGGTCATGGACGCCGATGCCGGCGCGAGGTCGCTGGTCAAGGTCATCGATCCCTCGCCAGCCCAGATTCCTGCTCCAGCCGCCGTCAAGCGTGCGCTCGATGTCCTCGACAGCGCCAAGCGCCCGCTGATCATCCTCGGCAAAGGCGCGGCCTACGCGCAGGCAGACGACGCGATCCGCGCTCTGGTCGAGAAGAGCGGGATTCCGTTCCTGCCGATGAGCATGGCCAAGGGGCTGTTGCCCGACACGCATTCACAGTGCGCCGGGGCGGCGCGTTCAATGGTGCTCAAAGACTCCGACGTCGTCATGCTGATCGGCGCCCGCCTGAACTGGCTGCTGTCGCACGGCAAAGGCAAGACGTGGGGTGAGCCGGGATCGAAGCAATTCATTCAGATCGACATCGAGCCGAAGGAGATGGACAGCAATGTCGCGATCGTCGCGCCCCTCGTCGGCGACATTGGCTCCTGCGTATCGGCTCTGCTCGAGCGCATGGACGGCAAGTGGCCGCGCCCTCCGGCGGACTGGATCGATGCCGTCAATGAGCGCAAGCAGGCCAACATTGCCAAGATGGCCCCACGACTGATGAAGAATTCGGCGCCGATGGACTTCCACAGCGCGCTTGGTGCGTTGCGCAACGTCATCAAGCAACGGCCGGATGCGATCCTCGTCAACGAAGGCGCCAATACGCTCGACCTCGCGCGCGGCATCATCGACATGTACCAGCCGCGCAAGCGTCTTGATGTCGGCACCTGGGGGATCATGGGCATTGGCATGGGCTTCGCCGTCGCCGCCGCAGTCGAGACCGGCAAACCCGTGCTCGCAGTCGAGGGCGACAGCGCCTTTGGTTTCTCCGGCATGGAGGTGGAAACGATCTGCCGGTACGACCTGCCGGTCTGTGTTGTCGTCTTCAACAACAATGGCATCTACCGCGGAACCGACGTCAATCCTTCCGGCGGTTCGGACGTTGCGACGACCGTCTTCGTCAAAGACGCCCGCTACGAGAAGTTGATGGAAGCGTTCGGCGGTGTTGGCGTCCATGTCACAACGCCCGACGAGTTGAGCCGCGCCGTGAACGAGGCCATGGACTGCGGCAAACCCACTCTGGTCAACGCCGTGATCGATCCTGCAGCCGGCAGCGAAAGCGGCAACATCGGCAAGCTCAACCCGCAAAGCGCGGTCCGCAAGAAATGAATCGACAACATACGTCGTCATGGCCGGGCTTGTCCCGGCCATCCACGCCTTGGCTGCCGTACGCAAGACGTGGATGCGCGGGTCAAGCCCGCGCATGACGGGGATACAAACGAGCGGAACCAGTTCTAAAGGAAACGACGATGGCGAAGAGCAGGAAGGTAAAGGCCAAGGCAAAAGTCAGGCCCAAATCCGGGCCGGCGGCGAACAGGATCGTCAAGCTGAAGACAAAGAGGCCGGTGGCGAAGACCGTCACCAAGGCAAAACGGCTGGCGGCCTCCAATGGCCTGGCGAAACGCTCGCCCAAAGCCTGGGGCCAGGCCGGCAAGGCGCTCGACGGCGTGCGCGTCCTCGACTTCACCCATGTGCAGTCGGGGCCGACCTGCACGCAGCTTCTCGCCTATATGGGCGCCGACGTCATCAAGGTGGAGCGGCCGGGGGTCGGCGATATCACGCGCGGACAGCTGCGCGACGTCAAAGGCGCCGACAGCCTCTATTTCACGATGCTCAACGGCAACAAGCGCTCGATCACCATCGACTCCAAGCATCCCAAGGGGAAGGAGATTCTCGAGCGCCTGATCAAGCATTGCGATGTTCTGGTCGAGAATTTTGCCCCCGGCGCCCTCGACCGCATGGGCTTGACCTGGGACTACATCCACAAGACCAACCCGCGCATGGTCGTCGCTTCGGTGAAGGGCTTCGGCCCCGGGCCTTATGAGGACTGCAAGGTCTACGAGAACGTCGCGCAATGCGCGGGAGGAGCGGCCTCCACGACCGGTTTTCGCGATGGCCCGCCGCTGGTCACGGGGGCGCAGATCGGCGATTCCGGCACCGGGCTGCACCTCGCCTTCGGCATCGCCTGCGCGCTCTACCAGCGCAACCGCACCGGCCGCGGCCAGCGCGTGCTCGCAGCGATGCAGGACGGTGTGCTCAATCTCGCCCGCGTCAAGCTGCGCGACCAGCAGCGGCTCAAGCACGGGCCGCTGGTCGAGTACAGCCAGTACGGCGAAGGCATTCCGTTCGGCGAGGCAGTGCCGCGCGCGGGCAACGATTCCGGCGGCGGTCAGCCCGGCTGGATCCTCAAGTGCAAGGGCTGGGAGAGCGATCCCGACGCCTACATCTATTTCATCACCCAGGCGCCGGTGTGGGGGGCGATCTGTGATCTCATCGGAAATCCGGACTGGAAGACCGATCCGGACTATGCGACGCCGCCTGCACGCCTGCCGCGGCTGCGGCACATCTTCAACACCATCGAGCAGTGGACCATGACCAAGAACAAGTTCGAGGTCATGGACATCTGCAACGACCTCGACATCCCCGTCGGCCCCATCCTGTCGATGAAGGAGATCGCCGAGGAGCCGTCACTGCGCGAGACCGGCACCGTGGTCGAGGTCGATCATCCCACCCGCGGCAAGTACCTCACCGTCGGCAACCCCATCAAGATGTCGGACTCGATCACGGAGGTGAAGCGCGCGCCCCTCCTCGGCGAGCACACCGACGAGATCCTGCGCAAGGAGCTCGGCTACCGCGAGAACGAGATTGCCGAGATCAAGGCATCCGGTGCGATCACCGCGCCGGAAAAAGGCGCGCGCGCCGAGGCAGCGTAGGTCAACCATGCGGATTGTGGTGCACGGGCAGCAGGCGTTCGGGAAGGCCGTGCTGGAGGCGCTGCTCAAGCGCGGGGAGAACGTGGTTGCCGTCTACGTCGCGCCGGAGAAGGAAGGCGCCAAGGCCGATCCACTCAAGGAAGCGGCGCAGGCCGCCAAGCTTCCGGTCTATCAACCCGCCTCATACCGCAAGCCGGAAGTCTGGGACGAGTTTCGCGCGCTCAAGCCTGACCTGCAGGTGATGGCATTCGTTACCCTGTTCGTGCCCGAGGACTTTCTGAAAATTCCCACCAAAGGCTCGATCCAGTATCACCCTTCGCTGCTGCCCAAATATCGCGGCCCGAGTGCCATCAACTGGCCGATCATTCAGGGCGACACCGAGACCGGGCTTTCCATCTTCTGGCCCGACAACGGTCTCGATACCGGAGAGGTGCTGCTGCAAAAGAAAACGCAAATCGCCTCGACCGACACTCTGGGCAGCGTCTATTTCGACCGGCTCTTTCCAATGGGCCTCGATGCGATGTTGGAAGCCGTCGATCTCGTCAAAGCGGGGAAGGCTCCCCGCATCAAGCAGGACGAGTCCAAAGCCACCTATGAAGGTCGTTGCGGACCGGACAATGCGCGCATCGACTGGGGCAAGCCGTGGATCCAGATCGATCGCCTCATCCGCGGCTGCAATCCCGCCCCGGGCGCCTGGACCACGATCGATGGAAAGAACCTCAAGGTGTTCGAGGCAAAACCGCTGCCGGCCAAGAACCCCAAGGGGATCGGCGGCAAGACGGGCGAAGTCGTCGAGGTCGGCTCGGACGGCTTCACCGTAGTCTGCGCCGATGGGCGCATGAAGGTCCTGCGCGTGCAAGCCGACGGTCCCAAGATCGCAGCCGGCGAGTACGCCGGCAATGCAAAGCTCACTTCCGGCAAGAGGTTCTCATGAATCCCAGCGCTGCCACGGCCGCCAAGCCCCCCACCGCCGCTTCCCAGCACGCGAATCCGAAATCGGACATCGATATCGCGCAGGCCGCAAAGATGCGGCCGATCCTTGACATCGCGCGCGAGAAGCTCGGCATCCCGCCGGAGAATCTGGAGCCTTACGGCCACTACAAGGCCAAGGTCTCGATGAGCTTCATCAAATCGCTCAAGAACCGTCCCAACGGCAAGCTCATCCTTGTTTCGGCGATCACGCCGACGCCGGCAGGCGAAGGCAAGACCACCACCACGGTCGGCCTCACCGATGCGCTCAATCAGATCGGCAAGAAGGCAATGCTGTGCCTGCGCGAGCCGTCGCTGGGGCCGTGCTTCGGGGTCAAGGGCGGCGCGGCCGGCGGCGGTTATGCCCAGGTGGTGCCGATGGAAGACATCAACCTGCACTTCACCGGCGACCTGCATGCCATCGGGACCGCCAACAATCTGCTCGCGGCCTTGCTCGACAATCACATCTATTGGGGCAACGCGCTCGGCATCGACCCGCGTCGCATCGCATGGCGGCGAGCGATCGACATGAACGACCGTTCGCTGCGCTCGATCGTCTCCTCGCTTGGCGGGGTCGCCAACGGTTTCCCGCGCGAGGACGGATTCGATATCACAGTAGCCTCCGAGGTCATGGCGATCTTCTGTCTCGCCAGCGATCTTGATGATCTGAAAAAGCGCTTGTCCAACATCGTCGTCGGCTATACGCGCGAGCGCAAACCGGTGCGCGCGGGCGAGCTCAAGGCGCAGGGTCCGATGGCGGCCCTCCTCAAGGACGCGCTCTCGCCGAACCTGGTGCAGACGCTCGAAGGCACGCCGGCTTTCATCCACGGCGGACCGTTTGCGAATATCGCGCACGGCTGCAACTCGGTGCTGGCGACGACCACGGCATTGAAGCTCGCGGATTACGTGGTGACCGAAGCGGGCTTCGGCGCCGACCTCGGCGGCGAGAAATTCCTCGACATCAAGTGCCGCAAGACCGGGCTCGCGCCGGACTGCGCCGTTCTCGTCGCCACCATCCGCGCGCTGAAGATGCATGGTGGCGTCAAGAAGGAGGACCTCAAGACCGAGAACCTCAAGGCGCTCGAGGCAGGCATGGCCAATCTCGCACGTCACGTGGAGAACATGCAGAAGTTCGGCATTCCGCCGGTGATCTCCATCAACCGGTTCAGTGCCGATACCGATGCCGAGATGGCGCTCGTCGAGGAGCACGCAAAAAAGCTCGGGGTTGTTGCTCTCATGGCGGATCACTGGGCCGAGGGCGGCAAAGGCGCTGTCGATGTCGCGCGCGAGGTGGTGAAAGTGGTGGATGCGGGCAAAAGCAAGCTCAAGCTCCTTTACCCCGACGACATGCCGCTCCTCGAGAAAATCCGCACCATCGCCAGGGAAATCTACCGCGCCAAGGACATTGCGGCGGACAAGGCGGTGCGCGACCAGCTTGCCCAGTTCGAGCAGATGGGCTTCGGCAATCTCCCGGTCTGCATCGCCAAGACTCAGTACAGCTTCTCGACCAATGCGGACCTCAAGGGCGCGCCGACGGATCACGTCATCCCCGTGCGCGAGGTGCGGCTCTCCGCAGGTGCCGAGTTCGTTGTGGCGGTCTGCGGAGAGATCATGACCATGCCCGGCCTGCCGAGGGTGCCGGCGGCAAACTCCATCGACCTCGGCGCCGACGGCCGCATCACCGGGCTGTTTTGATGCACGGAGATTCTGTGTTGATTGGTTACGGCGCGCGCGCCGCCGCAATACCTCCCCCTGAAAGGGGTCGGGTGGGGGTCCGACTCTCGGCGCTCGTGCTTGCTAATGAACGCGGCCGCGAGTTGACCCCCACCCGGCGACCCCCGACCAAGTCGAGGGTCGCCGACCTCCCCCTTTCAGGGGGAGGTATTGCCCGGTCTGTGTTGTGACGCTGGTCGAGAACAAGCCGGGCAGCGGGCGGCGGCGGCCGCCGCGCACGCCCAAGGGACGCCAAGTCGATCCGCGTGCACTTGATGAGGTGTGTGCGCTCCTGGGCGATCGCGAGCGCCGGCGCGATCTCCTGATCGAGCATCTCCATCTCATTCAGGACCGATACGGGCACCTCTCGGCCGCGCATCTTGCAGCTCTCGCGCAGGAGATGAAGCTCGCGCTGACCGAGGTCTATGAGGTCGCGACCTTCTACGCTCACTTCGACGTGGTGAAGGAAAGCGAGGCGCCACCGCCGGCGGTGACCGTGCGCGTCTGCGATTCGCTTTCCTGCGCCATGGCGGGCGGCGAGCATCTTCTCCGCGAGCTGCCCAACCGCCTCGGCATGGACGTGCGCGTCATTCGCGCGCCCTGCATGGGAGCCTGCGACCGCGCGCCGGTCTGCGCTGTCGGCCATGTCCAGCTGATGCATGCGACGGCGGAGAGCGCGGCGGGCGCGGTTGCGCGCGGCACGCACGCGCATCCCTACGCAACGCCGAATCCTTTCGACGCGTATGTGCGCGATGGCGGCTATGCGCTCCTGCGCGCGTGCCACTCCGGTGCGCGCACGCGCGAGGACATGATCAAGGCGATAAGCGATGCGGGACTACGCGGGCTTGGCGGTGCCGGCTTCCCCACCGGACGCAAATGGTCCCTGGTGCGGGCGGAGCCTGCCCCGCGTCTTTTCGCTGTGAATGCCGATGAAGGCGAGCCCGGCACCTTCAAGGACCGTTATTACCTCGAGCGCGATCCTCACCGCTTCATCGAAGGCATGCTGATCGCGGCCTGGGTGGTCGAGGCGCGCGACGTCTACCTCTACATCCGCGACGAATATGCCGAAGTGCGACTCATGCTGGACGATGAGCTCGCGCGCGTCGCGCAGGCCGGCCTGCTCGGAGATACACGCGTTTATCTGCGCCGAGGTGCCGGCGCCTATATCTGCGGCGAAGAATCCGCGATGATCGAATCGATCGAGGGCAAGCGCGGCCTGCCGCGCCATCGTCCACCATATGTCGCGCAGGTCGGGCTGTTCGGCCGTCCGACCCTCGAGCAGAACGTGGAGACGCTCTACT
>Ga0207693_10001144_pt1 | contig 23704 bp, 43 predicted proteins | sample LARL81metaG_FD_184347 | JGI IMG/M metagenome (GOLD analysis project Ga0207693, IMG submission 184347) | Corn, switchgrass and miscanthus rhizosphere microbial communities from Kellogg Biological Station, Michigan, USA - LAR L8-1 metaG... | ecosystem: Host-associated > Plants > Roots >... | reverse complement strand
AGACCATAGCACAAGCAGCAGCACAATATGCAGCAGCAGTAGCAAACATAGCTATAGACTTGATCATGTTAATCACAGGATTATACATATTTGATATAATGCTACAATTAGGAATACCTACAATATTCATTGTTGGATTTGTAAGCCTATATCTATTCTTATTAATACGTTCTATTGTAGGATGGGTAAGAGGAATCTGATGCCATACAATTTCAAAGATAACGGTTCACATATTGTAAAACCATTACAAAGAAAGTTGTATTTTATTATTGGATGTTTGATTATATGCAGAGCTGCATTAGATCTTTACCTTGTTAATCGTTTAGACATAATGGATTATCTGAATATTATTCTAGGAGTTGTTCTAATTTGGGGTGTAAACTTTAACGGCTTTTACAAAGTTGCTAGAAAATATATGGAATGGAAGTTAAAACATAATGATAACAGATTCGATTATTTCAGGAAATAATTATTCTAGGTAGCTCTATTAGCTTCATCATACTTTGTAAACAAGTTTAGTATTTGAGTTATTACATATACTAACAATGTCAAAAAGATTAGGATGTGGAACATTTGCCATACAGGACTCTGTAAAACAATATTGTTAATCTGTGTTGTAGTCTCTGACCAAGTTTGTGTGGTGTTTATTGAACGAATAAGATTAGATGTAGCGACATTAGCAACTTGGATATTAACACCAGAAGATGCAAGTATTCCAGCCGCAACCATTCCAGGCATTAGAAATATTGACCTAGCTATGGCAAGTGATTTAGTAGTAGGTATCTCTTTGACTACTGATATGATAAGCATAAGCATGGAGGAATAAGCGATACAGCCATACACTATAAATTCTGCAAGCGAAATATCGGACACACCTTTTTAAACTAATACGAGTTAATATGTTTTAATGGCAGATACCGAAGTTCAAGGAGGATTTAACCATGTGGTAGAAAAGGACATGTCACAAGCAAGATTACAAGCAGCTCAGCAATATAATGCACAAGTACAGCAACAAAGGGCAAACGCACCAAGCTCTTTAAAGTCAGGTTCACCAGAAGAAGCCCAAGTAAAAGCAGAAGAAAGACAAGATGCACAACAAGCTTTTGTTGGTGGTGGATTTAACAGACAGGGAAGTTCTAAAGATTCATTTGCTTCTCAACGTGAGGCTGCTTTATCATCAGGCAAGTTTGATTATTCTGCGGTGCGTTCTGCATCATATTCTCCACCGTCTAACTTTGTAAACAATAAAGGTGCTAGAGTGTCAAGACCAAGCGAACCTATACAATCAGTACCCGTACCAGAAAAGATAGTTACCAAGACTCAATTATCAAGTTCAACAGAACAACCAAAGATATTACAAAGCACCACTCAAGTATTACAACCTCAAGCCAAGCAAACATCACCATCCATAAGTGTAAATCCTCAACAATCACAGATACAGAAAACACAGCAAACTATAAATCAAATTAGTTCGGATTTTACTACTGCTAAAAATGCCGGTATTACCAAGATAGATGTTTTAGATTCTTCTGGTAAAGTAATAGGAAGTGTAAATCCTCAAAACGTTTCTCAGGCTAGATTACAATATCTTAATCTTACAAAACAAGGAGCCGTACAATATCAATATTCAATACCAGGAAAAGATGTTACAACATCTAGTTTAACTAATTATAATGCATTAAATCCACTAACTGCATTTGTTGGTGGAGCATTAGGAGGATTTGCAGAATTAGGATTAGTAGGATTGGGGTTAGTTGCTAAAGCTACAGGTAAACCAATCACAATTCCTGGAACTGATTATACTGCTCAACCTAAAGGGGTTTTAATACAAGCTCAAAATAAAGTGCAGAAAACATTTGGGCAAGATACATTAGACAAAATAATTTCAGGTCAAAAGGTTGACATCACAAACCCTAATGATTTAGCATCACTAGCTGGTTTCGGAAGCTCAATAATTGCAACTGGTGGTATCGGTGGAATAAAAGCGGTATCAAAAGCACCATCATTAATTTCTGGATTATTGAAATCATCTGGAGGTATAAAGACATCTCTTACCAAAGGTGCAGAAGAAGAAGGAATACAAAATGTCAAAGTAGTAAATGTAAAAACATCAACAGGAGTATTTGGACCAGAGGGGACACAAACACGAGGTACTGCACAATTTGGAACAGGTGGTGTATCTTCTACAAGTTCAAGTCTAAGTGGTGGTGGTACATCTTCATCAATCACACCACGAGCAATAGAAACTCCTAACGTCTCAACTGGATTAATAGGTAAAACTGAAACCATTGGAAAAGGCACAACTGGAATATTCTCAGGTAGTACACGAGAAGGTGTTAGTGCTACACCTGATATAAGAAACCAAAAGCTAGAATACATTAGTGGTGGTATATCAAGAGATAAAGGAAATACTGGAAGTGTAGGAAGTAAAACAACCACAACTTCTAAAACAACATACACACCACAAACAACACTTGAACAAATAAAACCCATAAAACCTTATCAATTAACTAAAACTACTGCTGATATTATAAAACCTGAGAGTAAACAATTAACAAAAACAAATATGAGAACTCAAATACGAAAAGAATCATCAGGATTAAAACAAGATACATTTGGAACTGTAAGCAAATTATCTTCTAGGAATGGATTGGTATATCAAGTCAGACAAGAAGAAGAACAATCTTATCTTACAACTCCTAAAGGATTCAATACTCCCAAAGTACAAACAAGACAAGCTGTCATATCACCAAATATATCAAGTCGAATATCACCAAATCCTCAAAAAACTAAATTACCTAATAGACCTACATTAGGTATAACAACAGCATTAATTCCAAGAAGTGGGTTTATATCTAAACCAAAACAAACTACTACTACAGTAGGAATTACTGATCAAATTACCACTACTGTTACACGAGGAAAAACACCGCCCAATATTCCACAAAATGGCACACCTCAAATTCCCGATAATAAAAGAAAATTAGGTGCATTAATACCAGGTATTAATCCAGCTAGCGGAGCATTAGGAAAAGTAGGAAAGTTCGGTTCAAGTAAAGGATATATCGGAAACGTACCGCTATCTTCTCTAGTAGGAATCTATAACAGGTCTGAGGTATCTTATGGAGGTTCAAGAGAAAACCTTTCAAGAAGTAGCAAAACAAATTACAGTAAGCTAGGAACTAAAGGTAAAAGCCCAAAGCTTATCTAAAAGTAATATTATAATCTTTCATGCCAAAGAAATATGACAGATGTGTTGAAGATGTTGCAGCCTCCTTGAAAAAATACCACAAGAAAGGAAACCCTTATGCAATCTGCAAACATTCAATGAAAAAATAGGATAGTATCATAAAATCAAAACTTTTCTTTATTATAACTTATCTAGTACACGATCCTATGACTTTCATGAAAGTATGTTGGGAATATGACGGTAAGACTTCAAAGACCAAAGTAATTGTAAGAGACGACTCAAAAATATGTTCTGAATGTTTTGGATACGATGGACATTTTGCAGAATGTTCAAAACTAAAAGAAATCGAACTGCAAGAAAGATTGGATGAAGCTTGTCGTAATGACACTTCACATACAAAGGAGCTGTCTAAGAATTGAGAAAGTATGTAGATAACGGAAACAGAATAGGTATTCTAGCTAATGATATAAGCGAAATTAATAGTAGAACTAAAGTAATTATCTTTTCAAAATTCAATGACAGCGTAACAAACATGAGAGGTAATTATGAAACAAGTAATGAATGGGAAGGAATTATTGCAAATGAATTAAGCTTGTCAAACAAACTCTTGAAAGTCTTATTAGGTAAAATCATTGGGAGTTTGAAAGAATGAATAACCTTTTATCAAATGAATTTCTAAATCCTGCTAGTGTCCTTGAAAATATTAGCTCTGCGTGTCGTAACTATCCTTATCACCTTACTCAAGGTGATTACGTTAGACACCCATCCTACCCACAAACTCTAGTCCGACCATATGCTGTTACCATCAAGGACACTAGACTCCCCAGGAGTTTTTTTAGGAGTCTGGGGTTTCTTTTTTCCTCTGAGGTATTATTATGAGTCAGCTTCTATTAAACAAGACTAAAGGTTATCATTCTTACACGCCTGAGATTCTAAAATGTGAATCATGTGGTCAACAAAATATAACCACAGTAAATAGAAAGAACCATGTTAAAAGATTCTGTGAAGATTGTCTGGTAATAAGAAAAAGAATCAAAAGCTTGGCTCGGTATCATGCGAGGAAGAATCAATGAATCATAGAGATTCTTATCAAGTCTATTTAGATTATATGAAAAAACTAGCCATAGATGAAGCTTACAAACTAAGAGAAAAGGAGAAAGACCATGTGCGGAATTAGGAGAGAGCTTTTACTTATGAGTCATCAAGCAGACATAGAAAAAGAACCTGATGAAAGTGAATTTGATTGGAATGAAGAATCTGATTTAGGAGAGGAATTACTTTGAGACAAGACCTAGAAAGTGGCAACCTCATAGGAAAGGGCGAACTGGCTTCTTTTGAAATACTAAAACATATCACACATCTAAAACCAAGAACACTAAAACAATTCCCGCTATACGATGGAATATACAAACAGGTTCCTATTGAATGGATAATATCACAAGAAGAATATGATACATTATCTCAGCCACATCAAAACGGTTCTATGGATTTATTCATCAAGCTAGGTCAAAGGCGTGTAGCTATTCGAGTGCAAGGTAAGAATCATGGAGAGGGATTAAAAGGATTAGGCAAGGCACAACATGACAAGGTACAGAAACAAATCTTACAGAAATATTGTGAAGTTGTTGATATTCATTTCCAGGAATGCAAAGAACTATTCAAAGATAGGATAAACGAAAAATCACAAAAGGAATTAGTAACATCATTTCTAACTGCACGAGTTTCAATACCTACGGCATGAGACAGATAAAAGAACTAAAGGAACCTATCATATGTGATAATTGTGGAAGAAGAAAAGATAGACATACTCAACCTCAAGCTGATAATTGTAAACTTGCAAGGAGTTTCAAAGCATAATGGTCTGTCAATGTGGACACCAAGACCACGATTGGGAAACTGGTATATGTAAATTTCCAGGTAACTGTTTTTGTACCGAGTATAAGGAATTAAAATCTAATCAATCTGTAATCCCTCAGCACCGAAGATATTTAGAGCAATATTCCAAGATAGAAGAAAAAGTGAAATACATACTAGATAATATCCCTGAAACTAGAGACATGAAGAATAAAGACTTTGTATTTCTGTATTGGGATTTAGTACATGGATTGAACATAATCAATAATGAAGTAATAAGAAAACTTACTGACCCTGAGTCAATTAGGCGTTGCCGCCAAGCTTTGGTAGAACATGAACCTGATAAATACGGACCAACTAAAGAAGAATTTGTTTATGAAAAACATCTCAAAGAGAATGCAACTTATCAATATGTCATGGAGAAATATCTATGAGCTTCTTTATGCTAGCAACACAATATCTTTTAGAACTAAAGGATAAAGGATATTATGATGAAGGTTTTATGGTTGAATATGAATTTCTCTGCCTTGAAACCTACAAGATACGTAATCCAAACGCTATTCAAGAAGTTAATATTATACAAGAAAAATCATTTTTACAGAGAGAGAAATTAAAATGAGCAGACTAAACAAAAGAGAACACGATCTGTTCTTTCCTCAAATGATTGTCAAGTATGGAAACTTTTGTTATCTATGCCAAAGAACACCACTAGCCACAAACAAATCAATGTATTGCAGTAGATTACTGATACATGAAATCAAATATGAAAGACCTCTCAAACTAGATAACATGCGACCTCTATGTGATTCATGCAACCAAGAAATCCACCCACCTAAACCGGAAGAATTAGACGAGAAACAAATGAAACCAGAATTAAAGATTAATCGTGCCAATGAACCTAGAGCTAGACAATATTGTATTAACCGTATTCTATTAGATGGAGAATGTGATTATAATAGATTGGTCAATGCTTGTTCCGAAAAGGTAGGTGCAAGTACTAAAGCAGTAGAATCATATCTTGATAAAATGACCTCAGACGAAGGCAAACTAAAAGAGATGTTTGGTACTGTCTATCTTAGAGGCTATGAACCAGTCATGAAGTTTGATCTAATGAGTAACACCTGGATTACCGAAGTGCCAGCCAAAGTAATACCACCTGAGATAGTACAAGCTATCCAAGATGAATTACAAATAAGTCGAAAGGGTTAAACAAAGTTTCTCCACCCCCACCCCTTTATTTCCACTAGCTTTGAACCTAGACAAGAAACATTCCTAGTTCGTGCCTAGACTTACATAAAATAATGCAATAGTCGAGAGGTTAAACAGTTATTTTCTCTACCACTATTTCCACTAGATTAGAATCTAAACTGCTCGACTCGTTATTTCTATCTCTCTAGTTAAATTTCCAGTAGTGTTTAATAATTACCGTACCAAAGCAAAACACATGACAATGATTCTAGATCTAAATGAATTAAGATGTAAAGGCTGCAATCATTCAGAGTCAAAACATAAAGGAAAAACTAGATACTGTACTCATATAGACGATGACCATAAAATGTGTCCATGTTCATATTTTAGATAGATAATCTTTTAAAACAATAAATTATCCATATAAATAGTGCAAAAGCTAGTCCTGTCTGGTATTTTCCTTTTCCTAATCGTCTTTCCATCTTACGCCTTTGCTGATGGTCCATACCTAAACATTCCACCAACAAATGCCTTTGACAAAGTACATACTGATTCCGGAACTGTCTCAGCATCAAACTTTTCCATGCCACTTAACATAATAGGTGGAACTGGAATTACAGTATCAGGGAATAATGGAACTCATACTGTAACCATAACTAATACTGGTTCGTCAAGTTCTACAACAAAAGGAACCTATAACCAGACATATGCAAATAACGTTCTAGTAAATTCGCTTGGCAATAGAATAAACTTTCTAAATGGAACCAACTCTACTGTCAATGTTGTAGATGATCCAACAAGAAACCAAGTAAACGTTACCATATCAAGTACTGGCGGTTCTGGAAGTAGTGGTGTATCTTCATTAAATGCTCTTACAGGTGCATTAACCATAGCGTGTGTAGCTGGTAACACCACTTGTACAACTTCGGGAGGCAATACAATAACAATCAATACCGCTTACAACATTGCAACTCTAAACCTCAATGAAATATTCTCAGGCATTACAACAATGAATAATCTAAAGCTTGGAGGTCAAATGAATATCAACAACAACTCATTCCAGTCTCTAGGCCATGTATACACTTGGCCTAACAATACCGGAACTATATGTCTAACAAACCAGACAGGTCCTTGTGGTCCAGGTTCTAGTGCAACTTATGACACTCTAGTAAACATTGGAACTGGTGAAGCTTCTGTTTATGCTGGAAACACTACAAAGACTAACTTTACATTCAAGACTCTAAAACAAGGTTCGCATATCACATTAACAAATAATACTAATGATGTAACAATAGCAACCACAGGTCTATTATCATCTGCATTATTATCACTAAATGGAGATACGACAGCAGCACAAGTTGTAGCTTCTGGAAATACAAACCATATTACAGTCACAAATGCTGGTGCTAATCATAGCATAGATATTGCTTTCAAAGTAAATAATGCAACTTGTTCTAGTGGATATTTTGTTTCAGCATATTCTAACGTAACAGGCATCTACACTTGTTCATTAGGAAATTCTGGAACAATAACAGGAGGTTCTAACATAGGAACTTCTGGTGTTGGATTCTTTAAAAACAGCACCGGAAATACAATCAATCTTAGGAATCTAACAACAACAAGAACCGATCTATTTACTTTAACACAATCATCAAACAATGTTAACATTGCATCTTCTTTCAAATCCAATAACATAACTTGTGCAGCCGGAAACGCAGTAACATCATTTAACAATAGTACGGGAACTTATACCTGTTCACCGTTTGGTTCGTTATCGAGTGCCATTACTTCCGTTAACAGTCAGACAGGACCGTCTATAAACATAGTATGCCAAACAGGCAATACAACATGTACCAATTCAACAAACCAAATCAAGGTAGGATTTGGAGTTAATCCAGTTATAACAGGATTATCACCCCAGACAGTTACCAAACCAATAAAACTAAACCAATTAAACGCATCAAGTTCTAGAGTAGATGATAATGACAATACCAAAAAACTAACTTGGTTACTTTCAGGTATGACAACCGGAAAAACACTGACTATACGTTCTAATCAAACCACATCTCAAGGTCTTAACATTCCAAATATTTCTACAACCGATACACTCCCCACTTTAGGACTGTCACAAACATTTTCAGGAACCAATACTTTTCAAAGTTCCAGTGTTTCTGGAACTGTTACACCTATAAATTCTGCAACAAGTGTGATGTTAGTTGGTGACAGTGTAAATTCACGTAGAATAGAACTTAATGACCTAGCACAGGGCTTTGTTATAACGTTTAGAAGATTTGACGGTTCTATAGCATCCCCAACAGCAGTACAAAATGGTGAAACATTAGGACAATTTAATTTCAGAGGTTCAGGTGCAAACGGTGACTATGGTACTAATAATGTAGCTGCAGTATTTTCTAATGCGGCTGGTACATTTACCACAACATCACAACCCGTAAATTTAGGTTTTCAAACCACACCATCCGGTTCTATTACAGCATCTACTAGACTTACAATTCAACCTTATGGTGGAATTAATATTATTCCAATATCAGATCCTGGTGCTGGTGCTGGAAATGATATTTGGAAAAGCTCAACAAATGCAGATGTTATAAAATACCGTAACAATGCGAATACTACTACATATAACATAGTTTCAACAGTATCCGCAACAAACGCCACAACAGGACAATTATCAGGAAACGGAACAGGAACATCATCAGCATCATTAGTAATGGATGGAGTATATGCAACATTGACACCAGCAAATACGGGAAGAATAACTGTAACTGTATCTGGTGGGTACAAATCATCAGTAACAAGTGATGGTTGTATTATTGGAATAAGACAGAGTACATCAAGCATGGGTGCTAATGGAGCAGCCGTAGCTGGTTCAGCGTTAGGAAATAATTTACATTTTCTTTCAGCCGTAGGTGGTGACGCTAGCGGATTCAGTAGAACCTATGACTTTACTGGAACGGTAGGAACCAAGTACTTTTTCGATCTCTCCTTTGCGAGAATTACGGGAGGCACATGTACATTACAGGATATTAACTGGAATCTAGTGGAACATTAAGTTATTATCATAAAACCAAAACTTTTCTTGTCTATGACTTAAGTAATAGAATATTTATTGATTCATAATGAAAATATTATTCTTGATACCATTACTGCTTTTAATACCATTATCAAGCTTTGCAACTAATGGATTTGTATTTACCCCTCAATACCCGTCAAAGTTTATAGTAGATAACGCAATGAATACAGCTTTAAATGTCTATAATTCCAGACTTGATTTACAAAACGCATTTCCCGAAGTCAGACAGGGATATTACACAAATTTAATTGTATGGATATATAGCGAACAACCATCGGATTCAAGTTTTAATATATTACAACAATACAACAACATTTGGTCATTCTTTATATCAAACAAGCAATATATTCCAAACCAAGGATATCAATACCCTCAACCTGTCAAGATATCAGGCCAAAGTTTTACTACTGGACATGAGTATGAATGGTTTTATTCACAGGGAGAGGAAGGCAAATTCCGATGTACAAGCTATTCAGGCTTTGGAAATTATACAATAGATTCTATAGAAGGTATGATTTCATTTGCAAAAATCGACCAACCCAAAAATAACTTTGACCAATCCATGACACATGTATTTGTATCAAATAGTTATTTCCAATCTGCCGGAGGCAGTACAACTGATTCAGTATGTATGAAAAACGGTGTAACTCCTATTACTGCATGGGGAACTTTAGGGTTAGGTAATGATACTAAAGCAGAAGTCCTTGGAAGTTTTAACTTGAAATTAGGACAAGGAATAAACAGTACAGATGTTTATTATTCCGTACATCCAAATGTTCTAGTTCCACCACATTATTACCTGACATTTATGACTGATGAAGGTTCACAGTATGCTGGCAATCTTACAAATACTTGGACAGATTTAGAGCCACAATTAACGGTTAATGTACACTAAGAATCAAATGTTAACGGAAGTCTTTATTAGTCAGTAAAGCAAAAAAAAAAACAACGAAAAAACAAACTCTGGTAATTATTGGTATCATAATGGTAGGTAGTTTACTTAGTATAGCTTATGCAACTGGAACCTCTATTTCTGACAGTGGTATAATAACTCCTGGATGTTCTGGATGTATGACTAACCCAACTTCCTTTACAAGTTATACATCAGTTTTGAACACAACACTAGCTGGTACAGCATCAGGCACAAATATAGGATTGATAACTGCGGTAGACGGTTCTGTTATCACATCTGATACATCGGGGGAATCAGCAATAGTAAAATTAGACGGTACAATTGTAACTGTAAAACCAATAGCAACAGTCTTTGATTCAGCTCAGGTTCATGCAACACAATCGGCAGATGGAAAATATAAGGTTATTTTGAGTGCTGCATCCTCTGCAGTATTTGTTTACAAAAATAATACTTTACTTCAAACAATAGGTATAAATCTATCACAATTTGATGGTGGTAATTTTAACAAAGCAAGCGTTTCAATTAGTGCAGATGGTAAATATATTACAGTATCAGGTGGTGATACTGGCGGTGCTTTACAAAGATTGGTAATATTTCAAGGAAGTTAACCTTCAAACCCTTTTGTTGAGATAAAGTATTTCTTATTCAGGCAATCTCTACAAGCCAACATGAATGGCATGTTCTCATTCTTTTTACAATATGTACAAATCATTCCTTCTCAACGTTCCTGTTAATTGGTTGATAAGAGTAATTGAGTTTATCCCAATTCTTGAATCTATCTAAACTCTCTTGATGATTAGGGCAATCTTTTTCTTGTAAACATTCTCCTGCGGTGTGACTATCTTCTTCACATGAACAAGTATCAAAATAACAACTCTTACAAACACTTGAAGGATGATATTTACCAAAATCACAATCTATTCCAGTACAAGTGATAGCTTTCAATCCTTTAGTTTCACCGCACATGTGACACTTTCTCATTTACCATCATTTCCTTTTGTTGAGTTGTTATCAGAGGCACCCTTGAAATGAGGATTCACAAGGGGTTTACTAGCTAGTCCTATCTCCTCATTCGTGATATTCGACCTCTGATAACTATTAACTTGTAAGTCGTAATGAGTATGATAAATTCCACAGTTCTCGCATGGATGTGGTGGATGCTGACCGTTCGATTCTTTTGTCGTCAAAGTGTTGGTCTACTCCATGTCTGATTACATCTTTTATCATAACACTCACATTCACCATCATGAGCAAATTCTTTTTTACATTGACATTCTAACTTACCCCAACCATGTGACCAACGGCAATTAAAACTATCAATGGAGTATTCTAAAGCCATGTGAGGGTGAATCTTATTTCTCAATTACTCTCCCTCTCTAATGTCTGCAAACTCTAAAATCTGTTGACGAACATCTTGTGGTATCTCTGCTCGCTTCTGTGCTTTCTTATTCAAGTAAAAGTTTGTAGTAGCATTTTTAATATCGTACTTGTCATACTTGAATTGAATCTTGTCTCCAAGAATATCTTCCAAGCCTGCTGGATTCTCCAGGCTACAAGTCTCTGCCTCAAGATAAGCAAACGCCTCATAACATGCAGCGACCAGTTTCAATCCCTCTGCGGTCCCTTGAGGATTCCAACCATAAGCCCAACGTCTAGCCTTTGAAACATATGTACAAGGAGGACTTGCATGTGCTAGTCTTGGTTTTAATCCTGGTCTCAATGGTAAATATCTAATGTCTGCAACAATATCGGGCTTTACTGATGGATCAATATCTATTCTAATTACTTCTTCACTAGATTGAAATCTTCCAATACCTGAACATAAGTCAATAATCAAAGTTGTATCACCTTAGTTTCTTTCTTAAAGAACTGCTTACATTCTGGACAATAGAAACAATCCTCTATTTTCTTTCTTGCATCATGACTGGTTTTTGACTTTGTTTTATAATACACAACAGATAATTCATGTCCTTGTTCACAAGGCAACATACTCAATTACCTTTGTCTCCCTTTGTTGAGAGGTGTTTCTTTCTCTGTCTCTCTAGCATTTTTGCATAATTGATAGCATCTTGTCCTATGTGGATTTTAATTCGTGAATCGAAATAGACTTCTGCCATTAGTTAACATCCTCATGTAAACAGTCAAAGCAAGTCTTAGCGTTATTAGATGGAAATTCCTCGCTTAGAAAAGGTCTGCCACACTTACGGCATACATGACACTTTGTTGTAGATGTCATCGGACTAATCCTCCATAGTCAAGTCCACTATCAGCAAATACCCAATGTTTCTGTTCAAATAATTGTACATCACAGTTTATGCAAATAGCACGACCTCTATCATTATCCACCTCATAAAACTCATGCCTTTCTTGAACATCTCGACAATTTTTCCATTTCTTTTTTAGAGGAATATTATTTACTGTAATCATAATTCTTTCCTCTGTATAGTAATGACTTTAGGAAATTGTTTTATTCTAAGTAGTATGATTACTATCTTTTCCCATTGACAACCTTTTACTCTTGGGACAGGATAATTATTCATGAAACCAATAAGGCCACCTGGTTTGACTATTCTAACTAATTCTCTGGTCCACTTACCCCATTCTGGATATGGACAATTGTATAAATTCTCTGCAAATTCTTCGTCATAAGGTGGATCTGCCATCCCACCTTCAAAATGATTATCATTAAATGGTAATCTTAATTGTACATCTGCCACTAAGTCAGGATTAGTTTTTGGTTCTGTATCTATTCTATATCCTGTAGTTGCTTTACCGCCAAAAAATTGAACATAATTATTTGTTTCTAACAATCTAGGTAGATGTCTTTCAAACCATAAAGGATAAGCACCATGATAATCACTTGCTGGCCTTGGAAGATAAAGAACCTCTATTGGTATTTTTCCTTCACGTTCACTAATCCAAAGTTGTAAGTCATCTAGTAATTCTGTTTGACTCATTGATAGTCACTCCTATCTTCAATTTCAGTAAAACATTCTCTACAATACCACTTTGAACCTCTAGGTAGAGTCTCCTTGAATATGGAAGGATGTCGACATTCTATTTTAGATGTCATTGGGATTCTACCTTCTTTAATTCTAGTCTTGGTGTCTTATTATCATTAGGAATAACATTAAATCCTTCAAGCATTGGGGTATTACCAGACTCTACATTCTTGACTAGCTGTTCTCCTAATGTAATGTCTTGACCATTTGGTAGTTTCATTACAATATGTGCCATGAATATCTCTTCAATGGAATACATCTCTGCTTCCTTTGCAGATAGTAAGGCCTTGAGATAATGATAGAAGTAACGATATGACCTAGGTTCGTCATATTCTCTCTTGTAACCATGCCCTTTCTCAATGAAAGGAATCTTGATTTTAATCATTAGTGCTACATCGTTTTCTTTTCGTATGATAAACTCAAAGAACGAATTATCACCGCCTTGCTGAGTTAATCTTTTCTCCTGGATTCCAAATTTGCCTAGTAACTTGTTTACGTCAATCATAGTCTTGACTGAATCAACCATAGTTCCTTTGTAGAGTCCTGTCTTTGGAATCATCTTTTACCTAACTCCTTCACTTTCATTCTTGTTTTCAAAGACTTGTCTAACATCTCAACTATGTTTTTAGAATCCCAAACCATATCCCAAAACTCATCCTCGCCCAAGTATGGGTTATGTAATAATTTCAAGAATGTCTCTTTAATTGATTCTAACTCTTGGCCTTTGGTTCTGGCAATAGTCAGTAATCCTATTAGTTGTAATCTATCGTTTTTAGATAATTTCTTCTGTAGACGCTTTGGATTCTCTGTCATCGAATCCAATCATCCCCTGTTAATAGTTTGTATAGTCTTTGTAAGCCATACCAATACTGTGTACTCTCTAGAGAAGCATTACCGAAACCATCTGGTTCGTCTCTTCTAATGATTTTATCCAGAAACTTTCTAATATTTTTTCGGTTAGCATTTTTTAGTGATATTGTCTTTGCAATTTCCTCTTGACCTTCTTTTATTAGTAACTCTCGTAGTTCATCTAATTGATAAAATGTTAGATGACATTCTGACGGTTGTGTCATTAAAAGTCTGAACTCCTACGTTTTCCACAAGTAGCACAGAACGCTACACTCTGGTCTAACTGACCTACTAATATTGTAACACTAACATCACCATCGTCAGGGCATGGTTTGTTTGTAGTTCCTATCAACGTGTCCATAGTAATGTGTACGGACACGTACGTTATAAAAGTATTGATGTTGTGCGTATAGGCATAAGAAATAAAAGTATTAATAGTACGCTAACGTACCCTAGAGTACATGAAACAAACACCCATGCAAAGACAGGGAAGAATTGTCACCGCACTAACCGTAATTAGTGGTGCAATCGGAGTACCGCTTTTAGCACTAACTCCAATATCTAGTAAAGCAGATCCTTTACAATATATTGCAGTTGTTCTAGTTGCTGGTACGGCATATGGAGTTCTTAGGACTCTAAGATACTTAGATAAATATTTCCCTAGCTTATCAGAGGAGAAGATTGTAAATTGACTTCTCCAAAATCTTTTTCTAATAATCCTTTAGATAAATATATGACCAGAGTTCAAAGTGGTGCATTGATTGGATTAGTTTCAATGGTTCAAATGTTTGTATGTATTAATTTAGGAGTAGAACCAAAAGGAATCATTGGTTTAATTTCAATGTGGGCGGGAATAACAGGATGGATCCTATTTATGCTTGCAATAATGGTGTATGTATTTACAGGCGAATATAAAAAGCCAACATTGAGGAGTTTGTTAACACTATCATGAAAGAAGAAACAATAGTCAGACCAGAAATCAAATGCACTACAATAGAACGACTAAGAAAGTATGGCGAGTTTCCTCCAAGCACTTCAATAGACTGGATGGTTAACTTTGTTCTTGACAAGCTGGAGAGAAAGAAATGATTAATGATTCTGAACTTATAGAAAAGTTTTGGAGTAAAGTCAACAAGACTGACGATTGTTGGAATTGGACTGGTCCATTAAATTATAATAATGGTTATGGTGCTTTTTCATTTAAGAGTCAACATTATCTTGCACATAGATTATCATATCTGTTGGCAAATAAGTCAATTCCAGATGGTTTCCAAATACACCATAAATGTGAAAATACTTCATGTGTAAATCCTGAACATTTGGAAGCTATAACTCAACAGGAGAATATTGAATTAATAAACCAAAGTAACAGACAATCTAAAAGACATGTTTGGAGTGAAATCCTAGAGTATGAAGATGATTCGACTAACTACATGACCCCACAATTATTCCAGGAGTTCAAGTGGGGAATAATTCATTTAGAACCTTTCACATCTGAAAGTGGCAGACCACCAATGCAAGCCATTGATTATGTAATGATGTTCGAGGTACAGTTTGCTTGTGGTCTTAGAATTACAGAAGCCTTGAATCTAATTAAAGAAGATTTTGATTTGAAACATAGAATACTAAAGCTTTGGAATCCAAAGACAAAGAAAGGAGGTTATCAAAAGACTACAATACCACCATATCTTATTTCAACACTAGATAATTACCTTAAGAGATTTACAAACTCAGATCAGATATGGTCAATCAATAGGCAGAACGCCTGGAGATATGCAAAGGACGCTGGCAGACTTGCAGGCTTATCAATATTTGAAGAGCATGATAATCATGACATTGAAGGAGTATGGACTCATATGTTTAGGAAAGCTTGTTCAAAACGTATGCAGGAATTAGGTGCAAGCCGAGAACTTAGAATGTTAAAACTAAGACACGCTTTCAAAGATGCTCATGATGCTTATGATAAGGTTGACATAATGGCCTTATTAAAATGGGAGGCTGTATATCTCCAATGACACTTCACTACTTTTATTCTTGGGGGTTAGCTAAATGAAATTAGTATTAAGTGAGGGTGGATTAATGTTTGGTTTTATGTTTGCCTTTATGATTACTCTGTTTGGTGGTATAATGTTAGAAAAATATTTAGATTTACATTTGTCTTTCATAAATTCTACAATTATAGAATTCGGATTAGGTATATTGCTTACATTTCCATTAGGATTAGCATTTACAGGATTTGAAAACAAGAATTATAATGTTATCTGGATATATGAATCAAAACAATCCAATAACGTTTCACAGAAGGAGTCCACGAAATGATCAAGATTTGTATAAACGAAAAACGATTCGAACAGATATTAGGATATGGTTCATGGTCACTATTAACATTAGGAATAATCTCTGTATTGGTAGCAAGTTATTTTGAATTACCTACTAGACATGAAGAAACACATGATATTGTAATGTACCTTTGTTATCAATCAGTTTTAGAGAACAAAGATGTCTGTAATAATTATTATGATGATAGAACCTCCAACAGATTTTATGGATCTATTATTGCATTAATAATAGATATTTGTTTAATATCTTATTGGATTAATTATAAAAAACATCTATTGTCTTTTAAATTATGTGAAAGAACATCTATTACCAATGACAAGTTTACTGAGAGGTCATCGGATTGATTTACGCATTACAATTAAAATGTCCATCATGTAGTAAATATCTATTAGACCATTCTAATACTCAATTAAAAAGATGTGAATTAGTTTTAAGAATAGTTTCTTATGATAAAAACAGAACCATATCATTAGACCTTACAAATGTAAAGAGTCTTGACGACACTTCATCGAAGGAGTTGAGAAAGGAATGACGCATTATTTAGACCAAGAACATCATAATGAAAAGAAATTAATTAAAATTCTTATCATGATTGTAGTAGGTCTTGGGGTGAGTATTTTAGGTGTAAAATATATCGGTGGATTATACATATTCAACACAATTGGGTTTGATTGTTGTGATTACGATTCATTATCAAATGATCCTCATTATTACACTCAAGGGCAAAAGATAATGTGGGAACACACACTTTCATTAAAAGCACAATCAGATTCTCTGAAAAGAACTGTTATTGACATGACTTCAAAAGGAGATATTGCAACGGGTAGCGATGGAATTTATTCAATGAATTATACTGGTAAAGACGGTGGCAAACTAATCTACAAGTTTCCAGAAACTAGCACTATAAGTAATGGCGGTCAAGAAGTTTATCTGATAGACGGAAAAGAGTATTATTCAGATTATGGATTTGAAAATTATCCTAAAGTTTTAGAACATTATAGTTGTGTCGAGTTTCCAGATAACTTACAAACTCACACAGATATTATTCATCACGATAGCAGAACTGGTTCTGAAAAATGGATCTTAACAGTAGGTTGCGAAGATTGGGAGATGCCACCAAAGATATGACTCTTAATGACAAAATACTCACCTCGTTTACAAGTCATTCTATGATTGATTGTGGATACATGGTTAGGAGAATGACATGATTGTACAGGAGTCGGGAAACTAATGGGTAAATATTCTTCATACATAAGAGAATCGCTTAGAGATGAAGCAAATGGTTTCTTTATGTTAGCAAATGAGATTGCAGAATCAAATAGATTGAAACGATTAGAACTAAAAGCATTAGGTGTAGATGTTGACGATCTTGGAGATGAAGCATGACTCTCGTTAACAGACTTTTGAGGTCGTCAACATGAAACAACTATTAGAACGAATAGAACAAGGCTTAAAGAAACAGCATTTTGTAGTAATACAGATTTATGGTGGTGCTGGTACAGGCAAGACAGTTCTAGCAAATGAACTTCTAAAATATTTTGATGATTATGATATTAGACGTATAGATGACTTAAGGCCATTGAAAGAAGCTTATGCAGATAATATGATTGAAGTAATCGAAGATTTACATTTCAAGACTTATCATATGCCAAGAATAGAAACATTACACAATCTAGAGAAATTTTACATTAAACCAGATGTTCTACGAGGAAATTTTATTCGTATACTTGTGACAGGTCGTAAGATAGATGTTGTAAGTCAAATCCCTGCACTTAGACATTTTAAAGAAACAGTAATCGATGTTACACCTGGCTATCCAGCAACGGAATTACCACGTACTAGAACCACTTTATTATTCTTCCATAAAATTAGAAACCTATACAAGAGAAAACTAAAGACAAGACCTTATCTTATAACTACATTACCTTTGGTAATTGGGAGATTCAAAAAGACATGTTAGCTAACAATATCGCAGATAGTAATCGGGAGGATAAAATTTGAGTATAGAATTAATTAATGAGAATGATGGTCTACATACACATTCAGTTCTTATTGGAAAAAAGATGGTATATTGTATGGATTGTGGAAAAATACTTTTAGAGTACAAAAATAAAAAGCAGTTTTATAATTGGTTACGGTCATTTGAAACAATAGGGGATAATCTAGATTGAGAGGAATATTCGTATTATTAATAGCAACTTTCACAAGTTTTTGGATAGCCGTAGCAGTTGCATATATTAGATTACACTTTTCATTTGAAGATAGTTTACTATTAGCCTTTGTAATTATTCCAATATTCTTCTTGTTCTATATATTCTATTTCTCATCCGATTCGGATAAGTCTAAAGACAGAACTTCGAAACTTCCGATTACATCAGGTGAATCTAGTTGAGAAAGCCTACTAATACAGAAGTTGTATTGGGAATAATTCTTTTTGCTATATCTGTGACGTTAGGAATGACAGTTTATTCTAATTCAATTCAACAAGAACTTCTACATTCTAGTTTAACATTACAAAAAGACTATTTATCCAGATTAATACAATTAGATCCATCTGAACATGACAAGACCTTTTATCAAGCACAACTAAACTTTACAGAATGGCAACTGTCAGCATGGGAGAAAACTAAATGAACTTCGTTAACGCTTTAGGAGAGGTGTAACTTGACAGAACTCACTAAAGCTTATCTGTACGGAATAGGAATATCTACTGGAATGGTATTATCATTTGTCTTACTAGAACTAAATTGGAGAATACTATGAAAATCTGTATTGAATGTGAAACATACTATATCAATCCATCTAAGGATCAAAAAACATGTGAGTGTGGAGGTGAGTTGGCATGAATATTGAATATCTAAAATCACAATTCATTCCAAAGAGTAACAAGCTAAAAGTAATTTATGGCATACTATGGGTATTGGAACCGGCATTAATGGCGGGTATTATTGGTTACAAAATAGCAAGGAGTAGGACATGTCAATAGCAGATAAACAAGCTAGACTAAAGGAACTTTCAAAACCAAATCTTATTCTATCAGACCAAGAATATGAAGAAAAAGAAAGATTAGAAGATGAATTAAACATGATTCATCAAGAAGAAACAAGAACCTTTAAAGAAACTAATATTGGTTTAGGCCAAGGTAAGGGGGAGTTAGTACAAGTAAAGAAGAAAAAGAAAAGCATATTGGATATTATTCTACAAAAGATAAAAAAGAAACCCACCACATGGGATGAGATACAACAGTTAAAACTAGAACGATTAAAGGCTATATACAAAAGAGATATCGCAGTAGCAAATTATCATAGAAGAAACCCAGGAGGAAAACCAAAACAATCTAAATCATCTTTAAAGAATAAAGACATCGAAAGAGAGTTTAATTCTTCAGCTAAGGATTTCAAAACAATGTCAGGTAACAATGATAAGAACAAGTACAAAGGATTAATCCCTTGAGTGATTTATCAAACGTCACATTATTAGTTGCGGTAGTTATGGCAATAGCTATAACATTTGGAACAATAACAAAATTCAACATAGACAGAAAAGCAAAGAAGGGTAAGAAGTTATCCAAGAAACAAAAACGAGAACTAGATAAAATCTAACCTTGCTATTTTAGAACGGTTGCCTATCTTACATTTCTCATGTATTAATTTAAAATGTTTATCGCATGTAACAGGTCCGCATGTCTTACAGATCTTACTAGCTTGTTGGTCACAGATATAGCATTCCATAAAATCACCAATTAGCATAAGGATTCTTGACAGGTGCACAGTAATGAGTTATGCAATTACTAGGACCAATACCACCAGAAGTATGATTGCCATTGTATGACAGATGATTATGTAATATTGATTTCAAGTATGTATCTTGATGTAATGTAGAATATGGATTAACAAAACTAAAAGGCAAGTCACCTGTCTTGATTAGCACCTTATCATTATAGTTAGTATGTGTGCAGCCGTTTTCAAAATACATCAAAGTATCTTTTATCAAAGATATATCAGGTGCTACCGTAGCTTGTGAGCAATCAGTAACCATGCGATTGACATGTTCTATTCTTATGTGATTGTTTCCTACTCCATCATCCGGATTTATCCAAGTAAAATTATCTGACTGGATAACAATCATCTTTGCTCTAGTGGTAAAGTCAGGGTTTGGATCTACCATGACGACAAAAGTATTAGGGTTCATCATCTCATGGTTTCTAACATGTGGAGCTAGCCTATGATACCAAGTATCATTAACCCAAAGACCAGACCATAAAGAGTTTGTATTGTCCAAGAACTTGATCTTATCATATGTCAGACAGTTAGACTTGATATGGTTCTTTTCCATTATCTGGCAGCCTTGAGATAACTGTATACCTATCATCTGACTCTTAGATACATACAGGCCTGTAGAAGTCTGGTTAGTTATAACAATGGCATTAGCCGGAATGATAGAAACACAAACAAATGTAATCATGACTAGACTGGAAATAAAGCTGTATCTTCTCACAACATTGTTAAATATTAGGTCTTTTTAAAGAATGCGTTGATTGTACCAGCGACAACAATGATACCAGGAATAAGCGATATTGAGACAGTCGGAATATTTGCAGCCGGAACGGCATTATTTTTAATCTCAATGTGGTCTTTCTACAAGAAACTTAAAGCAAAGAAGGCAAAACAAAAGCTAGTCTAGTTTAATTTCTTCTTTATCTTTTGTAGCCATATCCCACCACTCTTTAACATCTGCACGATTGACCTTAAGGTACTCTGAGGTAGTCTGTAAGTTAGTATGCCTTAGAGATGCAGATACCACATTCAAGGGTGCCTTAGTTCCATCCGTATGAGTACCATATAGCATATCCTTACCTATTGATTTTCTAAAGATGTGACATTTAGTATTCTCTTTTGTCTCACTCTGTTTTGTCGTAAGAGCTGGAATGTCTAAAGCCTTACCAGCTTTTACAAGCCAATGGTATACTATGAAACGGTTACATCCTGGAAGTAATGGACCTTTCTTATCAAATAGATAGTTAGTTAATTCCGGCATGATATGGGGGGGTATTGTGACATAAACATTAGACTCTGTCTTAGTCTTTCCGAGGTAAACTTCTCTATGTTCTAAATCAAAATCTTCCGCTTTCAGTTTAAGATACTCCCCTATTCTGAGGCCTAACCAATAGCATATCTTGATCATCATTACAACATCAACAACATTCCATTTCTTTATCTTAAGTTGTGGAATGTAATTTATCAAAGCCTCCACTTGTTCCGGTGGCATATAGTTTGACTTGGGCTTCACATGGTTAGATTCTCAGATTATCTATTTAACATTTTAGAGATTATGTGCAAACATTATTTTTAGGAACGAAAAAGGTATGTTGCACGAATGTCATAGAGATGTTAAATATCCCTATTCTATAATAAATAAAAAACCTTATACTATATGAGTCAATAGAGAATGTAAATGCCACAAGCAGCACTTCCAGACTTAAACACAGCTTGGATAATGGATAAGAGAGAGTTCCTTAATGCATTAAAGCTAAAGAATTATGGCGTTGTCTTCTGGTCTTTATCATCAATCAATGCTGCGATGCCTGAAGATTATCGTGTTGAAATATCAGATCAGAAATACAATGATGAATTAAAGAAAGACTTGCTAGTAAAATGTAGTCATTGTGATATAGAACTAAAGCATAAGGATATTGTAGTCCGTGAAGTTCTCAAGCATCATGTAGTGGCAACAATGACAGGAACCGATAAAGAGAAAGTATGGGAATGTTCTAACTGTCACAAATACAACAATCTATCAAAGACGCCCATGATACAGATTAAACCAAAGGAACCATATTTTCTAAAAGTAGTACCAAACCCACCAAGTAGAAAAGGCAGTTTGTTAGACAGGATTGAATATCATAAGAGAGCTGAAGCATGGGCATATAGATTCTATACTGAAATATCACATCAGATGTCAAAGCTAAGAACCGAATACAAACCAAAAGGAGAGGACCAAGAAGAATTAACACACATTGACGGGGGAGAGGGATTAGACTTTTGACCGTAGAGATTAGGGAAGTTGCAATAAGTTCCAAATCTGATAAGGATAATTTACCGATAAGGCCAACTATCATTCCTTGGAAGGATGCCAAGATGTTAAGAAGCCATAGTATTGGTGCAACAGTCCAAGAGATTTTACAATCAGTAGCGGTTCAGGATTCTCAAGATGTGGTACAGATAAACATCATAGGTGATCCATCATCCGGTAAGACAACATTAGCTAAGACATTAGGACACCTAATACATAAGCGTTCCAAGATTGCTTTTTCAGTCAGGCTATTTGGTAGAAAAGAACTGCTTAACTTTGAGGAAACATTAAAGACATTATCACCAGCAAATTATGTCTTAATCTTTGATGACCTTTCATTCTTGGGTGCAGAAGCTAGCAGTAAGCAGATAGAGATGGTAAAGAAGGCTGTTACTGAAATTAGACATTTGCCAGGTGGAAAGGATGTAAAAATTATAATAATAAAGAATTTTCACTATACTCTAGGTTTGCCAAAGTATCTAAGAACTAACGACTTTTCTTATTTTACTACCGTTGGTTCAAACGAAGATGAAAATATGGAGAAAATAGTCGGTGTTCAAAATATGGGCAAAGTATTTCATTTTAAGAAGATTCGCAATAAAATCAAGATTGCACCAGAAGGACATAAGATATTCAGTTATCAACTAGGAACCAAAGGAAAATTTGATTATACATACAAACACCCATTCATACCTGTTCTTTATTGGAACGGTGATACATTACGCCATATAGTAGCACCTTCACGTAATTGGATAGATCCAATATGCTCAACTTGTGAAGAATATACAGGAGAGCAACATTTCGCTAGTGAAGTAGATATTGGAAAATTCATTGACGAAAGTGGTATAAAATTCAGCCCTAGCACATTTAAGACAGCAGTATTATTGAAACTTAAAGAACAAGGAATTAATGCTTTCCGGCCTCAATTAGTATCTGCATTACGATATTTGGATAAGGTATTGGAAACAAAGCGAATATCATTAGAAGACCTAGCAGTACATTACGGGTTCAAGCCCACAAACACAAAAATGAGAAAAAAACTAGACGGTGTATTAAATGAGGAACCATTGGATAAATCCTTAAAAACCATAGATACCAATGGCTAAACATGGAAGATAAAAAACACGGCAAAAAAGCTCTTGATGAAATTAGAGGACATGGCGCAGACGGTTACGGTCACGGTCATTCCGAATTAGGAAAGATTG
>Ga0207693_10001142_pt1 | contig 23781 bp, 29 predicted proteins | sample LARL81metaG_FD_184347 | JGI IMG/M metagenome (GOLD analysis project Ga0207693, IMG submission 184347) | Corn, switchgrass and miscanthus rhizosphere microbial communities from Kellogg Biological Station, Michigan, USA - LAR L8-1 metaG... | ecosystem: Host-associated > Plants > Roots >... | reverse complement strand
GACCGAAGAGATGGATGGGTCGGACTGAGTTCCAGACCTGAAACGATTGCGAGCGAGCCTTGGTTGGATATGGCGGTTGTTCAGCTAGAGCGAAATGGCGCGCTCCTCGGAGTGCACGGTTTAGTACGCTCAAAAGGCCTTGACACCGGCCGACATTGTTAGAGATGGCGATTTTCAACAGTTCAGGGCAGGCTGGAACACTCGTCATTGTCGGAACTGCGTCCTATCCGCCTCAACCTGCTGCGGAACGAATTCTCTGTAGGAAGCAATTCAGATTCGTTAAGTGCAATCAGTACGAAGGAGGGGTTTCTAACGCGTGGCTCTTGGCATTTTCCGTTCGACAACAACCCGCTCGCTTAACACCGGGCGACGGCGACCTACGCGCAATATTTTGATGTCTACTTCCAACTCTTGAATCTGACGTCGCAACGTGTTGCGATGGATGCCCAGTTTCTTTGCAGCTCTCACCTGATTTGCATTTAGCTCTCGCAAAACGGTGGCCAGGAATGTCCGTTGGAATTGTCGTACCGCCACGGAATATTGAAGGCCGCTTCTGTACATCTGCAAGACGATTTGTTCGAGCTGTTCCTTCACGGCGGGACCACGCGAGGAACTGGAAAGCACAGGAAAAGTTTAAAGGCTGTGACATTGGTTATGCTCTAGTCGCTTGCTCCCGTGAAGGAGCAAGCAGCGTGGATGCACGTACCGTCACAGCCCTTTGATGTGATCGCCGCTTTCGCAGCCCCAAATTCTAACTTCTCCTTGCGGAGTGGTCGGTCTCTGGCTGCTCAGCAAGTTGCCCTGCCAAGCAAATCACTCAGCATACTTCGGAGCGCCAAAATTTTATTTAAGGCGACCCTTTTCTGCCGTCGACGATGGCGAAGGTAAATAGTTGCTTCAGAGTTGTCAATGCCCCTTTTCAGTGCAAAGTCTAAAACTCCTAAGCGTCGTCCAGCCAAACGCAAGACACTCAATTGTTGGCGTTTAATGGATGGACGATTGCATTGTGGCCGCTTTTCCACAGCTGCATTCACAGCAGAGATCGCAGTAACTCCTGCACACCTCGGCCATGTCGGGCAGCACGACGCTCTGGCACTAGGTGCCTTGTTCCTGGATGCACAGTCTGGTCGCTAGGGCTTGAGTGGCCAAAAGATCCGAATGATCGGCGCAGGCTCAGTACTTGTTTCCGCTAACGACTGTCTGGCTCGCCACGAGATGATCTGATTTTTCGGCCACTGACGATTTTAGTCGTGTGAGGTGGCTTTATCCCATACTTCGTGTCCACTATTCGGACGAAACGTTTATCATGGGGCGTCCGAGACGACGAGGAGCAGCCGATCGGCATATTTTCGTGAGTAGTTTAGGAAACACGGATGCCGTGATCAACTCACTCCTTGCGCCATGTATGAGTGATATCTGACACTCGATCGAATCGCCCTGTTTCGTGAAACCGTTCGCGTGCTACCGACGGACTTGCGCCGCTGTTCCGAAAACTCCGATGGCGTCGATATCCACATCAACAGCCAACCGACAAATCCCGAACGATAAGAGGTCGTCATGAGAGTCCTGCCCCGCACCGTGATCGCTTTCGGCGCCGCACTGGTGTGCTTTGTGTCCGCCTCATTGAGCGCTGCCAATGTCAACCCGCCGAGGCAGGAGCTGGAGGCCGATGCCGGATGGAAGTTTTTCCTTGGTGATCCGAGTGGAGCGGAGGCTCCCTCATTTCCGGATTCGTCCTGGCGCGCAGTCGATTTACCTCATGACTGGAGCATCGAGAGCAAGCCCGACAAGGACGATCCGAGCGCAGCAGGCGGAGGGTTCTTCGCGGGTGGAACCGGTTGGTATCGCAAGACGTTCCGCGTTCCCGCCAATTGGACAGGAAAGCGCGTGAGCGTTGAGTTCGACGGCGTATACCGCGACTCGACCGTTTACCTAAACGGCCGGAGGTTGGGAGTGCATCCTTATGGCTATACGTCGTTCAGGTTCGATCTAACTCCTGAGCTGAACTATTCGGGCGTGAACGTACTTGCCGTGCGGGTGGACAATTCGGCGCAACCGAACAGCCGCTGGTACAGTGGGTCAGGTATCTACAGACATGTTCGAGTGGTTGTGACGGATCCCACACATGTGGCGCATTGGGGAGTATTCGTCACCACCCCGGAGGCGACAAGCAGTTCTGCCAAGGTCTCAATCCGCACGCGGGTGGCGAATGAGTCTTCCAGTGTCGGTGGGGTGACTGTCGAGTCGCGGCTATTGGACACACAGGGAAATAGAATTGGCAGCGCCCTATCGAAGTTGCGCATTGGGCCGGGCAAAGAAGAGGAAGCCCCACAGGAGATCGCTGTAACGAATCCTGCGCTTTGGTCGCCAGAGTCGCCCACTTTGTACCGCGCAGTCTCAACAATTCGCAGCGACGGGAAGGTGACCGACCAAGTGACCACCCCATTTGGAATTCGCTCGCTGGCGTGGTCCGCAGAAAAGGGACTGCTGCTGAATGGCAAGCCCGTCAAGCTGACCGGCGGCAGTGTTCATCACGACAACGGGCCTCTCGGCGCAGCTGCATTTGACCGCGCAGAAGAACGCAAGGTGGAACTGCTGAAGGCCGCAGGCATGAATGCGGTGCGGACGGCGCACAACCCGCCGTCGCTCGCGTTTCTGGACGCATGCGACCGCCTCGGGCTGCTCGTTTTAGATGAGCCGTTTGACGTCTGGAAGGCCCACAAAGTCAAATTCGATTACGGCAGCGACTTCGATGGATGGTGGAAGCAGGATATTACGTCGATGGTGCTGAGGGACCGCAACCACCCGTCGATCGTGATCTGGGGAATAGGTAATGAGATTCCAGAACTCGAAGTGGATAGCGGCGCCGCACTCGGCAAGCAGCTTGCTGACGAGGTGCGAGCGCTCGACAACACACGCCCGCTCACGCTGGCGTTTCCGGGAACAACGACCAAGCCCACTGCGCAGGCTGTGTTCTCGCAACTCGACATCACGGGGTACAACTACAACATTCTTCCCACCTATCAGACAGACCACGAGCAGTTGCCCTCGCGAATCATGTTGACTACGGAGTCCTGGCCCACCAAGGCATTTCCGCTATGGCGGATCTCACACGACAATCCGTACGTTCTTGGCGATCTCACATGGACCGCCATGGATTACCTCGGCGAATCCGGCATTGGGGCGTGGACATACGGCACTCTCGAGCAGGCAAAGATGGCAGAGGGCATGTCAGGCATGATGTCGAGCACGGTTATGATCGACCAGCTGTTCGCTGGAATGGCCAGCGGCAAAGATGTAATGGCAGAGATGGCCAAGAACAACTCCGATCCCAACGCCAAAGCTATGATGGAGCTTTTCTTGCACGCCTATCCGTGGCACGCTGCAGCCTGTGGCGATCTCGATATGACCGGCTTTCGCAAGCCACAGTCATACTATCGCGACATCCTCTGGAACGGTGGGGACCGCGTCTACGCTACGGTCCGGCTACCCGAACCTGAAGGCAAGAAGATTATTGCAATCATGTGGGCTACCTATCCAACGCTTCCCAGCTGGAGCTGGCCGGGAAAGGAGGGCAGGGAGCTTGAAGTGGAGGTCTACTCGGGTGCTGAAAAAGTGCAGCTCTTCCTGAATAGCAAGCTGATCGGCGAGAAACCAACGGGGCTCGACCAGGAGTTCAAAGCGGTGTTCTCAGTGCCATACGCGCCGGGTACGCTGAGGGCGGTGGGCTTGCGGGGCGATCACATCGTGGGGGAGAGTGTGCTGACCACCGCAGACAAAGCCGCCAAGCTGCGTTTAAAGGCAGATCGAACGGTGCTTCAAGCAGACGGCGAAGACCTTTCCTTCGTGACGGTGGAGGCGGTTGATGCGAACGGTCGCCCCGATCAGGACGCAGACCAGGATGTGCAGTTCAGCCTAAGCGGGCCGGGCATGATCGCGGCTGTGGGGAACGGAGACGGACAAGACGCCGATTCCTACCACAGTGATCGACGCAGACTCTATTATGGGCGCGCGCTCGTTGTGATTCGAACGTCGAAACAGACTGGCCGCACAATCTTAAATGCCAAAGCTGCCGGTCTTCAGGACGCTTCGTTGACCCTCGAAGTCAAAGCCACGCCGCAGCATCCGGAAATGCCCTGACAGGGTCCGAACAATCACGCAGCTGCTGAAATCAGGCGATAAGCTCAACGGGGATTTGAGTGTAATTGGCGATTTTGCAACAACTGCCGCCCCGTGAGTCCACAGTACTTGGTTCCCCGCTACGCAAGGCTCTTGAGAAACCGCCCGCCGAAATAGCCTTTCGCATACCACCATGCTGTTCCGATGACAGCGAACAAGAGAAGGAATGCGTCATTGCGCCACCCGATTATGACAATGAACAACGACAGGGGAAAGTCGGCGTAGATCAGGTAATGTACCCCTGACTCAATCTTTGCGATCCAGATGGTTAAGCAAGCGGCGAGATGGATCGAGGTAATACCCAAAGCCACTTTGAAATCATGCAGGTAAGGATAGCTCCGAAGCTCTCGGCCCGGGCAAAATTATCGTTCCGTAAGAACAGGCTGGCAGTTGTGCAACCGTTGAAACCAGACGATTCGTGCTCATCAACCGATGATGAGTGAAATGGCGATATTGCGCCAACCGTGCATGCAGGCGATCGAGCAACTCTTCAATCTGATCGATTCTAGCCTCCATCTCGGTAGCTTCCTGACGGGTCATTCCCACGGACGTCGCCCGGCGGATAGCGTAGCGCTGGTATTGGAGCAACTGCTTGATTTTGTTCGTGAGGTCACTGCGCGTGCTGGGGATGAGTTCCTTGTAGTCCGACTGCAACATATATCGACCTTTCTGACATGACGTTGCTCTGACTGTAGTCCCTCAAACGAACTCGCGCCTGTGACTCGGGACACAATCAACCTCTCGGTAGTCGGATGATGAGTGTTACGGCGATTTTTCAACAGTTAGATGCCCCCTCCGCCTTCGTCGCGGGATATTCGAAAGACTGGAGCCGAATCGACAGCTGTTCCGATGCTTGAATCAGTTTCCCAGCCTCGGCGATCAAAAGGACAGTATTCTTGTTCAGTTCCTCTATCTTGTGTCGCAACCACGAAGACTCTTCTTCGATCTTGCGTTGCAACGACGAAGATTCTTCCTTGTGTTGCAACCTGCTGATGCCCTGCGTGCTGTTGAGCAGCATAAGTGACTCCCCGATGCGAATTATCAGATTGCACAAGAGACCGACGCCCAGAACGGGGTCACGGCGAAGGGATGTGTAAAGAGACTCCTTCAGTGTAGCACTCGATCTTCAGATCGACCTCAATGAGCGTTACGGCCGATGTTTCACCAATTGACACAGTTGGCATCAGGATTGAGCAATTCTGTGCAGTCACCAAGGAGCGTTCGTAAGAACAGCCGTCCCTCGAAGCCGTCCAATACAAAGAGGTTAAAGCCGCAATTTGACAACGGTTGCGTAGAAGCTTATCCTTGTGATTAGAGGTGGTTACCACCTTCTCCTCATTTCAGGTTCCCTGAACTAAGTCAGCCATCTGAAGTAGTCTTTCTTAGCAACTCCAACCTAGGAGGTTGCCTATGTTTGCACGATATATCTCTATCCATCTGAAATCCAATATGTTTTCTGATTACACACGTGCCTTTGAGCACGACGTTCTTCCTTTACTTCGCAAGCAAAAGGGCTTCAAGGACGAAATCACATTGTCAAATCCCGGCAGTCTAGATGTGGTTGCGATCAGTGTTTGGGAGAACAAGGCCAATGCAGAAGCTTACAACACCAATACTTATCCAGAAGTGTTGAAGACCTTCGCAAGAATGATCGATGGAACACCCAAGGTTCAGACCTTTGAGTCCGTCACCTCGACCTTCCATAACGTTGCTGTAGCAGCGTAAAAGGCAGTAACTGTATCGCACGGGAAGGCGGTTAACTCCGCCTTTCCGCCTCTAACAAAACACCGAGCACTAATCGTATTGGACCAGAGACTCACTGTTATGAAAACCCTTTTATTGGCCATTCTCTCTCTGTGCTTTTCACTAACCGTCGTTGTCGCTCTGTCACAGGAAGCGCCCAATCAGGCACCGAAGACTCAAGCGGCCGCGCGGGGTCGGCTGACTACCATCATGGGCACAGTTGAAGAAGGCAGGGACAAATTGAGGTTCGTCACCGAACAAAGAGCTTGGAAAGTGGACAATCCGGAAATTCTTGAGGGTCACGAAGGACACTATGTGCACGCGGCAGCTTACGTTTACCCGGACAAGAACTTAATTCATATTACAGAAGTAAAGATACCGACCGCACGCGAGACCAAAGAAGCTGACATCAAGTAGCGTGTTGCTTGGCGACAACCGAGTAATCCCCACCAATTTCCCGGTGCACTCCAACAGCACCATCCTCCTCCAGTATCCGCAGCGATGCCACGATCAGTGCAGTCGTTCGTAGCGGCTCAGATGCCGAGCAGGTTGCGGCGCCGTCACCCCCAGCGCGTTCTCCGTTCTTTGCGGATGTTTCGCAGTTGTAATTCGCGGGCATAGGCCACCTGGGCTTGTTGCGCAAAAGGCCTTGCATTCCCGACACATCGGGAACGGAAGGATAATCAGGGCTAATTTGCTGCGGGAGGGTTGCACTGAACCGCTATTCAAGCGAAGGACTTCACTCATATAAATCGCATCCAAGGCCATTTTGCTGATGCTCCTGAAATCGAATTCCGGCACCTAACTGGACTGGAGTTCGGGCCATGGAGCATCTTTACGAAATTGAGACTGACACCCTAATAAAACGATGTGTGATCTGGTCGCAGAAAGCCGCCGATTTGCCAAGCGGAGCGATGTAGTAGTGGCAGAGTACGAGCGGCTTCGTAACGAATTGGAAAGAAGAGGAGGCCTTACATTCGCCGCCGCCAAGAGCCAATTCTCATCTTCGTATTTGTAAGGTGCTAACGAATCGATCGGGATTGGAACGATAAACCCAGATGGGTTCTGAGGTCTGAGGAGCAAAACTCTCCGCCGGAACCCGGCTTATCTCTTTTACGACCATTTCGTGTTTGGGAGAAAGGGTACAAACCGGGTCGGTCGCTTTCGGGTCTCCAGTAAGCAGAAATGCTTGGCATCGACAACCTCCGAAATCTTCAGTCCGGCGCTCGCAGCTGTGGCAAGGTGTCTGCATCCACTTTTCGCCGCGGAATTTCTGAAAAGCGCCCGATTGACTCCAAATCCACGACAATGACTTTTCCCGCACGTTGTCGAAGACAAGGCCAGGAATCACTTCTGCCGCATGGCATGGCAAAGCTTTGCCAGAGGGATTAATTAGGATCATCTTCTGGCCCCATCCGCCCATGCATGCTTTGGGAAATCGTGCATAGTGATCAGGTAGCACGCTGTCGATGCGGATGCGACCCTTGGTCCGAGCTTGCGCTTCATTCACCAAACGGAGCGCATTCTCGACCTGAGTTGCCGTGGGCATCAGTTTCTCGCGGTTCTTGAGTGCCCAACCATAATATTGCGTGTGTGCAATCTCGATGCGGTCGGGCTGGAGTCCTTCAAGAAAGCGGATCATCTGCTCTAGATGATCCAGATTTTGCCGGTGTACGACAAGATTTGCGGTGAACGCACTACGAAGCTCACGCACCCAACTGGCCAGCTCCACCTTGTGAGCGTGCGATTTGGCTCCCGCAATCCACTCACCTCGCTCTGCCTCTGAATCTTGAAAACTGATCTGAACGTGATCGAGCCCTGCGGCCACGAGCCTTTTCAGCCTTTCACGCGACACCCCTAGCCCAGACGTGATGAGATTCGTGTATAAGCCCTCCGAGCGTGCTGCAGAGACAAGTTCTTCCAGGTCCGCGCGCGCCGCGGGCTCTCCACCGGTTAGATGAAGATGCAGCATTCCCAATCTCGCAGCTTCCGAGAAAACGCGGCACCACTCGTCGGTCTGCAATTCGGATTTCGCCGCTGCAAGTTGGAGCGGGTTGGAACAGTACACGCAGTGGAGAGGGCAGCGGTGGGTGATCTCAGCGATAAGGGCGAGCGGGGCCGCTGTCATCGGATGTCCAAAATGCGTTTTTCTTGCAGTTGCTCCAGGAATCTTTCCGCGTCCTCGCGAATTCTTCGTGCATCAGCTCCGAAATATTGAACTTGCAGCTCAGCAAGAATTTCAGAGAACGAACGGTGCCCGTCACAAAGGCCAAGAATTGCCAGCCCTGTCCCCTTCACCCTGATGGCGCCCTCAGGAAATAGCAGTACCGGCTCCTCTGGGGTCCCGCCCCAGCGGCATCCACTGGCGAGCGTCGGCTTGTTATTTTCGGCAATTGCCATGGTCAACTCTCGATCGTGAAAGCTCCAGGCGGAGGCCAACCCGGTTGCACGTAGGCAAAGTAGAGTGCGTCGAGCTGTGCCCAGAGAATGTCACACTTGTCGCGCAGTGCTTGGATCGCTCGTTCCTGCTCTTCGCGGTTTCTCGCATGCTCGTACACGTATTGGATTGCAAATGCCGCATCCTCTGGTGCTTGATCCAATCGCGCTTCGAAGTACGCTAATCCGCCAGACAGCCATGCATAGTGCTGCTGAATTCGATCCATCCGCAATGCAATCAAATCGCGCGAGAAGAGCTCGGTCAGCGAAGACGCCACCGCTTCGAGTAGCGGTCTGGTTCGAACCAGATTGAGATACTCCTTGACCGCGTAAACGGTTGCCGGTAGAACCCCTTTCTTGCTCGCTACCACCTGCGGATCAAGTCCGGCGGCTTCAGCGAGTTTCAGCCACTTCGCGATGCCTCCTTGGTTCACTCCGTCCCCGTCGTGGTCAATGATTCGCTTGCGCCAGACCTGTCGAAATTTCGAATCGTCGCTGCGGGAAAGTATGATCGCATCCTTTATCGGGATGACACTCTGATAACAGTAGCGATTCAGAACCCAGGCTTGGAGCTGGCCACGGCTTAACTTCCCGTCATGCATCAACAAGTGAAACGGATGCTGATGGTGGTAGCGTTCTTGCCCGACACGTCGCACAGCCTCCTGCATATCATCGAAGGAGAGCAACGTCGTACTCTCCTTTCTTAAAGATTCATCCGCCATCCATCTTCTGCCAGTTCCCACCCCATCTGCCGAACTGACCGGTACTCCTCGCCCGCTTCGTTGAGCATTGGGTTCGTGTTGTTGATGTGAATATACATCCTGTGAGGTCTTGTTAGTCGGGACAGTTGCTGTAGTGTGCCTTCTTCTCCCCCCACCGGAATGTGCCCCATTTCACGGGCGCTCTGCCCAGAGCCTTGGAGTCGAATCAGTTCGTCTTCACTCCAGAACGTTCCGTCTAGCAGGAGAAGATCCAACGAGGCGAACAAGCCCGTCAACTCGGTAGTGAGCGTAGGCAGCTGTGGGAAAAATCCGAGCCTTTTTCCCCGTGCTGTTGTCAAAACCAGTCCAACAACTACTTCAGCTGACTGTGCAGGGCGCTTCGGCGCATACGGCGGGCACCGCGAGGAGAGCGCGACCACCCGGCAAGAGATTCCGCTGTCCTCGCCGTCGACAGAATGCAGTTGAAACTCCTCGCCACTCCGAATCGAATTCCAACGTACTTGATGCTCCACTCGATTCAGCATACCTGACATGCTGTTCTCGCGCACCACTTGGATCACGGCGTCAGTGGCCCACACCTGGAACTGGTGCAGCTCACGCAGCAGCAACAATCCAAGCACATGGTCAAGATCAGCGCTAGCGAGTACTACGCCCGCAACCGGAGATGTGCGAGTTCCAGAACGTGGTTGGAGCTGAGTACTAGATTCAATCTGTCGGTGCAAGTCTGGGGACGCACCAAGAAGGAACCAACTGAGACCGTTGCCACTAACCGCCACCTGTGTCTGGAGGCGCGGCTTCGCTTGCAGCTTCCCACGGCGCACCCCGTCGCAATTGGGACAGGCACAATTCCACTGTGGGAATCCTCCGCCCGCAGCGGAGCCGAGGATTCTAAGCTGCATTATTGATCTTTACAGCGTCGCACTCGCGTAAGAGTTGATCTCACAGCAGAGAGGCACTTCTTCAAAAACCGGAGTCGTCCAAGTCATCTCTATTCTTTCCCCATTTCTAGCGACAGTAGGTGGAAATACACTGTCAGAAAGGATACTACTGAGCGCTCTACCGGGCCACCTCTTTTTGGTTACGTCGATTAAGTTCTTTGTGGAGCGGTACGGCCTTTTCTTTTGACCGTGACAACTACACCTAACACGAGGCGACGACAGGGGCCTTCGGATGTTGGAAACGCCAAGCAATGAGTTCGATGAGGCTCTCGACAGAAGGCCCGAATCGAGAAGTTGAATCATTTGTTCGAGGCTGAGCCCGCTTCTTCGCCGGCAACGGCAAGTCTGTTACGGCGATTACGAGTGATTCGCGCTCCATATTCCACGCAACAGAAGTGGGAGGGTCCATCATTTATCGTGGTGGGCGAGCAGCCTTGCCAAAAGCATATCCCCTTTCCACTGCTCCAATATGGGGTCGACGGGGTATGGATTTGGCCTGTGCACAGTCCGAACATGGGTATGAGCTGAATGGGTTCCAGCCCTGGCGAAGAAATACACGGTCAACCGTTTACTCATCTAATGGTGGTTATGGCAAAGTCTACTTACCTTCGCGGCGAAATCCTTCCTCCAAAATCGCAGTCTGCCTTCTCAGAACTCTCTGTAACCAAATCAACATCAGACGAGCATCTAAACCTAATTGCAACCTGGTTGGATGACCGATTTGAAATTCCCGGAACTCGTATTCGTTTCGGTTTAGACGCTCTCATGGGCTGGATTCCGGGAATAGGCGATGCCCTAGCAACGCTCGCGTCCCTCTTCATTGTGTTTACAGCATGGAAGCGTGGGGTAGCGCGCATTACCGTACTTCGCATGATGCTCAACCTAGCCGTCGAGGACAGCCTTGGTGCCATACCGATCATCGGGGATGTGGCGCACGTAGCCTGGAAGGCAAATCGCCGCAACTACAACTTGCTCATCCGCGACCAACAGTACCATAGGCGTCATACATGGCAGGACTGGTTGTTCGTCATCTTGGCATGCCTCATTATGTTGCTGTTGATGATCGCTCCCTTTGTGCTCCTAATTTATCTGTTTAAACAACATCGTCTACTTTGACCTGTTGGAAATAACGGTCGCCACTGAACAGATTACCTCTTCAACGCAGCGTGGCCAATAGCTAGGCGAACGCTTGCGCGAATGGAACGTACGCAACATGCATCCGAAAAAGCCGAACCAAACCTCGTCCAAGAAAAGGAAGAGGGACTTTAAGCCGACCGCGCTTCTCACCGAAGGCGTTATCGCTCATTGGCCGATGGAGTCTGCCGACAGCAAGGACTGGGGGGCGACCAAAATGTTGCCGAACACATCGTGGTCGAGCGCGCAGTATGGCAATTCTTCACAAAGAAGTTTTGTTTCATTTTTAGAAAAATGGTGCAAACAACGGGACTTGTTACATTTTTCAATGGCGATTGGCTAGCCGTTGTGCTCCTTAGCCCCTTTCGCAATTCCGCGGGAAAGAAACAGCCTAAAAGAATCACCTGCACACCCACACCCGGATCCTAGTACACGTCGAGATCATTCCCGATCACGAAATTTCCTGAGTATCGCGAGCCGATCTCTCTCTGGAGAACATCGAGCGTGGAATGAAGTTCGCCGGTAGTCAGCACAATTGGCTTGTCCGAAGCTGCAACATCCGGCCACCAGGAAATCCAGGCATGATACACAATGAGCAATCTTGGCTTGGCCTTGCTCGCTAACTCTGCTAGCTGTTCTGAGGTCGTATGATTCTTCGCACCAAACGAGCGGCGATCTTCCGGCAGCTTGGCATACATCTCTTCCGCCCTCGCCTCGTGGATTAGAACGTCACATCCGTCGCATGCCTTGATTGTCTCCTCTGTGGGACTGGTGTCACCCGCGATTACGACGCTGCGATCTGGAGTATCGAATCGATATCCGTAGCTCTCCATCGCATGCTTCGTGGTGAAGGCCCTGACGGTAACTTTCGCGTCTTTATAGATAACTCCTGACTTGATCTCATGAGCGTTAACCTTCCAGCCCTCTGGGTTGCGACGCTGGTCGCCCTCCGAATTTGTGCGTGTTTCAATGTCAATTCTGTACGCCTGCAAGATGTGTTCGGTCATCGTTTGCAGTCCAGTCGGACCATAAACTTCGAGGGGTGTGCGCCGACCGGCGGTCCATCCGGTCAGGATGAGATCCGAATAGCCGGCTGTGTGATCGGAGTGCAGATGCGTCACAAAAATAACTTTCAGATTCGCTGGTTCGAGAGCATTGATGTGTCTGTTGAGAACGGCCCCCTTCGCCCGACGAACAAGACCCGGTCCCATATCAACAATGTATGCAGCATCGTCCACAACAATCGCGGTCGCAGGACCAGACCGGTCAGGATCGGGGACGGGTGTACCTGTGCCAAGTAGCACTACCTTCGTTCGGGGCGAAACTAACTTCGACAATCGGCTAACCGTTTCTTGCGACACAGCTGCAATCGCTGTCGTCATCAGGACACACACGAATATGACGCGGGTGGTTTTCATGGCATCCTCCGATTTTTCCGAGAGTTTAGTTGCCTACAAACGCCGATGTCTACTCGAAAGAACCCCTTCGAGATTCTTCGACGATCAAGTCGCGAGGGCCACAAATAGGAAGGCCCATGTCTGTTTGAGGGCCGCCCCAAATCAATGGGCAAACCGGAAACTGCGTTCCCGAATCTCCCTTTATCATTGCCATGCTCGCTAGCAGCGCGCTACTGATGGAATCACAATGCTATAAAACCCCAGGAGGAGCTTTGACTTCGTTTACGCCCTAGTCGTAAGGCTCGTTCACGAACTCGAATATGAGTGACTGAAGAAGATAGGCAGCTGCGCATATCACAACGCCAAGCGTAAGCACCGTTTCGGGCCTGAAAGGAAGCACGATACTACTCACAATCAGCCCAACGAACGCTCCGACGCTATAAGCAACATCCGGGGACCATGCGGGTATGGTTGCACGCTGTCGTCCGCGGATCCTCTGCATTAAGTGGTTTCGGAATTCAGTGTTCAACGCGGGGGCGGTGATGAATCGCCGCAAACGCTGATCGAGCTCCGACTGCGCTGCCGCGAATTGCGCGCACGCCGAACAGTGGGAACAGTGTTCGTCAACTGACTTCCGTTCCGCTGCTGAAAGGGGTGTCTCTAAGGCATCCAAAATTAATTGTTCCGCTTCCTGACAATTCATCGTCTCATCCATTCCGCGAGTCTCCGCCGGGCGCGGTGCAAATGACTCTTAACCGTTCCTATTGGCATATCAAGCATCTGCGCCACTTCATCGACGTTTCGGTCTTGCAGATAGAACAATCGCACAACTTCCCGCTCAGCCTCGGGAAGCCGCCTAACGAGTTGCTTTGTTTCAAGCTGCGCAACCGTGTCAACCGAGGGTGCGGGTACTTCGTAGCTGCAATCGAGCATGGCTGTTCTGCGACGGGTCGCCGCTCTCAATGCGGATAATGCCGTATTGCGCGCAATCGTGTACAGCCACGTCGAGGGCGAAGCGCGACCGTCGTATTCGGGCAGAACCTGCCACATCTTCACGAAAGCGTCCTGCGTCACGTCCTCCGCCGACGCCGAGTCGCGCATTATCGAATACGCGAGCCGAAACACCTTCTGCTGGTAGCGGTCCACAAGGAGTTCGAATGCCGGAGCGGGCCGGCGGTCCAATAACATTCGTTGGATGTCCTCGTCCGCCACACCGTTAATACTACTGACAGAGTGTTTTGGTTGCGCGAAAAGGATCTTTGTCACAGGGATTGCAACCCACGTGTGGGCTGGCGCGTATAAACGGTCGGAAGGAAGGTTAACGGACATGGAATTCGCAATCATAGTCGTCGCCGTGATCGCCCTGATCGGATTCAAACTTTGGTTGCAACATCGACGTCGGTTGCTGATTCATCGCGAACGGATAACTGCAATTGAAAAAGGCGTCGAACTGCCGCAGTTCGAGCAGGACCTGCGTCGCAACAACGCACGGATCCAACGCTTTCTGCTATTAGCCGGCCTCATTTGGATTTCGCTTGGCTTCGGCGTATTCGTCTTCTTCACTGCCATACTCGCTCATCCGCAACAGGAACAGATCCCCCAGGGTATCCAATGGAGCGGTGTCGCCCCTGTACTGATCGGCGTCTCGCACTTGATCGTCTACTTCACGAACCGAAATAAAGAAATCTAGCCGACGGTTATTCATTAGGAGGAACGATGACAGGATCAGTGTCTCTTAGCGCTCTCGCTGTGATTCTCGCAATCGGATCGTTAGCCGCAGCACAACCACAACCGCCAAGACCTGCAATGCCGATTGAACCAATCAGCGCGATCGTGCAGCAGTTCAAATCCCATGCCGTGGTCGCGTTAGGCGACAACGAGGCGAGCGTCCAAGGGAGCGAGTTCCGTATAAAGCTTATCCGCGATCCGCGCTTTGCCGCTGTTGTAAACGACATCGTTGTGGAATTCGGCAATTCTCGGTATCAGGACCTGTAGATCGATTCACGCGTGGCGAGGAAGTCCCACCAGAATCGCTGCGACATGTATGGCAGGATACGACTCAGGTCGAATACACCTGGGATCTGCCGATCTACGAGCAGTTTTTCGGCTGTTCGGGATGTTAACTTTTCGTTACCAGAGTCACGGAAGCTTCGGGTGCTCCTCGGCGATCCAGCGATTGAATGGGAGAAGGTCCATTCCCTGGACGATTTGAAACGCTGGCTTAATCGCGATAGCGTCGCCGCGGAAGTTGTCCGACGCGGGGTGCTTGCGAAGGGTCGCCGCGCGCTAATCATTTATGGCGACCAGCATCTCGTCCGTCCGGCAACGACGACTGCGCCCAACATTGTTGGTGGAATTGTGGCGCAACTGGAAAGATCGGGAACCAGCGTGTTTACCATCCACACCGAGACGCGGCAGGACCTCTCCGCCGTGCAGCCTGATGTGGCATCATGGCCAAAGCCAAGCCTTGCAATCCTGCGTGGTAGCACGTTAGGCGCAGCGATGAACGACGGACGGCACCGCTTAGCCGACCAGTTTGATGCGGTACTGTACCTGGGATCTCCCGGCGAGATGACGCTGTCCAAGCTGTCTCGGGCCCAGTGCTCCGACCATAGTTATCTCGAGATGCGCCTCGCGCGACTCGCTCTTATCCCGCCGCCGAGCGCGGCTGCGTCGCCAATGCAGATGCTCAAGGAATACTGTCAGCATCCTGACGGCCCAGTTGAGCGCGAAGATACCGATCCTGAAACGACGCAAATGGTCCGCGATACCCTCACAGATGCGGCGCGAGGGGAGGCTGACCCCGATCGCTTCGCTCCTGAATCACGAGATCGGCTCGTCACCTTTCTTCGCAACAATGGGCCGCGCTTCTTGGCGCCGAATGGGCCATTGCAAGCGTTAATTGTGTTGGACGTTCCCGGTGGTAAGAACAACCAAAGACGCTATCTAGCGTCGTTTGCGAATGGCCGCAACATCACTATTAACGTCGAGCTTTCGGCCGCACGCCGTCTGCTAGCAATCGACGCACGGTCTGAGTAATCAGTTGACGTTATCAGGACATAGCGCTCAAGAATGCCGCCCGGCAGGCATTTTGAGTGTAGTGGGGATTTTGCAACAATCATCGGGATCGCGAAGGGTCCATCTCCTTTATGTCATCTTGAACTTCGTCATGAATCGCTTTCTGATGCTGCGCCTCGTCACCACGAATCCTTTTGCCGCCATGCTCCTGCAAGAACGCCACACAGTCCTGATGCCCTCGGGTAGCGGCTAACTCAGCAGGGCTGTCTCCAGCGCGGTCGATCGAATTTACGTCCGCTCCATTGGCCACAAGAAACCGAAGCGTGCGTAGGTCCCCCGCAATCGCGGAAGCGTGAAGTACGGTTCGCCATTCATGGTGGTCGGTTGCGGTAATCGGTACTCCGTGCGCCAGCATTGCCTTAACCGTGCGAAAGTCCTTATCGTACGCAGCATAAATGAGCAAATCCGCGGCTCGCGGGGAAAAGGCCATTTCTCGGATAAACAACCGCTGCCAAAAGCCGCTCGGCAGGAAATCAACGGAGAACAGCAAGCCTGCCAAACCGAATGCTATGAGTGTCGGCTTATCTGTTCTTCGTTTCTTAAAAAGATTTACAACAATCAGAACGAGAACGACTGCCCCCCAGAGGGCAAGCAAGAAAGGAGCCAGCAGCAAAACCGCGTACGATCCGTGAGCGAGCGAAAAGCCCACCATCTGGGGGCCTCGCTCCCAAGTCCAAACCGTCTGCTCCCAAATGAGACGCCCTTCAAGAAGCGCGGTGCCGATAAACGGTGCTACGCCCACCGCCAACAGCCACCAGCGCAGACGCGGGGCAGTTACGTCATTCGCATAGTCCTGAGTGATAGTGCTCATAGCCACTCTTATATATCAATCATGAAGCTCCCGATCAGTGACTGCTGACAGGCGATTACACTTAAAACCCCGTCGGGGGATTTTGAGTGAAATAGAGATTTTACGCCAACGACCTCGGAGTTGGCCTGCTCCGCCTTTCCAGATTCTGTGCCGATAGGTATATCAGCCTTCTTGAGAGGCTTGTTCATCGAACGCAATTGCGGTCAGATGAAAAATCGGCTGACCTTTCAGTGAATGCTTAAGAGGCTTGACCCATTTCTTGTGAGTGAAATCGCAGGACAACGTGATTGGAATCACGAGTAGTTTGTTTGCAGTAGTGTCTGTGCTTCCCGCGACTTTCTACAATAACGCGACCTATGACCTCCTCCAGGGCACTTGCCACGGCCGGATTGCTCATTTCTTTTTTTGCAGTTTCTCGCGCGACGGCCGTCGAACACCCTGGATCGCTGGAAAAAGACGCGGACTGCACCTCGTGTCACACGAAGCAGATAACCGGAAAGTCTGTGCATTCAGCGATGCAATCGCCCTGCGGCGTTTGCCACGTGACCTCAACTCAAGGTGACATGACTCTGGTGAGCCTATCGATGCCGAAAAACAAAATCTGCTTCGCGTGCCACGAGGCAGCGTCTGCGTCGCAGCTGCACACTCCTTCGGTTAAGGGGCAGTGCCTGGAATGCCACGACGCGCACAGCAGCGATTCTCGGATGCTGCTTCGCCAAGCCTTATCGCCTGGACCGAAATAATGTATTGGGCAATGAGGAAAACCCAATTCTAAGATGAGTGTAATCGAGATTTTTCCGCCAACTGCCGTCCACGCCCGAGGGCATAATTAGTTGATGTGGTGTTTGATTGGTTCCAGCGCCGACGCGGGGAGATCTTAGGAGTAGGAGTAACAATGAACCGAATCGAATGCGCCGTATTGACGTTCTTGCTTGGATCGAACTGTCTCTCGCAGATCGCAACGGGCGTTGGTCACTCGCGAAAAATTGACGAGACTCGTTCCACGATAACAGTGCACGTTTACAAGAGCGGCTTTCTTTCCGCTTTTGGGCACAACCACGAAATTCAGGCTCCGATTCAATCCGGCGAAGTGAAGGAGTCCGGCACTCCATCCGTCGAGTTGCGTGTGGACGCTCGAAAACTCCAGGTCCTAGATCCTGAGGTCGCAGAAGGAACCAGGGCTCAAATTCAGGACACGATGCAAGGCAGCCAGGTTCTCGATGTCGGTCACTTCCCAGAGATTCGTTTTCAATCTACTTCTGTGGAATCGAAGGGTCCGGGCCATTGGATCGTACAGGGGAACCTGGCATTGCACGGCACGGGTCGGCCCATTGCTGTCGAGGTGACTCTCAAGGGCGAGCGGTACCAAGGATCTGCGAGTCTAAAGCAGACTGACTTTGGAATTACACCGGTCACGGTGGCCGGTGGGACCGTAAAAGTGAAGGACGAAGTGAAAATTGACTTCGAAATTGCCCTGCTCAAATGAGGCTCGACTGAGTTGCCTGTCTCCACTTAGAAACAGTTCCCGCAACCTACGGTGAAAGACATTGTTCCATCGAGAAACAATGGCTCACATTTCATGATTGGCGAAATCAGCTGTGGGTGTTGAAAAAGTCACTGAGATTGGTGGGTGAGATTTGGCGAAAGCATGTTAGAACCTCGGCATGCTGCGCTGGATTTCGATCTTCGGAGGCCTGCTGATCATGATGGGGGAACACTCCCGCTCTGAAGCACTGTTCTACTACTTCCGACTGGAAGACCAAATTCCGGAAAATCATTTGCTGCGGCTCATCGACAAGCACATCAGTTTCGAGTTCGTCCGGCAGCGCTTGAAAGACAGTTACAGCGAGACCGGTCGGCCCTCGATTGATCCCGAACTACTGCTGCGCATTCTTCTGATTGGCTATCTGTACGGCATTACCAGCGAGCGCAAATTGGTAGAAGAGCTGCGCATGCATCTGGCCTGGCGATGGTTCACCGGGTTGGGGTTTGATCAGGAAGTCCCGCATCACTCCACGTTCTCTAAGAACCGGCACGGGCGGTTTCAGGAATCAAAGTTGTTCGAGCAGTTGTTTGAGCAGATCGTGTCGCAATGTGTGGAAGTGGGATTGGTGCAGGGCAAGCAGCTGTCGGTCGATGGCAGCTTCGTGGAAGCCAATGCCGCCAAGGAGAGCCGGATTCCGCGAGAGCGGTTAGCCGAAGCTGCACTGGTTCACCAAACTGTGCGCCAGTATCTGGAGGAAGTGGAACAACAGAACCCGGTGGAAGAACCGGTGCATGAGCAAGATCAGGTTTCGACCACGGATCCTGATTCTACCTACGCCACCAAGGGCGGCACGCCCGCTCGGCTTGGGTACTACGACAACTATCTGGTGGACAATGACAGTTGCGTCATCGTGGGAGTTCAAGCCACTGCCGCACGCATGAGTCAGGAGACGGTCGCGGCACAAGACATGCTCACCCGCTTTGTGCAGCGGCAAGGACGAAAGCCCGCCTCCATTGCGGCCGATGCGACCTATGGCAACGGGGAGTTTCTGCAATGGTTGCTGGATCGCGGCATCACGCCTTATATGCGCACCCGAGACAGCGCGCTGAGAAAGAACAATCCCGGCTACGGCCCAGAGCGATTTACCTACCTGCCGGAGAGCAACACTTACCTTTGTCCGGCAGGCGAGCGACTGAACTATGTCGGCTTGAACGTTCGCAATCGCGCTCATGCCTACATCGGCAGCGCGAAACGCTGCGGAGCATGTTCGCAAAAAGCACAATGCACGACTGGACGCTACAAGTATCTCGCCATTCACATCCATGAGTCAGCACGGCAGCGCGCACGGGAGTTGGTGAACACAGCAGAGTTTTCCTTGGCACAACGACAGCGAAAGAAAGTTGAGGCTTTGTTCGCAGAACTGAAGAATCAGATCGGACTGCGTCGCTTGCGCTTACGACGCATGAAGTTTGTTCGCGAGCAGTTCTTTCTGGCAGCAGCGGCACAAAATATCAAGCGACTGGTGCGGTTCCTAAGCCAATCGGCCAACCCCTGCTGAGGCAGTCGCCGCTTAGCTGAGACCAGCAAACCCGCAGCAAATACGCTCACATCCGAGAGATCATTCCGATCACGGAGTTTTTCAACATCCACTCCCGATTGCACTCAAAACCCCTGCCGGGGGGCATTTTGAGTGTAATCGTGAAAGACAGACGGCGCGAACCGTCTGTCCCTCAGTCAGCCCACGGAAAGGCGGGCTCTCCTCTCCGTGAAAGCAGGCTCACGGTGTAACCGTAAAGACCGTTCTGCTGCTCGCGCTCCCGCCCGCCGTTGTTACCGAGACCTTTCCTGTCAGTGCACCACCGGGCACAGTCGCTGTAATTGTCGCTCCCGAGTTGACTGTGAAGCCTGTCGCTTTCACTCCCCCGAACTTCACCGCACTCGCCCCCGTGAATCCCGTCCCAGTAATCGTCATCTCTAATCCCACCGGTCCGCTGGCCGGAGCGATCCCGCTGATCACCGGCACAACATTGAACTTCTGACTGCTGGTAAGCGCCCCCGATGGCGTCGTCACGGTCACAAAACCCGCGCTCCCGCCGGACGGAACCACAGCAGTCAAATAGCTATCCGACACAACGGTGAAACTCGCCGACGCGGAGCCAAACTTCACCGACGATGTCCCGGTAAAGCCCTGCCCCAGAATTTGTACCGTCTGGCCCGCGCTGGCCCACTTCGTCATCACACGCACGAACGCCGGCGCACCATTGTCCAGGCTGTAAATCACTCCACTGTTGAAGGTGGGCCCACCACCCTCGGCCACGCCATAGATTTTTCCATTCGTGTGCTGCATCGCTGTCGCCTGGTCCAGATACCCGTGCAAGTAATCGAACGCGTAGAGCAGGTTGTACGTACCGCTGGTGGTCACGCTGAACAAATTACCATTCGGAACCGAACCCGAACCTGACCCTGCGGAAGTCGCCCCGTAGAACTTGCCGTCACTCGCCGCAACCAGACCGGAATACGGGTACATCCCATCATGGATGAGATCGAGCCCGAATTCGTGCAAGATCGTGTACTTGCCTGCAGTTGAAAGTTTGAACAAGACGCCGAAGGACCCCGCCCCGCCAGCCATCGCTGCTCCGTACAGAAAGCCGTCGTTTCCTTGCACGACGGGCGCGACCAGGTTCGTGCCATGCGCAAAGTCGCCGGTGTAGATTCCCTTCAAAACACCGGCAGGACTCATGCGAAACACAGTCCCCGTCTCAGTCGTACCGCCGGCCATGGTCGTGCCATACAGGTTTCCATCGTTGCCCAAGATCAATGGCGCAGAGCTGCAAGTCGCGATCCTGACATCGTTCGTCGCATTGATGGTCTTGAACACTCCCGTGGACGTAATCGAGTAAGACGTCCATGGCGGATTAAATCCGCAAGTCGTCCCGTAGAGTGCTCCGTTCTTCCCCTGCACGAGCCCCGGACGCGGCTCCGATCCATCTGTCCCGCTAAAGCTATGGAGAGTGGTCAGCACTCCCGAAGGCGTGATCTTGAAGACCGTCCCCAAGTTGCTCGCTCCCCCGAACCGCGTCGTCCCGTAGAAGTTCCCATCGGTGCCGAGCACAAGCCCGCCATCTGGATTCTGACCGTCAAGCCCGGAAAAGTTATGAAGCGTCGTTAGCGTCCCCGAGGTCGTAATCTTAAAAACCGTTCCCATCGCCGACGTGCCGCCGGCATCCGTCGTCCCGTACAAATTCCCGTCCCGACCTTGAGCAAGAACTTCAGGGTAGGTCGGAGAGCACCCCTCGACAGCGCAGTTGAACTCATGCAGATCGATGTAAGTCTGCGCCATCAGCAATTGTGGCGAGTTCACGAAGGCGAAACTGAATGCAAGGATAGCGGTGATGATCAGCTGATACAGAGTTTTCACGGCGGTCTCTCCTCAAGACTGGAATGAATACCTCAGCCGGCGTGGGGAGTCCGCCGGCCGAGCAACAATCGAACGTTCTTACTGCACAGTGAAGATCGTGGGTGACGACGCACCCCCGCCCTTCGTCGTGATGTGAGGTTTACCCGTGACTGCGCCGGCAGGAACCACCGCCACCACCGAAGTATCTGAGTTCACCGTAAAGGTCGCCTTGACGCCGCCAAACGTCACAGCTGTGGTCTGAGTCAAGCTCATACCCGTGATCGTCACCGACGTCCCAACCGGCCCAGCCGCAGGACTGATCGAACTGACCGTCGGTAGAACTTTGAAGGTTTGCGGCGTGACCAGGTTCCCAGTCGGCTCCAGAACCGTGACTGGTCCGGTCGTCGCTCCCGCGGTCGGGGCCGCGATCATGTACGTGTCACTCAGCACTTTGTACGTGGCAGGCCCGGTGCCGAACTTCACGCCCTTAGCCGAATTGAAGCCCTGGCCGATGATCCCGACGCCAGTCCCCACTTTTCCAGACCAGATAATCACCAGCGAGGCAAATGGCTTGAGTCCCGCGTTGTAGCTGTACAGCGTGCCGTATGCAACGTTGGTAGGTCCCCCATGATTGGTCGTCCCATAGATGATCCCGTTCGTGTGCAGCACCGGCGTACTCATGGGTGTATCCCCGATCGCCGTTTGGAAGCTGTTAAGCACCGAGAACACCGTACCTGTGGTATTGACCTTGAACAACGATCCCTGCCCGGCCCCGCCGCCCGCTTGCGCTACTCCGTAAAGGAACTTGTCGCTTCCCTGCACTAGGCCCGAGACAGAATTAGTAGCCTCGCTCAGCAGGAAGTTGTGCAACACGGTGAAGCTCCCTCCGCTCAGCGACATGGAGTAAATAATCCCCTGCCCATTCGTCCCGCCGAACGGTGTCGTGCCGTAGAGCTTGCCGTCGGCGGCTTGCATGACCGGCCCCGTGGGCAACTCCGCCGTAAAGCTATGGATGATCGTGAGGACACCCTTAGTCGTCATTTTAAAAACCGTTCCGCGATTGTAGGTGCCACCGTACTGCGTCGTTCCGTACAGATTGCCATCATTTCCGAAGATCAACGGAGCCTGTGTCTTCGATGGAAGTGTCGCGATCACCGTGAACACTCCGGCCGAAGTAACCTTGTAAGCTCGCCCCGGATTCGTGCCATTGAATGTCACTCCGTAGATGCTCCCGTCCGGCCCCTGTACCGGAGGCGCCCACGGATACGCGCTATCCGTTCCGTCGGTAAAACTGTAGAGTTGGGCAAAAACTCCTCCGCTGGTGATCTTGAACACGCTACCTTTGCCGTTTAACCCTCCTGTCACAGTCGTTCCGTAGAAACTGCCGTCCAATCCGAGCGTCAGTCCCGACTGCGGCGTATGTCCGTCAGGGCCAGAGAAGCCATAGATCTTCGCGATCGTGCTGGTGGGCACAGACCACCCGAAAACCGAACCAGTTCCGCTCAACGTACTCTGCAGCGTTCCGTAGAGATTCCCATCCTGCCCCTGCGCCATCAGCGCGGGAAACATCGGATTGGCCCCCTCCGCGTGCCAATTGAAGTTGTACAGCTCGGTGTACCGCGCGCTCGCTGGCACCGTAGCCAGTGCAATAGCCGCCAGTACGCAAATCAGAACCCGGTACGTGGTCTTTGTCATAGATAGCTCCTTCGGCCGCGAAGCTTCCCCCCGGATCTCGCGGCCGGAATGGCTGGAAACTGCTCGCCTATCCAGTAAGGCGGCAAAATCACGCCCAATCGGCTCAGCGCTATCCAATTTTTCTGGGGAGTTTGTTACAGGACAAAAACTGCCGCTCAGGCTGCCACCTTAGCCGTCGCTGCGAGCACCGGCCCAGTCAACGCATCTGCTCAAGAAGCTCTTGCGGCTTCCGTTCGCCATGTCCGGGTATTTTGAGTGCAATCGGATTTTTCGCCAACCATTGCCCGGTCGGAGTACCTCGGCACACGCAAATCTGGGTGATGTCGGTCACATTCCGCTGTCACCGCGCTCACAGTTTTGACTCTGTAACAATCGGCAAATTGAAACGGTCACAAGTAAGCAAACTCCTTCACCAGCCAACCAGCAACAACAAAGGGGTGATACCGTGAATTTGCAGGACTCCGACGTTTGTGAACGGCTCAAGAATCTTGGATTCCGCAAGGCAAACCGTCTCAAACTCTACGGGCAAGAACTGGCCATCCTTAGTGACCCGATACTGACCGACGAGTCGGCTTTCGTGGATGTCCAGGACGAAAACTCCAAGCAGACGCGGCGGGTCCCCATTCCGCTAACATCCCCAAAATGGCGGGGAATACGCCCGGCCAAGCGGCATAGCCGTCCAAATGTGCACTGTCGACCTGGGCTCAGCTGTCAGCTCTGCCAGCTGACAACGGGGGTGCCGACCTCCAAGAATCACATTCCATA
>Ga0207693_10001141_pt1 | contig 23789 bp, 26 predicted proteins | sample LARL81metaG_FD_184347 | JGI IMG/M metagenome (GOLD analysis project Ga0207693, IMG submission 184347) | Corn, switchgrass and miscanthus rhizosphere microbial communities from Kellogg Biological Station, Michigan, USA - LAR L8-1 metaG... | ecosystem: Host-associated > Plants > Roots >... | reverse complement strand
AGGATATCGGCTTTTGCCCCGGCAAGATCGCCAACCAGAAAGCAGATGTGCCGCTTGCTCTTCGGGCTTGCGTCGGGATCAACACCGACATGCATCTGCAGCGCACCGACTTGAAACCACGCTCCGCCGCGCGCCTGAAGCTCCGGCGGTTTGGCGAGTTCGGGAAAGGCGAACACTTCGCGGTAGAAGCTCAGGCACTTCTCTTCCAATGCCTTGGGAACCGCGATCTGGATATGGTCGATACCGGTAATGCCGAGTGACATGGTCTTGCGCAGCGGGGCGGCGTTGCATCGCTTGCCAGCTACGCCCGTGATTGCTAGCAAGACCCTCGATTTCTCAGCCTATAGGCCAGCCCATGTCCGTCGACAAGGACACCGTTCGACGCATCGCGAAACTCAGCCGGATCGCGCTTGACGAGGCACGCGTCGCGCCGATGGTCGATGAGCTGAACGGCATCTTCGCCTGGGTCCAGCAACTGAACGAAGTGAACATCGACGGTGTGCCCCCGATGACGAGCGTGGTCGAGCAGCGTCTCAAAATGCGTGAGGACGAGATCACGGACGGCGGCAACGCCAACGAGCTCATGGCGAATGCACCGCAGGGCGAAGATCACTTCTTCGTTGTGCCCAAGGTCGTCGAATGACCACCCTGCCTGGCAATCTCACGGAGTTCACGCTCGCCGAAGCGCGCGACGCCGTCCGCGCGAAAAAGGTCTCGTCCAAGGAATTGACGACCGCCTTCGTGAAAGCTGTCGCCGACGCTCGGCCGCTCAACGCCTTCGTGACCGAGACTCCGGAAAAGGCGATCGAGATGGCGATGGCCTCCGACGTGCGTATTGCGCATGGCGAAGCCCGAGCCTTGGAAGGCTTGCCGCTCGCGATCAAGGATCTCTTCTGCACCAAGGGTGTGAAGACGACGGCGGGCAGCAAAATCCTCTCGAATTTCGTGCCACCTTACGAGTCGACCGTGTCGCAGAATCTTTGGAATGCGGGCGCGGTTATGTTGGGCAAAACGAACATGGACGAGTTCGCGATGGGCTCGTCGAACGAGACAAGCCATTTCGGACCGGTGTTCAATCCATGGCGCGCGCGCAACTCGAATGCCAATCTGGTGCCCGGCGGTTCGTCCGGCGGGTCGGCGACGGCCGTTTCAGGAAATTTATGTCTCGCCGCCACAGGCACCGACACAGGCGGCTCGATTCGCCAGCCGGCGGCCGTGACCGGCATAGTCGGATTGAAGCCGACATATGGCCGCTGTTCGCGTTGGGGCATCGTCGCCTTCGCATCGTCGCTCGACCAGGCCGGGCCGATGACTCGCACCGTGCGTGACGCGGCCCTCCTGCTGAAACACATGGCGAGCGTCGATCCGATGGATTCGACGAGTGTCGATACCCCAGTCCCGGATTATGAAGCCGGGCTCGAGAGCGGGGTTAAGGGTCTCAAGATTGGAATCCCGAAGGAATACCGCATTGATGGAGCGCCGCCGGAAATCGAGGCCCTGTGGAGCAACGGCGCGGATTGGCTGAGGGCTCAGGGTGCCGAGATCGTGGAAGTCTCGCTGCCCCACACCAAATACGCACTTCCCACATATTATATTGTCGCGCCGGCCGAGGCGTCGTCGAACCTCGCCCGCTACGACGGGGTGCGCTTCGGGCATCGGGCGCGGGCCACCGACGACATAATCGGTCTCTACGAGAAAAGTCGTGGTGAGGGCTTCGGCAAGGAAGTCCAGCGCCGCATCCTGATCGGCACCTATGTTCTCTCGTCAGGTTACTACGATGCCTATTACGCGCGCGCGCAGAAACTGCGCACGCTGATCTCCCGCGACTTTACCGAAGCATTCAAGACGTGCGACGTGCTGCTTACTCCCGCCACACCGGGACCGGCATTCGGCGTCGGCGAGAAGACAGCCGATCCCGTGTCGATGTACCTGAACGACGTCTTCACCGTGACGGTGAACCTTGCGGGCCTGCCGGGCATCTCGGTGCCCGCAGGCCTGACGGCGAACGGCCTGCCGCTCGGACTCCAGTTCATCGGCAAGGCGTTCGACGAAGCGACGATCCTGCGCGCCGCGCGTGCGACCGAGCAGGCCGCCGGCTTCGCTGCCAAACCGGCGCACTGGTGGAGGGCGGCATGAGCGAGCGCTCTGCAAAGCTTATCAAGGGTGCGACCGGCGATTGGGAAATCGTCATCGGCATGGAAGTCCACGCCCAGATCCTTTCGGAATCGAAGCTTTTCTCGGGCGCGCCGACTGCTTTCGGCGCCGATCCGAACAGCCAGGTTTCGTATGTCGATGCCGGCATGCCGGGCATGCTGCCCGTGATCAACAGGAAATGCGTTGAGCAGGCGGTGCGCACCGGTCTCGGGCTGAAAGCCAAGATCAACCTGACATCGGTGTTCGATCGCAAGAACTACTTCTATCCCGACCTGCCGCCCGGCTATCAGATCTCGCAGTACAAAAATCCCATCGTCGGCGAAGGCGAAGTGCTCATCGACCTCAAGGACGGCGAAACAGCGCGCGTCGGCATCGAGCGCCTGCACATGGAGCAGGACGCCGGCAAGCTCCTGCACGACCAGCATCCCGATCATTCCTACGTCGACTTGAACCGTGCCGGCGTTGCGTTGATGGAGATCGTCACCAAGCCCGACATGCGTTCGAGCGAGGAAGCGGCAGCTTTCCTGCGGAAATTGCGCGCCATCGTGCGCTATCTTGGCACCTGCGACGGCAACATGGATGAAGGTTCCATGCGCGCCGACGTCAACGTTTCCGTACGCAAGCCCGGCGGTCCGCTCGGCACGCGCTGCGAGATCAAGAATGTCAACTCGATGCGCTTCATCGCCCAGGCGGTCGAGTATGAGGCCCGCCGTCAGGTCGATCTGATCGAGGATGGCGGCACGGTGAAGCAGGAGACGCGCCTCTTCGATGCGCGCGCCGGCGAAACGCGGCACATGCGCTTCAAGGAAGACGAGGACGACTACCGCTATTTTCCCGATCCCGACCTCATGCCTCTCGTGCTCGACCAGGCCTGGGTGCGCGAAATCGAGGCGTCGCTGCCGGAACTCCCAGACGCGAAGAAGGCACGCTTCATCAAGGCAGGATTGTCCGCCTATGACGCATCGGTCCTGGTCGCAGAGAAGGAAAGCGCGGAATATTTCGAAGCGATGCTGGCCGCGGGAGCAGAGCCGAAAGCCGGCGCCAACTGGCTCAACAATGAGTATTTCGGACGCCTGAACAAGGCGGGTCTCGCCATCGCCGACGGGCCGGTAGCGCCCGAGGCGAACGCTGCCATCATTGCCATGGTGGCGAAGAACGTCATCTCGGGAAAAATCGCCAAGGATGTTCTCGACATCATCTGGAGCGAAGGCGGTGATCCGCGCGCCATCGTCGAAAGCCGCGGCCTCAAGCAGGTGAGTGATACGTCAGCGATCGAGAAGGCGATCGATGCCGTCATCGCAGCGAACCCCGACAAGGTCGACGAAGTGAAAGCAAAACCGAAATTGGCATCGTGGTTCGTCGGACAGGTGATGAAAGCCACCGGTGGAAAAGCCAATCCGGGTGTCGTCAATGCGCTGCTCAAAGTGCGACTCGGTTTGCCGGAAGAGGGGTGATTCGCACAATTTTGCGAAATCGACCTTGACACGCGTTTTTTCCACCAATGAAGGTCCGTATACGGATCGATCAATCTAAGCCCTGATTTTATTGGCTTAGATGAACTTTTTGCAAAGGGTGGGATTCGCGCAACCCCCATGGATATTGCATTCCGGATTGCAACCCACTCATATTGTTCACGTTTTGGGGGGCGTCGATTCGCCCGACCCGGACGAAACGTTAGAGGAGTTACCACTCATGCCGAAGGCAAAAAAGAAGGCCATGAAGAAGAAGGCCAAGAAGGCGAAGAAGAAGAAATAAGGAACGTTGACTCGGTCAACGTTTGCGCTTCCGGTCGCTCTCGCGGTTTAGGTGTGAGCGCCGGTTGCGAAGGCAAAGGCCGCGGCCAGGAACCTCATCGGATCCTCCGGTCGCGGCCCAGCCTGCAGAAGGACTTCACAACCGCGCTTCGGCGCGGTTTTTTTTTCGTCTAGTATAAAAATCCGTATACGGATGAAATATTGCAACTCCGTTATGCTCATTAACAATGTCTGAAATTCCGGCCACATTCTGTTAACTCTGCCTTAGCTCCTTACGTCCCACGATTGTCACAGCGGAGGTCTTGACCTCCACTTTGAACTGGGGAGACGGGGGTAAGAATCATGGCGTGCATCGACATCGACGTGCTGGCGCAATTTGAAATGGCGGCCAAACAGGGTCGTCCGGATGCTCTCTACAATCTGGGCCTGGCTTATTCGACCGGACAGGGGGTCGGCGTCGACTTCGTCGCCGCGCACAAATGGTTCAACCTAGCGGCGATACGCGGGGTCGACGAGGCTAAGTCCTGGCGCGCCTCGATTGCCAAGGAAATGAACACATCGCAGATCGCCGAAGCCCAGCGTCTGGCGCGCGAGTGGCTTTCGATCTTCAGCGCAGTTCCGGCCTAGCTCAGTTTGGGAAGGGCGATAACGGCTTCAGCGCCGGTGCCGCCGGCGCATGGAGGTCGAAAAGGATGCGCAGCGGCTGGTCGCGGCCGCTGATCCGGTTGCGATAGATCTGCGCATTCTCCAGCACCCGTTGAACGTAATTTCTCGTCTCACCGAACGGTATGCTCTCGATCCAGTCGACCGGATCGACCGCGCCAGTGCGCGGATCGCCATTCGCCGCCACCCACTTCCTGACATTGTTCGGGCCTGCATTGTAGGATGCGATCGCGAGCACCAGCGAGCCATTCCAATCGCCGACATAGTGCTGGAACTCTACCATCCCGAGCTGGATGTTGTAGTTCGGATCGCTCGAGAGATCGTTCGGCCGCCAGGCGAGGCCGGCGCGTGTGGCGTCGATCCGCGCCGATGACGGCATGAGCTGCATCAGACCGCGCGCGCCCGACCGGCTCACCGAATCCGGATCGAATTCGGTTTCCTGGCGGATGAGCCCAAGGATGTAGGGAGGTTCGGGTGCGGAACCGGCCATCGGAAAGGCGGGCAGCGCGATGACGGGGTGCGTGAACGTCAGCATCGCTTGGCCGGCGTAGCTTGCGTTCTTCGCCAGGCGGACCGCGATCTCGCGAAAGCCGAGATCGACCATCGTCTGCGCCAGCATTTTCACGTGCGCGATGTCGCTATGCAGTTCCTGATATCGCAACGCGAAAATCCGAAGCATGTCCTCGAGGCCAAGATCAGCCAGCACCCGCATGGCGCGGACCAACTCGTCCTTATCGAATTCGTCGCGCGCGGCCGTCGCGTCGACCTGAAGATCGCTGACGTGCAGCACCGGCGTCGCATCGATTCGCGCAAGTGCGATCTGGCCATAGAAACTATCGGGCGCTTGAGCCGCGAGCTTGTATTGCGCCACGGCGCTAGCCACATCGCCCGACGCTTCGTAGCAGCGTCCCTTCCAATAGCGCGCCCGCGCAAGGCTGATGGGCCGCGACACGCCAGCCTCGAGCTTCCTGAAGTGCGTGAGCGCCATGTTCGGCGACTTCAGAAAACGAAGCGCAATCCAACCTGCGAGGAACTCGGTCTCCGAAAATTCGATGCCTGTGGCAAGACCCGAGTCCGAGACGATGGCGTAAGCGCCGCGATAGTCGCCGGACTGCACCAGCGCGCGCGCGACAATGCTGGCTTCCGTCCACCAACGTGCTGGGTGGCTCCGCGCGAAGGTCCGCAAGTCGGCACGGTCGAGCAATCTGGCCGCCGCCTCATCGTCGCCCGCCCGGCGTGCCGCCCTGGCGCGATCGAACAAGAGTTCATTGTCGGATGCAACCGACGCGGGAAGGCGCGTCACCAGCTTTTCCCCTGCCGCGCGATTGATCCGCAACGCCAGCCGAGCCTCGCCGAGCTGTTGCGTCGCATCGTCGACCCGTGAGAGCTCGCGCCGCGCCGCCGCAGCATCCTCGATCGTGATCAGATTGCTGAGCCGCGCGCGATCGACAGCGGGCGTGAGGATGCCGCCGTCCTTGCGCACGATGGCAAGTTCCTGATCCGGCTGAAAGTCCCCGCTCATCCAGCCGCGCTGGACCATCTGGCGTCCAGCGTCGGGCCTGCCGGTCGCGATCATCGCGTCGCCGAGCCGGATCATGCCGAGCGAGGTGGATGGCGTCCTGCCGCCGAACCAGGCGACGACCGCAGCGGGCGCCATAGCTGGATCTAGCGCCGCTTCCGCCCGCGCCAACATCGTGTCGCGGAGCGGCCAGTCGGGGTTGTTCCTCTGAAAGCCGTCGATGTCGGCGAACGATGCGCCGCTGTTCTTGTCGAGCACATAGCGCCATTGGACGAGCCGCGTCGCCAAACCATCGTGGCCCTGTGCGGCAAGCGCGCGGGCGGCAATCCAATCGCCGCGCTCGGCCGCGTCGAAGGCGCGCGTGTAGAGATCGTGATCGGCTGCGGACAGCACCCGTGAGCTGCTCGGCCGGCGCTCGTGACTGAGCAGAAGCTCGCCCGAACTGTCCGCAATCGGCTGCATCATGATGACGTTGCCGAGCTGCGTCAGGCCGTTAGGTAGGGTCGTCTGAGCATAGGCCGCGAAAACCGCAGCGGATGTCCCGGCCAGGAGCGGTGCGAAACGGCGAAGGTTCATGGGGCAGAGCGAGTCCGGAGCGTGTGACGGACATATCCGCCACAAGCTCGCGGCGAAGTCGAGGCGATCATGAGGCCTTTTTTATGCGTCTCGGCCGCGAGAGCAACTCGCCGCCGCAATTGGGGCAGCGGCCCCCCATTGCGTCGGCGCAATCGACGCAGAAGGTACATTCAAAGGAACAGATGCGGGCCTTGGGACTGTCGGCAGCAAGCGAAGTTTCGCAGCGTTCGCAGATCGCTCGCATTTCCAGTGCCATCGTCGTTCTCCTTCTTGCCGCGCACACACCGCGCCTTGTAGTTTCGCCCCTCCAGTTCCGAAGCAGGCAAATTATGGCTTTCGCGCGTGAAAGTATCAGAGGTTCGATCCCGGCACTCATGACGCCGATGCAAGGCGGCAATGTCGATGAGCGTGCGTTGCGCAAACTCGTTGCATGGCAGATCGAACAGGGCAGTCATGGCCTCGTCCCCTGCGGCACCACCGGCGAATCGCCGACGCTCAGCCACGAAGAGCATCGCCGCGTTACTGAGATCTGCATCGAAGAGGCCAACGGCCGCGTGCCTGTGATTGCGGGTGCGGGTTCGAATTCGACAGCGGAAGCGATTTCGCTGGCCCAGCATGCCAAGAAAGCGGGCGCCGATGCTGTCCTTTGCGCCACCGGCTATTACAACAAGCCGTCGCAGGAAGGTCTCTTTCGCCATTACGCAGCGCTGGCCGAAGCGGTCGACATCCCGATCCTGCTCTACAATATTCCCGGCCGCGCCATCGTCGACATTTCGGTCGAAACCATGGCGCGCCTTGCCAAGATCGCCAACATCATCGGCGTGAAAGATGCAACCGCCAATCTGGCCCGTCCGATCCGCGAACGGCTGGCCTGCGGCAAGAGTTGGCGTCTGATCTCCGGCGAAGACGCGACCACGCTCGGCTACATGGTGCAGGGCGGTCACGGCTGCATTTCGGTGACTGCCAATATCGCGCCGAAGCTCTGCGCCGAATTCCAGAATGCGTGTCTTGAGGGAAAATGGACTCGCGCTCTGGAACTCCAGGAAAGGCTGATGCCGCTGCACGATGCGCTGTTCGTCGAGCCGAGTCCCGCGCCTGTCAAATATGCCGGTTCGTTGTTGGGCTTGTGCAGCGACGAAGTCCGCTTGCCACTCGTCGCTGCGAGCGAAGCGGCGCGCGCGACCATCAAGACGGCACTGACTTCGGCCGGGATTAAGCCCTAAAGCCCCTTCGACAAGCTCAGGGTGAGGACTTATTTGTTTCCTCATGCTGAGCCTGTCGAAGCACGAGGAAACAAGTTTGCACAATGGCCAAGAAAAAAGACGACGGCACCAAGATCATCGCCGACAATCGCAAGGCGCGGTATGCCTATGCGATCGACGATACGCTGGAAGCCGGACTTATGCTGACCGGCTCGGAGGTGAAGTCGCTTCGCACCGGCAAGTCGACCATCGGCGAGTCTTACGCCATGGCCAAGGACGGCGAGCTCTTTCTCGTCAACGCCTACATTCCCGAATACACCAAGGCGAGCCGTTTCAATCATGAGCCGAAGCGCACGCGCAAGCTGCTCGTCCACAAGCGCGAAGCGAGCAAGCTCGGCATGGCCACCCAGCGTGAAGGCATGACGCTCATTCCGCTGCGCCTCTACTTCAATCCGAAGGGCATCGCGAAGATCGAGCTCGGCATCGCCAAGGGCAAGAAGCTCCACGACAAGCGCGAAACCGAGAAGAAGCGCGACTGGCAACGCGACAAGGCACGGCTGATGCGGGCCAAGGGATGAGGGGTTAGTCAAAATCCTCATCCTGAGCGTGTCGAAGGATGAGTGACTTTCGTGATGAGTCTAAAACTTATCCAATGCCGTTCGCAGAATTTTTCCAGCTTGCGCGCGGAGTTCGCATCGCGAACGGCGTTACTTTGTTGGATAACTTCGCGCGCGCGAATTTTTTTCGTAATTTCTTTTGTAAAAGTCGAGGCGGCTCTTGAACCGAGTCGGCCAAAGCACCACTTCGCCTATATCCCCACAAGTACGTTCGCTTCAGTACATCATGGCCGGTGATGGCGGTCAGGATCGGATAGGTGAGCTGCGGCCGGCGCGCACGAGTGCACGAAAAAAACCGTTTCCAATCCGCACCCGAATTGCGTCCGCAGCACCGGCGAGTATTTTGAGTAGTCACGAGGTGGAGCGGTCTAACCGAGGCAAGCCGCATTGGTACTGGAAGGCAAAACCCGCTTAAACTGCGACGCGGCGAAATAGTCGCCGGCCCATCGGGAGTAAAAAATGGCGGAGACAGCGAAGAAGGTGCCGGCGCCGGGCGGCGAAGTCGTTCTGGCGACCGAAGCCGATCAGAAAATGTACGATCGTTTTCATTTTGCATCCGCGCGGCGCGCCGGTGACACTCTCTACATTTCCGGCGTCATCGTCGCTCGTATGAAGGACGAAGGAAACGACATCGCGGCCTTCAAGGAGCAGGTCCGTCGCGCTTTCAGAAGGATCGAGACGACGCTGAAGGCGTCGGGTGCAGGTTTTGCCGACGTGACGATGATCAATTCGTTTCACGTCTTCAACTCACCCAATTTCGCCGGAACGCGCGACGAGCAGTTCATCGCGTTCGGCGCGGTGAAAGACGAGTTCATGCCCGCGCCGCATTCCGCCTGGACGGCGGTAGGCACGACGGGTCTTCTGAGCGACGGCGGAATTGTCGAAGTGCAGATGATCGCGCATGTTCCGGCCCGCTAGGACAATGATTTGCGTGGCGGCCAACCGACATGAGTGACGACGCGGAAAAGTCCGGTCTGATCGGCAAGATCAAGGACAAGCTCATTCGCTCGAAACAGGAATGGGCGGAGCAGGGCCGGTTGATCACCGGCCGGCCCGACCTGGGTCATGTCAATCGTCTGCCGCCCGGGCAGAGGGAAGTGAAAAACTGGCCGGTTCTCGATCTCGGTGTTCAGCCGGACGTCAAGCTCGAGAATTGGCGCTTGCAGATCATGGGTCTCGTCGAGAATCCGGTTGCGCTCACCTACGATCAGTTCCAGGCGTTGCCGCAGGAGGATTTCATCAGCGACATCCACTGCGTTACCGCCTGGAGCCGCTACGACAATCACTGGCGCGGCGTGTCGTCCAAAACGATACTGGAACTGGTCAAGCCGAAGGCGGAGGCAAAACACATCGTCTTCCACTCCTATGACGGCTACACCACGAATGTGAAGGTGTCGGTTTTCGCCGACTCGAATGTTCTGCTCGCCCACAGTTGGGAGGGAAAACCGATCCCGCGCGAGCATGGCGGGCCGGTGAGGGTCGTCGTGCCGGACTGGTATTTCTGGAAGAGTGCGAAATGGGTGACGCGCATCGTCTTCATGACCGACGACCAGCCCGGCTTTTGGGAAGTGCGCGGCTATCACAATGAAGGCGATCCGTGGAAAGAGGAGCGCTACAGTTAGCTCTGCTGCGCGCAGAAGTCAGATCGCCGGCATTGCCGCCAACTTCGCCTGTTTGACCACGGTGTCGAACATTTCCTCGGTCAGTACGCCGGTGTTGGTGTTGTAACGCGAGCAGTGATAGCTGGCGATCAAGCGGATCTTGTCGAGCGCATAGGATTTTCCGTGGCCGAAGGGATGCGACGATTTCTTGACGCCCAGCGTTTCGCAGACACTGTCATGCGCGATTTTGCCCAGCGCCAATATGGCGTGAAGATGCGGCATGGCTTCGATCTGTGCCTTGAGAAATTGGCGGCAGGTGTTGATTTCTATCGGCAGCGGCTTGTTCTGCGGCGGCACGCAGCGCACTGCATTGGTGATGGCGCAATCGACAAGTTCGAGCCCGTCATCGGCACGCTCAAGGTATGAGCCGCGCGCGAGGCGATGCTTAAGCAACGTCGCGTAGAGGAGATCGCCCGCATAGTCGCCGGTGAAAGGGCGACCCGTGCGGTTGGCGCCATGCAGTCCGGGCGCGAGGCCGACGATCAAAAGACGCGCGTTGCTCGCGCTGAATGTCGGGACGGGCGCGTTGAAATAGTCGGGCAGGTTCGTCCGGTTCGCGCGGCGAAATTCAGCAAGCCGCGGACAGAGCTGACAGTCATGCGCCGGTTGCGACGTCGTCACCCGAACTAAGCGCTCTGCGCGTAGTGTGGCGACGCTGTCGCGGCGGCACGTGGTCCGCCTTCGCGTGCAATCTGAGTCTTGAGCTCTTCGAGCTCAATGAAATTATCGGCTTGGCGGCGCAACTCGTCGGCCACCATGGGTGGCTGCGTGCGGATCGTAGAAACCACGCTGACCCGGCGGCCCTTGCGCTGGGCGGCCTCGACCAAGCGGCGGAAGTCGCCGTCGCCGGAGAATATGACGATGTGATCGACCTGTTCGGCCATTTCCATCACATCGATGGCGAGTTCGATGTCCATGTTGCCCTTCACGCGGCGGCGGCCTTGCGCGTCTGTGAATTCCTTGAGCGGCTTGGTCACGACGGCGAAACCGTTGTAGTCCAGCCAATCGACGAGCGGGCGCAAGGGGGAGAATTCCTGATCCTCCGCGACCGCGGTATAGTAGAAAGCGCGAACGAGAATTCCCTTGCGCGCGAAAAGTTCGAGCAAACGCTTATAGTCGATGTCGAACTGCAATCCCTTTGCCGCGCCGTAGAGGTTTGCACCATCGATGAACAACGCCAGCTTTTCCTGCGGGTAGAACAACATGAGGAACTCCTGTCAACAAAGAGGCAGAAACGGATTACGTTCCCCGCACGCCGATGTTTGTTCTAATCCAACGCTGCGTTGGTTCAAGGGTTGGTCGCACATATGATCGTGATCGCACTCGGCGCAAATTTACCGTCCCGCGCTGGCGCGCCGCGCGATACGCTCAAGTCAGCGCTTGCCCGGCTCTCGGCGCAGGGCCTGCACATTGCAAATGTTTCGTCCTGCTACATTACAAAGGCGTGGCCGGATCCCGCGGATCCTGATTTCGTTAACGCGGTCGCGCGTGTCGAAACCAATCGCTCGCCGCGAGAACTCATGGAACTCTTGCATGATACGGAGGATTTCTTTGGTCGCACTCGGGGCGCAAAAAATGCACCGCGGACTCTCGATCTCGACCTGATCGACTATGATGGCCGCATCGAACGAGGTCCGCCGGAGCTTCCGCATCCTCGCATGGCCGATCGGGCTTTCGTGCTGGTTCCGCTCGAGGAGATCGCACCAGGTTGGCGACATCCGCTAACCGACAAATCGATCACTGAGTTGCTCTTGGCGTTGGCGCCCGAAAAGCGGGAAATCGGGAAGCTTAGGTCTTGAGGAGTCCGGACGCCGCGGTGAAGATGATCGGATAGTTGAGAGGACCCGTATTGACCTACTTCATTCCCACATTCAGTTCGGTGCTGCCGACCCTGCTCGTAGTTTGGTTGATCATCCGGCGCGGTTCCAAGGCGCGACGGGTGAAACTGAACTCGCTCTTTCGCTTTCCAACGATCATCGCGGTTCTCGCCATGGTCTCGCTCTATGGGCATGCGCCGCGGACCTTGCTCGCGATTGCAATGTACGTCGCGGCAGTGCCGGCCGGGGCTGTGCTCGGCTGGTTTTCGGCGCGGCATGTCGAGCTGACGCTCGACGACAAGACCGGCACGATCATGAGCCAGCCGACCTTCTGGGGGACGGCGATGACCGCAGGCGCATTCGTAGCGCGCTCACTGGCGGACACCGCCATGAAAGGCGTCGGCGCAGTGCTGCCCGGTCAACATGCGCTCACGATCGCCGGCGCGACCGACGCGGCACTCCTCTTCGTCGCGGCTAGGGGCCTCGCGAGCGCCTATCACATGTGGATCCGGACGCGCCCGCTGCTCGAGCAGCACAAGGCAACTCAGCTCACGGCAAAAGAGTCTGGCTGAGAATCCGAGCCGGGACTCCGCCTTGTACCGGCGCAGGCTCTCGTATAACGTCCGCCGCCTTCTAAGCGGACTCACCCCAATTTGCGCCGTTTGAGCTACTAAGACCCTGAGAGATAAGGATTTCCATGGCCCGCGTTACCGTTGAAGACTGCGTCGACAAGATTCCCAATCGCTTCGACCTGGTTCTGGTGGCCGGTTTCCGTGCTCGCCAGCTTTCGGGAGGCGCCGAGACGCTGGTCGATCGCGATCGCGATAAAAACCCCGTCGTGGCACTGCGCGAGATCGCGGCGAAGGAAATCAAGCCGGATGAGGCGAAGGAAGAATACATCAAGAGCCTGCAGAAGCATGCCGAAGTGGACGAGCCTGAGGAGGCGCGTCCGGACTCGGATGACGCGCGCGAGGACAGCACGTTCCGCCAGGTGACCGAGGAAGAGCTGCTGCGCGCACTTACCACCGAAGCCCAGCGTCGCGCCGAGCCACAGCCGGAACCGGAAGCGGATTACGAGGAGTAGACTCGCTCTTAGTGAAATTTGTGCAGAGGCGGCGCCGAAAGCGCCGCCTTTTGCCGTTTTGGGACGATATGGACAATCCGTGTTTGGCAATTCTTCCTATATATTGCTCCCATGAGCGCACCGGTAGCACCAGGGACGAAGAGCATGGGGCAGGCGGAGCCTGTCGCGGCGTCCGCGGCGTCGGCCAAGCCACCGGCTCGCCGCCGGTTGATGCGCCAGACCGAGTTGGTCGACCGCGTCAAGGCCTACGATCCGGATGCAGACGAGGCGCTGTTGAATCGGGCCTATGTCTACGCCATGAAGGCGCACGGCAAGCAGTTCCGTGCCTCAGGCGATCCCTATTTCGCTCATCCGCTCGAAGTCGCCGCCATCCTGACAGATCTGAAACTTGACGTGGCGACGATCGTCACCGCGTTGCTGCACGACACGATCGAAGACACGCTCGCCACTTTTGAGGACATAAAAACCAACTTCGGCGATGAGATCGCCGGTCTTGTCGACGGCGTGACGAAGTTGTCGCAATTGGAATTGTTTTCCGAACGCACCAAGCAGGCCGAGAACTTTCGCAAACTCATGCTTGCGATCACGAACGACATTCGTGTCCTGCTTGTGAAGCTTGCCGACCGGTTGCACAACATGCGCACGCTGCACTTCATCGAAGATCGCGAGAAGCGTCATCGCATCGCGCAGGAGACGCAGGACATCTACGCACCGCTCGCCGGACGTATCGGCATGCAGAACATGCGCGAGGAGCTGGAAGATCTCGCGTTTGCGGAGCTCAATACCGAGGCTAGAAATTCGATCGTCACGCGCCTGGCGCGCCTCGATGCGGCGTCCGGTGATCGGATCGGCCGTATCGCCGATCAGATCAAGCGCAAGCTCGCCGAACACGGCATCGAAGCCTGGGTCTATGGTCGCGCCAAGCGTGCGTTTTCGATCTGGCGCAAGCTCAAGGATAAGCAGCTCAACTTCGAGGCGCTGTCGGACATTTTCGGCTTTCGCGTCATCGTGAAGAACGAGGACGATTGCTATCGCACATTGGGCGTGCTGCACCAGAACTGGCAGATGGTGCCGTCGCGCTTCAAGGATTTCATTTCGACGCCTAAAACCAATGGTTATCGCTCCATCCACACCACGGTGATCGGTCCGGAGAAGCAGCGCGTAGAGGTGCAAATTCGAACCCAAGCGATGCACGATGTCGCGGAGCGCGGAGTAGCCGCGCACTGGCGCTATCGCGAGCACGAAGGCTCCGAAGGTGAGGGCGAGGATCGTGCCTATGGCTGGCTGAGGGAGATGGTCGATCTCCTGGAGCGCGACGACAGCGCGGAGGAGTTCCTCGAGAACTCCCGTCTCAACATGTATCAGGATCAGGTCTTCTGTTTCACGCCCAAGGGCGATTTGATCTCGCTGCCGCGCGGCGCCACGCCGATCGACTTCGCTTACATGCTTCATACCGACATCGGAAATTCGACCGTCGGTGCCAAGGTCAACGGCGCGCATGTTCCGCTGCACACGCCGCTGCGCAACGGCGATCAGGTCGAGATCATCCGCACAAAGGAGCAGACGCCGTCGCCTTTGTGGGAGCAGTTCGTCGTTACGGGTCGGGCGCGCGCCGAAATCCGCCGCTTCCTGCGTCACGCCCAGCGTGGCGAACATGTGAAGTTCGGGCGCAATATCCTGAAGAAGGTTTTTGCCGACGAGGGCGCCGAATTGACGGACAAGGCCGTCGGCGAAGTGGCCAAGAAACTTCATCTCGCCAAGGCGGACGACGTGTTTGCCGAAGTCGGCCGCGGCGCGCTGCGCGGCCATGAGGTCCTCGACGCAATCTACCCGGAGCTCAAACGTGATCCCGAACGGCGAAAGCGTGCGGCCTTCACCGAGCCCAAAACGAAGAAGCCGATCTCGATCCGCGGTCTGACCGAAGGGATTGCCTATCGGCTCGGTCAATGTTGCCACCCGTTGCCGGGCGACCGGATCGTCGGCTTGATGGTTCCCGGCGAGGGAGCGGTCATTCATACGATCGACTGTGCCGAACTTGAAAAAGCTCAGTCGGGCATGGCCGACTGGCTGGACGTGACCTGGGGTACGCACGCCGCCGAAGGCGGGCCATCGATCGCGCGGGTTTTGGTGCGGGTGAAGAACGCGCCGGGTTCACTTGCCGCCGTCATGAACGTCATCGCCAACAACGGAGGCAACATCTTCAATCTGAAGGTAACGAGCCGCAATCCTCTCTTCTTTGAATTTAATGTGGATATCGAAGTGCGCGATCTGGCGCATTTGCAGAATATTCTGGGCGCGCTACGCGTGAACGCAGCCGTCGAATCGGTCGACCGCGTGCGCGATGCTTCGACAAGTGCGGCATGAGGGAAGCCTCATCCTGAACGCGGCGAAGGATGAGAGGACGACATGACCAACGAACAGGTTCTCAACGAATTCAAGAAGGCCGGCGCGTTGCTTCAGGGCCATTTCATTCTCTCCTCTGGTCTCCACGCCGACATGTTCCTGCAAAAGGCGCTGGTTTTTCAGGATGCCAAGCGTACCGCGAAGCTGTGCAAGGCGTTGGCGGCGAAAGTACGCAAGGAAGTCACGCAGGAATTCACGGCGATTGTTTCACCGGCCGTCGGTGGCATCGTGCCCGGCTATGAAATGGGCCGCCAGCTTGGACTGCCGGCAATGTATGTGGAACGCGTGGAGGGGAAATTCCAACTCAGGCGGAACTTCCAGCTCAAGAAAAATCAACCCGTGCTCATGGTGGAAGACATCATCTCCACCGGCGTGTCGTCTCGCGAATGCATCGACGCGATCAAGGCGGCGGGTGGCAAACCCGTGGCCGCCGCCTGTCTGATCGACCGTTCCGGTGGAAAGGCCAAGGTCGGCGTCAAGCTCGTGGCGCTCGCGACTCTAAAAGTACCGGCTTGGGAAGCGGACAAGCTGCCACCACACTTGCGCGATACGCCCGCCGTGAAACCGGGGAGCCGGGGACTGCAGTGAAAGGTTGGCTCTATGTACTCGCGTCTTTGATTTTACTGCTGCCGAAAGCGAGTTCTGCGCAAACCGACGAGATTCAAGTTTATGACGCGAGTATCGCCAAGCCGGGGATCTTCAATCTGACATGGCACAACAACTATACGCTCTCGGGTCGCAAGGTTCCTGACTTTCCAGGCGGAATCGTTCCAGACCATGCCATAAATGGCGTGACGGAATGGGCCTACGGCGTGACCGACTGGTTCGAGGCTGGTCTCTACGCGCCGCTCTACACCATTTCGAGTTCCGGCAATTTGAAGTTCGCCGGTACTAAGCTGCGCGCACTCTTTGTTTCGCCGGACGCCGACAACCGCACGTTCTTCTACGGTATCAATTTCGAATTCAGCTACAACGCGACGAGTTGGGATGCGAAGCGCTTCACGAGCGAGATTCGGCCGATTTTCGGCTGGCATCTCGGGCGCTTCGACATCATCGTCAATCCAATACTCGATAACTCCTATGAGGGATTGTCGCGGCTCGACTTCGCGCCGGCGACCCGCATCGCCTATCGCGTCGACGACAAATTCGCGCTAGCGCTTGAGGAATATGACGATTTCGGGCCACTGCGGCGCTTCTTCAGCGCCAGCGATCAATCGCACCAGCTCTTCGTCGTCGCCGACTACGATGCAGGAGAAATCACTATTGAACCGGGCATCGGTTTCGGATTGACGCGCGCTTCGGATAATCTGGTACTGAAACTGATCTTGTCGCACGACCTGAATTGAACACGCTATGACTGCAAAGAGCGAGCTGCGCCTCGGCGTCAATATCGATCACGTCGCGACCGTGCGCGAAGCGCGCGGCAGCGCCTATCCTGATCCCGTCCGCGCAGCCAAAATTGCGGAAGCTGCGGGTGCCGACGGCATCACCGCGCATCTGCGCGAGGATCGCAGGCACATTTCGGATTCGGATATCGATCGACTGTCGCGCGAGCTGCGCATTCCGCTGAACCTCGAGATGGCGGCGACGGATGAAATGCTGGACATCGCGCTGCGCGCCAAGCCGCATGCGGCCTGCATCGTTCCGGAAAAGCGCGAGGAGCGAACCACCGAAGGCGGCATCGACGCCGCAGGACAACACAATCGTCTCGCGCCACTTGTGCGCCAACTGAGTGCGGCGCGTATTCGCGTCTCGATGTTCGTTGAACCGGACAAAAGCCAACTCGACGCGGCCAAGGCGCTTGGTGCACCGGTTGTCGAGCTGCATACCGGCGCCTATTGCGATGCGTCTGAGGCGGAACAGGTAAGGCTATTGCAGAAGCTTCGCGACGGCGCCGCCTACGGCGCCTCGCTCGGCCTCGAGATCCATGCCGGTCATGGCTTGACCTACGATAATGTGGGGCCGATTGCCGCGATTCCGCAGATTCGCGAGCTCAACATCGGCCACTTCCTGATCGGCGAGGCGATCTTCATTGGACTGGAGAATTCCATCCGCCACATGCGCGCACTCATGGACGAAGCGCGCGGACTGAACCGGTTGGCGGCGAAATGATCATCGGCCTCGGTTCCGATCTGATCGACATCCGCCGGGTCGACAAGAGCATCGAGCGCTTTGGCGAACGCTTCTTGAGCCGCATTTTCACCGCGATCGAGCGCGAGAAATCCGACAAGCGGGCACAGCGCGCAGCATCCTACGCAAAGCGTTTTGCCGCAAAGGAAGCCTGTTCCAAGGCACTGGGCACAGGACTGCGCCGAGGCGTGTTCTGGCGGGACATGGGCGTGGTCAATCTCGCCGGCGGCAAGCCCAGCATGACGCTAACGGGTGGAGCGCTGAAGCGTCTCGCTGAAATCACGCCGCCTGGACATCGGGCGCAGATCGACCTGACCATCACCGATGACTTTCCATTGGCTCAAGCGATCGTCATTATTTCCGCAGTTCCATCCGGTTCTTAATCAATTTCGGCGCCGGAGCTTGACCTTGCTGCGATCGCCCCATTTAAAGAGCATGAAATGTCAGACGATCCCAAAATGAGCGAAGCAAACGACAACGCGGCCGTTCGAGTGTCCAAGGAGAAGAAGGGTGAGTCGTGGCTCGAGACGTTCAAGACAATTGCTTACGCGCTGCTGATCGCGTTCGTCATCCGCACCTTTCTCTTCCAGCCCTTCAACATACCATCAGCCTCGATGGAAGCGACGTTGTTGGTCGGCGACTACCTTTTTGTCGAGAAGTACGCCTACGGCTACAGTCGTCACTCGTTTCCCTTCAGTTTGGCGCCTTTCTCCGGACGCGTGTTCGCCTCTGAGCCGGTGCGCGGCGACGTGATCGTCTTCAAGATGCCCAATCGCAACTCTCCACTCTACATGCAGGATTTCATCAAGCGACTGATCGGACTACCAGGCGACCATATTCAGATGGTCAACGGCATACTCTATGTGAACGACAAACCGATCCCGAAAGTGCGGGTAGCAGACTATGTCGAACCAGACGGCTTTGGCGGGACCCATCATGTGCGGCAGTACCGCGAGACGTTGCCTAACGGCAAATCGTACCTGACACTTGACCGCTTTGACGGCGAGGCCGACAACACGCCGGTCTTCATTGTTCCGCCCGGAAACTACTTCATGATGGGCGACAACCGCGACAATTCGGACGACAGCCGCGGCATGGTGGGCTACGTTCCATTTGAAGACTTGGTCGGCAAGGCGGAACTTCGCTTCTTCTCCATCGATGAAACAGCAATCTGGTACGAACCTTGGACATGGCCCGGCGCAATCCGCCTTGGTAGAGTGTTCACCTTCATCGACTGATCTCGAAACGCGATTGGGTCACGTTTTCACGGACCGCGATCTGCTGAAGCGGGCGCTAACTCACTCCAGCGCAAACGCGCAGACGTCCAACGAGCGTCTCGAGTTTCTCGGCGATCGCGTGTTGGGATTGATTGCGGCGGAAAAGTTGCACACTCAATATCCTGACGACGCTGAAGGCGCCCTGGCGCTGAAGTTCAACGCGCTCGTGCGTCAGGAAACTTGCGCAAAAGCCGCCGAAGCAGCCGGACTGGCCGATCACCTAATCCTGGCCGCGTCGGAATCGAACAGCGGCGGACGCCGCAAGGCCGCAATCCTTGCCGGTGCCTGCGAAGCGGTGATTGCCGCGCTCTATGAAGACGGCGGCATGGAAGCGGCCCGACGCTTCGTGGAGTGCTACTGGTCGCAAGCCTTTGGCGCGCTCAATCGCGAAATGCGCGATGCGAAAACGATCCTGCAGGAATGGGCGCAGTCGCGAAAAGGCGATACGACTGCGCCGGTCTACACGCTTGTCTCGCGAACTGGCCCGGATCACGCGCCGCACTTCGTCGTCGAAGTGACGGTCACCGGCCAATACGCTCAATCTGGCGAGGGCGGCTCCAAGCGCGAAGCCGAACAGGACGCGGCGAGGAGAATGCTGGTCGCGCTCGGCTTGACGCAATGACGCTGCGCTGCGGGTTCGCCGCAATTATCGGTGCTCCGAATGCCGGCAAGTCGACGCTCGTCAATGCACTGGTCGGATCGAAAGTCGCAATTGTCAGCCCGAAGGTGCAGACGACACGCATGGCCGTCCGCGGTGTCGCCATGGTCGATGACACGCAGATCGTATTCGTAGACACGCCCGGTATCTTCAAGCCGCGCCGACGCCTCGACCGCGCCATGGTCAACGCCGCTTGGGCGGGTGCGGGTGATTCCGATGCCGTCGTGCTTCTCGTTGACGCCGCCGAATTGAGTGCAAACCCTGCCGGTCACGCAGCGAGCGACACGCATTCGATTGTGGAAGCGTTGACGAAGGACAATCGCAAAGCGGCCCTCGCGCTCAACAAGATCGATGGCATGAAGCGAACGGACCTGTTGCCGATGGTTCAGAACTTGAGCTCGCAAGGCGACTTCGAGGATGTTTTCATGATCTCCGCCTTGAAGGGCGATGGCGTCGCTGATTTGAAGGCATGGGTCGCGAAAAAGATGCCAGAGGGGCCCTGGCTATACCCTTCCGATCAGGCTGCGGACATCCCATCCCGACTCCTCGCGTCCGAAGTGACACGCGAGAAGATCTACCTTCGATTGCATGACGAATTGCCCTACGCCTCCGCGGTCGAAACCGAGAAGTGGGAGGAGAGGAAGGACGGCTCGGTGAAAATCGACCAAACCATCTACGTCCAGCGCGAAGGCCAGAAGGCGATCGTTCTGGGCAAAGGCGGCGCGACGATCAAGCTGATTGGGGAGTTGGCGCGCAAGGAACTCGAGGAGATATTCCAGCGTCGCGTCCATCTCTTCCTGTTCGTCAAGGTGCGAGAGGATTGGGCTGAACAGCGCGAACACTATCGCGAAATGGGGCTCGAATTTCCGGAGGAGTAGCACGATTTGGAGTGGTCCGACGACGCCATCGTCTTGTCCGTTCGCCCCCATGGGGAGACTAGCGCGATTGCCGAACTGCTGACTCATGACCATGGTCGCCATCTCGGACTCGTTCGCGGCGGCGCATCGCGACGGGTGAAACCGGCTCTGCAGCCGGGCAATTTGTTGCATGTCGCATGGCGCGCGCGACTCAATGACCATCTCGGCCACCTGACGGTGGAGCTTTCTCGCGCCCGGGCGGGAGACATGCTGGAAAGCCGTGAGGCGCTGATTGGCCTCAACGCGTTCTGCGCCGTCGTTGGCGCGGCAATGCCGGAGCGCGAGGCACACCCGCAGGTTTTCGACGCCGGCAACATCCTGCTCGACGCCATGCAGGAGGACGGCGTCGAACACTGGGGCGCTCTCTTCGTGCGCTTCGAAGCCGGATTGCTCGAAGCGCTTGGGTTCGGGCTTGACCTCACACGCTGCGCCGCAACGGGAACGGTGGACGATCTTGCTTATGTCTCGCCGCGCTCTGGGAGGGCGGTCTCGCGCGACGCGGGCGCGCCATACAAGGAACGGCTGTTTCAATTGCCCGGATTCCTGCTGGCAACACAAAATGCGACGCCCGACGCGGGCGATGTCGCAGACGGTCTCAGGCTGACGGGACATTTTTTGCTGGAGCGCGTGTTGCATCCCCATGGCCGTGAGATGCCGCTGGCTCGATCCAATCTGGATGGACTGTTGGCGCGCGAATCATAATAGGAAGTCGCCATGGCCGACACGAAAGACGAGATCCGTCCGGAGCAACTGAGCAAGGCGCTAGGCGAGCGCTATCTCGCTTATGCTTTGTCTACCATCACCATGCGTGCACTGCCCGATGCTCGCGATGGATTGAAACCAGTGCACCGCCGCGTCTTGTGGGCGATGCGGTTGCTTGGTCTCAACCCTGGTTCGGGATTCAAGAAATCGGCCCGCGTCGTCGGTGACGTAATCGGCAAATACCATCCGCACGGCGACCAGTCGGTCTATGACGCGCTCGTGCGTCTCGCGCAAGAATTCGCGGTACGCTATCCGTTGGTGGACGGGCAAGGTAATTTCGGCAACGTCGACGGCGATAACGCGGCAGCGATGCGCTACACGGAGAGTCGTCTCACCGAAGTTGCGCAGGCACTGCTTGTCGGCCTCGACGAAAACGCGGTCGACTTTCGAGCGACCTATGACGGCGAAGAGGAAGAGCCGGTTGTTCTTCCGGCGGCATTTCCCAATCTCCTGGCGAATGGCTCGTCCGGCATCGCGGTCGGAATGGCGACGTCAATCCCGCCTCACAATCTCGGCGAATTGAGCCAAGCCCTTGTCGCCCTGATCGAGAATCCGAACATCCAGGATCGCACCATTTTGAAGTTCGTGAAGGGTCCGGATTTTCCCACCGGCGGCGTTCTCGTCGACAATGCCGAAGCCATCGCCGAAGCATACAAGACCGGCCGCGGCAGTTTCCGGGTTCGCGCGCACTGGACGAAGGAAGAGGGTTCGCGCGGCGCTTATCAGATCGTCATCGACCAAATTCCCTATCAGGTCCAGAAGGCCAAGCTGATTGAACGGATCGCGGAGTTGCTGGAGCAGAAGAAGCTTCCCCTGCTCGACGATATTCACGACGAGAGTGCCGAAGACGTACGCATCGTGCTGACGCCAAAGAGCCGCGCTGTCGAGGCTGAGATTCTGATGGAGCAACTGTTCCGTCAAACCGACCTCGAGGCGCGCTTTCCGCTCAACATGAACGTGCTCGACGGCGGTCAAGTGCCCAAAGTGATGAGCCTTCGCGAGGCACTCCTGGCATTCACTGCGCATCGCCGCGAGGTTCTCGAACGCCGCAGCAAGCATCGTCTGGAAAAAATTGCCTCGCGGCTTGAAGTGCTCGAGGGATATCTCGCCGTCTATTTGAACTTGGACAAGGTCATAAAAATCATCCGAACCGAAGACGAGCCGAAACCGAAGCTGATGAAGGCATTTTCATTGAATGACGCACAGGCGGAAGCGATCCTCAACATGCGTCTGCGCTCCTTGCGCAAACTGGAGGAATTGGAAATCCGTGCGGAGCATGACGCATTGAGCAAGGAACAGAAGGATCTTAGGAAACTACTCGGTTCGGACAAGTTGAAGTCCGAAAAATTGATCGAAGAGATGAGGGCAATGGACGCAAAGTTCGGTGGCAAGACCGAACTCGGCCGCCGGCGCACCCAAATTATCGAGGCCAAGCACATCGACAAGATCGAAGCGCTCGCCGAGGAAGCAGCGACCTTGGAAGCGACAGTCGAGCGCGAGCCGGTCACGATCGTTTGCTCCGAAAAAGGTTGGGTGCGCGCGTTCAAGGGCCACCAGGAACCGAGCGATGCGGTCAAATACCGCGAAGGTGATCGCGAGCGGTTCTGGATCCATGCCGAAACCACCGACAAATTGATGATGCTCGGCACTGACGGCCGCTTTTTCACGCTCGATTGCGCGAAGCTTCCCGGCGGTCGTGGCAACGGCGAGGCCATTCGTGCCCTGATCGACCTTCCTCCGGAAGCCGATCTCGTCGCGCTTTTCGCCCATGTTCCCGGACGCAAGCTGCTGCTCGCGGCGAGTACCGGCCATGGCTTTGTTACCAGTGAGGACGACGCGGTCGCGATGACGCGCTCGGGCAAGCGCGTGATGAATGTGAAGGCGCCAGGCGAGGCGAACGTCTGCAAGCCAGTTGATGGCGACAGCGTTGCGGTCATTGGCGACAACCGCAAGCTCGTCATCTTCGGGCTCGACCAGGTACCCGAACTCGCTCGTGGGCAGGGCGTGTATCTGCAACGCTACAAGGACGGTGGGTTGCGCGACGCGATCACTTTCACCTGGAGCGAAGGTCTGCGGGACCACAACAACCGAAACTGGACTCCGGCCGAACTCAAAGACTGGAAGGGTGCTCGCGCCCAAGCCGGACGAATTGTGCCCCGCGGCTTCGCGAAATTCGGCAAGTTTGGCTGAGCGAAATTCTTCGCGCGCTAGTGCGCACCGCCTTGACCGATGTCCCCAGAATCGCCAGTGGCGTTTCCGGAATCGCTGTTGTCGTTGCCGGCATGGCCGCCGCCAGTTGCCGCTCTGCGCGGTCCCGTTTGGCCGATGTCAGCTTCGTCTGCGGAATTCGCCGGCTGCGGTGCGGCGCCGTTGGTAGCGATTGGAGGCACGATCGGCTTCCGACCTGACGTCGCAAATTGCGACGCGATCAAGAGGACCCCGATCAGTCCGGCAGCGCCAAATCCGATAAATCGCCAGGTACTCGACGAGAGAGGTGGAAGCTGCGCTGCAATCTGTGACAGCCGCGATGGCGTGTTTTGGCTGTTAGGTGTTCGAACGAGTGGCGCGGCTACGCGCGGCACAACGCTGGTTGAC